>Ga0315277_10002493_pt1 | contig 25669 bp, 19 predicted proteins | sample YL17G05_15_MG_FD_203695 | JGI IMG/M metagenome (GOLD analysis project Ga0315277, IMG submission 203695) | Sediment microbial communities from Yellowstone Lake, YNP, Wyoming, USA - YL17G05_15 | ecosystem: Environmental > Aquatic > Freshwater > Lake > Sediment | place: USA: Wyoming | collected... | reverse complement strand
GTGGACCGCTTCCGGGACAAACCGGGGTTGAAACGGTTTGATATATTCGCCAGAGCGTCCCAGATTCGCAATGTCTGGAAGATGGACCCGGCGTATATGCGGAAAATGAATCAAACCTACGGTCCATTTAATCTTGGCGATCCCAACCAGAGAGACCCGCTTAATTGGGAACACCCCGCCGCCCATGCGATGTACTGGGCGGCCAAAGGCCTGGAAATCGCCGGCCGTCCGGAACAGTATCGGATAGATGAGAAGAACACCGACCGCATTATTTTCCACGGTCTGCAACTGCTCTACCGGACGGGAAAGACAACGCTTTATGCCGACAAGAATGGTCAGACCAGCCTGTTTCTGCGTCCGGATTTGCGGATGTTTGACAGTTGCGATCAGATTTGGAGGAAGGTGATTGAAAAATACGAATCGCTGGAGAAAGGCAACCCCAAGGCGGTTCGCGGAGGACACAAGAACTTTCTCGAAAACGCCGTGATAAGTTTTTATCAGGCCGGACATATCAATCATGCCCTGCGGGCGTATAAAGAGTTGATTACACTGTATCCGAAAGACGAGCAGGGGTATGAAATTTCCGAATATAAGCTGCCAATGATTGAGTTTGTCAAACTCCGGCTTAAAGAGGAATTTACAGGTCTGAGTATTCAGGACGCGACCGAATTTGTTTCGATGATTTTACGGGAAGGATATTTCCGCTACGCCGTCCACGATGACGATGAAGCCGCCGGCCGCGAAAAACTGGCCCAGGAAGTCTATACGATGTATCAGAGGGAGCACAATGATGAGAACTATCGTCTGGGGATGCCGAGTTTTGAGCTGCTGCGTTATATGGCGTTTATGGATTTTCTTAATGACCCGGAATATCCCCGGGAATTGCAGATGAGTCTGCTGGGGCGGATTCAGGTGGAGCGTCCTGATTTATTTGAAAAGCTCAAAAAGCAGGAACAGCAGTATTTTGAACTGCTTCGCAAACAGCAGGAGCAGCAACCGCAGCCGGCCAATCCGTGAATTTTGTCCATAGGGTCTGCCGGGCCCGCCATCGGGGTTTACTGCTTTACACACACCCGAAGAAGCAAACCGGTTATGGGTGTGGTTTGTTCATGCTATTTTATTATTGGAAGCCCACCAACTCCGAAGAAAAAGGTGTTAATGAAAGCCAACATAACACCGGTCCAGCAGGCCTGCGGCAGCGTTAAACGAAAGAGGATTTTCCAGAGGACGATATTTAGAACCGCAAAAATGACACACATTAACAAGTACAGATGACCCACGTTGTCTAATGCAATTCTTGGGTGCCAAAAATAAATTGCCAAACATACCATTGCTTTTGTGGTAAGGTAAAGGGCGAATTTCCAAAATTCAAGCATTCTTAATTTTTGAAAAATGCCATATCCAACAAAAAAAACAATGGCATCAACGGCTACCGCCATCCAAACAACGGCAATTATACGTGTGTGAACAACAGATGGGTTTAGCAATAAGCCAATTAACCCCAAAACGATATAGGCTGATGAGCCCAAAAACCATTGTACAGCATTCTTATTCATAGCGATTAAAATATTTTTTCGCATAATAAACTCTTTCATTGAGTTAATACGAACTTAGTCGTGTATCCGTAAATGAACCTGCTTCTTTTAAACAAAATGTTTTTTTGGCTCACGTTACTTAAAAATAGGGGTTGATATCCAACAGATAATTGTGTTAATGAGAGCCAGAGAGACACTGACCCCAACTACCTGCCGGATTGTTACACTAAACAAAGATCTCCACAGCAAAAAGTTCAGAGATGCAAACAGTATAAAGGCACAAAAAAACAAAAAGGAATGCAGATTCAGTGTTATGTGAGGACACAAAACAAAATGTCGTGCGACAGAATAATTAAACGGATGCGACAACTCTGTTGTGAGACTGGCAATGATAAGACTGGGGGCGGCAATCAAAATAAGATAAACGGCCAATTTCCAAAATGCAAATTCGCCAAATTTCCGAAGAATAGCACAGCAAACAAAAAAGGCAACACCATCTACCACTGCACATATTACAATGCACGAAAAATAAAAGTGTATGTGTACTACCGAGGGATACAACACGAACCCGAACAAACCTAATACGATATAGGCCAATATCCCCCAAAACCATTGGATACTGTTTTTTTTCATACGATTCCTTTCTATTTAAGGATTTGAACGTATCCTGAGATTTAACAAGTCGCCTTGCCCTTTTATCCGATAATTCTGAACAGGGTCATCCTTGCCGAAATTGTCTTGTTCACTAATTGCAATACTTAACGCCCAATATAATTCTTCCCCATACCCAAGGTCTTCCCATTCGTTTCGGGTAAACCGCTGATATTCTGTTTCGTAGTACGACAACGATAGAGGTTTATCAGCTTCGCTTTCATTGAACCATGATTGATAAAAATGGCTCTCACTGGTATTAGCTATGCCATAGACAACGCTCATATTCAAAGATGCGATCCTTTTGAAAAAGAATGAGGCTGTCTGATGCTTTGGCGAATCTTCCTTGTTTGTTGTTATTTTAGTATGGGTGTTCCGAGCAAGTAGGCATATACATTAAAGCATGTGATTATGCAACCCCAAAGCCACGCTTGACGGGTAGTGGTCTTAAACGCTATCTTCCAAAAGCATACGTTTATGCCGACAAAGGCTGGTGCCATCAAACTTGCCCACAGGAGAGGGTGATAAGACCACAGTCGTAGTCCCCATAACGGAGTCCACATGCCGATGGCCGTGGTCAGGGCAATATAGACCGCCCACTGCCAAAAAGCCATCTCTTTGAATTTTTGGAGAATGCCGCAGACGATAAAAAAAACAATGCTGTCAAGTATTAAGTGTCCGCACACGATACCGAACATAACTGTATCTGTAAGCGCCGGATTGATGAGTAAGCCTAATAAGAACAATATTGCACCGGTTGATAGTCCTAAAAGCCATTGTGCACTGTTTTTTTTCATATCGTGTCCTTTTCTGTTTAACTATGGATTTGAACGGATTCTAAGATTTATTGCTCTTTGAATAATAAACTTAAATATTTTAAGACAAAACCACCGTCTGTCATTCCGGCCTTGAGCCGGAATCCAGGGCAATTTAGACTGGATTCCCGCCTTCGCGGGAATGACAAATTATGTTTAGCTATTTTTTCAATCGTCAATAGCATGTCGCCTTGTCCTTTTATCCGGTAATTCTGAACAGGGTCATCCTTGCCGAAATTGTCTTGTTCACTAATTGCAATACTTAACGCCCAATATAATTCTTCCCCTTCGCCGAGAGCCTCCCATTCGTTGCGGCTGAATTGCTGATAAGAAGTTTCAGGGCAAATAAAGGGATACCGACCCTTTTGAGTCCGGTGTTCAGATATAGCAAAGTGTATGGAAGTGGATTATCATTAAGCTGAAAAATAGGGCAAAAATGATAACCCAGACAAACACATTAAAGCAAAGCCGGACACGGCTGTTTTTGAAAATCATCTGCGAGACTATTCCGGAAACCACCGTGGCTATTACAAATAAAATCAGCAAAACAAAAAAGAAAAGCCATTCGTTCCATTTTAGAAAATCATAAAGTTTTGTCGAAATAGAGTCTAATTGATCCCAAAAAAAAGGATTAAGTAATAGAAAACTTGTTATTATAAACCACAGGATGGGTACTATGGTTACGGTAAAAGTTTGTAATTCTAATTTGAAAAAATCAATCATCAACTTTGGCACTTTATTCTTTTGCAGAAACATAGGAACTCCTTTCTTAATTGATATTTGGATATCGAAAATGTGCATATTGCCAATCGACAACCCCATAATACATGAAGTTTTCGAGAATATTGGTTCCACCAGCGGGCGGCAACGAATCTTCAACGGCGGTTTTCAGCGAATGTCCCCAAGCCCATTGTACAGTATTCTTGTTCATAAGAATTTCCCTTTCGTATATCAATTACTGTAAACATATTTTAATCGAATTTGGGTCAAATCGCCTTGACCTTTGAGTCGAAAATTATTAATAGGGGATTCAGGTGAAAAGTCTTTACATTCCTTTCTCGCATGGTCTATGGCATCATACACGTTATGGCCGTCATGGAGCCAATCGCCAAACAGACACATCAAAAACAAGATTTAACCAAAGGCATTCCCATAAAGCAAACAAGCATGTCAACCAAACTCATAAAGAAGCTGATTGTGTAAGCTCGCAGGGCTGGCAGTTTAAACAACATTCTCCAAAAGAAAACATTTAGACCCACAAAAACAGTGAACACAAAAGCAAAGACGAGTTCGGGTTTTTTCCACATGCTTTCGGTGAAACCCCCTTTGGGTCCCCAGTAAAAAATGACCGTACAGGCAATCACCACGGCACACAGATAGCTGATAAATTTCCAGTTTCCCAGTTTGCCAGCTAATCCAAGGATTGAGAACGCGATAAAAAAAACAACGGAACAGAAAAACAGATAACTACAAACAACCACAGGAACATCTTTTCTATCATCGACCAGATGCAGCAATATGACAATAATGTTCAACCCGACCGCAACGCATAACGTACACACGCATTGTAAAAAAAGTTTTTTCATGTTTTTCCCTTTCAGTTTTAGTTAATTTGACTGCACTCGTACGTCTGTTAAGAAATCCTGTCCTTTGATTCGGTAATTATTAACGGCATCCTCGTCGCCAAATTGGTTTTGTCCCGAAATTGCCTCACCCAATGCTTCATACAAATTTCGAGTGCCGCCGAGGGCTTCCCATTCCAAACGAGAAAATTTCTGAAATGAGGTCTCGCCGACTCCCCATGGTCCTATATGTATCGGTTTCGGCAAAGGAAGCGGTACAAATGATTCACTTCCGTTAAACCATCCTTGGTAAAAACGCGACTGACTGGAACTTGTCATGCCACACGCCAAACTCATATCATTATGAGGGATGTCGTCCAGCAGGCCTTGTTGCCCCGACCGTCCTTCTACTAAAGTACCCGTGTGGGGACCAATCGTAAGGTGCGCCCCCAAACAACCGTCATTATAGAAAAGGCGAAGGTCTGTGAATCCCATTGCCGCAAAACTGTGAGTCGTTTGTTCTAAATGTCCTGGCAACGGGTCCCTGCACCAAATCGGGGGTGTTCCAACAAAATCACTTGCTTTAGCAGATACACAGGTTCCATCAGCTAAATCAATATTCGTGCGAAGCACACCTGTTCCCTCTCCCTCAAAAGACCAGTGCCCATGAGCGTCAAGATAAAGATAGTGAATTTGTGGAGCATATTTAGCGATATTAGCATAGGAGGCATCCGTCCCCGTGAGTTTTATATATTTAACGCTTTTGTTTTTGAAGGCATCTTCAACGGCCCATATCGTTCTAAAATCCAGCCAGCTAATAAGAGTACTCGGAAGCACAATAAGTGCCTTCACATTTGGGTCAACTGACAGTGGAGATGTTCTTTCGTGTGTTGATTTCGCAATGGACATTTCACTGCCGGAATCGAAATAAACACATTCGATTTCATGGTTGCCCGTAATAGTCGCCGGAATAGAACCGCATACATTATTTCCGCTGAATGTTTGGGACCATACAAGTTGTCCTCCATCAGCGTACACTTCAATCGTTGTATCATTTGGTTCATTGTTGGATACCATAAAGTTCAGCGGTTCATTGGGATCGTAAAACTGTGGCAAAATACAATAGTTCAATCCCGAAGAAATCGTAAAATTCACAGGGCTTTGACACGTGATATGTCCGTCCCAATCCAAAGTTATCAATTTAAGTTGTTGAGATTGTAAACCGGACTCTGACACGTCCACATCCAGTGTACCGCCAGTATCAAAATCAAATATTTTCCCCACATATTTCCCGTTGACAAAAACAAAGACAGACTGTGTTTGAGGTTTAAATCCGTTAACACCTACACGAATCCAGCCATCACTAATGCTGTCAGAAATTATTGGAACAATATTGGGTTCGTCTGGCGCCGCTTGCCACATTCCAGCAAGTATCGCAAAGTCGGCCAAGTCCACAAAGCCGTCGTTGTTCCAATCGCCGCCATAACTGATTGTGTTTGGGTCAACAATATTGGGGTCTTGGTAGTTCGGACTATTCGGGTCATACGGTGTGTAAGTCAACCAGTAATTTGAAAGCGTTATCAAGTCGTCAATGTCTGTGCCCGCAATTCCTTCACCGCCGACAAAATCCCAATCGGTGTGGTGGAAGCCAAGGTCAACAATGTCTTTGTCCGGCAAACCATCGAAGTTCGTCGTTGTGCCAATCAGTTCGGTTTGTTCGATATACTGTGAACCCGCGTCAATGAAATCAGAACCTTCGGCGAGATGATGGTGCCAATATGGTTTTTCGCCGATGTACGGATAGTATGGGTTGGATTGTGCAACGACCGGATTGTATTCGCCAAATTCCCAATTCTTATTTTGGCCGTTATCATAGTATCCGGTATTGACGACAACCATTTGCATATAACCGTCAACCAAATTCAGGCCGTACCAATAAGCACTCGATACGATGTTATTGAGGAGATAAACCGTTGGTACTTCGTTTGCGTCTACCACTCCATGAACTGTAATTCCGCAATACTGGTACGAATCACACGTATTTTGTTCAATCGTGAACAGATTCTCTGTGTCAGAAATGTCGTTGGGATCCGGTTCCAGATAAGCCTCGATACCGGCTTCGTCATTATAGAAACACAGGTTGTTGCGGATATCGGTCAACTTGGGACCGAGTTCATAAATACCATAGATGTTACCAAATAGATAGTTGTTTTCGATTGGGTTTGTCAAACGAATGTTATCCGTTACAATACCACCAACCGCACCCTCTATCATACAATATCGTACCGTGGTTAGCGGTGAAGCTGTATCTTCGATGTAAATTGAATGATAGTAAGGACCATACGAGTCATACACTTGCCAGTAGTAACCGACATAATCCGGGTAGTCAAAGAAAACCCAATCCGGGGTAAAGATAATCGGCTTATCTGGTGTACCCTTGGCAATCAGAGTACCGCCATTGTTGACAAACATTCCACATTGATACCCGAAAATAACAGTGGTGCCGGGTTCAATAACAAGCAACGCCTGAACATCTATTCCGTTTACATCGGTGATATAATATACGTTATTTGCATCCCATATCTGATTTGTTGTAATGTCCGAATTGATTTCGATAACATTCGGTTCCGAATCAAGCATTTCTAACATTGTACCTTGTTGGGACCATCCGACGAAACTGCCCTCTTCACCACGCGGCAAACCGCTTGAACTGGCAGGGCTTTGCATAAATACAGCCGTTGGCTCATTTGGTTCTTGTAACGGCGGCAACTCTATCTCGCCAAACAGTAGTACGTTGTCGGAAGCCGGCACTTCTTGCAAAGATTCAGTTTCTGCGGCATTGACGGCTGTTAAAACGACAGGTTGAAGATTTGTATTCGGGTCTGTTTCGACGGGACTCATCTCTAATGTGTTTTCGTTGGGGTCAGCCGGGGGATTTTCTTCAATAAGCATCGCGTTGGGGTCGGGTTCGCCCAATAGAAATGTTTCTGTTGAAAATGTTGCATACGTAATGGAAACGCCGTCCCAACCGAAAGCAGTGCTGTTTTCTTGATCGATATAAACGGATACCTGACCGCTGTGATAGATAAACTTGAAATAACCGACAATATCATTGGCGTCGGCGGCCCAACGGACACTGCCCAGATACACCCAGCCGTTCGGGTCAATATACGGGTCGGAGTTCCAGCCGTTATCCCATCCGAATTCATTGCAGTCGGCTTCACTCATGGCTGTCGTGATAGTCGCATCGCCGGTTACATAGGCGGCCAGCCCCATACAAAACAATGGCTCATCCGTGTGAACCCAGACCGTAACTTCTTCGTTTGGATCTGGCGTAATGGTGTCCGGAATTAACGATACGATCCCTGCCGATGCTGCGCAGGCCAATACCCCCATAAACAAAACACCCAGAATTGCCTTCATTTTTTGACCCCTTTCAAAATAAACCCTTCTATATTTATTTTGACCTCCTTCACGAGTCCGACCCCGTAAAATCAAACAAGACACTTCCACCCTTATATCTTGCTGCTATTATGCTACACAATCTTGATTTGTTTTGTCAATCGTAAAACCACTGATTTTTATGTTGGGGATAGAAATTCAATATGATGGTACTAAACCGCCATAGTCGTACTTGCATTTCTCTTCTGAGCCCGGTATCTTCAGGGTCTGTTTTTTGATACGCTTATTTTTGAGATGGAGGAACGAATTTGCCGTTAGCAATGCCGCTGGATAAATTGACCGCTTCGCAGAAAAAGGCGGTGTTTCATAAAGAGGGTCCACTGCTGGTTTTGGCCGGCCCGGGGAGCGGAAAAACGCGGGTGATTACCTGTCGGATAGCGGCGTTGATTGATTCGGGCGTGCGGCCGGGTCATATCTGCGCAATCACATTCACCAACAAGGCCGCCGAGGAGATGCGTCATCGCGTCGATATCGTCAATTCCGCCGGCGCTTTTATCAGCACGTTTCATTCGCTGTGCGTCCGGATTTTGCGCAGATACGCCGAGCAGGCAGGCATCCGGCCCAACTTCAGCATTTACGACGCCAACGACCAGCTTCGCTGTATGAAAGAAGTCGTGGCTGCCTCCGGGGTGGACAGCGTCAATTTTTCGCCCTTGCGGATGCTGGAATTTGTTTCGCGTCTGAAAAACAATCTCGAAGACGCCGAGTCGTTCAAAGCGGGCGCTATGGATTATTTCAGCAAGACCGCGGCGAAGGTCTATTGTGCTTATCAGCAAAACCTGTCCAAAAACAATGCGCTGGATTTTGATGATTTGCTGGTCAAAACGGCCTTGCTGCTGCGAAATTATACCGACGTGCAAAATGAATTAAGCGAGCGTTTTCGATATTTATTGATTGACGAGTATCAGGATACCAATCACGCCCAGTATCGGATTGCTCATTTACTGGCGCAGGCTCACGGCAATATCTGTGTGACCGGCGACCCCGACCAGTCGATTTACCGCTGGCGTGGGGCGGATATAGGCAACATTCTGGCCTTTGAAAAAGACTGGCCTAATGCCGTCGTGGTTAAGTTGGAAGAAAATTTTCGTTCCACGCCGAATATTCTCGAGAAAGCGGATAAATTGATTGCCTTTAATACTCGCCGCAAGGCTAAAACACTGATTTCGACTCGACCTGTCGGTACGGAGGTGCGGATTCTGAACGCCGATGATGAAAACGCTGAGGCGCAGATTCTGGGCTGTGAGATTCAAAAACTTCTGCTTGCGGGCAAAGACGCCTCGCAAATCGCGGTTTTTTACCGGGTCAATTCGATGAGTCGGCCACTGGAAGAAGCGTTTATTCGCGCCCGGATTCCTTATCAGGTCGTTCGCGGAGTCGAATTTTACTCCCGCAAGGAAATTCAGGATATGCTAAGCTATCTGAAACTGATAGTCAATCCCGCCGACGATATTGCTTTTTTGCGGGCGATAGGAACGCACAGTCGCGGGATCGGTAAGACCTCGATTGACCGACTGACGGATTTTGCCCGTCAGGAGGGTTTGGGTCTCTTTAATGCGGCTTGTCAGGTCCAGCGTTTAGAAACGGTGTCCGCCGCCACCCTAACGCGTTTTACGGAATTTGTGCAAATGATTCAGAAATTCCAAAAAGACGCCGCCGGCGAAGTTGCACCACTGATGGATTGTGTATTTGCCGAGAGCGGTCTGGCTGGAGTATTGAAGAAGGATGGGGATGCGGATGCGATTGACAATATCAATGCGTTAATCAATGCCGCGGCGGAGTATGACCAGCAGACAGAGGAGCCAACGCTGCTGGACTATTTGCAGTCGGTTGCTTTGTACAGCGATACGGATGCATACGACCCCGATGCGCCGCGGGTTTCGCTGATGACACTGCATTCAGCCAAGGGGCTGGAATTCGATTCTGTTTTTATCATTGGGCTGGAAGACGGGATATTGCCTCACGAACGTAGCCAGGCCAATCCAGAGGATATAGAAGAGGAACGACGGCTGTTTTTTGTCGGGATAACCCGTGCGCGGGACGAGTTGACAATTACGTACGCCCGGTATCGTGTTTTGCGTGGGCAGTTTATCCGTTCGGTGCCTTCGTTATTTTTGTATGAGATTGGTTTTGGCGGAGAGACGTCCCAGTTTGAGGAAGACCGAGGGGGCCAATCGCAGCAGCCGGATGAATTTTCCGACCAGACTGAGCTGCAGATTGACGGTTTTCAAGTCAATGAACCGGTAATCCATCCCAAATTTGGCTCCGGGCGGGTTAAGGAGTTTCATAACCTCGGGCCGGACAGCATTGTGGTCGTTCAATTCAGTTCTGGCAAGGTCAAATCGTTAATGGTAAAATGCGCTAACTTGGCCCGTGCGGGTCAATAGAAAACGTAAAATCAATCTGGAAAAAGGGGAACTATTGTGAACAGTACGCGGATTCATTTTTATTATAAGAATATTACTGCCGAGATTATTGGAAGCGAACACGGCATCACCGCTTCGCAGTTTCAGGAATTGTCGCAGAAGACGACGCCGCTGATTGACCAGCTCAACCAGCAGCGTAAGGCCGGCAAAACCCGATATCGTGATTTGCCCTATAACGACCGGTATCCGAAACAGGTTCGTGAAATCGCCGGTCAGGCAGCGGGGGAATGCGAGAATTTTGTGGTACTGGGCATCGGCGGTTCGGCTCTGGGCAATATCGCGCTGCAGACGGCCCTGAATCCGTATTTGTATAATCTCGATGCGGCGCAGCGGAAAGGTCCCCGGCTGTTTGTGTTTGATAATGTGGACCCAATACAGTTTGGCAGTTTTCTCGACTGGGTGGGCGATAAACTTGATAAAACGATATTTAACGTCATCAGCAAATCCGGCCGTACCGCCGAGACCGCTGCGCAGTTTTTGATTGTTCGTCAGATGCTGTTGGAAAAACTTGGCCCTGCGGGATATAAAAAACAAATCATCGCCACCACCGACCCGAGGGAAGGTACGCTGCGGAAAATCGCCAATGAGGCGGGTTTTCGTACACTCGAAGTTCCCGATGGCGTCGGCGGACGGTTCAGCGTGCTTAGTCCGGTGGGGCTGTTAAGCGCAGCAGTATGCGGGATTGATATAGAAGGGCTTTTGGCCGGCGCCAGAGAAATGGATCAGCGTGTCAGCCGGGTGGATTTCTTTGCCAACCCTGCCGCTTTGAACGCCGCGGTCAACTGGCATTACTACAATCGCGGCAAACGGATTTCCGTTATGTTTCCGTACGCCTGGCGGCTTAAAGACCTGTCCGACTGGTATCGCCAGTTGTGGGCGGAGAGCCTGGGCAAATCCAAAAATCTCAAAGGCCAGGATGTCTTTGTCGGTCCCACACCGGTCAACGCCCTGGGAACGACCGACCAGCACAGTCAGGTGCAGTTGTATCGCGAAGGGCCTAACGACAAGATTTTTACCTTCCTGCAGGTCAAGAACTTTGACCGGGATATCGTGATGGGTCCGGCTCCGGAAAGCACGCCGGAATTGAACTATCTGGCAGGCAAACAGATGTCGCGTTTGCTCAACAGTGAAAAGCTCGGCACCGAATATGCTTTGCTCCACGACAAACGACCGTGTCTAACCGTGCTGTTTGACCAGGTCAACGCCTATACGGTAGGGCAGTTTATTTATCTGTTTGAGGTGACTACCTCGCTGGCCGGCTTATTGTTTGAGATTAACGCTTATGACCAGCCGGCGGTCGAGCTGGGCAAGGAAGCGACGTTTGCCCTGATGGAACAGCCCGGCTATGAAAAACTGGCCCGCAAGATCAAGCCCGTTCAGCAGATTGACGGCGGCTACCTGGTATAAAGTTAAAGGTTAAAATTCAAAAGTCAAAATTAAGGACTCGCCTGCGGCGATATTTTTTATATTTGTTAAGGGGTTGATATGGATTATGTAGTGATTATGGCCGGGGGGACGGGCAAACGGTTATGGCCGTTGAGCCGCCAAAGCCGACCCAAACAGGTGCTTCGTCTGCTCAACGGTCAGACGCTGCTTCGCCGGTGTTTCGAACGGATTCGCGGTATTTTCGACCCCCGCAATATCCTCGTTTTGACCAATGCCGATTATGTGGCTGTGGTGCGGGAGAATCTGTCGGAGCTGCCGGCCGATAACGTCATTGCCGAGCCGATGGTCCGCGACACCGCCGGTGCGATTGGTCTGGCGGCGACGATTCTGCACAAATACGACCCTCAGTCCACGATGGCCGTGGTGACCGCCGACCAGGTGATTGAGCCGGACGAGCCATTTCAGGAGGCGGTTCGAACGGCAATAAATTTTGTGAACGAAAATCCCGATGCGTTAATTACCTTCGGCATTGAGCCGACCTTTGCGTGTACGCAGTATGGTTATATTAAACTGGGTGCGGCCAAAAGCTGCGCCCGCAGTGCCGACGCCGTGCGCATTGTTGAAGCGTTTCGTGAAAAACCCGATGAAAAGACCGCCGCCGAATATCTGGCCGGCGGACAATACTGCTGGAATTCCGGTCTGTTTGTCTGGAAGACGAAGACGATTCTTGACCGGCTGCACACCTTTTTGCCCGCCTGTGTCGAGCCGCTGCACAAAATTCAGCTTGCCTGGGGCCGTCCGGAACAGGAATCCACTTTGCAGGAGTGGTTTGCGAAGCTGCCCAAAATCAGCATTGACTTTGCGGTGATGGAAAAGGCAAAACAGGTTTACAGCGTTCGTCTCAATTGCCGCTGGATGGATTTGGGGTCGTTCACAGCCCTGGCCGATATTATTCAGTCCGATTCCGCCAATAACATCGTTGTCGCTGAACAGACGGAGCTGCTGGACTGCAAAAACTCCATTGTCGCCACCGAAGACAAAAACCACCTCATTGCCCTGATTGGCCTGGATGATATGGTTGTCGTCCACAGTCCGGACGCCACGCTGGTCTGCCCCGTCAGCCAGAGTCATCGTCTCAAGGAATTGCTCGAACGCATCCAGCAACACAGCGGCAAACGCTTCTTATAACGGCTTTTTGAGAATAATCCGATGCGGTATCTTGCCATTGATCACGGTCAAAAGCGTATTGGTCTTGCCGTCAGCGACGCGGGAGAGTCGATGGCCTTTCCTCATTCAGTTCTTGAAGTCGGCCCGAATTTGATTTCTCGAATCATTCGTGTTATCCAGCAGGAACGAATCGAAGCGATTGTCGTCGGCCTTCCCCTAAATATGGACGGGACCGAAGGCCCGCGGGCTGTGGCCGCCAGAGAATTCGCCCACGACCTTGCAGCTAAACTCTCACTGCCCGTGTTTTTTTTTGACGAGCGGCTCAGCAGCGCCGAAGCCGACTGGAAACTGGCCGGTCTTGAGTTGACCCGTCAGAAAAAGAAAAAACTTCAGGACGCTGTTGCCGCCGCCGTTTTTCTGCAGGCGTTTTTGGATGAAAGAAAGAAAAGCGAATCCGTTTCAAAATCTGCGCCTGAAATCATCCGGCTGCAAACGCCCGAGCAAGTTGCACAAAAAGCCCTTGAGATATTTTCCCTTTCCGCCCGGGCGGCGATTGAGCAAAAGGGGACTTTTTTCTGTGCCCTTGGCGGCGGGGACAGCCCGAAGGATTTTTTTACACTCCTGCCGACGGATGATACGCTGGACTGGACAAACATCCATCTTTTCTGGGCTGACGAGCGATGTGTCGAGCCTGAACATCCGGACAGCAATTTTCATCTGGCCCAGACTGTATTTCTGTCCCACGTGCCGATTCCGCAGGACAATATCCATCGCATACGTGCCGAATTACCCGATACACATCAAGCGGCGAGGGAATATGAACAGATGATACGGAAAGTTTTTTCACTTTCTGCCGGACAAATACCGGAATTTGACCTGGTGATACTGGGACTTGGCGAGGATGGCCACACCGCTTCGCTGTTGCCGGGTACAAACGCCGTGGATATTCAGAAGAGTCTTGCCGCTGTTGTATTTTCTCCGTCGCTGGCGTATCCGCGTATCACGTTGACGGTTCCGGTCTTATTGGCCGCCCGGAAATTATTGTTTCTGATTACCGGCCCGCGAAAGGCGCAGATTGTCAAGACAGTTATTTGTGAATCTCCCGATTCGGGTCGCTGGCCGGTGCACGCCTTATGGCCCGCACGGGGGAAAATGACCTGGCTTCTGGATACCGAATCTGCTTCTATGCTGCGTTAAAATTCAGCAACTGATGGCTTTTTGCTCCAGTAGCCGGCATTCGCCCTGTGCTAATAGTTTTTGCAGCCGTTCGAATTGCTGCGTTGTTTTGCAGAAAATCAGGCCGTATCTGGCGCAGGACGCAATCAACTTCCGGTCAGGATGGCCGTCCAGATAGGGGGCGTAGATGAGAATAAATTCGAAGTGTTCCGCGGCGGACTGGACTACCGTTCGCAGATTCATTTGACCAAATCGGACAAAAAATTCCGCCGGCCACAGCGAAAGATTATCCACCGAACTGGGCAAAGGTTTTGGTCTTGCGCAGTTTTTGACGACGCTTTCGTTCAGGTCAAATACCTTGGCCGCGGCATTACGTCGTGTATCGAGGTCGATGAGCAGAACTTTTTTCCCCGCCTGTGCCAGTTGTACCGCCGTCCCAACGGGAATAGTCACCGGCAACTGTTCCAGTCCCGCCCCGGCCAGAAGAATGGACTTATTGACTCCGCCTACAGACGCGATTTTGTCATAAATAGCGGAGACGGAAACCGGTAAATGCTCCAGTGGAGAAAGGGTTGTAGTATTTTTTGAAGAAACGTTAGCCTGGGATTTTGGTTTGCGGATCAAAAGCCACAGCGCGACTGCCAGAATAACAAGAAGGAATCCGCCGACGGCCGTATAAAGATACAGCGACCCCGGCAAATTTTCCGCCCATCCGGTGAGCGAGGTTGAAATGACGGTATCGGACATCCCTGTTTAATTGCTTTTCCACATCCAGTCGGTTCTCTGGAAGGCTTGTTTTTTCACCTCTAAAAACCTCAGAATATCGCGTCGTACAATCTCGGCGATTAACACATCATTTTCTATCGCTTCGGCGGCGTTGGAATCCGCCGAACCGAGCATCGCCGACGTTTCCGGAGCGGCCGTGACCGCCTCTTTATAGGACACCTGCGGAACCGCTTCTTGCACCGGCTCAGGCGAACTGACAAACTGGCTGACCACCTGTTGAATGGAGTCTTTTCTGCCGGCTTGCGGCTGTCCGCCAGGCGCCTGTCTTTGGGAGGCGACGGTCCTGCGATGCTCAGCCATAATCTGCTCGGCAAGATTGAAACTCGGAATCTCCGTGCGGGATTCGGCAGTTTCCGCCGGTTCTGTTTCCATCCCCGTTGAAATATCGGCGGGAGTGCGCAGCATTTCCAATTCTTCCGGCGACACGGAAACTTCCGGTTTTTTCATCTCGGCGAGTTTTTCATTCAGTTCTTTGATTTGCTGATGCATCCGTTCCAGTTCCTGGTCGCGAAGATGCAGCAGATGATGCAGTTGATTATTTTCTTCGCCGACGAGCTGATGGTCTCCCTTGAGCTGCTCCAGCTGGCGATTCATCGTCGCATTTTTCTGCTCCGCCTGGCGGAGTTGTTCCCGCAGCCGTTCCATTTCCGCTTCGCCTGCCAGCAGTCGATCATTATGAGCCTGAACCGCCGCCAGACGGTTTTCCGTCTCCCGTTTTTGCCGTTCAGCCTTTTCCAGACGGGTTTGATATTCCTGCATGAGAGTCTGAAGTCCGGTTTTTTCTCCTGAAGTCTTTTCTGAAAGTTTTTGAGCCTGATTTTCAAGCTCGCGGATACGAGATTGCAGATGTTCCGTTTGTTCAGCGAGCTGTTTTTCTTTTTGTTGTCGCTCTGCGTGCAGGGCTTCTGTTTGTTGTTTCCGGTTTTCCACCTCGACAAGGAGCTGCTGATTTTCCTGCCGCAGCGAATCCAGCTGCGTACGGACTTTTTCCAGTTCGGATTGTTTTTGGCCAAGGGCGATGTTGGTTTGTGATATGTTTTGACGAAGGACCTCATTTTCCAGCGACAGACGAATTTGTTCCTGCTGATGGTTTTCCACCGAATGTTCCATCGCGGAAATCTGCTGTTGTTTTTGTTCGATTTGACCTTGCAGAGCCCGCGTTTTTACCTCAAGCGACCCCAATGAAGAGTTTGTCTGTTCCAATTTCCTTTCAAGTTCTTGTTTTTGTTTTTCCAGCGAATCGAGCCGCGATTGCAGTTGGAGATTTTTGGTCTCCGCCGGTTCTTTTTGTTCCAGCGCCTGTTGTTGCTGTCTTGATACCTCCGACAGACGTTCAATCAGGACTTGTTTTTCCTGAAGCTGCCGTTGTGCATTTTGCAGATTGTCGCGCAGGTCTTCAATCTGTTCCCGCAGCGATGAAATGGTTTCCTGTGCCTGGCGGTTTTTTACGGAAATGGTTTGGATATCCGGGTCTTTGGCTGTGAGCTGTTGTTGCAGACTTGCGATTTGTTTTTCCTGGTCATTCTGTGAGCCGGCAGCGACTTTTTTTGATTCCAAAGAGACGGCAGGAGGAACCTGTTTGGCATCTTCTTTTTGCTTGAGGATTTCGGGTGATGAGTCGTCGCGAACCTTCTCTGTTTGCGCAGTCTGCCGCATGGCTTGCAGAATGTCGGCTCTGCATTGCAGAATGTCCGCGTCCAATAATTCCTGTCCGGGCTTTTCCGGATTCATTTTTTCTCACCCTTCCCAATTCAGAATACCGGATTATACCTTAAAAACAGATAAAAAGCAAGGGTGGACAAACGCGAATTGATTTTGCCTTTTTTATGCCGCTGGGCCCATCGCCAGGCAGGTGAAATCCCCCGGCGAAAATTCGGCGATAAGCTGGTTGATGTCCCGTACACTTACGGCGCGGATAGCCGCGATATCATCGGCCAGGGTCCGATATTCCTGACGATATACCCAGTTTAATCCCAGCCCCATCAGCCGTCCCATCGGTCGTTCGGATTTGATGGCCAGCGCGCTGAGAACCTTGTTTTTAGCCGCCTGCAGTTCTTTTTCGCTGACGCCGTTTTGGGCGATGTCTTTGAAGATTCCGCCGACGATGTCCATCACTTTATCCGCCGCCGCCGGTTCGCAGCAGATATAGCTGTATATCGCTCCGACGCCGTCCATCGCCTCGGCCTGCATCGACGCAGCTTCCGCAATTGCCGGATCCACCAGCGACCAGAAGTAGCGCGAACCGGTGTCGTCTCCTAAGACCATCCCCAATAGCGATGCCGCAAAGCGTCTGGGGTCCTGCATCGACACAGAGGGACTTATCAGACAAATATGATGACGTGCCAGCATTTCCCTGCGGACGGTTTTTTTCTGCCGTGTCCCCTCGAACCAGGAAAGCTGTCGCTGGGTCTGTACCGGCGGCCAGTTTCCGCAGAGTTGTTCGATATGGCCGCAGAAGACATCAAAATTGGAATTTCCGCAGCAGGCAACCACGAGGTTATTGGGAGCGTATCGCCGTGCAAAATAATCCCGCATTTGCTGTACGGTTATCGCCTTGATACTTTCTTCTGTGCCGAGAACGCTGTTGGCGCAGGGATGGGAACCAAAGTGCAGAGCGCGGGCATCCTCGAGTATCTCGTACTGAGGCAAATCCCTGCACATCGCAATCTCCTCAAGGATGACGTTTTTTTCGATGTCGAAGTCATTCTCTCTCAGCGCAGGCCGCATTAATTGCGACCACAACTTGGCGACCTCCGGCAGATATTCTGCCAGGACCGCCGCGAAATAAACGGTGTTTTCTTCGCCGGTAGAGGCGTTAAAGCTGGCGCCGAGCCCGTCAAACGCCTCATTGACCTGCTGCCACGATAATGTGTCCGTGCCCTTGAACAGCATGTGTTCCAGAAAATGGGAAACGCCGCTGACGGCTGCGTTCTCGTCCCGCGAACCGGTCCGCACGAAAAACCCCATCGCCGCGGTTTGCGCAGGGGGTTGTATTTCACTGATGATCGTTAATCCGTTCTGGAGTTGTTTATGTTTAAATTGCATAGGTTGTCTATGGTTGAATACTTTTTGGCCCGATGGTCGCGACAGTAAAGTTTTCGAAGAGATTTGTGTTGAGAAAATCCAGAACAGAACGGATCGTTACGACATCCAATTGCCTGCGGATTTCAGACAGGGGTCTGACTCGTCCGAGGTATGCGAAGTCGCCGGCGATACCGGCACAGCGGGCCTGCGTAGATTCGCTTTGCATAATCAGACTACTTTTGAGTCCGATTTTAGCCCGTTGCATTTCGTCCTCCGTGATGCCTTGCCGGAGTCTGCGGAATTCATGCAGAGTAACATCGAACGTTTTCTGTGCCTTTTCCGGTGTGGTTCCGGCGTAACAACTGATACCGGCGATATTTTTGAGGGTTTGGTACCTGGCGCTGACGGCGTAACACAGGCCGCGTTTTTCCCGCACTTCGGTAAACAGCCGGCTGCTCATTGAGCCGGACAAGACCGACACTCCGGCCAGAATATCATAATAGCGTTTATCGCCGATAGGCGGCACGGCAGTCATCATTCCGATATGCACTTGTGCGCCTTCGTTGGGCTGATGCGTATAGGGATTTCCACGGCTGCCGAAAGGGGGATGTCGGCTTGCGGTTCCTGAAAGAGGGCCAAATCGTTTTTCAAGCAGGGCGCAAACGACCTGAAAGTCATACTTGCCTGCGACGGCGAAAATACACTGCGACCAGTCAAATCGCGTTCGAACAAGTTGCCTGCATTGCTCCGGCGTCAAAGCCTGAAGGTCTTTTGCCCGGCCTTCGGCGGGGCGGTTATAGGGGGACGGATAGAATTGTTCTTTGGTCAGCAGCATTACTTTGTGCCGCGGGTCATCGTCCAGCCCAGCCAGCTCATGCAGTGCAAGCTGCTGCGAAGGTGCGAACTGTTCGTCTTCAAGCCGCGGCTGAATGAGGATATCGGCGTACAAATCCAGCGCCGCCGTCAGATTCCCCGCCTCCAGCGAGGCGCCCAGAGAAAGATGTTCTCCGGAAACAGCGCTGCTGCGGTGAATGCCGAGGTTATCGAGGGTTTCGGTCAGTTGGCGGTTGTTTCGCCGGCCCGCTCCGCGGAAAAGCCAGTCGGCGACGACCTTGCCGGCACCGCAGCAACCGTCGGGAAAGAAGGCATTGCCCGCAGGCAGCAGAAAATGAAACGAAACCGATTCGACCCCATCCATCGGTTCGCCCAGAATAACCATTCCGTTGTTCAGACGCTGTTGATCCAGCCGTTCTTTCATTGCAGGGGATTTTTCCTTATGTCCGACTTTCCTCTCCGAAGACAATCCAGATGTTTTGGTTGCGGGTTATGAAATCTTACGCCACTGCCGCTCCCGACTCGGATGAGTCCCGGAGATTGTCGTGTTCAAACTGTACGCTGATCTTTTTACTGATACCCTGTGTCTGCATCGTAATACCGTACAGCATATCCGCGATGCTCATTGTGCGTTTGGAGTGCGTAATGATAATAAACTGCGACGTCTGCTGGAATTGCTGCACAATCATATTAAACCGTTCGTTATTAGCCTCATCCAGCGCCGCGTCAACCTCGTCCAGTACGCAGAACGGCGAGGGTTTGCTGCGAAAGACCGCGAACAGCAGGGCGATGGCGGTCATCGACTTTTCGCCGCCGGACAACAGACTAATCGTGCGGGTTTCCTTACCCGGCGGACGGGCGACGATTTCAATGCCCGATTCGAGAATATCCTCGGGGTTTTCGAGAAAGATATCCGCCTTACCGCCGCCGAACAGTTTACGGAACAATTCCTGAAAATGAATCCGTACCTGTTCGAAGGTCGTCTGAAATTTTTCCCGACTTTCTCTGTTGATTCGTTCGATGAGCTGTTCAAGCCGGGTTTTACTTTGGTTGAGGTCCTCGGCCTGGGAGGCGAGGAACCGGTATCGTTCTTCCAGTTGCTGCTGCTGGTCGATGGCGTCCACATTGACATTGCCTAACCGGTCGATTTTATTTCGCAACTCCGCGATTTCCTCCCGCACCGTCTCCCAGTCTATTTCCTGTCGGCTGTAACTTTTGTAAGCCTCGGCCAGTTCCATCTGCAGTTCTTCCCGCACCCGCTGACACAGGTCTTCTTCCCTGACCGCAAGCTGACTTAATTCCAACTGAATCTGATGGATCTGCTGTTCGATTTGGGTCTGTTCAGTGCGTGCCGTGCGAAGCGTCTGCTCGTTTTCTTTTTGTCGGCGGGACAATTCTTCCCTCGCCGTGTGATGGCGGACACTTTCTTTTTGAGCCTCCTCCTTTTCCACGTACAGACTGCACAAGCTGGACTCAGTCGCCAGGATATTGCGCTGGGTCTGTACGATTTGTTCATCGCAGGCGATGGTTTCGGTCCGTGACGTTTCCATAGCCGTACGTCCCTGCTGAATCTGGCTGCCCAGTCCCGCGGTATGCTGACGGATGGATTTTTGCTGTTCGCCGATGCGTCCGATTTGAACCTTCAGTTCCGTCGCTTCGGTGCTGCGGCTTTGCAGGCCCTGCCGTTCCGCTTCCAGCGACTGCTGAAGCTCTTCAATGCGGGCATTTCGCTGACGATTGATTTCTTCCAATTCTTCCAGTTTTTGGCGGGAGTCGTGTTCTCTTTGTACAGATTCCCGGATTTCTTCTTCGAGCATGTGAATTTCATCGGCCAAAACCGGCTGTTCGTCGCTCAGTCGCTTGATGTTTTGCTCAATCATCCGCAGCCGGGATTCCACATCGACCTTTTCAGTGTTGGCCTCGTAAATGCTGGTGCGCAATTCTTTGCACAGTTCGCCGAGGTGTTCATTTTTGCGTTCGGCCTGTTCGAGCGTTTGTTCAAGGTGTCGGATGTGTTCGTTCAGCGATGTCGTTTCTTCTTCCAGTTGTGCGATTCGGCTTTTACGAGAGATTAGCCCTGCGGCTTTTCCCACCGGCCCCGTATTCAGCACACAACCGTCCGCGAAGACCTCGCCGGCCGGGGTCACGAAGCGATATTGTTTTTCAAATCGAGCCGACAATTCCATTGCCGCGTTCAGCGATTCGACCAGGATGACCCGCCCCAGCAGATGCCAAGCCAGCGGGGCGTAAAGACTGTCGAATCGCACAAACTGCACCAGTCTGCCCACCACCCCCGGCTCCTCGGCGAAATCCGCCGTATCCGCGAACGGTTCAATCCGGTCCATACACAGGACCGAAAGTCTGCCGTCCAGTTTTTCGCGAATAGACGCATCCTCTAAAAACCGCCGAGTGCTGTTGACCAATAGCGTATCGGTTCTGCCCTCCAGAGCGCCCTCCACCGCCGTAGAATAGTGAGCCTCCGCAGACAATACATCCGCGACGATACCTTCGATATAATCCACCTTGCCGGCGCTGTCGTGTTCTTTCAGGATGGTTTTGATGGCGTTGCTGACCCCTTGACGCCGCGACTCCATATCCCGCAGAACATTCCCTTCGCTCACCAGTGCGCTACGTCGCTGTTTGGCTTCAGAAAGCTCATTGAACACCGCTGCCTTTTGGCCGTCAATTGCTTCCATCTCGGCCCGCTTGGCGTCCAGGCTGTTTTGAAGCTGTGAAAGAACGGAAAAAATATCTTCGCATTTGGCCTGGCATTGTGCCTTTTCGGTAAGCCACTGGGTCAGTTGTTCCTGGGCCTGGCTGGCTCTTCCGGAAAGGCGGGTCTTCTGACCGGCCAGATTATCCCTGTAGTGGTTTAGGCTCTGTATTTCATTGTGAAGTTGAGCGGTACGGCGCACCATGTCGATAACGCCGGATTTTTCGTCTTCCAGCTTAGCCTGCCATTCCGCGCAGCGGGCATTGATTTGGGACAGGACTTTCTCGACCCCGGCCAGTTGCTGACTTCGCGAAGTGAGTTCCTTCTGGTTTTCTTCGAGGTCCCGTTTACAGGTTTCCAATTCGTTTTCCAGTTGACGGATTTGTTCGCAAAGTTTGTGTTCCTGGGAAACCGCCGCGGTTTTGCGTTCAGTCAGTTCACTGATTTTGCCGTTCAGAAAGCCAATGCGTTCGCTTTGCTGTTCGATTCGGCTTCGCGCCGCCACCAGGATGTTGTCCCATCGGCTGATACGACTTTCGGCTTCAAGGATTTGAGAGGTCAGTTCGCTGGCCGCCGCATCGCAGCGGGCCACCGCCGCCGCCGTCGTCGCAAAATGTTCCTGCCAGTCCGCCAGTACCTGTTTTTTCTGGTCGCCGGCGGTGACGATTTTATGGTACTCGGCCAGCGAATAATTAACCCGCAGTTCTTTAAGTCGCTGATTGCATTCCAGGTAGCTTCTGGCCTTGCCGGCTTGCAGCTTGATGCTGCGAAGCTGTTTTTGTACTTCATTGATGATATCCGCCAGCCGCAGGAGGTTTTGTTCTGTGCGTTCGAGTTTGCGCAGCGCCTCTTTTTTGTGCATTTTGAATTTGCTGATACCCGCGGCCTCTTCGAAAATCACGCGCCGGTCGGTCGTGGACGCCCTGAGCAGTTGGTCAATCTGTCCCTGTTCAATGATGGAATAGGCGTTAACGCCTATTCCCGTGTCGAGGAATAAATTCCTGATGTCGCGCAGTCGGCAGAGCTTGTTATTAATAAGATATTCGCTTTCGCCGCTGCGGAACAATCTGCGGGAAATCTCCAGTTCGTCCTGTTCCAGCCCCAATCCTCCCACGGCAGAGAAGTGCAGACTCGCCTCGGCCATACCGCCGGGTTTTCGACTGCCGCAGCCGCTGAAAATAACGTCGGCCATTTGGCCGCTTCGCAGACTCTTTGGACTTTGGCTGCCCAGCACCCACTTGACGGCGTCAACGACATTGCTTTTGCCGCACCCGTTGGGCCCGACAATCACTGTAATCAACTGGTCAAAACGAAGTTCGGTTTTATCGGCGAAACTCTTGAATCCGTGGAGGACGATTTTTTCCAGTTTCATAAAAATCTATAATTCCGGACACATTTTATTCTTATACGGCACGTGTTGTTTTCATTATTTATTATCGGTCTTCGGTTGCAATTCCTCTACAAAACTCCCGGCGTTGGTCAATGGGCCTTCCACGTATTTTGCGGGAATCATATTTTCACGACACATTTTTTCGAGAATGGCAAGGATTTCAGAATAGGAAATTCCCAGTCCCGGCCGAGCGTATTGGGGGGGGTCTGTTTCCAGGGTGTGGCCGAGGGAGCGGATAATATCTTCCACATTGAAGCCGCTTTTCAGGGGGCCGATGAGTTTGGGGCGGGTCGGATGTCTGCGGATAAGAGACACATATTTGTCTTCCGGTCGGGCGTTGATCATCACCTGGTCGATGTCAACAAACAGATTTTTCCGGCAGATAATAGGGGCGCCAAACAGGGCGATCTGGGCGTTGTCTTTGCGATAGGCATAGATCATTTTCTGACCGGGGCAACTGACCAGATCAATGAAAAAATCTCCTCCGACGGGAATCCGTTTGACCAAAATGCTGTTTAAGCCCACCAGTTGTTCATATGCACTTACGCGGACCTCCAGTTTTTCATCCTGCAGCAATTGTGATAACACCGACTCGGCGTCTTTGAGTTTGGCTTTAGAAAGTGATTCAATCGCCGCGATTCGAAGCTCGGATTTTGGGTTATAAGCGACGTCCCGCAGAACAGGCAATCCGCGGTTGTCTCCGATGTTCAGCATACAACGGGCGGCGGCAAAACGAACATTCACATCCGAATGGCTGAGCGATTCGGCCAATTTCGCCAGGACGGGTTTTCCGATTGCTTCCAGCGCGATTTCCACCGTCCCGGTCTTTTGCGGCTCAGCAAGCTGAGAAGACAAGGTTTCGATTCGCTGTTTTCTGAGGGTTTCGTCTTCGGACAGATACAACAGTTGAGTCATCGAAAGAAATCGTAATTTTTGATCGCGGTATCGGGTGGGGATGGTTACCTGAATTTCCTCACGGGACACGGCGTTGGCGGTATTGGGCCCGAAGCGTTCGTTGATTCGGTTGCGAATGGCGCTGGCCGCGTAATAATTCGGCTGATTTAGAACCATAGAAATCGTGGTATTCAGAATCACCGTTCCGCCTCCAAAAATGTAATAGCGGGATTCTTTTGTTGCGGCATCCGTGCAGGTAAAAATCTGTCCCTCGGCCGAACCGATGGTTTTGGTGTACTGGTCAAAGCTGACCATTCGACCCATTTCCTTCAATTCCGCCGTATAAAGAACACCGCCGCGAAGCGAGGTGGTTTGAGTTTGTGCTATGGGTTTAATTTGGATATCAAAGCGATCTCCGGCACTGGCCAGCGGGGGAATGACGCCGATAATTTCCACCACAGCAGTGTCGGGACTTTCAATAAAGCGGCTGACTTCACCGGGCTTGGCGTTGGGCATCCGCTGCCAGATATATTTTTCCAGTTGCTGACGAAGCGCAGGCGGACATTCCGAGGAACCAGTCCCCCACAGACCGGCCACAATACCATACCCTCGTACCGGGATGGAAACCGCCGGCGCGAAACGCGTCAGTTGCCCGACGGTAGTGTCCAGATCGATTTTTTGATCCACCGGCGTTTCTTTTTTTTCGGATTTTCCGCAGGAGACCAATCCCACCGCGGTACACCCGAGAACAAAGAGAAAAAAAACGGTTCTTTTCATAGCGTTTACCCCGCAAAAAGCGTTCCGATACGAAAACTGCCGCTTTCGCAGGTGTAGAATAGGGGTTTTGAGGGGCTGCGTCAAGAACAATCTCTTGTGTTCCTGCACAGATTTGTCCGCAAGATGTGGGTGTTTTGTATCCTTCCCCGTGGAGCAGGTAATTCACGGGGCGTTTATTGTCGGTGTCGCAGATTTTCCGCCAGAGCCATCGCGGAATTCATATTTTTTTCGAGAGTTTGTACCGTAATCTCCGCAGGCAGCGCCCCGGCCCATCGTTTGGCGATGGTAATCGTTTGACGATATTCGGCAATTAAATTGGTCAGGACATACAACAATTCAGTTTTGATTTGTTCGACCGCAACGGGAAGTTCGGTGGAGGTAACGGTTTCCGATTTACTGATTCGCCCGACTTTATTTCGGTTCCGAGTATAACGAGCCTCGTTGTCCGGGTTGGATGACATGTTATAGTCGTCTCTGCTGGATATAGTATTTTCGCCTTCCGAATAGGCGTACCTGTCGCCGGACAGATGTACGCGTCCCCGTTGAGAGGGACGATTTTCATTGCGTGTTTGGGTGCGAGTTGTCGGAGTGGTTCGGACTTGTTGTTCCACAGTGTTGAGCTGTTCCTCGAGAGTGGCGGTCCAGTCTTCAAGAGATTCGATTTTGGCCAGTCTCTGTCTGATGTTTTTTCGGGCGGCGGTGAATTGCCTGACCACGGCGTCAATTCCCGGTGCGTTGGCGATCTGGGCGTCGGCGGCATTCATATCCGCCAGTACCTCCTGGATGGAATCTGCAATCTTGTCGGCCAGTTTCAGCCGCACCGCCTCGCCAGCAGTCAGATTCAGTACGCGGTTGTGAATATCGGGCGGTAGGGTGCTTTTGGGAGTTTGTTTGTCGGCGGAAGCAGCGGGTCGTTCCAGAGGTTCAGGAAGCCCTTCGCAAATAGTTTTAATAATCGTTTGCGTAGGCTGGCGGAGATTTTTCTCGACAATCGTCTGTTTGCCATCCGCATCGGTTACTTCCACGAGGGAGATTTTTTTGTCCAGAAGGGCCTTGGCAAGCAGAGCCGGT
>Ga0315277_10002492_pt1 | contig 25671 bp, 9 predicted proteins | sample YL17G05_15_MG_FD_203695 | JGI IMG/M metagenome (GOLD analysis project Ga0315277, IMG submission 203695) | Sediment microbial communities from Yellowstone Lake, YNP, Wyoming, USA - YL17G05_15 | ecosystem: Environmental > Aquatic > Freshwater > Lake > Sediment | place: USA: Wyoming | collected... | reverse complement strand
TGCCGACAAGGAGCCCCGGGTAGTTTTGAACAGGGTAGTGCCGAATCACGTCGACGGCAGACTGGATCGTGCCCTCAGTCTGGTGCTCAGGGCGCAGAAGACAGAAGAGAGTGCCCCATCCCCTTGGCTTGCCTCTCTGGAATGTCAGGAGCCACTGTTGGCAGCCTGCCACCACCGCGGGATCGTCAGCCGAGGCCGGGTAGATACGGATGAGGCAGGCGCTAGCATACTGAACCCCCGGATGTGCCAAGAGAGCCCTCACCAAGCGGCGCGAGACGGCGGCATCGGCGCATTCGGAGAGAGCCTGTGCCACATACGAAGTGCGTGGGTCAACCGGATGCCTTTTGCAGAACTCGAACCCCGCCTCCTCGACTTCGCCTCGCAATCCTCGTTCGTGCAGGGCCCACCAGAGAAAGGTCCAGCCCGAATGCCCCCAGTGAGAGCGGAGCCAGTCCAAGGCTGTGAGTACCGCGGGTGTTTCAGCGGGAACATGCGGTAGCGCTTTCAGAAGCTTCGTAAGGATGAAAAGCGCGTGGTCCTCCGCCAGGTGCTGCCGTATCCAGCCTAGTCCTGCATCGAGGAACTCCTGATCGTTCACCCCCCTGTCAAGGCATTCCTCGTAGAGGTGGTCCCACTCCGGGGTCCCCTGCCCTTCGCTCAACAGCCAGTCCCGACACAAGGCTACAAGAGGCCCATCCTGCAATATGCCCGGCAAACTGTGGCTGCGGAGGAGTTGCCAGACAAAACTCCAGTCTCTTCTGCGGCGATGCGCGGGGCCGGAGACCCACAGCCAACCTTGCTCAATGAGGCGCGTACGCCGCTCTTTGGGGAGATCAGGGAGATCCAGCAGTTTCTGCCAGACGAAGCTCCAGCCGTCTTGCTCCTCGTGGCCCTGCAGCCACTGAAGGCCCTGCTCGAGGAGTTGCGGCCGCTGCTCCGAGGGGAGGCCGGCGAAGTCGAGCAGCTTCTGCCAGACGAAGGACCAGCCCTCCTGCTCTTCGTGGCCCCGCAGCCACTTGCCCCCCTGCTGGATCAGGCGTGGGCGTTGCTCCGAGGGGAGGTCCGGCAGGTCCAGCAGCTTCTGCCAAACGAAGCTCCAGGTGCCCTGGTCTTCGCGGCCCCGCAGCCACTGGAGGCCCTGGTCGATGAGCTGTAGGCGCTGCCCCGGCTGAAGACCAGTGAGGCTCAATAGCCTCCCCCAGATGAAGGACCAGTCCGGCCGCTCCTGCCGGCACTGGAGCCACCGCATACCTTGCTCAATAAGTTGCGACCGCTGCTCCTCAGGGAGATCGGGGAGGTCCGGCAGCCTGCGCCAGATGAAGAACCAGCCCTCCTGCCCTTCGCGGCCCCGCAGCCACTGGAGGCCCTGGTCGATGAGCTGCAAGCGCTGCCCCGGCCGAAGACCAGTGAGGCTCAATAACCTTCCCCAGATGAAGGACCAGTCCGGCCGCTCCTGCCGGCCCTGGAGCCACCGCATACCTTGCTCAATGAGTTGCGGCCGCTCCTCCTTGGGGAGATCGGGGAGGTCCAGCAGCCTCTCCCACACGAAGGTCCAGTCGCCCTGCTCTTCGCGGCCCTGGAGCCACTGGACACCTTGCTCGATGAGTTGGCGAAGCTGCTTGGGGAGATCGGAGATGCACACGAGCTTCCGCCAGACAAAGCTCCAGTCATCCTGCTCTTCGCGGCCCTGGAGCCACTGGATGCCCTGCTCAACGAGTTGCGGCCGCTGCTCCTCAGGGAGATCGGGGAGGTCCAGTAACCTTTCCCAGACGAAGGTATAGCCCTCCAGCAATTCGCGGCCACGGAGCCACTGGAAGGCCTGCTCGATGAGCTGCAGACGCTGCTTCGGCAGCAGATCAGGAAGGCCCAATAACTTCCTCCAGATGAAGGACCAGTCCGGTCGCTCATGCCGGCCCTGGAGCCACTGGATACCTTGCTCAGTGAGTTGCGGTCGCTGCTCGTTGGGGAGATCGGGGAGGTCCAGCAGCTTCCGCCAGACGAAGCTCCAGTCGCCCTGCTCTTCGCGGCCCCCGAGCCACTGAATACCTTGCTCGATGGGTTGCTGGCGTTGCCCTAGGGGGACGTCGGGCAGGTCGAGCAGACTCTCCCAGACGAAGCTCCAGCCCCGATGCTCTTCGCGGCCCCGCAGCCACTGGAGGCCCTGCTCGAGGAGTTGCAAACGGTGCTCAGTGACATCAGGAAGGGCCATTAGCCTCTTCCAGATGAAGGACCATTCGGGTCGGTCCTGCCGGCCCTGGAGCCACTGGATGCCTTGCCCGATAAGATGCGGCCGCTGCTCCTTGGAGAGATCCGGGAGATCCAGCAGCTTCTGCCAGACGAAGGCCCAGTCTCCCCGCGTTCCATGGCCTTGGAGCCACTGCACACCTTGCTCAAGGACTTGCGCCCGCTGCTCCTTCGAGAGATCGGGGAGATCCAGCACTTTCCGCCAGACGAAGCTCCAGCCCTCCTGCTCCTCGCGGCCCCGGAGCCACTGGAGTGCCTGCTCGATGAGTCGCGGCCGCTGCTCTGGGAGGAGATCGGCGGAGTCGAGTAGCCTCCGCCAGACGAAGGCCCAGCCCTCCTGCTCCTCGCGGCCCCGGAGCCACTGGACCCCCTGCTCGACGAGGCGTGGGCGTTGCTCCGAGGAGAGGTCGGGCAGGTCCAGTAGCCTCTGCCAAACGAAGTTCCACCCCTCCTGCTCCTCGTGGCCCAGAAGCCAGTGCAGGCCCTGCTCGATCAGGCGTGGGCGCTGCTCCGAGGAGAGGTCGGGCAAGTCTAGTAGCTTCTGCCAGACGAAGTTCCACCCTTCGCGATCCTCGCTGCCCTCGAGCCACACAAGGCCGTGTGAGAGTAGTGGTTGGCGCCGCTCGTCTTCGCGGCCGAGAAGATCGACAAGTCCCTGCCAGATGAAGCTCCAGTCAGGCCGCTCCTGCCTTCCTTTGAGCCATCGCCATCCCAACGCCGGAAGATCGTGCGGCTCTGGAAGCTGCCGCGATGGCCCGGCAAGGGCCGTCCAGACGGGTCCCCAGTTTCGGTTGTCCGGCTGCGTCTTCAGCAGATCAAGGCCTAGGTCGAGGGGCGTCAGCTGCGGCCAACGGTCGAGCATCGTCGTGAAAACGTAGGCCCACCCTGACTTCCAGGCGTGCAGGATCAGCCAGCGGCGCCCTAGGGCCGGCAGCCGTGCCTCCTCACGGGTCAGATCAGCCAAGCGGCGCCACACGAAGGTCCAGTCAGGGCTATAGCCACGCAGGCTTTGCTTGAGCCAGTCCAGCCCCTGCTCGATGAGCAATGAATCCTCAGGATAGGCAGTGACAATCTGTTGCCACAGCCATCCCCACCGCGGATGCGGGACGCCCAGGGCCTCGCGGCCGGCCGCCAAGGGATCGAGGTCAACCGGGGCGGTGGCGCGGAGATAAGGGGAGCGAGCGGCCAGGGCGGCCGCGTAGACGGCGACCTCGGTTCGGGCGTCGCCGTTCAGCCGGGTATCGTTCGCCAGGTCCCACACCGGAAAGAAACGAGAGAGAAGTGTCTCGCGATCGACAGCGTCAAGGCGCGGGTGACCGTGGTGCAGGAGGCGCAAAAGCGCGATAGCGATAGGGTTCGCCTCCGCGGCGGATCGAGCGAAGGCTTCCGATAGATGCACAGCACGAGTGATCTCGTCAGGGCGATACATGCCCTGGTAGATCTCGTCTGCAAGGTGCGGGTGGGTGATGCGCAGGTAGTCTCCGCGGGGCTCTGGCTCAAAGGTAAAGTCGCCCTCCCCGCTGACGCGGCGCAGTTCGGCCCATTGGGGGTCGCTTAGCCAGTGGAGTGGAGGCCACAGGTAGAGACGATTGAGGGCGAGGGGACAGGTGAGCGGCTCGATGAGCCCTATCGGCTCTAGTCTCCGCCGAAAGCGCTCCGCAAACTCAGTAAGGGTTCCCTCCGCCATCTCGAAAATCATCGAGATCGGCAGTCCAGCCTCATTTGCGAAAGCGGCGCCCTGCTGCTTGGGCGGCTTTCCGGTGCGGCACTCGAACCACTTGCGGAAGGCCTGCTGCTCCTCGCGTTTGGCGAGGGGCAGCGACCAAGACACAATCTCGAAAGCGCTCACCCCCTCGTGGCTGAGTGCGTATTGCTGCTCCGGCGGACCGCATGTGACAGCTATGGGATAGGGCGGCTTGTGGCTGCCAACGAGGCGGGTAAGTCCCGCGATGTCCAGGTCGCGCTGTTGCCCGGGGCCATAGAGGTCGTCCACAAAGACGAACCACTCTCCTGTTTCCTGCTTGGTGGGAGCGTCCGCCCAATGCCACAGGAGAGGCGCCAGATCCGCCGTCCTGTCGTCGAGCCACACCAGGCGGGCCTGCTCCTCGCAGACCAGCGCCTGCATCATCTCGAGCAACAGCCAGCTCTTTCCCGAGCCGGAGGCCCCGGTAACCCAGAAGAGCGGGATGTGATCAAAGTGCCGTCCCTCTGGGAACGCCTCGTGCAGAGCCTCGAGCACCAGCTTCACCAGCTTCGGACGGGGCATGAAGGCCCCCTCCCGGAGGTAGCGCAGCCCTGGGCGACGGCCCACGTAGATGTCGCCGGTCTGCTCGGCGCGGGCGAAGTCGGCGGGGGCGAGGGCACGGGTCGCCAGATGGTCCTGAAGACGGCGACGCTCCCACAGTTCCACCACGCGGTTACGGGCCTCCGCGGGGCTGAGGTCCGAGAGCAGGCGAGACAGCGCCTCCATGGCCTCCGAGAGAAAGCCGAACGTATCGTCCAGCCTGGAGAAACATGCGACGATGGCGCGCCACCAGGGGTCAGGATCCTCCCGCAGGGGCAGTAGTCGGCCTTTGGCGTACATCTCCCGCACGCGGGCCTGCTTTGCCTCTCGGTCCTCCTCGTTCGGGGGGAAGGTGAAGCATGCCCATGGGTCGGCATCCTGCCTCTCGTCAACAGCGCAGTGCACCCCGTACTGCACCTGCGCGGCTACATCTGGAGCCTCCTGCCGCAGAAAGGCGTCGATGGCCAGGAACTCGCGGACAGCATCCCGGAGGTGATCCCGACCACGATCAAGTCGGCGCTTCACCTGGATGAAGACTTGCCGCGCCAAAACGTCCGAGAAAGTCTCTGGGACAGCAACACCCCCTATATCGTTCTTGGCCAGGGCCTCACATGCCTGCGCGAGATACACCCGAAGCTGGTAGTCAAACCCGGAGAGGGCCCGCATGCCTCCCAGCGCGCGGCTCGGATTGGCGCGCATGTACCGTTCGAGCAAGAATCCTACCTGGTCAGGCGGCACCAGACGGCACCCCCTTTCGGGCCTGTGAGTGTGGGTTCAACGAGGAGGGAAGAGAACCTGCCGAGGGAGATGTGTGCCCGCCTGCTTTGGATGCTAGGTACGGAGGCCGGCAGCCGGCCGGGTGACATTTCAAGAGCCCTCTCCTGAAGCGTCAGACTAGTCCAGCCAGATGCCCCTATCGCTGCAGTGCCTGAGCCGGCGTGACATCACTATCCAGGAAGCCGTCGCTCCTCGCCTAGTGACTCCAGCCAAAGGGGGGTGGCTACGCATTCACGGCGCTGAGGCCATCCGTCAGGATGATCTGTCGGGATAGGGCGAGTGTCCTGTCGGCAATGCTCGTGGCAAACGTCTGGTTAGTGCGATGACCCCAGTTCTGTCGGCGTGCCGCCAACAGCGGTTCTGGCACCAAGTGGTTCTTCGGACTTCAGCGGCTTCTTGCGTTTCGTCGTGGGCTCCCTTCCAGAGTGGCCACGAGCCTAACTCCCCCGGAATGTGCACCCCCAGAGACAGGTCGCTGCAATAGCTTGCTGGCGCTGGGCGCTTTCCAGATCTTCTGTTGAGCTAAGGAATCACCACGGCGAGATCCGCTTGCGTGAAGTAGAGCACCGTCTCCTTGACTTCCTCACCGACGCAGTCACGCCATGCATCCGCGTATAGGCGCACTTGCGGGCCGTACTTCCCAACCAGCGGCTCGGTCCTGCTTCCCGGCAGCCTATCGGTCTTGACGTCGACCAGCACCCACCCGTCGGGTTCCCTGAAGATGAGATCGATGGCGCCGCGCACGACCGTGGGCACTGACACCGATTGGCTCGTCAGGAGCACCTGGAACGGGACCTCGACGAAACGTTGCGAGCTGCGAAGCGCCCTCTGCCAGAGCTCGGAGCGCATGATCGCCTGCACCGTGCTGATCGCGGACTCCGCCAACGCTGGGTCCAACTCATGGTGGATGAGGGCGGAGCGAGCGAGACCATCCAGGCCGACTCCGGCGTCTCGCGTCGCCCGTTGTAGTAGCAGGTGGATGACCGATCCCCACTCCGGGCCGGCTTCGCCTGAGCCAGAAAGCGCATCAACGAAGTGGCCATCGACCACAGATGGGGCGGCTTCCCCTACCTCTCTGGGCAGGGAGACCGCGTACGCCTTTGCCGCGACCGTGTCGTAGGTAAGGGTAAGTGATCCCTCGACGTGTGCGGCGATCTCGGCACGAGCCGCTTCGACATCATCCGGCGTGACCCGGATCTCCGTGCGAACAGGGGCGGCCTGCGGGCCAGGATCAGGTAACTCTGTCGCTTCTGTCAGATGAGCGGCGAAGTAGTCCCAGGGATTGTGCCGGCTTCCCTTCTCAGTGTCCGTAACGATCATCGCTGCGCCGGCCCGGGTGGCGGCGACGTAACGCAGCCGCAACGCCTCGGCGTCATCGAACCGTTCCTCTCGGGCGGCCAGTTCTTCCCAATTGGGGGGTAGCGCAAGTAGCTCCTGCTTGAACGCCCTCGTTTCTCCCAGAATCGCGAGGTAGCCGAGAACCTCGTCGCCCGATCGGTCGATATGTAGACTGACCGGATATCTGAACTCGCCATAGGGGTCAGCAAGAAAGACGACTGGCGCCTCTAGCCCCTTCACCTTGTGGAGGTTCATAACGCGTACGACAGGCTCGTCGTGAGAGCTGGCTGAGATGCCGTCGTGGCGCTCCTCTCCGGCCACTAGCCTTCCGAGATACTCGACGAGTTGTGCCGTCGTCCATGTATCGGCCTGGGCACCGCGGAGGATTTCGAGCGCCTTGGCGAGGCTGCCTGCGCTCACATCACCTCCAGGCCGGGTGGCCGTCCGGGCCATCAGACCGAGGTCGGCGACGATCTTCGCGAACGCCGGGACGGGTGGCAACTGCGCCAACCACAGCCAGTAGCGCCGCAACCGACTGAATGCGTCCTCGAAGAGGGCCGCCTGTTCAGGATCGAGCGCTTCCGGCATCGCGGCGCGGTACGAGAAACGGCCGCCAGCCCTCTTATATGCATAGAGAGCACGATCACTGAGTCCGAAGAGCTCACTGCGCAGGGCTGCAACCAGTGCGACGGGGTTGTCCGGCTGCGTGACCGCAACCAGACACAGGTGCAGGAGCTTCAGTTCCGGCACCTGGTTCAGCGCGGCTCCGCCGGCGACCTGATGGGGGATGCCATACTCCTGGAGCTTGCGCGCGTAGACGCTCAGCCGGCCGGTGTTACGTGCGACGACCATGAAGTCGGCGGCGTTCACCTCCTCGGGAACGCCTCGCTCGAGCTCTGTCTTGCTACGCGGGATGGTGATGCCAACGTCGAGAGCATGGCGGATACTGCGAGCTATGCGGTCGGCATCGTACTCCACGATCAGCTCCTGCCGGGAGTAGTCCGCTGGCACATGGAGCGTGTATAGGCCGGAGAGCTGTCCGACATTAGCATCATCGCGCGCATGATCGAGAGGGACGTAGGAGGGGGACTCTTCAGACGCGCTTCGTGGGAATCGCATCATCCCGGCCGCGATGCTGGCTGCGTCCTGGTCCGGAGTGAAGATATCATTCACCCATTCCACGACAGATAGCGACGACCGAAAGTTCGCGGACAGTTGCACAACCAGGCCGCGCTGGCCGTTGCCGTCCTCTCTAGTGATGATGCGCTTCACCTCGTTGTAGGTTACGATGTCCGCACGGCGGAAGCGGTAAATCGACTGTTTCGGGTCTCCCACGACGAACAGGGCGCCGGGATGCGGCTGACACTCGCGCCAGTTGGGCTCCTCGGGATCGGTGGCGGTGAGCAGCAGCATCACCTCGGCTTGGATCGGGTCGGTATCCTGGAACTCATCAACGAGCAGGTGAGTGAACCGCTCTCGGAAGTACCTGCGAACATGCGGCTTGTCGCGCAGCAGGTCAGCGGCCCTCATCAACAGGTCTTGGTAGCTGAGGCGGCCGCGCAGGTGGCGCATCTCGTCGTAGACCTCGCGCGCCTCGGCGAGTATCCTCAGGATCCTGGGGTAGCGATACTCACGCCAAGCCCGCAGCGTCGGCTGCACGACACGGGCACGGAAGTCCTCCCACCGCGCCGACTCGGCCTTCGCATCTTCTCTCGTCAGGCTCTCTGTCTTCGTCCACTCCTTCTGGACGATCTTGCCGCTCTTATCGAAGTGATCGCCCAGCAGCTCCATCAGTTGCACCGGGTCGCGCAGGTCGTCATAGTGGGAGACCACGCGGGGAACGCGCCGCAGGATGGGGATGAGTGCGTCGTTCCCCCAGTCGTCCGGCAGCCGGGGAAGCAGCGCCTCAATGTGTGCGACATAGCTGCGCACTTCGCTGGCCGCCGCCCTCAGATCAGGAAGCGGAAGGTCATCGGCGGGCCACCGGTCCACATCAGGGAAGTCAGCGAACCGCAGGAAGCTTGCCTTCAGGTCCCCCAACCTGAGCCCGAGCTCGTCGAGTTCGGCAAGATCGCCGGTGACCTCGGTCAAGCGGCGCGCAGTGTACTCCGCCCAGGCTTCTTCCCGGATCTGGGTGTCTTCGTCTTCCTCCATCTCCTCGAATGCCAGATCGACATTCGCCTCCACCGGACGCTCGCGCAGGAGACGGGCGCAGAAAGAGTGGATGGTACCGATGTAACATTGCTCGACGTGGGCGAGCGCCTGCTCCAGTCGTCTCTGATCCTCTCCTTCTGCCTTCCGCACCGCCTCTTCCAATCGCACCTGGAAGCGGCTGCGCAATTCGGCTGCGGCCTTCCGGGTGAACGTCACCGCAGCCATGGTGCGGACGCTCGTACAGGCGCCGGTGCGGAGCAAGGCAATCATGCGGGCCACCATGCTGGTCGTCTTGCCTGTGCCGGCGGCGGCCTCAACCAGCATGTTCCGGTCCAGCTCGGACTGAACCAGGTCACGTTGATCCTGATCCGGGGGCGGCGGTGCGCTCGATGGTTGTTGTTTCCGAGATACCATCCGGCTGCCTCAATTCCCGCCTAGCCCGCGGAGCCTGCGAAACGGGGCGAGCGCGTCATTCGCCTGGTTTGCTAGCTTCCGGACCGTTGCCTGAGCGAGCAAGTCGGCGTCACCGAATACAGCCAGGTAATCGCTGTACGTAACGTCCTTCGGATCGTCGGTAAACGGGAAGCACCCGGCCCTGATCATCTCGCAGAGGGTGGCGATCACGGCTTTCCCCTCTCTCAGCGTAGCTGCATCCCACGAGATGCGGTCGCCGTGTTCACGCAAGCCCGGGAAGAAGTACCCGCAGGAGCTTACTGAGGTAGCGGGGTTGGTCGCACGCAGGCGGGCCTCCGCGAGATCCAGGTACAATGCCGGCTGAATGTGTCGCCCCTGGCGGAATGGGTCTCTGCGTTCGTAGGCCCAGGCGGAGCCGGTCTTGTAGTCCCAGATGGCGAACTGCCCCCCAGCCGTGTGCCCAAGCTCATCGACACGGTCGATACGCCCTCGTGCCTGGATGACTGCGCCGCCGGGAAGCGTGATGGCCACCGGGTCAGGCGTATCGAGCAAGGTCGGACTGCCGTCTTGGGGAAGGCCGATGCTGGCCTCGAAGCAGTAAGGTCGGTTCCCGCGGCAGTAGCGATCCTCCTCATCGAGGAAGATGCGAGCCGCTCGATGCAGGTCCTGACACTCCCGCGCGAGGACATCGGGATTGGAGGGCGGTTTCTCTTCTCGCCAGAGGGCGATGTGCTTATCCACCACTTCCCGGAGCAAATCGGCATCGCGTCGGGCATCGGGCATCAGCCCTGCTTGTTGGAGCCGCTCCATGAACTCCCTGAAGACGGCATGAAGCAAGCTGCCGCGCTCCAGGGGATCGAGCCAGATCGCGGGATCAATCCTGTACTCCCTCGGCGGCTCGATTTCCAGCACATACTGAAGGAAGTAGCCGAGCGGGCATCTGCCCAGGGTTTCCAGGCGACCTGCCGACAGCACGGGCCCCTGTGGCTTGGCGGGATCGATGTCGGGGCCGGCCTCCGGCACATATCCGTCGTACTCGGTGAACAGGTCGCTCGCCCGAGCGCGAGCAGCAACCATCCCCTGGCCAAGATGAGGGAAGCTCGCCGCGATCGCTGCATCCGGGTCCGCGACCGCCTCCGTTCCGCACATTCGCCACAGCCACCAGTCAGCCAGGTCAACGCAGCGCCCGGGCGACTGAGGGGCGAAGGCCACCGTCGGGTCGGGCAGCCACCGAACCAGATCTTCCTGGTCGCCCTGCCGCTCTCCCGAGATAATGCGGTACGCCGACCAAAGAGGGGCGCTGGGGAACTTCGCCCGTTCGTCATCGAGGCTGCGACAGCAGTAGCCGAGTGTCACCTGGCCCCGCAGGCGCGAGAGCAGTTCGGCGAATCCCTGGACCTTGCGGAAGAGTCGGCCGCCGGCAGTGGGCAGATCGCCAGAGAGACGGGAACGTTCTCCGTCGAGCAGGAGGGGGTCCTGGCTCCCCGATCCGGGAAAGCGGCTGTCATCTAGCCCCAGGATGTAGGTGCACGGACGGCCGGAGTGGCCACCGGATTGCACAGGCGACACAAACAGACAGCCCGGCCGGGGTCCCTGGGCGTCAACGTTCGTAGTCTGAATCAGCTCGCCGAGCCAGTCCCAGACATTAGTGCCTGCCACATCACCCGGAGCGAGGCACTCGGCCAGCTCCCGGATCTGAGCGAGAAGACGCGCACGGCTGTATTCGTCAAGCTCACTTGCGCCGCGGGCATTGCTCTCAAGGAAGTGGGCCGCCGACTCGAGCCAGGATCTCTGGCTCTGATCCCCGTCAGGGAGATTGGCAAACAAGCCTTGGATTAGTTCGCGCAGCAGCCTCAAGCCTGCCGCGCGCTCGGTCCTCCTGCGCTGGTATCTAGCCGGATCATCATACTCGTCGCCAGTGAGGGCGATGACTTCCTTATCTTCGAGCGATGCCAGTTCCCGTTCGAGAACACGCAGGTAGCGGTCCCTCCCGCGGCCAATCGGCACGCTGCGCAGGAGCGCGCCGAGACGGGAGAAGCTGAAAGCCTCCTGGTCGAGCCCTTCGGCTCGCAGCAGGCCATCCTGGATCAGCCTGATCAGAGTGGACTGGGGGTAGTCCTGACGAATCCATTCCAGCCACCCCATCAATGCCCGCGCGGGGCGCGAGTATCGGACGGGAATACCTTCGGCGAAGGTAACGGGCACGGATCTCCCACCCTCTGGTGCGAGCCGGCACGCGACCTCGTAGACCAGCGGAACGTAGGTGGATGCGTCGGTGTGGATGATCTCCACCGCATCCAGCGGGAGTCGTTGCTCCAAGCACCGCTGAAGTACCTCCCGCACCTCATTCACTTCCCCCACCGCCCGGAAGATCGCTGCCGTTCCATCCTGCCGAGGACCGGGCGCCTCGGTGGGATCGTTGACCCAGCGCAGCAGCAGCGCGTCGGTCAGTGCTTCTCCGGGTGTCTCTTCTGGTCGGTCTGCCTTCAGCAATACGCGCCGCGAATCCGGGATGGCCTCCCAGAGGTCCCGTTCGAGTCCCCAGAGTTCGCGCTCCATGTCCTCGGGCAGAAGCACGAACTTCCCCTCAGAGATGGAGGCGGGCTCGGCATGGAGCCACTCAATGGCCAGGCGCAGTCCTCCCGGATAGTCCACCAGCTTCTGGCTGTCCAGCTGCTTCTCATACTCGGACACCAGTGCGACAATCTCCTCGCCTTTGGTCCCCACCTCAAACTGGCCGGAGCGCATGTGCTGTGCAGTGAGGCCCGCGAGTCGCAGATCGGCGATCGTCGCACAGATGGTGCCGATGAGCCCAGGGCTCGGCTCCAGGGGCCAGAGGTAGCCTCGACTGGGATTCCTGATGCTGGAGAAAATCCGGCTGAGGAGCACCTCGCGCCGAATCCCGCTCACGAATGTTAACCCCTGGCGGTCTACTTCGGGCGCAGCCAAGCGCAATAGCGCGAGTGTCTCGAAGCTCTCGACGTGGACGTTCAGAACTGGCTGACCCGACAGTGCCACTGAGTCCAGCCACTGCTGGCCGACCCGGCGCGAGGGCGCAAGCAGCCACTTCTCCTCGAGCATGTGGGCCGAGCAGAAGTCCCGAATCCCATGGGTGAGCTGATTCAGCTCGACCGGAGCCACTTAGTTATCTCCCCGTGCGTATCAGCGTGTTCGCTGGCTCGCCAGTTGCTTCCTGTCCGCGTCGAACCTCTTTACGGGACCTAGACGGCTCAGTCCGCGTCACTATCCGCCCAACGCCGCCTCACGCCTAAGAAGAGATCTGCCGCCCTCGCCTCCCTGAGTCATCAGCATCAGCTTAGGCAATGGCGTGGAATGCCGGTCCTAGGCTGGACCAGGGAAGCCGAGGAGCCCCGTCTCCACAAGGAGCGTCTGCAGGATTCCCTCTGCGTCCATCTTCCCCTCACAGGCTTGGACGTAAATCTCCGCCAGAACGTTGATCGGCACCAATTTGTAGTTGGTGCCAGCCGCTACCACTTCGTCGGCGTTCGTTACGGCATCGTCGTGGAAGCAGGGGCGGCCCACCACAATGTAGGCTTTGGGCCTGTAGCGCGCGCCGCTTGCGAGGATCTCACCACACTTCGCCTGACCAATGGGCTTGGTGCTGCGGTCAGATGCGGATACGGATATCGTAGCGACGTCGCCATTTGGGAAGGTGGCTATTATGTCCGGTTCTCCGCGACGCTGGCGGGTGATATGCTTGGCCTCTATGCCGAACTCGGGGGCATTCAGCAGTTCCGTGACTGCTCGTTCGAGGTTGGCTCCTTCTTGCTCGTAGAGCCGTCGGACCGTCTCCGTTTCCCGGCGGACTTCTGCCAGACGGGCGATATGGCGATGTTTGCACCGCTCGTTCTCGTCACGCAGGCTGTCCATGCACCGGGCGTGCAACTCCTGTGCGAGTGGTCGGGGAACCACTCGACTCAGTCGCTCAATTGGCGTGTCGAGGACCCTATCACGGGTAGAGAGTCCCTCATCGGCAAGCTTACGGTACAACCCTCTGTGGCCTCTCCGCAGCTTGAGTTCGGCAATATCAAGACAGTCTGCGCGTACCCCGTGCTGGATGCGGCGCGCAAGCAGACGGAGATCCGCGATCACTTCCTTAGGTCTGCGTTCGATGATGGCGATGTCAGCACATGTGTCAACAACGCGCGCTGCTTGGTCGGCGATTCTTCGGATGCTGGCACCCCTTAGGCCGAGCAGCTTCTCGATGGAACCGAGCGAGCCCTCGTCGCACCACATGGTTAGCCCCAGGGCTGCTCGCAGTTGGTTGGCCCTGTCGTAGTCATAGCGTGCCTCATCCGCTAGAGCAGTGGCGGAGGTCGGAAGACTGTACTGCTCGTCGAGCTGAGCGTATGCGTTGAGAACGAACCCCGATCTGAACTCTTGGCTGCTCTGGCGCTGAGTTGTCGAGACAACCTCGGCGGTTCCCACGGCAACCGGCAATACGTCTTCGACGTTGACCGAGCGCGGCCGAACACTTCTGACCCAGTCCCAGAGCGCTAGGTAGCTTGTCATCTCGAGGCCGTTTCGCGCGCACAGTCTGCCATGGGCAGTGGGTGTGAGACGGCCCTCCCTCTCAATGAGTAGCCCTCGCTCTTTCGCCTGCCTCAACACGTATTCCGTCTCGTCGCTGGACGTCGGGATCAACATGCCGTGGGTGTCCAACAGATGCGAGTACGTGCGAGAGATGAATGAGAGGACCTCCGCGACGCTTCCGGCAACGCCAGCCGCGATCAGATGCAAGACCTGCCGCCCAATGCTGACGCGTCCGAACTGGGGCTCCAGCGGCTCAGGCTGCCCTAGAACATAGGATGACCAGAAGGCGTCTTCCTGCCGACGTGTATCGGCAAGCAGTAGCGATCGTCCGAACTCGTCCTCGTATCGGTATCGCCCAGCTCGCCCGGTCATGTTCTTGTATTCGGCAACCGACAAGGGGGTTTCTGTGGAGCGATTGAGACCTGACGGCCGCGCATACTTGATGGGCCGAGGTATGATGACAGTTCTGGCTGGCATGTTGACGCCCATAGCAAGCGTAGACGTACTCACGACGACTGAGACTTGGCGCTCGCGGTAGCATTCCTCGATAGCTAGCCGTTCGCCCGCGAACAGGTCGGCATTGTGGAAGGCAACACCAGCGCGCAGGACGTCAAGCAAGGCCTGTTGCAGAGGAGATGCTTCGCTCTCCTCGATCCGGCTTAGCGCCTCTCGGGCCGGTGGCAATCGGAGTTGTGAAGCGAGGCGCTGCGCGAGTTGCTCAGACTCCTGCCTGGTCGATGCGAACACGAGGACTTGTTCTCCGCACCTGACTAGGGCGGCAACGACCTGCGGGAGGAGTTCGTCCGTGTCTTGGGCGCTCACGTCCGGTATCACCTCGCGCCCCTCTCGCTGCCGGGACACATCCCAGTACCGAACGGATCCGTCGAGTCTGCAGATGCCCTCGCGAAGAGGGATGGGACGTTTGGTCGTGCTCAGGAAGGTTGCCCCCAGCCATTCGTCGAGGCGATTCGCAGCACCGAGTACCCCGGAAAGGGCAAGAAGCTGTGTCTTGGGTGAGAGATCGCGTAGGCGCGTCAGGAGCAACTCGAGATCAGGCCCACGGGTATCGTCGCTAAGCATCTGGATCTCGTCAACGACGAGCAGAGCACAGTCGGATGCCATACCTGGTGAGGCCACTAGGAAGCCCAAGCACTTCTCGTAGGTGAGAACAGCCAAGTCGAATCGGCCGCTAGACACGTCTTCATCGTGGACGCGATGATCGCCAGTAGACACGGCCACGCGCAAGCCGTAGCTCCCGTACTTGCGTTGGAAGTCGACGAACTTCTCCTCAGCTATGGCCTTGTGAGACACCAAGAACAGCGCCTTCCCTTGCTGGAGAGCACACCTGACTGCAGCTATCTCCGCGATGAAGGTCTTCCCTGCTGAACTTGGTGCGGACACTACCAGGCTGTTGCCTTCGAGAAGTCGGCCAGCACCGATCGCTTCCTGCTGTACGGGGAGCAGCACTTCGCTCTCTTCCTTGCACCAGATGTCAACGATGGATGACGGGATTCCGTACTGCTCCAAGTCGCGCATCTTCATGATGTAGCGCTCCCAAAGCAGGCCAATCGGATGGGGCGGCAACCCCTCGGGCTTTGCGGCCCAGTATAGGTCTGTCGCCGTTTCCCTGCAAGACACGAAGCGGACAGTGAATGCACGAGTCTAGCTTACAGCCTACCTTTGCTGTAGCGGACTCGATAGGTGCATCGCGGGATTCCCCCCTATGCGATGCGACCCCGGACAATCACTCCAGGCCGAGGGATGGCCGGAGTCAAGGGGGTGCCCGGGGCCGTCGGCTGTCGACAGCGGTGGGCGGCAGGATCGGAGCACTCGTGGGCCGATAGCCCCAGTTCCGTGTTCATCCTCGGCAGTGGACATCCAGCGGGCAACCTCGCGCCGGCACCGGACCCAGTACTGGATCGCCCGCGCCGGCCGCAGGTCTGTCGCGGGTTAGCGCCCGCGTCACCTACCGAACCAGTGCCTATCGGGCAGGAGAGCAAAGCGGCACGTCCGGTAGTCGTAACCAGTGGCCCTCCTGTTCCGTGCGGCGAGATCGTCTTCATCAAAGGTCTCGCCGGATGGCGTCATGGACATGAAGTGCTCGATGTCGAAGATACAGACCTTCGGATCTGGCAGGCCGGTCTTGCCGTCAACATGAGTGAAGCTGTAGGCGTAAAGGTTATTGCGGAATCGCTCCCGGGTTCGCGGGTTGGTAGAGCCGATGTCGAAGGGCGCAATGCGATGACTGACAACGTCGCGATCTTTGGTGTGTTGGTAGCTCACCAGCAGCACCTGACGTTTCGTTAGCGCATTTGTGACAATCCTGACCACGGCGGCTTCTGGCAAGAGTCCCATTGCTTTCTCATCCTTGCATAGTGGTGACGCCCTGACCAGACGAAGTCAAGTTCTTCGGTACAGGTTGTCCGTGCCAAATGGTGATCGGACACCGCTGAAAGCCGGTTAGGCTTGTCTGCGAGTCCTGGACATTCTACCATAGGAGACCTTTGGGTGGCGCCTCCGGGTGCCGCTTTCGCGTTGGGCAGTGCGCTTGCCTGCATGTCGACGGAACCCCGTCCAGTGACCCCAAGCCGAGGGGGTAGCCGGAGTCGGGGGTGCCCGGGGCCGTCGTTCAGGATGCTTCGGCGGGGAGGGCCGTGTCGGCCGCCAGTGCGGGCGCGCATGCTGGCACGTTGGCTCTTCGGTGATCTCCGCGTATGCTGTCACGAGCTCGGCGAGCGGCCTTTCCTCTAGCTCAGTGGCGTTTCGGTACCGGAGGATAGTGGGGCTTCCGGCGTCATTTGCGGAACATGAGCCTCCGTATCATACGGACATGGCTATCGTGTTCTGCCTTCCGCTCCGCCTTCCGTAGCTCCAGCGCCCCTGTGCAATCCTGAATCCCGCGTACGCACCTCCGGACATCCTCGCGACTGTATGCGGGATCGCACTTCCCTGCCAGATCCTGGACGTGTCGCAGATCCGCCGTGCCATCACCGATGCGTTGTACGATCTGCGGGTCCAACTTCCGAAGTCTAATGGCGAAGCGCAGGGCCTCAGTGCCGAGGACGTTCCTCCTTGCCCATTCCTCCAGCTTTACCGGCGCGACTTCATCCGCCGCTGCGCACACTTCGTCTAGTGCCGCTGCGTTCGCTCTCACCACTTCCTTGAGCGGCCTGCTCCTGTCTCTCATTGCGATAACCCCCTTCCAGCTGTTCGATGAGTCCGCCGCCGTCCCTTCCGGTTGTCAAGCGGCGATGTCGGAGCCGCCCATTCGGGTCCTCCCCGCTCTTGATCGTGCCCTGAGTGAGACCTGCGACGAGGCGATCGCCGCCGTCGGTCCGGTATGCCCGGGTGATCGCGGGCAGCTTGGGCACCGGACCTGCTCGTACGCGTGGGAACCCCGGACAGTGACTCCAGCCGAGGGGGTAGCCGGGGTCGAGGGGTGGCCGAGGCCGTCCGCTATGGTACTTCGCCGGAGCGAGTGCTAGTCCTGCGGAAGGTTGACACCTGGGTCGCAGCAGGAAAAAGACCGGTTGCTCCTGAAGGGATGTTCCGTAGCAGACACCCCGCGCGGCGGGGCGAAACGACCTGGCGAGGGGATCATGGTCCGATTCCTGCATACGGCCGACATCCAGCTCGGAATGAGAGCTACAGATGTGCCCGCGGTGGCTGCCGCTATCCGGGAACAGCGCTTCCTCGCGCTGGAGCGTGTTGTCGGACTTGCCAAAGACGAGAGCGTCGATTTCATCCTCATCGCGGGGGACCTCTTCGAGCACAGCCAGATCTCTGGAGAGACGGCCTACCGTGCCGCGCGTATCCTCGGTTCAGCCGCGGCCATCCCTGTCTACGTCCTCCCGGGAAACCATGATCCACTGTCGGCGGATTCCGTCTACCACCGGGAGGCCTTCGGGGAACGGTGCCCAAAGAACCTGGTCATTCTGGAAGGCAGGGAGTCGGTGATACTGCCCAACTGCCAGTGTGTGCTCTGTCCCTGTCCGGTACGGGAGCGCCGCTCCAGCTTCGACCCTACAATGGGGTGGCAGGGCCGACTACCGGAAGCGACCGTCAAGGTAGGAGTGGCTCACGGTTCGCTTGCTATCGAGGGCATGCACAGCGGAGATGATCACCCTATCGGGCTTGAAGCCGCGGAACGGCTAGGCGTGGACTACTTGGCGCTTGGCCACTGGCATAGCTACTTCCTACACGGTACACGCACGGCGTATCCTGGTACACCGGAGCCAACCACATTTGGTGAGAAGGACTCTGGTTCAGCCTGCCTTGTGTCGATTGCGGCTCCAGGGGCGCCCCCGTCCATTGAGCGACGTCGTGTCGGGCAGCTCCAGTGGCTGCAGTGGGAGATCGGGCTGCCCGACCAGTCGCTGGACGAAGTGCGACATCGGGTGGGGGCGCTAACCAGCCCAGAGAAAACGCTACTGCGCGTGGTGCTCAGAGGCACGGTCGACACAGGTACCGTCCTCGCCTTCGACGATCTGGAAGCCTGGCTTCGGGTACAGGGCCTGCTCTACGTCGAGCTGCGACGAGAAGTGGTGGCTGCTCAGGCGTTGATGAGCGCCCTGGCGCGGCTGGCAGAGGAGGACCCCGTACTGGCTGGGGTGGTGGCGGATCTGCAGAAGCTGATCTCACTCGATGCGGAGCCAAGTGCGGTGGTAGGTGAAGCCATGGCGACGTCTCGCCCCGTCGAGGAACTCCTTGCCCTATGGGGCGCCGCCAGAGGCGAGGATGTTGTGGACCGAGCGGCAGTCGCCACTGAGGCGATCGCGGAGCTGGCGCTGTTGGCTCAAGAGGTGGCGCGATGATCCTGCGCAGCATCTCGGTCAGTCGCGTACGCTGCTTCCGCAACCCTGTCCGCGTTGGCCCCTTCGGAGATGGTATCAATCTCCTGTACGGGCCTAACGAATCGGGTAAGTCCACTCTGCTGGAGGCAGCCGCGCTCGGCTTGCTCGATCGGCATAGGACTGGCGGCGAGGATATCGAGTCGTTCGTGCCCTGGGGCACAAGTCTGAACCCTGAGATAACGCTTGAGTTTGAGGCAGACGGTCGCAGTTACCGACTGACAAAGACCTTCCTGTCGGGCCATCGCGCGCTGCTCGCAGAGCGGGTCCGTGGTACCTACCAGGACCTCCACGAGGGCGACGTGGCCGATACGACAGTCCGCGAACTGCTCCTTGGAGGATTGCCAGGCCGAGGACGGGCGAGGCCGGAGCAGTGGGGGGTCCTCAGGCTATTGTGGTCGCTCCAGGGGCCCGACGGGCAGGGCGGCCGCCTTGTGACAGAGCCGGTGGCCGACCGACTTCGCGAAGCTCTGGGCGGCGTGCATGTCCGCACATATCTCGGCGAGCTTGCGCGCCGGGTGGATGATCGCTACACCAGCACATTCACTGCCCAGCGCGGGGGTTTCAAGACTGGGTCAGCGATTGCGCAGCTGCGCGAGCGCATTGAGGAGCTGAATCAGCAACGGGAGCAGGCGCGCCAGGACCTGGAGCAGGTGCAAGCGTGGGCGGACCGACTGGAAGCGCTCGGCAGGGAACTCGTCCGGCTTGGGGAGGAGCGGGAACACGCGAGAGCCAAGGTCGAGGGCTACAGGACTGCCGTCACGCAGGTGGTCCAGCTCCGGGGGCGCCTGAAGCTCGCCGAGACGGAGCTCACTGCACAGGAAACGCGAGCCAAAGATGCCCAGCAGCGGCTCGATGGCTACCGAATCCAGATGGGCATCTGCGAGCAAGGGCGGGAGCAGTGGCGGGGACTCTCAACGCAGCAGCAACGGATGCGCGATGAAATCGAGGGGCTCGACGGCAGGAGAACGGAATTGCGCTCCGACCTACAGGAGAGCGAGAAGCTGTTGGCCAAAGGGCGCGCGAGGCTACTTCAGGCAAGACAGGTCGAGAAGGCGCAGGCCTTGCGCGTCCAGGTGAAGTCGCTGGCTGCGCTTGTCAAGGAATTGGAGTCGCTCTCGGCGCGGCTAGCGGAAGTAGAGAAGGAGCTTGCGGGGACGCCGGTGCCGTCGAAGACTGACCTCAGGAAGGCGGTCGAGGCAGAAGCAGCCTGCCATCGATTGCGCGCCCAAGTCGAGGCGCTCGGGCTGCGCGTGAGGGTGACGGCACAGCGGAAGCAGGCAGTACGTTTCGAGGTGCCGGGGGAGGGCCAGCCCGAGGAGCGCTCCCTAAAGGCGAAGGAGGAAGCGGAGTTCATCGCCGGAGCAGCAGCGTCTCTGGAACTGCCGGGAGTTGTAGAAATCGAGATCCACTCTGGCAGTACCGAGGCTGCGATAGTGCGCGAGGAAGTCAGCAACCAGGAGGCAGGGCTGCGGGATCTACTCGCTCGGTTTGGGGTGAACACGGCGGCCGACCTGGCGGCTCTTGCCGAGCGGGCGAAGGCACGCAAGCAAGAGGTGGATGAACTCCAAAAGCGTCTGGCGGAGCGTGCCGCACCTTACCACGATCAGGCAGACGTGCGTCAGCACCTGGCGAAGCTGCGGAACCAGCTCAAGGGACTCGGATCAGCTGCAGAACAGGACGAGCCGGTTGACGCGGACGCGCTCGAGTCTGAGGTGCAGGTAGCCGAGCAGCAGGTAAAGACCTTCAGGCAACGCCTGGAGCGGAATGTAGAGGCACTCCAGACAGCTCGCGCCGCGCTCGCCGAGGTCGAACGCGACCTGGCGGTATGGGCATCTCGCCGAGACACTGCGAAAGAGCGGGCCGACGAGTTCCTCGGTTCGGCCCGCGACGAGGCGGAGCTTGTCGAGGCACTCAAGAGCGAGAGGGCGAAGTGCGGTACGGCCCAGGAGGGCGTCCAGCAACTGCATGCCCAGTTGCCACCACCGGAGTCTGATCCTGAGGCGCTGATGGGAACCGCGGCACAGGCACTGGAGGAGGTCGAGCGTCGTGATCGGAAGCTGCGGGATGAGCAGGTCATCTTAGAGGAGAAGGTCCGGGCGGCAGAGTCACTCGGTCGGTACGAAGCGCTCAACCTGATCGAAGAGGAGTGGGCCGCGAAGAGCCGGCAGCTCGAGCGCGAGTTGACTCGTGCGGTAGGGGTAAGGCTGCTGCGGAACGTGCTCCGAGCACGGCGTCACGAGACGAAGTCCCAGGCTCTGCAGGGCCTCGAGACGAGTATCTCTCGGATCCTTTCGGCGGTGACTGCGCGCGCCGAACGGCATGTGCGGGTGGAGGCTGATTTCTCAGTAGCCGGCGTATCTCCTGATATCGAGAACGGCCCCGTCCGGGACCTCCAGCTACTGAGTGCAGGCACCCAAGAGCAGTTGTGGATGTCGGTGAGGATTGCCCTCGGCGAGACCTACGCGGGGAGGTATGGCCGGCAGGTGATGGTGCTTGACGACGTGCTTGTCTACACCGATCCGGACCGCCACGACCGCATGCTCCAGGTGCTCCGCCGCGCTGCAGACAAGCTGCAGATCTTCATCGTCAGCAGCCGACCGGCCCTCTACCGCGGGCTGACGGAACCGGAGTACCAGTTCGACATTGGTGCCCTGTGATGACGCACGGAAGAGCGAAGACCACCTCGGACGAGATCGCTGGCAACCCGGCCCCAGGCAGAAGGGCTGGCGCTTCGCGTTCCGTTCGCCGTGGGTACGCGGCCGAGGCGACGCTACGCGCCGGAGCTAGACAACGGCGATCTCCGCAAGCCGGGGGTCATACTCCTCGTCCATTAGGGCGAGTTGGCTGCGGAGCGCAGAACGCAGTTGCACTGCCGGGCGGACGCAGTACTCATGGAACGATTCGAGAGTGACGGTTGCCAAGTCCGGGAACAGAAGACGAAGCAGGCCGGCCGCGATCCGCTGTACTGCTCTGATATCCCTCAGGTCCCCTGACGTGTGCAGATGCTCTTGCACGTAGGTCGCGTACTCCTCACGCAGCCGCAGCATGTGCAGCACTTCCCCTAGGTAGTCGGCACGAAGGCCCATCCCTTTGGCCAGGCAATTCTTGGTTATCCTAGGCAGCTCCCAGCCAGGAACCAGGCCGTGGAACCTGTCGATTAGCGCTGTTGATTCCACGCCGCGTAGCCACGGAGGCATTGCCTCAAAGAACACCTTGTCCCGCGGTCTGCCGTCAGACGCGATAGGCACGTTCGCCAACAGCACGACATCAGCGTCTGCTGTCCCTCTGAACCCCATCACGCGGAACTCACCGCTCTCGAGGTAGCCCTTCAGGCCGCCGATAATCTCACCCTCTTCAGACAACCGTATGGTCTGCACCTCATCGAGGATCACAGCGTCGTACTTCGTGATGACCCCCGACGCTTTGGTGCTCATGTTGTAGAAGAGCTGTGCTCGCGTCACGATGCCTCCACTGACAAGCCAGGCGTACTTGGAGAGCTGTGCGAACACATAAGACTTCCCGGTACCCTTGGGGGCCAGCTCAATGAGGTTCACCCGCGGCTGCACAAGCGGCACCAGGCGGACGAGCATCCACAACTGCTGTGCCGGTGTGTAGGCGTCGGGGTCATACCCCATGCTCCGGATGAGCAGCTCCCGCCATTGGCTCACAGTGAAGGGGCGACGCTGCGCGATGAAATACTGGATGTCCACCAGGGTAGTCTGCATCGGCCGGAAATCGTCCATCCATATCTGCGCTCGGCTGGGCCGATCAGGGTCCCAGCGTCGCACGAGTTTTCCGGCACCCCATGCGGGCCCGAGGAGCAGCAGCGGATGATCTCGGACGAGGGACTCATGCACGTACGCGTTGAACACGTCCAGAGACGGGATCTTGAGGACGTGCCGTCCGTGCTCAAGGCTGACTTCCACCGAGTAGTGGTCAAGAATAGTGAGGGCGTCGCCGTCCAGCAGGCGGCTCTTGAGAGCATTGCCCTGCTGCTTGTCCGGGAGGTGCTGTTGGATGAAGGTCTCTATGCGGGGCATGTCAGGCCTGCCGTCGGATGTGAAGCGAGAGATCAGCCAGTCGCGGACGAATGCGGGGAGTGCGCGCTCGCCGACTCCGACGGTCCGTGCAAGACCCTTGTCGACCGAAACGTCAGGGAAATGGCGACTGATCAGCGCGTCCAGTTCACCTGGGCTCATTGCTCCACCTATGCGTCACCGAACATGTCCTCGAACCTAGTATCGCTGACGGCAGCGCCGGTTGTGCACATGACTTGCCGGATCTCCTGAGTCCTTGTGCGACCAGCATGGGACCATTCGAGTGTGCCGGTCAGCTCGACTTCGCCGGATCGCACCTCTGACCCGTCAAGGTAGGCGGCCAGTCGCCGTTCCTCGGCCGGCCTTAAGCGGAAGACCGTCTCCGACACCCACCGTACTAGTCGCAGACGGAGTCCAGTGACCCGTGCCTGTTCTTGGTTTGGGTTCAACACGAGAACCTGGATATCGTTATCTGCTCTACCCCTGGCAACCGTCCCCAGGACGCTGACAATGAGATCCCCGACTGGCCGCGGTTCGGCGGTCGACGCGAAGATGAACGGCACAGCCACCTCCTGTGGCGTGATGCCGCCGTGAGTCAAGCCGCGCGGCTTGTCACCGAAGTACCGGTATCCTCTGGCAACAGCGACCCCGTCGGGAAGCAGGAACCGACCTGGGTCCAGGTACGCGGTGCCTTCAGCGAGGGTCTCGGGCGCTGCCAGAAGCACACGTCCGTGTGTAACCCGGCAACCCTCGGAGACCGAGATCGCGCTGCCTTCTGCAGCGCTGACCTCGGTTGCTCCGTGGTCACCCACGATGACGACGGTCGTCGGCCTACCGGCACGACGCTCAATCGCCTGCGCGGCTTCGGTCGCACCCTCGCCAAGTTCGTCCACGAATCGCCTGACGCGCTCCCACCGGACAAGCGGGGGTAATGGCTTGTGCACAAAGCCCTCGTCAAACCCGTTGGAGAGGAAGGCGTATACATCGCCTTCCTTCTCGGCAAGCTCCTCCAAGCTGCTATCCCTATCTGTCGCAAGGTGGACCCTGTTCTCGGTCAGCCCCAGGGCCCTTACGAGAAGGTCGCGGTATGCAGTCGCCCCTGACTGGACCCACTCGAACTGGTTCGGCATTTGTCCTCTGAGCATTGCTGTCTTCGCGGTATCGGTCAGAGTAGGGACCACGCTGAGCCTCAGTTGTACAGGTTCCACAGCGAGGCCACTTCGTCCAAGGGCACCTGCGACCGTATCGGCCCATTGCCCACCCAGCCCGTCCACCACCACCAGTAGCACGGAACCCTTTGCGAGGGCCGCCGACAGAGCCCTGATCAGTGTGTGGGCAAGGCAATCATCTCTCCGGGTCAGCTCGGGATAATTCGCAAGAAGCCATTCCTCAAAAGCCGATGTGCCGGGGGACATTGAGTCGGTCGCGCGTAGCACGGTAGCGCGACGGTAGAATGGGAAATACTCGTCTAGCAGCCAGGCGTGCACGTCCGACCACGTGGTATCCGGCCCGATACTCGCAGGACTGCACGTATGGGACAACTCGTCCGCAAGAGAGATAAGCCAATCGGCACCTGCATATCCGAGGAACCGGTCTCGCAGGGCCTTGATCTCGTCCATCGAAGGCGGCTTGGACGCACCCACGAGATCGGCAACGGTCTGTCGCACAACGTTGAACTCGCACGGGAGTCTCCCCGCGATCATGCTCAGGGCGCGGGCCAGACCTACCTCTGCCATGGCTGAGCGCAGGAAGCGCTCCAAGCGGATCGCTACACCTCTCGGAACCAGGGTTTCGGTCTCAGCAGGAGAGATGTCCAGAAGAACCTGATCCAGCCAAGTCCTGGCGCTAGGCAGTGCGTTCAGCTCTGTGGCTATGCCATCTTCCACGAGCCACTGGGAGACCTCATGCCATGGGTAGGTACGAAGGACATGTCCTACGAGGAATGCTCGAGAACGCTCGATGGGCGCTGCCGCGAGCCAGCGAAGCACGTCGCAGTAGGGACTCGGCGAGTCCGCCCACCTCTCCAGACGGTGTCGGCACAGCGCGAGCAGCAGGGGATGCTTGGGTCTCTGATTCGTGGGCAGACAGCCCAGGATGACCTCTGCAAGGTCGGCGGCAGTGTCGACTGAGCAACTTGACCAAGTGGGCCCGAGTGTGACCCTTAACAACCAATCGCTAGCATCTTCTGTCACATACCGCGGCCGGTGCTTGGCCAACGGTATGAGCCCCAACTCGACCACCGCGCCGGGATCTTCTGCCAGTTCGGGGCAGAGTGCGACTCCTCCCAGAGCGTCCTGAAGCCTCGCGCGCGGATCGACTGGGCATACCTCAACGTCAGCGCGGTCAGCAAAGTCGTCAAAGAACCCATGCATACTGCGGTTTCGGACGAGGACCTTCAGTGGACGGTTCTGCTGGACGGCATGTGCAACAGCGACGCGGGCTTGCCAGTAGGACTCGGAGTCCTGCACAAGGACATCTCCGGAGTCCTCTACCCCGTGCGGGTCGAGGCAGATCCTTATGAGCCGCTCAGTACCCATTCAGTGCCTCTTTGAGCAAGCGCACCAGGATTGTCAGACACTCGCCGTCTGGCAACGTTGACCCCATTCCTGTGACGGCGCTCTTCAGCACGCTACTCAGGTGACGTCCATTCTCGCTGAGGTCATCGGTCAGCAGGAATACCTTCTCGGTCGTGCCTTCGTCAGTCACCAGAACCACCCGGGCGTGCTTGGGCGGCGCTGGAGGCGGCCACTTGCCGTCCGGCGGGAGGGGGAGGACGAAGGTCTCTACATGTTCCTTTGCGCTCTCGAGACGGCCCCTGAACTGGGTCACCAGTTCATCGGCCCACTGTGAAAGAGGGAGGCCCATGACGGCCTCTGCCAACTGCTGCACGCTCCCTTCACCCACACTGGCAGCTGCGGTCGTCAGCTTCCCAGCATCTCCGGCAAACTTGTACGTCCTCGTGTCCTTGGGCAGGCCTGCAAACCACCGCGAGATAGCTTCTTCGGCTGACGCGCCC
>Ga0315277_10002490_pt1 | contig 25696 bp, 27 predicted proteins | sample YL17G05_15_MG_FD_203695 | JGI IMG/M metagenome (GOLD analysis project Ga0315277, IMG submission 203695) | Sediment microbial communities from Yellowstone Lake, YNP, Wyoming, USA - YL17G05_15 | ecosystem: Environmental > Aquatic > Freshwater > Lake > Sediment | place: USA: Wyoming | collected... | reverse complement strand
AGCTTTGAATTATGTTAAGATTCATCCTGTTCTGGGTGAAACTGTGCTGTCCAACAGCGTGCAGGGCGTTGTCGACTTCGTCGAAAAATCCGGAGCCGCTTGAAAGAAGAGTTTTGGTCTAGACACCAAAATTGCTTATATTTTCGTCCAAACACTCTCTTTGATAGGCGAATAACATGGGAGAAGAAGAAAGCAGGCGCCGACCAGAAAGAGTGCCTCTTGAGAAGCTGGATGAGTATTCTTGGTGCATTCCAAAGTACAAATCGGGCATGCGTGTGCCAGGCATGGTTTTTGCCGATAAGAACCTGTTAGAGAAGATGCAGACGGACAGGACTCTCGAACAGTGCACGAACGTGGCTCATCTGCCGGGGATTTACAAGTATGCGATTACCCTACCGGATGGACATGAAGGATACGGCTTTCCAATCGGCGGCGTAGCGGCAACAGACCATGACGAAGGAGTAATCAGCCCTGGGGGAGTCGGCTACGACATAAACTGCGGCGTGCGTTTACTGACTACCAATCTTTCAGAAGACGACATCAGGCCGAAGCTTTCGGTTCTGACAAACACAATCTTCGAAAATGTGCCGTGCGGACTTGGAAGCCGAAGAACTGACTTAAGAGTAACACTCAACGACCTCGAAAGGACAGTAACAGATGGCGTCGGATGGGCCATCGAACAAGGTTTAGGCTGGCATGAAGACGCGGAACACTGTGAGGAACGAGGATGCATGAAAAACGCCAACCCAGACAAAGTTTCAGCGACCGCGAAAAGCAGGGGACTACAACAGATCGGCACACTGGGTTCAGGGAACCATTTCTTAGAAATCCAAAAAGTGGACAAGATAGTCGACACTAGAACGGCAAAAGTTTTCGGCATCACTCATGAAGGCCAAGTGACGACGATGATCCACTGTGGCTCCAGAGGCTTCGGACATCAAATATGTTCAGACTATCTCCGCGTCATGGAAAGAGCCATTAGCAAATACAAGATTGTTCTGCCCGACCGCGAACTCGCATGTGCTCCAGGCAAGAGCGTTGAAGCACAGGACTATTATCAGGCCATGGCATGCGCAGTCAACTATGCCTTCGCAAACCGTCAAGCCATCATGCACTGGGTCAGACAAAGTTTCAAACAGACCTTCAGAGAAGACCCTGAAAAGTTCGGACTCAAGCTGGTCTACGACGTAGCACATAACATCGCCAAGATCGAAGACCACAATATAGATGGCCAAAGAAAGAAGGTTTGGGTTCATCGAAAAGGCGCAACTAGAGCTTTTCCGCCTGGAAACCCTGAAATCCCGCCTGATTACAGTTCTGCCGGTCAACCCGTGCTCATCCCAGGCAGCATGGGAACAAGCTCGTGGCTACTGGTCGGCACACAAAAGGCGATGGAGCTAAGCTTCGGCTCAACGGCCCATGGCGCCGGCAGAATGATGAGCAGGACCGCTGCCAAAAGAAACTATTGGGGCGCGGATATCAAACGCGCCTTAGAACAACGGGGAATATACGTCAGAGCTGCAAGCTCAATCGTCCTAGCCGAGGAAGCTGACCAGGCATACAAGAACGTAGACGCCGTTGCCGAAGTCAGCGACAGAGTCGGAATCGCTACAAAGGTCGCCAGGTTCGTTCCACTAGCCGTCGTAAAAGGCTGAGCCCTCAACACTCCCTCATTTTCTTTTCAAGCATTTTCATTCATCCAGATTTCAAGCTTTCCATAAATGTCATGAAACTTGCATTCCTATCGCATGGCATACGTCGGCCTTCTCATGCGTATACTCACGGACGGGAAAAACCGTTCGTGAGCTGGAGACAGGGCTGGATATAGAGAGAACTTGTTATCGACTTCAAAATGCAAGTTCGGAGAAGTTTATATCAAAAGCTTCCCAGTGATTAAACGAATAGGATCCAAGATAATGTTAGTGATCTGAAATGCCGTACAAAGATCAGTGTGGATTATGCAAGAGGGTTCTTTCGTTAACCCGGCTGAGGCGATGCCAAAGATGTGGGAAGCTCTATTGTAGGGACTGCATGGTGCCAGACGTTGCCACCGGAGACCCAACCAAGTTGCTGTGCCTAAACTGCGCGAGGCGCATTGTGGCACCTAGAACCGCCTCGAAGTACTCTGGACTTGGAAGCTATTTGAAGTTCAGGGGAGCTTTCACCGACACGGCTAAGCTTGGCTTCGCCCGCATCGACGGAATCATCGGCGATAATTTGCCATTGGAAGCTTATAAAAATGAAAAATGGTGGGAAAACACACCCGGTCACATACATGCACGCGCTTGGCTAGATGCCGGTTGGGAAGCGCACGAAGTGAACCTGAAAGAAGGCTACGTTGTCTTCAAAAGAGTTAGAATCGTCCAAACGCGTCGCTCAGCCAAGAAAAAGGCAAGTATGCAGATTGATAAGCCCTTCACGCCTGTACCAGTTAGATTTCAAAAGCCCCGAATACCGTCCAAGACTAAAGTGTCGAAGTTGTACGCTCGAATCAAGAATGTGGAACGAAAAAGAAGCTCAATGCCAACTTACCATGGAAGTTTCAAGCCTAAGCCGAAGCATGAGAAGAGTCTCTTCAAAGCCGATCAAAAACCGCAACAGTAACCTTGCTTAAGAAATCTTATCTAGATGACTTCTCTAATCTAATGCCAAAACTCCGGGCGGTCGTCGTCTAGTCTGGTTTAGGACACAAGCCCTCCAAGCTTGTGATCCCGGGTTCAAATCCCGGCGACCGCACCATTGTTAGGGTTCAAAACCACAAATCTTTTATGCCCGCGCGCGTCGTCAGCGACGCAATAGAGCATTCGCAGACGTTTGCACTTGATGTTTCAGTTCACCGCCGAAATCTGCATGTAAGCGTTTACATAACGACGCTTCCAATCGTCCCAAGCCCTGAAGGGGTCCTGTATTTCCCCCTTCAAATGCGAGTTAGCGCGCTTTTGGCTCTTTACGCGTTCTGTAACGTGTATTTGTGTTGCTCATAAAGGCATTGAAATTCATTAAGACTCACGATGTAGTCTTAGCTCGGTGAAAAGAAATTGGCAATGCAAAAAGCAACAATAGGAGCAATCGCGGTAATAGCGGTCATGGGCGTGGTCATGAGCACGTTAGGCGCGCTAATTGCATCCCGCACATTCTCCAACAGTGGAAGCATAACTGCCATAGGAGTAGGCGTATACTCAGACAGTAGCTGCACAACCGTGCTTCCCAGTATTAACTGGGGAACCATCAACCCAGGCGCCTCAGCGACCTACACGATATACGTGAAGAATAACGGCACTATACCAGTAACATTAACCATGACCACAGGCAACTGGAATCCCACAACAGCTTCAGGCAATATTACTTTAAGCTGGAACAGACAGAATTACACACTCCCAGCAGGCTCGCCTGTCCAAGCACTGTTGACACTCAACGTCTCATCAAGCGTTAATGGAATCACAAGCTTCACTTTCGACATAACAATAACAGGAACCCAATAACTCCACAAAGGCACTCGCGCGCGCTGAATGACGCACGCGCTACACGACTTAGCTGAGATTGTGTCTTCTTCATATTACCAACACAAGTCTACGCGCGCGCTATTAGGTAGTAGAATAATCATTGTAGGAAGTGGACTTGAACCCATTTGGGTATGAGTCCCTAGAAGCCCGGACCCTTTTGGGTGTTGGTCCACCTGGAGTGTTCTCATTGTGTCTGGTCCACGCGCAAAAAATCGAGATCGAATAGTCAAGACTACTAGATTTTGGGCTTTGGTTTCCAGCTTAGCGCTAGAGCCCCGCCCACTATTCCTAAGACTGCTCCTATCAGGAAGCCCCCCATTCCAAGGAAGCTGACTATGGAGAAAACTAATACTGTGATTCCCCATGTACTGCTCTGCGATGGGTGCATGTCTATCATCACTGCTCCGATGATTACTAGAACTCCCGACACTAGGCTTACAAACATGAGGCCACTCATTAAGCCATACGGGAAGCCTAGGCCATCCATCATGCCCCTGTAACTGCCCATCATACCGCCGAACCCGCTCATCATTCCAAATCCGCCGTTGTTGTACGAAAGCATCATGAGAGCCATGCTTCCGCCAACGAGCATTAATACTCCGCCTATGATCGACAAAATCACTGCAACTGTGGGTCGTTCTCCATAACTCATCTTCTCACCCTGCTCATTCTATTTGTTCTCATCATGGTCGAGGAAACACAGGTCAAGAACTGGAATCCGAAAAAGCTGTGCATTAGTTATTCCTCGATGCTTTCCCTACTGGCTTGCGTGCCCATGCTTTTCCGCCGCTTCTTTTTTCCTGTGCAACCAGTCTGGCAACATCATCAGAGACATGGATAAGGGGCATAGAAGAACAGCAGAGAAAAGCAAGTAGGGGCTTCCAGGAAAGATTGCCAAAAGTGATACTATTGCAACCAAGGGAAGGATGCAACAGAGTGCCATCATTAGCACGTGGCTTCTGCTTCTCGATTGGCTTTCATGCCCGCGATCGGTTTCATCTTCATGTTGATGCATACTAATCTAAACTTCCCTCTTGTTTACCTGTATTACATAGTGGTTTCAGGCAGAACAACAACAAATCATCGCTGTTCAACAGTTACTGCGATGCGAGCGCTTTTTTCAAGAGAAATCTCCAACTTCTTTAGTTCCTCGAACTGTCTGCTGATCTCCAGTTCCAAAGCATGTTTCTTCTGCAGTTTCTCGCCTAGGTCGCTTTTTAGCAGGACATGTCTTTCTTCAAGTCGCAATTGCGTGTCCATGGTTCTCCACCTTCTTTCAGGTCAGCACAACTCTCTTCTTCTTGGGTTCTCGCAAGAGTCCAGGGCAGCCAAAGGGAGAAAGGAGAGAGGGGACATGAAAATGATCTTCAACATGCCCTAGACCCTTCCGAGTCCTTTTGAAGAACAGGTTTTGCCGACTTGTTCTCAACCTCCAACTTCAAGCATCGCTTCCAGCTCTTATAAGGGCCGTCGGACATAACCCTGAAACAGATTAGGTCAGAAGCCGAACTACGAACTGACTTTCGGGCAATCTCCAGTATTTCTAGGTCGCCGCCAATCCTGGCAACTTCGGGTTCAGGACAAGTCTTCTTTGATAGAAATTGCGAGATTGTCGTTCCGCAGCAGAGACCAAGCAGCCTGCGACCCTTGTCCAGCTCCAGAGTCCTTGGACGCGTTTTGAAGCACGCGGCATATCTCATCATTGAATTATATATGGGAGCCAAAAAAAGTGTAGCGATGCTGAGATAGTGCACCGCGCTTATATAGGGTTCAGGCCCGCGTCAACTAGGGGTTGAGGGTGGCGATGAGGAAAGTTCTCTATCTGCAGCTGTCGTGGCGTCGTATGCCGTCGATGCTGTAGGACCATCGTTCAACATTTGCCTTCTCGTCTTGACAAGCGAGCACATCGCCGTTGAGTATGTACTGCGAAGTAGAAGGTTTGCTTTCTGCTTGAGCGAACATTCTCAGGACACGAATGAAGCTGAGGCCTTTAGCTAATTTCCTGTCAGCCGCCATCCCATTTTCATATCTGTATACTTGCTTTTTTGCCATACTAATCACCTTTTTCTTAACCAAGCCTCTCATTCTTTGCTTATAAGAAGCGGCGTACAAAGCCATGCAACAGACTAGAACGGAAATCGAAATACTTCATGTGGGCTTGGTTTCCTCTTTTCGAAAGTGTGTTTCCATCCAGATGTCCAACGCGTTGTCCACGAGTTTATCCAAGAAGCTGGGTTTGTACGCTATCAACACTTTTGCCACTCTGTCTTCGTCTCGAACCGTGTAGAGGTTTTCGTAGCCGATTTTATCCTTGACGAGGATGTTGTTACTCACCAGGTACTTGAGGTATGATGACAACGTCGAGTTTGACAGCCTGAGTTGCTCTGCGAGTAGTTGATATTTTGCTTTTCCGTTTGCTAAGATGGTGAGCACGATTTCTCTCATTCTTTTCTGTCTCAGGGCTGCCAGTACTTTCTTGTCTTCAGGGTCAAGGGGCTTCGTGTAGTATCTTTTGTGATGAGCCTGTGTTTCTGCGAACAGGATCTTTTTCCTCGCCATGTAGCTGAGATGATATTCTAGAGTGGTCAAAGGCATGTTCAAGAGTCTTTGAAGTTCCCTTAGATGAATGCCTGGACTCGCCTCTATAAGGGCATAGATTCTTCTTCTATTTTCGTTCTCCAGAATTTCATCTTTGAACATGAAATGCTAGTCCTTCAGTATGCCGATTGCCATCAAGACTAGTGCTATCAAGTGGATGAGAAGGTGCACGTTCTCGCTCATAGTGATTTGATAGGTATCGCTGAACAGTTCCGGAATCGTGATCAAGGCATGGACTAAGAAAACTGCAAACCCCGCTGTGACAAACAGCATCTTACGTGTCCTTGTGCGCCAGTAACCGAGGAGCATAATTACAAACAAGAAGGTCGTTGCTAGGGTTAATCCAACACGCAAAACGATGTCCAAAAGTCCAATATGCAATTCCACACATCTCCCATACGCATTATTACTCTGGTGAGAAAGATTTTCTCGACGCTTCTCGTTTGTATGATGCTGCGCAGTGCACGCAGCAGAAGGTCATTTCTTTTCCTTTGACTTTTTCTCTGTGTCCGCCTTCATACACTTTGCAGCCGCAGCTCGCGCATATTTCCAGGCTTGGTTCGATGGCAACGGAGACGAGAGCTGAAAAACGCTTGAAGAGCGTCTTGCAGAGTTCTTTCCCCTTTTCTGTTAATTCGAATACTTTCTTTTTTTTCTCCCCGACTGGTTTCAGCGAGTGTTTCACTAGACCTCTCTTTTCGAGTCGACTGAGGAAGGGATAGACCAGGCTCGGGCTGACATCCTTACCTATCCTTTTTTTGAATTTGCTGATTATGCTGTAGCCGTGGTGTGGCCCTTCGTACAGTATTGTGAGTATGTAGAACCTTGAGAAGTCGGAGACGAATTCATCTAAATCTTGCGCAGACATGTCTTCACCAGATTTATCTCCGAAATATATATCTTTAAAAGATATATTTAAATACTTTGGCTGCAAACGATTACTAATGTCATAATGGAGGAAAAACATCATGCCAAGAGACCCCGTGTGCGGTATGGACGTCGACAAGGATAAGGCGATCAAGAAGAAAATCGGAGACCGCACGTACTACTTCTGCAGTCAATCATGTGCCAACGTGTACGAGCAGCCCGAGCAAGAACTTAAAGCAATGAAACGCAGGGTCGCCATTACACTCGCGGGCGTCATAGCCGTAGCAGGGCTCAGAGTGCTGGCTCTGTTCGGCATCGTAGCCGTACTGATGTCCTCCACACTCATCGGCGGCCTCAAAATCTACAACCTAGCACTCTTCATCATATCAACACCCGTCGTATGGTGGGCTGGCCGCAGCATTATCGTGGGAGCCTACCGTTCCCTCAGAAACCGTGCAATCAACATGGATGTGCTGATATCCGCAGGAGTGGTAGCTGGATGGACCTACGGCGCAGCATACGCTTTCCTTCCAGAACTAGTACACGGCGGAGAAGGCTATCTGGAGATTGCCGTCGGAATATTGGCTTTCGTTCTCCTCGGCAAATACATCGAGGAGAACATACGCAGAAGATCAGCTGCTTCGATCCGAAAACTGCTTAAACTCCAACCCACAATCGCAACGGTTCTCAAAGACGGCAAAGAAGTCGAAGTGCCCATAGATGAGGTGCAAGTGAACGACGTTCTAATCGTCAAGCCAGGCGAAAAGATACCGACAGACGGCACAGTCATAGCAGGATACTCCTCGGTCGATGAAAAAATAATCACTGGCGAAAGCATACCTGTCGAGAAGAATGTGGGAAGCGAAGTCATAGGCGCCACAGTAAACAAGACCGGACTTCTCAGAATCAAGGCTACCAAAGTTGGAGAAGAGACGGCACTCGCACAGATTGTGCATCTGGTTGAGGAAGCGCAGGCTTCAAGCGCTCCTGTGCAAAAGTTTGCAGATCGGGTCGTTGGAAAATTCGTTCCGATAGTCTTCTCGGTTGCTGCTGTTTCTTTCGCCTACTGGTATGTTGTGAGCGGTTTCTCAGCTGCGTTCTTCGTGTTGCTTGCCGTATTGCTGATTGCTTGCCCGTGTGCTTTGGGTATAGCCACTCCCACAGCTATATTGGCGGGTGTGGGCAAAGGCGCGGAATATGGTATCTTGCTTCGCAGTGGTGAATATGTTGAAAGAGCCAGAAAACTGAAAACAGTTGTTTTCGACAAGACAGGAACGCTGACGAAGGGAGAGCCCTCAGTAACCGACATCGTGGTTTACACCGGCTTTGAGGAAAAGGATGTGTTGAGACTTGCAGCGATTGCTGAGAAGGGTTCGGAGCATCCGCTGGCAGAGGCAATATTGAACGCAGCGAGTCAAAGTGAGTCGGGTATTCCTGACGCAGAATCGTTTGAGGCAGTACCAGGACATGGAGTCAGATGCACTTACGAGAACAAGAGGATATTGCTTGGAAATCGAAGACTCATGCAGAGTGAGAAAGTTTCGATCGAACAATTGGAGCAGGATCTTGAGAGGTTGGAAGCACAAGACAAGACAGTGATGATTCTTGCAGTGAACGGTAAGCTTGCAGGTGTCGTTGCCGCTATGGATACGCCGAAAGAGAATGCAGTTGAAGCGATAAGCAAGTTGAAGGGTATGGGCTTGGAGGTAGTTATGTTGACTGGTGACAATGAGACAACTGCCAAAGCGATTGCAAAGCAACTGAATATTGACCATGTGATAGCCAATGTGCTGCCTTGGGAGAAAGTCAATGCGATTAAGAAATTGCAAAGCGAAGGGAAAACGGTCGCGATGGTTGGCGATGGTATAAACGATGCCCCAGCTTTGGTTCAAGCCGATATTGGAATAGCAATCGGAAGCGGAACCGACATCGCGAAAGAAACAGGCGGCATAGTGCTAATCAAGGATGACTTGCGAGATGTGGCGCTAGCCGTGGAGTTGAGTAAGAAGACTATGACAAAAATCAACTCCAACCTGTTCTGGGCATTCATATACAATACGGTAATGATTCCAGTGGCTGCAATCGGATTGATGAACCCAATATTTGCTGCCGGAGCGATGGCCATCAGCTCGTTGACAGTAGTCACCAACTCTGCATTGTTGAAATTGTCGAAATTCAAGTTTGAGAAACCGAATGAACAGACCAAGAAATGATGGAGGTGAAGATAAACATGGTTAAGGATCCAGTTTGCGGGATGAATGTGGATGAGAAAACAGCAGCATTGAAATCTGAATACATGGGCAAAACCTACTACTTCTGCAATCAGTCGTGCAAAGTAGTATTCGACAAGAATCCGCAGAGATTCACCGATGACCATTCAGAACACGAAGGACATGGTTGTTGCTGCTGCTGACAGCCCCTAGAGGGGCGCACTAAGAAGTTGATCCCCCTTTCCCTGACCTGTGCTGGTTCCAGAACAAGTAGGCTTTTGTTTGCAGCGCGCGCGAGTAACAACTGACCGTAAAAACGGTCACAAAAAAACTCCTTTTTCACGACCCAAAGGTAACAATTAGATTCCTTGAAGCACTTTTCAGCAATGTTGAAAGAATGGTAAAAGGTAACAAGCTAGCGCGCGCTAGGCGTATTTTTCGCAATAAATTAGAAGAGTGTCTAAGCTGGGCAGACAAGGTAACTGCGCATTCCTTCAGTCCCAAGTCAAGATCCATAATGCTGCTCCGAGAAGCTGGTCAGGTTTCTACGATAAGTGTAGTAGGGTCTCTCTCCTCTACCGCGCGCGCGGGCGCGTTTTATGAAATGGTTATAAATTGTCAGAGCATGAGTCAGTTTGAAGGACCAAGTTCAAAGGGGGACGCAGTTCATGGTCGATATACTCTATTCTGTGGCCTTAGGTTTTGTCGCAGGCCTCATTCCTGTTTACCTCGGGCTTTTGCCGCTTCCGTTCTTCAGACGACTTTCTGGCTCCAAGCGAAATCTCCTACTAAGCTTTTCCGTCGGAATACTGTTGTTCCTTTTCGCCGATGTTACGGGTGAGGGGGTCGAACTTTCAAAACAAGTCAGTTATGGCTCACTCTTGTTTGCCATGGGTCTCATTGTAGGAGTCGTCGTTCCTTTCCTTGTTTCTTCGAGAAGGCATCATGTCAGTGAGTCTTCCGTTGTATCCGATATTGCGGCTAAATCCCTAACTGCTTACATCATCTCGTTTGCAATCGGCCTTCACAACCTCGGTGAAGGGCTCGCCTTGGGAGCTGCCTATGCCGCTGGACAGTTTGCCCTGACAACAACTCTAGTCGTAGGTTTTGCTCTTCACAACGGAACTGAAGGCATCGCTATCTCAGGACCGGTTTCAGATATTCCAGTTCGTGCAAGAGCGCCAGTTCTAATGGGATTTCTTGCTGGGTTTCCCACTATAATAGGAAGCGTGATAGGCTCGTTGTTCTATTCGGATTTAGCAGGGGCTCTTTTCTTCTCAACAGCTGCCGGTGCTCTACTCTATGTCGTTGTTGAGCTTCTGAGAAGAGCGCATCCTTCCAGGGGCACTTTTGCAGGCCTCCTAGTAGGGATTCTTCTGATGTATTTCACCGACTTGCTGCTAAGTCTCTGAACAATAGCGCGCGCTAGTCTTCGAGTTTGGGAACAGGGACTCGTACCCGTTTGGGGAAGTCCGGTCCGACTCACTTTCACATTCTAGCCCATGCAACTCGTGGTCATTGCGGTCGCGCCAAAGCACGGATAGGATGAAGAAGGTATTGGACTTGAACCCGTTTGGGTCCAAATCCCAGCGACCGCACCAAAGATTCAGAAAATGAGCCTAGATTGGGGTTATTGATTCCCATGTTTTGATTCCCATTGATTCCCATGCTGTCAATGTAATCTTCATTCAGCTTGTGTATCAGATACTTTCTTTGATTCCCATCGTACCCAACATAGTGTTTTATTCTGTAACTGTTGCCTCTTTGTTCGATGAAGCCTTGAATTCCACACGTTGGACATTTTACTTTCAATCTCTCACCAACATCAACGAACACTCACTTGAAAGGCAATAAAAAGGCATTGGCTAAAAGAACTGTATGGACTCTAGAGAGTGGAGTCAAAATGAAGCTGAGGTTCTGATCGAACAGGGCTTCGAATACGTCACAGAAATAGACGGGATAAAGCTGTTCAGGAAACGAAAGTAGCAAAGTTTCCTCTTCTCTCTCTTTTTCTATTCTCGAGTTCAATACGCAAGGTCCTTAAGATTAATGATTGAAAACCCTGCTCAGAGGGGCTCTGCCACCGTGTCCAACGTTGGACAGGCAAAGACATACAGGGACTCTACATTCGTCTCTTCTGGTCTTGCGGAAAGGTCATAGCTGAACAGAACGGAGAAGTCACGTCTGCGAAAAGCTAATCTTGTGTCAAACCTATGTTTTTGAGTGATTAGTGATGTCCCCAAGAGGCTATATTCTCATAACCGCTATTGCCCTTCTGACGATTGTTAGCATCTCGATTGTTTGGCACTTGCTTACTGCTAACTATCCCACGCATTCAGACGTTTTCTTCATGGGTGTGGAAGCAGGTGTTCTTGCTGCTATGCTTCTAGTCTGCTTGGTCTTGATTGGCTTTTTCCTACATCGCCTAATAGTGTTGCCGAAGAGACCATGAACACTAGGACAGGTTACATGGCGTTTCTTCCACAATCCACGATACAGAGAAAAAAGTAGCAAGCCCAAATAGAACACAATCCCAAGAATCCCCACCCACACGCAAAAACCTATTCGCTATGCCTTATAGAAGTAACTTCTATCAGTCCTTTTAATCCAGTTTTGGTTTTACGGAAAAGTTAAAGCTGAACCCAGAACTTGGAAGTTATTTCTCAGAACAGTTTCATGCCGCCAAAGGCTTCGAACAAGAAAATCACGCCAAACACAACGAACATCAAAGATGTTCCGATTTTGATGTAGCGTGCGGAAATATATCTAGAAATGATTCTGCCAAAAACCGCACCAAGAGCCGTTAGCAAGGCAAACGCAAGCATCACTCCTAAGAATACTTGGACAGGTGCCCCGTACTCTGCGGACAAGGCAATGACCGCAAGTTGCGTTTTATCGCCAAGTTCCATTACTGCTATCAACAAGAACGATGTTGTGACGGTCTTCGAGTGTTCTTTGATTTTGACCATCGTATCTTCCTTCGAAAATAATGTATATGCTCCAAAAATGAGGAATGAAATGCCAGCTACGAAACCAATCCAAAAGGCTGGAACAAAAGGAACTATTGCTCCGCCTATCAATGCACTAACTCCATCCACTAGAGCAAATGCTAGGAGAGCACCAATGAAGACCGACCTTGGTCTGTGTTTGGCACTTAGACTGACTACTGCGATTTGTGTTTTGTCACCGAATTCAGCTATTGCAACTATGGCAAACGTTGACAATAGCGGGAGCAAATCTAGTGTCATGTTTTCCCATCAACATTACTAAAGCAATGGCGATATTGTCAAGCCAGCCGATATTTAAGCAAGATGGATTCTCGACTAGAAGACACTTCTATCATCGTTTTTAAGCCAGTCTTTTGTTTTTGCGGAAAAGTTATAGCCGAACTGAGCTAATCGGATTTGAAAGAAGAGTTGACTTATGTCCGAGAAAAGGCGAATTATCCATGTCGCATGGGACCCTAACTTGCAGATTTCTGAAGGTGATGAAATCGAGACAACAAGGGGAATTCTTGACAAGAATACGGGCGACGTAAGAGCTTCACGAATGAAGAATATCACAACTGGAAGAGAGGAAGGAAGCGAGATTGAGGGAATAATGGCAACAACGATGCCTACTGACATTAATCCCCATATCAAAGGAATTGTGCAAGAAATTCGTTCAAGCCCAAGTGCCACGGTATTTGAGCTTGTCGAAGGAATTGGAGTTTTAGAAGTCAACTTGTTGAAACTGATTAAAGAAATCGAACCCTACCTTGACAAGGAAATTGTCGAGAAGTGTATTCATAAGGAAGATGTCGAAGACGTTGTAACAAGCGGATTTAGGGTTCTCGAAGAGAGAATCAGAACAAGAATAGGTGTGGACGCTTCGCACCATGGGGTTGACCTTGTTGATGAAGCATTCAACCAAACAAATGGAAGACTTGTTTTCGGCGAGACTTCATCAGAACAACTAGGCTTGCATCTTCTGTTTCGTGGTTCGTTCTTGCTTTTCAGAAACCCACCTTCTCACAGATTCATAGAAGAATATACAGAATTCAAGTTTTCGAAATTGTTGCTCTCGTAAATCTACTACTTAGCATTCTCGAGAAATGTCAAACCCGCAAAACGTGAATCAATAGAAGTAACTTCTATCAGTCTCTTTAAGATGGTTTGACCCGTCTATTCTTGGCGATATCTATGTCAAACGGGAATACGGGAGACATCACCAGCCATGGTCTATAATGGGAATTTACGCGCGCGCTGCCACCAAAAAGTGGCAAACGAGCGCGTCAAAGCGCGCGCCACTGCCCCTTGATTGCGAGAATTAACGCATGAATCTTAGCACGCACGGTTTTGAAAGAATCCTTTATAACAAGCATCGCGCGCGCTAAGCATATAAGGGGCTCAAGATTTACTCCAAAAGCAAAAATAACATGCGAAAGGTGGGCGTTTTGAGCATCCAGCTAGATCCAATAGGCTTTGTTAAAACGAAATTTGCTGCTGAAGAGATGAGAAATCAGCCGGTTGAGGAGCTGGAAGCGGATATTGAAATTCTCGACGAATATGCCGATGGTCTGGAAGCCATTGATGGTTTTTCTCATCTGCTGATTCTCTTTTACATGCACAACATCACCGCGGAAAACAGAAAACGGCTCAAGATCAAGCCTAGAATCGTTGTCAGATATGGACTAAGCCTGGAAGAGGTCCCCTTGGTTGGAGTGTTCTGCTTGGACTCGCCTAACAGACCAAATCCTATAGGCTTGTCTGCAGTGAGACTTCTGTGGAGGAAGGGCAAAATCCTTCATGTCAAAGGGATAGATGCTCTTAATGAAACGCCGGTACTAGACATCAAACCCTACTCTCCAGCAAGAAAAATCGAGAAATTCGAATTACCAGAATGGTACAAAAACATAATAGCCAAAGCAAGAGCAAAAGGCCACAACATAACCGATTTCTGAATGGTCTTTAAACCGTCCACAGCGCGCGAGATAACATCGATACACAATGCGCGTTACCTATCATCTGTTTCCTTTTTCTCAAATGGCGCTGTCATTCTTTCTAGCTTGTTCTCGTTGAGAAGACGGATCGCTTCCTTGAGTTCAACCTGTTCTGGAAGGACAAATATCTGAACGAGGTTGTCTCTCAATAGGTGAAACGGACCCTCACCCATACCCCCTGCAAGCACCGCGTCAACTTTTTCGTCTACTAAGAATTGGGCAGCACCTATTCCTTTCTTCCTCGCTACTCTCGCCGCACTATTGACCTTAACATAGACGTACTTTGTCTGGTTATTCTCCAGTTCTATGAATGCAAAAAAGGGTACATTGCCAAAATGAGCAGAAGTCTTTGATTCCAATCCCTTGTCTTCCACCGCTGGAATGCCGACCTTGATTTTCTGTTTTTGTGCTGGTTCTACATGAATCGTAATTGATTCAATATCCTTGAAACGCTCTCTGATCTTCTCTTCGATCTCATCTGAAATCTTATGTGCTTTCTCCAGAGGAAGAGCTTCTTCCACCTCTATGTGCATCTCACCAAAGGACACAGGTCCTGATTTATGCAATCTGAGATCATGCACTCCTATTACTCCTCGCACCTTCTCGGCTATTTCCTTCATTTCTCTGGCCTTTTGCGGACTCAAACAGGCATCCATGAGAACCAACACCGCATCTTTTCCAAACCACAACCCCACTTTCATAACGTACAGCCCAATAGCCAAGCCCGCCAAAACCTCAGCCACCGAGTACCCTAGGCTGGCAAATAGTACTCCGGCGAAAACCACCAACGAAGTATACACGTCTACTAAAGAATGCTGTCCTTCACCAACAAGCGACTGAGAGCCGATAAGGCTTCCCACGCTTTTCTTGTATCTGCCAAGAAAGTAAGAGACCAGCCCTGAAAAAGCGGCCACCGCGAGAACGACAGATGGAAACAGGACGACGCCGGGTTCGAACAGTTTATCCACAGCCTCTTTCAGCATCAAAACACCTGATACAACGATCGTCACGGCAACTATCAGCAAGGCCAAGGTTTCTGCTTTGTAATATCCGTATGGAAATCTTTCGGTGGGTTTTTTCTGAACTAGCTTGAGCCCAGCCCACACTGCAATCGAGGAAAAGATGTCAGCAAAGGAATGAATCGAGTCTGCGAGTAATGCCACGCTCCCCGAGATCACCGATACTGTACCTTTCAGAATGGTGAACGCTAGGAGAACAGCTGCAGAAAGAATCGCAGCTCTTTCTCCTTTTCTAAAAAGCTGGTTCTTCTCGTTCATTCTAGAACCAAGCTCTTAGAATTCTACCTTTAGTGATGATGTGCGTGATGGCAGCCTTCGGTAAGCTCTTGAAGCTTGTCGTCCTTGTATGCAGCGATTACGTCTTTGACCGTATCTGCATTCGCCTTTAGCACCGCTACTTCTGCTTCTTGGAAGCCAGTTAAACCTCTTGGACCCATTCCGTAGGTTATTATTGCATTCGGTTTCCGCTCCAGAATGTGGTCGTGCATGTGTCCTTCGCCCCCGAAATGTTCGCCTTTGTTTTCTAAGGTCTCGAGGTTTTCGACTTTTCCATCCTTGTCCAAAGCCACGATAGCATAGAAAGGCGCTCTTCCGAAATGCTCTGCTATCCTAGCGTTCAAACCGTTGTTATCTAACACAGGAACAATAACTGTGGTTTTCATTGCGTCACCTCCCTTTCCACTACTTCCTCGCCTTCTGTTTCAGGAAATCTTCGATCTTCTGGACAATTTCCATGAAGGACCTTGAAGCTGCAGAGTCAGGATGCTCGACGATGAACGGTTTCCCTCTGTCAGCATCCTCACAGATTTCTTGATCTATCGGAATGCTTCCAAGAAACGCGATACTCAGTTCTTCAGCTATCTTCTGTCCGCCGCCAGACTCGAATATGTCAGATTTTTTTCCGCAGTGAGGACAGATGAAGCCGCTCATGTTTTCGATGACGCCGACGATGGGCATTCCGAGCTGCCGAGCAAAAGTGACAGACTTCTTAACGACAACTTGCGAGACTTTGGATGGGATCGTCACTATCACGACGCCGTCCATCTCTGGCAGCAGTTGAGCAATGCTTAGCGGTTCATCCCCTGTCCCGGGAGGGAGATCAATTAGCAGAATGTCCAAGTCTCCCCAGATTATCTCTGACAGGAACTGGCGAATTGCGGTCATCTTCAGTGGTCCACGCCAAATCACCGGTGCGTTTTCATCAGGCAATAGGAAGTCCATTGAAACAACTTTTATCCCTAACGTGCCTGAGGCTGGAAAGGCTCCTGGTGGACCCACTTTGAGTCTTTGACCCACTAGTCCTAGCATTCTTGGTACGCTGGGGCCATGTATGTCTGCGTCAAGAATCCCTATTCGGTCTGCGTGTCCATGCATCGCGAGGGCTACGGCCAGGTTCACGGCCACTGTGCTTTTGCCCACGCCTCCTTTGCCGCTTATTACGGCTATCTTGTGTCTGACCTTGCTCATTTTGGCCTTGAGCTTCTGCTCCTGGTCCGAAAACTGTTTTTCTCTCTCTGTGACTTCTTGCGTGCTTGTCAATTCGAAAACTCCTTCATATTTTAAAATGGCCTCTGCGACCTCTTCCAAGTCGTGCGTACCCTCTGTTTTGGGGAGCCCTGTGGATGTTCTTGCTTCCGCATTTGGGACACGCGTCGGGTCTTCCTTTTCCGTGCGGTTCCTCCCACTCGTGTCCGCAATCAAGGCATTTGAATTTTCTACTTGTGTCCGACATGTACTCTCCTCCTTCTATTCGTATTGCTTTGCCATTGACCAACGCATCTGCCACCTTCTTTCTTGCCGCCTCTATCACTCTGTGAAATGTCGGTTGCGATATGCGCATACTGTCAGCAGCCGCTGTCTGCTCCAATCCCTCGAGATCCTTCAACCGTATCGCCTCAAATTCATCTACGCTCAGACCAACGCTTTCCAAAGAAGTCATTGGAACGCCCCTAGGTTTGAAATACGTCACGCCTGGTTCGCAGCATACTCGTCGGCAGATTCTGGGTCTAGGCACGTTATGAATACTTATTCATAACTCTCTTAAAGGTTTCGCAACGCAAGCTGGAAACACAACATTTCGAAAATATGAAAACAAAACAATAGCTCGCTCTCTCACGCGGATGGATTAATATGTAATTGGATATTGAATTGTAGCAGGATTCAGATGTTTAAAGAGTTCGGCGAATTACGGCACATTGTCAAATTCAACAGGGTAATCTTCCCGATCTCGATTGTGTTTTTTATATACACTTTCGGCTGGGGAATTACGTCTCCTATCTTCTCGATATATGTTGAAAACGTCACTGGAAACCTGTTCCTGACCGGCCTTGTCCTTTCGCTCACAACGATGATGGGGATATTTCTCAACATACCATTCGGAATCATAGAGAACAGAATGAATTTAAAACGAGTTCTACAGATAGTGCTGCTAATCTACTCAGCACTTGCGCTGCTCTATCCTGTGGCAGACACTTTTCTATCGCTGTTGTTGGTAAGCGTCACTAGGGGGGTTGCTTCATCCTTTTTATGGTTGACTTCGTGGGCATATGTTTTCGCTTATGCTGAGAAGAGCGTGAAGGGAAAAGAGGTTGGATTCTTTTCTGGCATGAACGATTTCGCCTCAGCTTTATCTCCAGTTGTCGGTGGGCTCATCTCGGTTCTTTCGTTCTTTCTGCCTTTCTATGTGCTGAGTTTAACGAGTCTAACCGCATTCGTTGTGGTTTCATTATGTCTGAAGGAGACACCCAAGTCCGAGAAAGCATCGTTGAACGTTCAAGTAACTACATTGTTGAGTTACATGCGCAATAGCCGGTTCGTAAAGACTGTTTTTCTCATAATCGTGTTCTACGCTCTCATCAATGTATACTACTCGTTCCTTCCAATATTTCTTAATGGTGAAGGAATTGCTATTCCACTGATAGGCGTGATACTTACTGTAGCCCTTCTGCCCGCGGTTGCTCTTGAAGTGCCGATTGGAAATCTGATAGACAGACATGGAATACGGAAGACACTTGCTGTGGCTGCTTCCTTGACGACGTTGACCGCAGTTATGATGCCATCCTCAAATAGCCTGTACTTCACATTGGCGATTGTGACAGCCTTTACGATGAGCTACACGGTGATCTTCATAGCGCTGTATTCAAGAATGTCAGACATAATGGGTGAAAGCAAAACCGCGATTACCGGAGCCATAGCCACATTCAAAGACTTGGGCTATACGCTTGGACCATTGGCAGCTGGCGCGCTGATGGGATTTATCAGCGTCAGAGAATACCTTTTTCATAACAGGAGCAGCGTTCGCACTCTTAATACCTATCGCCCTTCTTCTCCATGATTGACTCTTAGTGTTCAGTCAACCTCTTTCTCGCGCGCTGGTTCTAAGCCATCGACAAATAGCAAAAAACCAGTTAGAACCTTCTTTTTGTTGCATTTTGCTCTCGAGGGTTATCACGATTCTTAAGTAACTATACTAGAAGTATTGATATTCTATACCAGAAGTATTGATATTTCCTTGCATTTGCTTTTCCTTAAGCGCGCGCGCTCGATCCCGCCCGAAAAATCGGGTCGCTCTGTCCTTTTTGTTTGATATCGTGCTAGCGGATGCTCGGCTCATGAGCCTGATTTCAAGGGCTCTCGTAAGTGCTTCGCAAAGTGTTTGCGGGCGTCGGCGGCAGTGCGGGTTCGTTTCGGTTGGTTAATTGCGCGATTTGAAGGTTAAATCGGGAAAACGCATTTAACAAAGCAGCTGCGACTACAATAGAAGGCAACTTTACATGCCGAAAGAAGATGAAAAACAACCTAAGCAGAAGCCGAAACTTGACCCTCGTTCTTCTCGGTTTCTAGCGGTTGCTTTTCCTACCATTTATTACGTAGTTTTCGGCATTTTCTGTTTGGTGTACAACATTATTCCGAACCCTGAATTTCTGGTCTTGGGTTTTCTCATCTACGCAGCTTACAATAATTGGAGCCGGCGTTTCATTAAGGACTGGGTTCCATTCATAACGATATTCTTATCCTACGAGGCGATGAATGGCGTTGTGGGCACAATCTCTAAATTCAATCTGCACAACGGACCGCATAACTTGGACCTGACGTTGTTCGGGTCTATACCGAGTTTGGTTCTTCAGAGCAGCATTAGAACGCCTGTTTTTGATTATATGGGAGCTGTCTTCTATTCCATATATTGGCTTGCCCCGGCCGTTTTAGGTTTCGTGCTCTGGCGAATAGCCCCTAAAAACTATTGGAAGTACACCGTTGCCCTCGCAGTTTGCACGTATAGCTCGCTCATAACTTTCTTGCTCTATCCAGTCGCGCCCCCATGGATCGCGGTTCCAGGAGTCACACGGATCCTGACTGCTTCTGTGGACAATAACTTAGGTATCCCCGTGTATAAAACCATCTTTGATTTCTTTTCGGCTAATCTGTATGCGGCTTTTCCGAGCCTTCACTCGGCTTTATCGTGGCTGATTGCCTTGTTCGCGTTGCAGACTTGGAAGTGGAAAGCGCTTCCTGTTCTCGTGTTTCCGGTAGGGGTGTGGTTCAGCGCGGTCTATCTTGGCGAACACTACTTCGTGGATGTCTTAGGCGGAATAGCCTACGCCACCTTGGCGTTCCTCGTAGCAGTGAAGGTCATTCCGTATATTCAATCTCGGCACGTTAGCCTTTTTAAGGCGCCCAAGCATATTCCTGATGTGAAGCTTGCTACTGAACAAACATAAAATTTAGGCATGACATTTTCGTCGTCAGCAAACTGATAACGTTATTATAATATAGTTCCAAGGAAGAGAGAGAAAAGCTGGATGAGCCTCGAGAGTCAATCATGCAGCAGAAGAGCGATGGGTATTAAGAGTGCAAAGGATGTGCCTGTTGCGAAAAAAGTGTTTCTGATACTGGCAAATTCCATTAGTGTGCCAGCTATCCGTGGACCGAGCGTGTAGCGCGCGCAATGTCACGCACGCAGGTAAGACATAAGTTCTGCAAAAACAGCGCGCGCGCATTGTCTTCACCGAAAACAGTCATTGTACTCACGACAAAAAAAAGAGTTGCGCAAAGCGCGCGACTACATCAAGTGGCGTATGCTTATTTTTGTTTTCTATACAGCGTAGTTACGTCACGTTGGGCGTGAATCGCACGTGCTTTGCTTCTTGCTATGTTCTTAAGAAATGAACGACAACCACGGAAACCGAGAATCCCTGAGGTAATCGCATGCGCTTATACCGTATAGATTTTTAAGGCATCAGGCTTCAAATGATGAATGGTGTAATGCAAACGAAGGCTGGTGGTAACAGAGAAGAAATAGCGCGTGCGCTAAGGATTTTGGGCGTAATCATTCTCGTCATTGGTCTGTTAGTACCGCTTTGGCAAGCGCGCGCGCTTTATCTTGGTGAGCAATCAGACTTGTTAGCTGACTTGTGTTGGATCGCTGTGGGAATGGCAATTGAGTTCTTCGGCGTAGGTCTAATTATCCTTAGCGACAAGCGTCAAGTTTTATAGTGTAAGTCCACGATAGAGAGCATCGGGTTTGATTGAGCTTCGAAATAGCGAGGTATGGGTCGGAATTTCAAGGTGCGGTCGTTGATTTGTGGAGAAAGTGTAGTCTGATCGTTCCGCAGAATGATCCTGTTGTTGACATTCGCAAGAAGGTCGATTATCAGCCTGGATTATTCTTTGTTGCATTGTTGGATGGCCGGGTTGTAGGTTCTGTTATGGCTGGTTATGAGGGGCATCGAGGCTGGCTGAATTATTTGGCTGTTCTTCCTGAATATCAGGGTCAAGGATATGGCAGGAAGCTGGTGGAGAAGGCCATTGCCGAACTAAGGAAACTGGGTTGCTTGAAGGTTAATCTGGAGGTTCGGAAAAGCAATAGTTCTGTAATTGATTTTTACATTCATCTTGGGTTCAAAAACAACGAGGTTGTCGGTCTGGGCAAGAGGCTTGGATGAACCTTAGCGCGCGCTTAGACGTAGGACATAACAATTTGGAAAAACACGAATCCATCTAGACACGCGCGGGTAAGACATAAGTTCTGCAGAAACAACCTCATCCTATTCGCGGGGAAAGATCGTGGTTAAATGTAGCAAATGTACCGTTTTCGTGTGCGAACACTCTCAACAAGCTCGACTTACTTCCAGGCTAGACTTTTGCCCGATGAACGTTGAGAAAGAGGTCCTAAGGAAAGCTAGGCAAGAATATGAGAAATCTGGAATTGGAAAACTAGCTCATGCTTCGGCTCTGGTGGAGTCAGAAGGTTATATGAAGTGGACCAGAGTCGAAGACACGATGGAATTTGCCAGAAGGATGAATTTCGCGAAGCTTGGTATTGCCTGCTGTGTAGGATTAGCCGAGGAAGGAAGAATACTGACGGATATTCTCGAATCCAATGGCTTTCAGGTGACTTTCGTATTCTGCAAGACTGGTGGCGTTCCAAAGGAAGAGTTGGGACTGAAAGACAGCGAGAAAGTACATCCTGGCACCTTCGAGCCTATTTGCAACCCAGTAGCACAAGCCCTAATCATGAACAAGGCGAAAACAGAGCTGAACATAATCGTTGGACTCTGCGTAGGACATGACTCAACCTTCATCAAGTATTCCAAAGCACCCGTAACAGTCTTAGTTGCTAAGGACAGGGTCCTATGCCACAATCCTGTTGGAGCATTATACACCGCAAAGGGATACTATAAACACAGACTCTACGACACGCACAGAGCAAGCACTGGAATCAAAACACCCTAGATTTGCAGCATAGTATTACCATCCTGTTTCTGTCCTCTTCACAAAGAGAAACTTGGTCAGATCATTGAGTGTCAGCGAGAACGTAGCAGTACAGAACGCCACAAACAGAGTTTCAGTCAATGGTATGGGTTTGAGGCCTGGAATTCCTGTTGTCGTCACTATCGTTGCAGCAATCATGCTCAGCATCATTGCCGTCAGCAGGGTCTTGCTTGGTCTAGACTCCCAAAAATGCCCTCTTTCTCTAACGTTGAATATCAGGAACATGGCAAAATAGAACAATATTTCAAAACTGAACGTGTACAAGGTTTCGTCGGCTGCACTCAAATGGAACACGTTAAGTCCCACATATAGCAGCCCAAAAGACTCGATGACAATCAACGTGCTAAGCAGCAGCGACACTTTCACTATCCCGGCTATGTCCCAAGTGTTAGGTTTCTGTGACCATTTCAAATCGTCCGTAGATAATGCTATCTTAACGAAGTCGGTCATGAAAAATAGGAGAACTATGGCGAACGCTGACACGACGTAATTACCCGTTAAGATAAAGGAGAGGACTACGAAAATCGCAGTCTGAAGGGTTCTCACTATCTTGCTCAATACCCATGCAGATATTCTCTCGAAAATTACTCTCCCATTTCTGACCAAATCGACAATGCTGGTCAAACCCTCATTCGTCAACACAACGCTGGCTGCACCCTTCGCAACGTCCGTTGCACTGTTCACGGCTATACCCACCTCCGCCTGTCTCAGCGCTGGCGCATCATTCACACCGTCGCCTGTCATGCCCACAACCAGTCCTGCGGCCTGAAGACTTTTCACAATCGCGTATTTATCCTCAGGATATATCTCCGCGAACCCATCACTCTTCTCGGCTGCCTGTGCCGCCTCTATCGCATTTTCTTCTACGAATTCTTTCAGGTCCGCAGCTCTAATCACCCGTTCGCCGAGCCCTACTTCAGCTGCAACTTCCTTCGCTATTGCGACAGCGTCTCCTGTCAACATTTTCACTGATATCCCTAGGTGCTTAAGCTCCTGTATCAGCTGTTTTGAATCAGCCCTGGGCCTGTCGTAAAGCGCCACTAAACCGACGATATCAGGAAGCTCGTGATCATGGGCTCTCGCGACTGCCAGAGTTCTGTAACCTTTCTCGGCAAACATGCTCATCCGAGATTCCAAGTCTCTCACAGAATCCTCATGAAGCCCACATGCTTTAGCTATGACGCTGACAGATCCCTTCATAACCTTGAATTCACTGTTGTCTCCTTGCACCAAGGCTTCAGTTCTCCGTGTTTTCGCGTCAAAAGGAACAAAATCCCTCTGTACAAACGAAGAAACGGGCAAATTCTCCAACTTGGCCTTGACAATAAAGGCGTTATCTATAGGATCTTGGTTAGACTCTTGAGAAGCCAAGGCACCGTACAGTATTACATCTTTTTCAGTAAACCCATTCAAGGGAATTACGTTTGCCACTGAAAGCTTGTTCATCGTTATTGTGCCAGTCTTGTCGGCACAGAGCACACTCATCGTTGCCGCATCCTCAGAAGCGCTCAGTCGAGTCACGAGCACGCCTTTCTTGGCCAACTCCATAGAGCCCAACGCCATGCTGACAGTGAACATTGCTGGCAAGGCAACAGGTATCGCAGACAATAACAGAACTAGGACTATTGGCAGCACATCCAAAAAACTGATTCCCTCAAACGCTGAAACGGCTACAGCTACGATGATCAGCGAGACTACTATGATAAGAAGCCACTTAACGACGTTGGAAATGACTTCTTCCATGTGCAGTTTTGGCCTTGCAAGCTGGACTAGCTGTGCAGTTCTTCCGAAATATGTTTTCAGTCCTGTTGAGATGATGATGCCGTTAGATTCGCCTCTTTTGACAATGGAGCCCGAATAGAGAACGTCGCTTGGTTTTTTGTCGATTGCCATTGATTCCCCTGTCAAGGCTGATTGGTCGACTCCTAGCTCGCCATTTATTATTTTCACGTCGGCTGGCACGAAGTCTCCGGACCGCGTTCTGATTATGTCGCCCGGAACCAATTCTCTCGCCGCCAAGTTTCTCCAAGAGCCGTCTCTGAGGACTCTCGCGTTGACTTGGAGCTTTTGTTTTAGTGATTCTACTGCGCCTGATGCTCTCTGTTCTTCCTCAAAGCCCAGTATCGAATTGAAGACAAGAAGCCCTGTCACGATGTACAGATCCGAGTAATTGTGGAGGGCCCATGAAAGTACTATTATGATCTCTAGCATCCATGCGGTGAGACCCCAGAATTTGCTTGCAAGCGTCTTCAGTGGGTTAGTTTTTTTCTCTGGGATTTCATTGTATCCATACTGTCCTAGTCTGGTTGCAACTTCATCCGATGAGAGCCCATGGGTCAGACTAGACTGCAAAGATTTGATTGTATTTTCTGTCGTCATCTCCTTGAAGTCTAGGGTCTTGTCGGTCAATCCAGAGCCTTCTGTCGGACGTTCACTTCCAGATCGTGTCATTCGAGAATAGACATCTTTTCTTGATAAAAAAAGATAGGTCAGTAGGCTTCTTTGGACAGCACTACAAGGTTTTCGCGACTTCGCTAAAGGGTACGACTGGTCTTACGTCAACTGCCATTTGACCAAAGAACCTTGAAACGGTTAGGGCACTGTCGGCGTCTATAATGAAGTAACCTTTGTGTTCTGAACTCTGATCTTTTGGACAACTGAAATAGGCTCCTATTATTTTGAGACCCGATTTCCTTATGTTGTCGTCTGAAAAGAGCTTCTTGATCATTGTTTTTCCCTCAGGTGTCCCTAATGGGCATTTCGCGGCTTGATGGGTATGGGTAGCGACAAATAGCAAAGACTCACCTCCCTTTAGCATTCCAACTTGAAGTATCTGCTCTGACTATTTTGGCACCACTTCAAATTCCACTTTAAGCAGTATTGGCTCCTTAAATATCGAGAGAACTGGGCAGTTTGCTTCTGTTCTTCTCCAAGCGCTTTCCAATAGTTCCTTTCTTGCCGTTGCGCAGACTTTGGTTTTGATTGTCACTCCAGTCAGTATCGGGGAGTCAGCAGGTTTTTCAGCTTCCGCGACAGCTTCGATCTTGCTGAGTTCGATTTTGCTCTGTTTACAGACATCGGCGAATATTGTCACGGCACAATCAGCCAAGGCCATTAGAGCCAATTCAATGGCAGTCGGGCCTTTATCGTCCCCGCCTGCGGGAGTAGAAAGGTCACAGACTATGCTGTGTGTTCTGGAATTGTCAACCACCGAACGAACATTTTCGATCCATTTAGCTGTAGCCTTATACTTCGGCATTCATTCACCAGAAACAATCTCTACACCGCCAACAAATTAAGAGTTGCGCAAGCTAGCGCGCATGGTTGTTGCCAAAATGGCTGAAGCTCGCGCTATTTCTTGAGAGAGTGCATAGCCTGAAGGAAGCTTCTGAACAGTGACCCGTCTATTCTGCCTTCGGGCTCGACTGTCAGCAATCCTGAATATTTCCAATCATTTCTGATTTTGTTCAAAGCCTCATAGAAATCGAAACTTGAGTGTTCCAGAATCCATTTAGTCTTCTTCAAACTTCCTCTCAAATGAACATTTACAAGACTGCCGACTATGGATTCGAAAGCGTCAAGTTCATTGTACATTGAAGCCCATCTCAAATCCAAAGTCACATGTTTAAAAGACCTGACCAACATGAACGGAGAACAACCTTCTAGATGTGTTGGGACATTTTCAACCGAAGCTTTAACCTTTGGAAACTGTTCCGCTGTCTTCAGAAAAATGTTCTCGACATTACA
>Ga0315277_10002489_pt1 | contig 25720 bp, 18 predicted proteins | sample YL17G05_15_MG_FD_203695 | JGI IMG/M metagenome (GOLD analysis project Ga0315277, IMG submission 203695) | Sediment microbial communities from Yellowstone Lake, YNP, Wyoming, USA - YL17G05_15 | ecosystem: Environmental > Aquatic > Freshwater > Lake > Sediment | place: USA: Wyoming | collected... | reverse complement strand
GACTTGGCGTTCTCTGGCTGCTACGGACTGACCAGCATCACAATCCCCAACAGCGTCATCAGTATCGGAAACTCTGCGTTCTCTTCCTGCCTCAGCCTGACCAGCGTCACGATTCCCAACAGCGTCACGAACATCGGGGACTGGGCGTTTGTTGACTGCCGCAGCCTGACCAGCATCACGATCGGCAACAGCGTAACCAGCATCGGGGAAGGGGCGTTCTCTGGCTGCTACGGACTGACCAGCATCACAATCCCCAACAGCGTCATCAGTATCGGAAACTCTGCGTTCTCTTCCTGCCTCAGCCTGACCAGTATCACGATCCCCAGCAGCGTCACCAACATCGGGGACTGGGCGTTCTCGGGCTGCACCAGCCTGACCGCAGTCACGATCCCCGACAGCGTCACCAACATCGGAGACGGGGCGTTCTCTTCCTGCGCCAGCCTGACGGGCGTCTATTTCAAGGGGAACGCCCCCAGCCTTGGCGGTTGGTTTGTGTTCTCGGGTGCCCACAATGCGACCGTCTATTACCTGCCGGGCACCACGGGCTGGGGCGCGACGTTTGGCGGCCGTCCGACCGCGCTCTGGACGCCGCAGGTGCAGACCAGCGATGCCAGTTTCGGCATTCGCACGAATCAGTTTGGATTCAACATCTCTTGGGCCAGCGGGATGGCCATCGTGGTGGAAGCCTGCACGAATCTGGCCAATCCCGTCTGGTCTCCGGTGAGCACGAACACCCTCACCGACGGCTCGTCCTATTTCAGCGATCCCCAGTGGACGAATTATCCCGCCCGTTTCTACCGCCTCCGCTCGCCGTGAACGATCCTTGAAAGCGGAAGGCTAGGTTCGATCGGTTGCCAACTGGCTCACGCGGCTTGAGCGACGAGAGACGCCTTTGCTTTAGCCCTGGCCCATGTCGTCGGCGTGAACACATGGATCTGGGTGATCCTGGCCGCCGGCAAGCGGGTGAACAAATCCTTCCGATAATCAAAGGGGTTGAGGCCGTGCCGCCGGCAACTCCCCAGCAGAGTGTAGATCACCGCGCTGCGTTCCCCGGCTTCGGGATGCCCCACCGGGATCGTGGCCACCAGCACGCGCGTGGTGCCTGACACGTTCAGCATCGCAGCGCCTGCAAAAGTTGGGGCAACATCTGAACTTCGGAACCGACTTGCAACTGCACGATCCAGCCTTGTGGGCTGACCACCTCGACCGCGTAGCGCCGCGGTGTATGGGGCAGGACAACTTCGTTAAAGTTCACGGGCGGCAAAGTCGCTGTGCTTTCAACCGGCAACCATTTGCCCAAGGTGGACAACCCGATGCCGTGGCGCGCGGCAAAGTCCCGTTGGGTCAATTGGCTTTGGTGGAAACGCGCCAGCAATCGTTGCCGCTGTTCAAAAGTCTTACGTCGGCGAACCTGACCGTTTTTTGAGACGTTCATGCCGCCATGGTTTCATAACCCGAGGCCGGAAACTAGACGTGGCCGCTCACATGCATACGGAGAAACGCAGGGGAATCCTCTGTATGCGATTCAGCGAAGGCTTGCCTCCGCGTTATCTCTGCGCTCCTCGCCAGAGGTTACCACCGATTTCCACTCTGGCCTCCGGCACGGGCCGCAAGCGATCCACGCCGCCGGCGGTGTCGTATTGAATGTCTCCCGCGAGTTCCTGCTTGATCGTGCCTTCGGTGAATTCAGCAGCGAGGCTGACGGGTTTTTCCAGTCGGATGCTCAGCGTTCCTTCCGGCGTCTGGGCCTCAAGCCTCGTGGCGTGAATCAACATGACGGCATTGGTGTTCCGCAAAAGCGTGAATGCCGCGTCGCTCGTCAGCGAGACGCCGTCCGCGAAGCTCGCGCGCCCCTGCCCGATCAGGAGGTGGTAGGTGTTGGATTTCGTTTTCAAGACGAGCGACTCGCCGCCTTGACCCGCCGCCATCGCTCGCAGGTTCGGCTCGTCGCGCCAGGCGTCGCCGACGGCCAGAAACACGCCGGAGGCTTGCCGCCGGACGCACAACGTCTGGCACGGTGGATTGCGCGGCGTGACGACGGCGTTGTCCACCGGGTAAGTTTCGAGGCTGAAGACGGTCGTGGGTTCCGAGCCAAGCATGGTCAGGCGCGACGCGACCTCGCCAACCTTCCAGCGCGCTTCCCACGGTCCGCTCACCGTGGCTTGCTGGACGCGCTCGCCGCCGTTGGCCAGCCAATCCTTCGGCGTAAACGTGCCGTCGCGCATCGGCGTGGAGAGCGTCGGCGCTGGCCCGGCGTGATGAATCATCCAGTCGAAGTTCGTTCCGCCCCCGACACGGAAGCAGTCCACGTAGAAGTCTTCGATCAACGCCACCGACCGCCGGTAAACGCGCGTTTGCCGGTAGAGATGGTCGGCGTGCAGTTCGGCGAACTGGCCGAGGCGGCTGGTGAAGAAGAACGCGACCTTCGGAATCTCATCGCCTTTCAACGTGTCGCCTTTGCGTTGCGATTGCAGGTCCACCGTCACGGTATTGTGCGACGGCGAGAGCGTGCCGAGGACGCGCGTGACACTTTCGTTGTAAGGAGTCGCCTTCTCCAACGCGAGAAGCTGGCCGTGCGAGTGGCTCAGCAGTGTCAGGCGATCCGCGTGCTGATGACCGCCACCGGGGATGAGCGCGTTCAACCCGACCCAGACTTTGTTGCCCTGCCATTCATTGCGCAGCGAAACCCAGCCGCTGGACAGGTGCGAACTCGTGAACGGCTGCGGCGACTCCACAATTTGCGGCGCGCCGTAAAGCACGGCCGCCCAGGTGCGCTTGCCTTCGCGCAGTTGCGGGTAGTCACCGACGGCCTTCAATCCGAAGAACCGGTAGCCCGCCTCCGCTGTGGCGTAATAATCCGCCATGCCGCCGCGCGGCGCCATGGAATCGCCGACCGTCGGCATGACACGGTCTGGCGGCGCGAGTGACATGAACCAGTGCAGCGCGTTGCGGATGACCTGGTGGCCGGCGTTGCGATCATCCGTCAGGTCGTAGCGTTCGGCGGGGAAGCGTGCGGCATCCATGCGGGCCAGATTGCGCGAAAGCACCGCCAGTTCGCACAGCGCGTTCAGCGGGTAAAGATGGTAGCCCGAGCACATCTCCCAGTACGCGCCGTCCGGTCTGAAGTGCGTTGCCAGAATTCTCCGGATGCTGTGGTGCTCCGGCTCCTTCGCGGGATCCCAGGCCTCGAATCCGAAACACCAATCCACGAGGTCCTCGCGTTCGAGGGCGAGCGCCGCTTGCAAAATCGTCCGGTGCCACTGATAGACGTTGTTGTGGTTGTAGGTGTAGATGCGCTCGAGCATCAAGTCATCGAGCATCCGCCGCAGCACCAGCCGCTCGAAGCGCGACCGCTGGTCCGGCGTCATGCGGTCCCGCACCAGTTCGTAGGCGACGGTCAAGTCGTTCAACACCTTGTTGTCGCCCTCGCGGTGGTAAGTCAGCAGGACCGACATCTGCCGGTCGGCGTCGAACTTCGTGGGAATTTGCGGGAGCACCTCGGCGTAGAGCATGAGCAACTCGATGGCGCGGTCGGCGTAACGCTGTGCCTCCGACGATTCCGTGCGGCTGACGATGCCGAGGTCGGCGGCGGCTTCGCTGGCGTTAAGGTGGAACAGGCAAATCCAGCCGTCGTACATCGTGCCGTGGTAGCGGTCCGCCGCGGCGTAAACCCCAGAGCCGGTTTCCGGCGAGAACGTTTTGGCGCAGACGGGGCACTTGAACTCCCGGGCATCGAGCGGATTGAAGGTCAGCCGGCAGCGGTCCTGTGGGCAGGAGAAATTGTGGTAAACGTTTCCGCGCCGCTTGGGAAAGACTTCTTTCAACTTCGCCGACGGGATTTCCAGCCACGGCCGGAGCGTCTGTTTGCGGCTCTCGTACAACCGGCGCGCCCAGTCCTGGGCCGCGATCTTCGTTCGGACTTCGGCGAGCGTGTCTTCCGTGACGAAACCCGCGGGATGTTGCCAGTGAACTCCCGCCTTTCCGGCAACGGGAGCGGTGGGTGTCAGCTCCGCACCGCGCAGGGTCTGGTGGAAACTGACCAGCGCCGTGGCGAGGGTCGCCGCTTTGAAAAGCATCGTCACAAGATTCATTCGGTTCCGTACCGCACCAGCAGCGTCGCGAGCGGGCGGGCGGGCGCGAAGGCAAGTCAGCACCAAGCCTTGAATCGCCGCCGCACGGATGAACCGGTTCGACGTGATTACTTGGTTGCCTCAGCCAGCGCTCCAGAAACCGGGACGGTGGCGGATTTCAGGCCGAGCTTGAAGCAGATCGCGTAAACCACGGCGCCGAGGACGAACGCCACCACTGGCGCCGCGGGCATGGGCAGGCCAAAGTTGGGCGCGATGCCCGCCGCGAACCCGATCAGCCACGCAATCCAACCGGCTGGATTGAACCCGGCGCGCGGGCCGCTCCACTTGCGGCCGCTGAGCAGGTAGTCCGTCATCATCGCCCCACAAATGGGGCCGAAGGACGCGCCGATGATCACAAACACGGGAATCACCTGCGCCGCGTAACCTGTCACGGCGAGAATGATGCTGACGGTCGTGCCGATGCCCACGGAGATGAACGGGTTCACCTGTGGCAGCGTCGTCTTGAAGCTGTTGGCGGCGATGAACGACGAAAAACACGCTGGCGGGAAGGCGGCCAACGCCAGCAGGAACATGAGGATGCCCGCCAGCTTGTCGCCCAGGACCACGCTCATGAGGTTGGTCGTGCGATACAACGCGTCATGGCTGGCGGCATCGGCGATCTTCTCCTTTTGCTCGTCGGCCAGCGGTTTGCCGGCTTTCGCGGCCGCCGCGTCTGCGTCTTTCACTGCTTTCTCCGCGGTCGCCGTGGCCATCGCCGCGGCCTTTTCCTTCAGTTCCTTCGAGCCATAGACGCCGGCGACGATGCAGGCGGAAAGGCCCGCGGTGAGGATGATGGCCAGGGCGACGCCAAACAGGCCACCCTTGCTCACGTCCGAGGCGTGGCGGCTGTTGAGGCCGAAGTCCACGCCTGCCGCGCCCGCGGTGGCGAAGAAGCCAACGACGTACGTAATCAGGAAGGCGACAACCGCCAGCACGCTCATCGCCGGAGACGGCGCCGCGGTCATGATGGCTGTTTGGGCCACCGTCGTGTGCAACTCGGCGAGCGCCTTGGGGTCAAAACTGCCCAGTCCACCGGCGGTCTTGAAGAAAAGAATCAGCAGGGTCGCCAGCGGAATCAGCGGCAGGTACGTGGCGACGCGGGCGACGTATTGGATGCCTTTGAGGCCAACGAACGCCGCAAGCACGCCCCAGAGCGCCATCAGGACCGGTGGCGGCACGGGAATGACGGCGGCCAGCAAGATGGCGGAGAAATAGGTATTCACGCCGAGCCAGCCAAATTGCAGCACGCCCATCAAGAAGCCCGGCATCACGAAGCCGCCTTTGGCGCCAAATGTGGACGTGCCCACGATGTAAAGCGGCAGGCCGGTCTTCATACCCAGCAAGCCGGGCACGAGGTAGAAAAGAAAATGGCAGATCAGGGCGGCGACGACGAGGCCGAGCAACGCCACACCGAGGCCCGCGGCCAGGCCGCCGCCCATCGTGGCGGCGTTGACCGCGTCCTGCCAGAACACAAACCAGAGAAAAATGCCGGCGTAAGTGGGCGCGGTGTTCTTGAACCAGGGCGCGCGTTTGTCCCGGGAGTTGGGTGTGGCGCTGGTGAGGTAAGCCGGGAGGGCTGCCGTAGGAGTTGTGTTTTGGGTGTTCATGATTTGGATTTCCAAAGTTCAGGATGTCGGGTCCGAAAACAAAGCGGGGCGGTTCTTGCGAGCCGCCCCGCCCTGCGGTCTGACTTGGCCACGCAAGAATGCGCCGTCCGCCCGGCTATTTCTGCACCACGGTCCATTCGAAGCTCACTTTGACTTCGTCGCCGGTGGTGATCTGGACGGGGCCGATCTTCGGATTCACCGGCGGGATTTCAAAGTCACTCATCTTGAGCGGCGTGGAGCCGACGACCTTGAGTTGCTTGCCGCCCTCCAGCTTCGCAATGGTCACCGGCATGGTGAGGGCTTTGGCCTTGCCATGCACCGTGAGCGTTCCGACGGCATCGAATTCGCACTTGCCGTCTTTCGGCGCGTCGCTCTTGGGTTTCAGCTCGGTGAGCTTGTATTCCATTTTCTTGAACTTGGCCTCCTCCATGTGCTCCATATAGACCTCATCCATCTTTTTGTCGTAGCTCTTGAAGCTCCGCACCGGAATGAAGACTTCCACTTTGGGTCTGGCAGCGGCGCCGCCTTTGAGGGCCGACTCTGGAAACCCAGCGTCAGCTTCAATCGAGCCACCAATGACCGGGCTTTCCATGGTCCAATCGTGCACGCTGGAAGTGCCGGCGATCTTCACCTTGCCGCCGCCGGGTTGGGACGCGTAACGGATGGCGCCCCCTTGTGGAGCGGGCGCGGCCGAAGCCTTCTCCGGCTGGGCTGAAGCATCCTTGGTGGGACTGCATCCCAGCAGCAGGGAGAGCAGCAAGGCGGTTGACGGGACTCTGGTGAAGCAAAGGTTGTGCGTTTTGGATGTGACCGTTTTCATTTTCGTGTCTGTGTTTGTTAAATTCGATTGTGTTGCGAACTTCAGGTCAGCGGCGCCGAGTTCCTTTGGCCGGTGATCGGCTCGTGGGGTCGCACGCGGTCATTCGACGGCTCCATGGCTAGGCCAATTCATACCACGATTTTGGGATGGTGATTCGCTCGCCCTTGACGACGGCTTCGTTGACTTTGATGGCGAGCGCGGTCGCCCGATAGCCGTCCAAATAATCGGGCGCGGGCAGCGGGTGAATGTTCTTGGAAAGGTGTTCCGCCAGCGCCGCGGCGTCACTGTCGCCGTAAGTGCCGATGAAATCCTCCACGGCGCCGCCGACTTCGGCGGCGTTGCGCAGGAAAGTTTGCAACGCGAAGAAAAGAGGCGGGTCCGGAATCTCGACCTGCTGGGCGGCGGCGCTGCCCTGAGCCTTGAGCTTGGAAGCGTCCATGCGCAGTGAGATGCCGGTTTCCTGGAGGAAATTGTCTTTCCGGGCGTACACTTCCCAGCCGAGCAGCGGGGCGTCGGTTTCCTTGAACATCCAAGCCGAGCCGCCGCGGATCATCACGGCCGCATCGCTGCCGTAGTAAACATCGGCGTCGGCCTCGAAGGAGTTTGCCAGCGTGGCGTTGAAGATCAGGCGCACGCCCTCGGGATATTCGAGGATCGCCTGGACCGTGTCCGCGACTTCGCGCCCGTCCTGCCAGAAGGCGACTGTGCCGAAGCCGCTGACGGCGGTGGGCAGGGCATGGAAGTAGCGGGTGGCGCGGTCAATCTGGTTCAACCCAAGTTCGCCGATGATGCCCAGCGAACTCTCCTTTGCCAGCCGCCAGTTCAACGCCTTCTCGCGGTCAGGATTCGGCGACGTGGCGCGCCAGCTCGTCTTCTTGTTCCACTGGCCGCGGCTCATGGCCCATTTGCCCAGCGCACCGGAACGCGCGAATTTCAGCAAGAAGGCCTCCTGCGGATCACAGCGCAACTGGAGACCGGCCTGGAAGACGACGCGGGTGTTTTTCTTTGCGGCGAGCGCGATTTCCTTCGTCTCCTCGAGCGTGCAGGCCAGCGGCGCCTCGCAATAGACGTGTTTGCCCGCGGCCAGCGCGGCCAGCACGATCTCCTTGTGCAAGTGCGTGGGCGTGGCGATGACGACGGCTTTGATGTCCTTGTTCGCCAGGATCGTCTTGTAGTCCTCGGTCTGCGTGGCGTTGGGTGCCTTGCTCGCTGCCCGGCGCAAGGAAGCCCCGTAGTTGTCGCAGATCGCGGCCAGGTCCGCTTGCGGCAGGCGGGCGAGTTGATCCAGGATTTCGCGTCCCCACGCGCCGAGGCCGATGACGGCCACCTTGGTTTTGGTGACGGGGGCGTTGACCGGCGTTTCGCTGGTATTCGTCTGCGCCATCAGGCGCACGCCGCCCATCAACGTCGCCAGCGCTGCAAAGGAACCGCCCTTGAGAAAATCGCGCCGGTTGAATTCAGAGATGCTGTCGTTTTCGTTCATAAAGCTTGCTCAGTCGGCTCAGTTACCTGCTGTTACAATGTGGTCCGTGCCGGGAGGAGAAATCAAGCAGAGTTGCGTCATCAAAATGTGGTAGTGAGAAAACATGACAAGCGAGGGCCCGCGGTCTGCTACTGGCGGCTCGGTGCTTCATCCCTCTCACCCCAATGACGTTGCGGCTGCTCTTACTCCATCCGCTTGGTCTGCGGTGTGGCGTCGCCCTTTTCCAGACCGAGCGCCCACTTGATGCCGCCGAGCAGATGTTGCTGGAAGGCTTTGGCCACTTCCGGCGAATTCTTGCGCTCGCCCTTGCCGTCTTTCCAGTTCGGATCCCAAACGTCCTCGCGATGGCCGAGCGACGTGTAGAAGACGCGACCCTTGCCGTATTGCTTGCACCACGCAATCGGGTAATCGCCCGGCGTCTTGTTGTTCGGATGCTTGTCCAGCGTGAGCAGGCCATGGACGGTGCTGCGCTCGAAGCTGTTGAACTGGTAAATCTCATCAAAGACCTTGAACGTGGCCGGCAGATGCTTGCAAGCCGGGTGCTTCGGGTCCTGGTTGATGGCCTCGACTTCCACCTGCGCTCCGTGGGTCTTGAACACCGCACCGATCATTCGCGAGTAGGGATGCAACTCCGGCGTGCCGGGACCGAAAGTGTCGGTGGACGCATGCACGCCGATGAAGCCCTTGCCGCTCTTGATCCACGAGAGAAACGCGTCCACGTCCGGCAACGGGAGATTCCCGCTGGTGCTGTTGAAGAAGGCGGCGTCGTATTGCTTCAGGCCCTCGGCGCTCAGTTTGTCGGCCAGGGCCTTGGTGTTCGCCGCTTTGAGTTTGTCGTTGTCAATCTTGCCGTCCGCGCCTTTGAATTCCGGCGCGTTGGGATTCACGTTTACGACGTCCACCGTGAACAAGCCGGTGTCCTGACTCATTTGGGTGAGGACATTCACGCCCGTCTCGATGGCTGAGTGGCGGAAGCCCGCCGTGACGCAAACGACGAGCATGCGCTTGGGCGCGGCTTGGGCACCGACGAGAGCGCACAACAACAAAACAGCGCCGGCGAGCGCGGCACGGCGGAAAGGATTTGAAAGGAGTTTCAGCATGTCAGTCTTCATAAGGTTGTTTGGCTAAACGGCGTTGCCCGAAAAATCAGACTCAGGCCACGCGCAGGGAATTCATTTTCCCGCCGCCGGTCAAGTCCGACGCGCGGAATTCTACATCCTCGGCACGCGATGACTCCCAGCGTGTGTGCCGAATCGCCGCAAAGTTCCCTTGCTTTCCGGCTGCTCCCGGCCCCACATTTGGGCCAAGCTGACGCAAAATGAAACGCCGGTTCACCAGCCAGTTGCCATGATTCGCTCGATGGTCTTCACCACGCAGGGCCGCCTGCACAGCCAGGACATCGAGATGTTCCTGATGCCGACCTTGATGAGCGATACCAACCTTTTCCTGTGGCTGGACCTCGAAGACCCGACGGCGGAGGAGAACCGGACGGTGCTGGAGGACTTGTTTCATTTCCATCCGCTGTCCATCGAGGACTGCGTGAAGGTCAGCGAATCGCCAAAGGTGGAGGAGTATTCACCGCAAGAAGGCGACCGCTTTGCACCGTACCTGTTCATGGTGATCCACGCGGTGGATTACAGCCGCAAGGACGGCGTGTTCGCCACGAGCGAGTTGAATTTCTTTCTCGGAAAGAATTTCCTCATCACCTACCACAAAGGACCACTCCGCAGCGTCCAGCTCACCGAGGAACGCGCCATCAAAGGCGCCGGTGGCATTGCGCGCGCGCCGGACCGCGTCGCCTACAACCTGCTCGACGCCATCGTGGACAACTACAAGCCGGCGCTGGACGAGTTGTCGTTGGAGATCGCCGAGCTGGAACAACTGGCCTTGCAGAAGCCGACGAAGGAAACGCTGAACAAGATTCTCCAGATCAAGAAGGAAGTGTTGCACTTGCGCCAGATCATCGGTCCGCAACGCGAAGTTCTGGCGCGCTTCGCCCAGGGTGAGTTCAAACTCATCCGCTCGCACCTCGTGCCCTACTACCGCGACGTTTACGACGCCCTGTTCCGGATTGCCGGTCTGGCGCAAACCTACGCCGATTCGCTGACCGGCACGCTGCAGGTGTATCTGAACATGTCGTCGAATCAAACCGCGGAGGTGGTGAAGCTGCTGACGCTCATCACGGTGATCACGACGCCGCTGATGATGGTCGGCACGTGGTACGGCATGAACTTCCGCAACATGCCGGAACTGGAGAATGGTTACTGGATTGCCACGCTGGTCATGATTGCCTCCACCGCTGTGACCTACTGGTATTTCAAAAAGAAAAAATGGTTCTAACCAGCTCGAAACCCGGAACCCGAAACGCGGAATGTTGCGACATTCGCCGCCCGCTGCCGGTTGCTTGCGTACCGCGTTCCTGATGCCCGCGCCCAAATCCAGTTTCCTCGACAAAGTCCTCGGCCGCATCGGACGGCTCGACGCGGAAGGGCTGCAGACCGTCGTCCAGCGGCTGGCGCGCGAGCGGAGCTTCCTCGAAACACTGTTCAACACCATCGAAGACGGCGTGCTGGTTGCGGACGAACACGGGCGCATCCTCTATTTCAACCAGGCCGTGACCCGCCTCATCGGGCTACAACCGAACGTCGAAGGCCAATCCGTCAAGGATTGCCTGCCGGAAATGGATTGGGGGCGCATCGTGCGGTTCGACAATGAAGGCGGCCAGCGCGTCGTGCGGCACGAGTTCGAGGTGCAATATCCGCGGCCGCGCATCCTCCGGCTTTACGCCGCGCCGCTGGGTGGCGAGGCCACCGGCAGCAGTGGCGTGGCGCTGATTCTTCACGACGCGACCGAGGCGAGGCAAAAGACTTACGAGGCCATCGAAAGCGAACGGGTCCAGGCGCTGACGCTGCTCGCCGCGAGTGTGGCGCACGAAATCGGCAATCCACTCAACGCGCTCCACATCCACCTGCAACTCATGGAGCGTGAGTTGAAGAAACTGAAATCCGCGGCGGGTCGCAGCCGAGGGCAGGGCACGACCGACCGGCCTGACGCGACGGACGTGGCACGCCGGTTCGAGCAGTATCTGGGCGTCGCGAAGGGCGAGATCAACCGGCTGGATTACATCGTTACGCAGTTCCTCCAGGCCTTGCGCCCGGCGCCGCCACAGCCGCGCCTCACCTCGCTGAACGAGGTCGTGTTGAAAACTGTGGAATTGTTGCAGCCAGAACTGGACAACCGCGACATCGCTGTGAAGCCGAGGCTGGCCCGGCAGTTGCCGCTCGCGCCGCTCGACCCGGCGCAAATTCAACAGGTCCTCGTGAACCTCGCCAAGAACGCGCTGCAGGCCATGACCAAGGGCGGCACGCTCACCTTCCAGACCGGCGAAGGCGCGGACGGCGCGTGGGTCAGCGTGAGCGACACCGGCGGCGGCATTTCGCAGGAACAGATCAACCGCATCTTCGAGCCGTTTTACACGACGAAAAAGAAAGGCACGGGCCTCGGCCTGATGATTGTGCAGCGCATTGTGCGCGCCCACGGTGGACGCATCGAGGTCGAAAGCCATCTCGGTCGCGGCACGACCTTCCGTGTCTGGTTGCCGCTGCATGAACCGAGGCCAAGGCTGCTCGAAGCGCCAATGCACGATTGACGATGATGAAATCCGAAATCCGAAATCCGAAATCCGAAAGCAATCCGAAGCCTGAAATTCGAACCAGGGGCTGCGAATCTACCACCCCACCGGGGCCGGGATCTGTAGCCGCCGAGGCGGCAACCCAGGGATGCGACGCGCGCGGAGGGACACCGCGCCGCCAAGCCGCAACCAGCCGGTTTTGGACTGCACGGCGCCGGCGATCACACGTTTCGGATTTCGGAATTCGGGCTTCCTTCGGATTTCGGATTTCGAACTTCGGATTTTTCCTCGCATGAACAAACCCACCCTTCTGATCGTGGACGACGAGAAGCCGACGCGCGACGGCCTGCGCGCCGCGCTCGAAGACCGTTTTGAAGTCTATGTGGCGGAGGACACCCACGCCGCCACTGAACTGCTCGAACGCGAGAACTTCGACGTCCTGCTGACCGACTTCCGATTGCCGACCGAGGACGGCATGAAGCTCATCGCCCGGGCCAAGTCGTTGAGCAAACCGCCAGTCTGCATGTTGATGACGGCCTACGGCTCGGAGGAACTGGCGGTCGAGGCCATGAAGCGCGGCGCGGACGATTACATCGCCAAGGGCCGCCTGCAAATTGACGAACTGGAGATGCGCATCGCTCGCGCACTCCGTCACCGCACCCTGGAAGTGGAGAACATTTCGCTCCACCAACAGCTCGACACGAAGTTCGGGTTGGAAAACCTCGTCGGCGAATCGCCGGCGATGCAGGAGGTATTCGATGTCGTGCGCCAGGTCGCGCCGACGCGCGCTACCGTGCTGCTCACGGGCGAGAGCGGCACGGGCAAGGAGGTCGTGGCCAAGGCGATTCATCAGCTCAGCCCGCGCGCGAAGCAGCCGATGGTCACGGTGCATTGCGCCGCGCTGGCGCCGACACTGCTGGAGAGTGAATTGTTCGGCCACGAGAAAGGCGCTTTCACCGGCGCGCACGAGCGGCGCATCGGCCGCTTCGAGCAGGCGCAGGGGGGCACGCTGTTCCTCGACGAGATTGGCGAGATTGACGCATCGCTCCAAATCAAGCTGCTGCGTTTTCTCGGCGAGCGGACCTTCGAGCGCGTCGGGTCGAACAAAACGCTCACGGCCGACGTGCGGCTGGTGGCTGCCACGAACAAGATCCTGGAGGAAAGGGTCAAGGCCGGCTCGTTCCGCGAGGATTTGTTCTTCCGGCTGCGCGTGGTGGAGATTCACCTGCCGATGTTGCGGGAGCGGGCGGTGGACATACCGTTGCTGGCGCACCGGTTCCTGCGCGAGTTCGCCACGGAGAACGGCAAAGCGGTGACGGATTTCACGCTGGACGCCATGGAAGCCTTGATTCATCACGGCTGGCCGGGCAATGTTCGGGAATTGCGCACAGCCATTGAACACGCGGTGGTGCTTTGTCGCGGGGAACGCATCTCCGCTCGCGACTTGCCACCGTCGCTCCGCGGCGGCGGGCCGGTGGGCGGCGATCCCCAAAAGTTGCTTGCGCGGCCGGACCTGACAGTGAAAGAAGCGGAGAAACAATTGCTCATCCGCGCCTTGAAGGAAACCGGAGGCAACCGCACGCTGGCGGCGAAGAAGATCGGCCTGAGCCGGCGCACGTTGCACCGGAAGCTGCACATTTACGGATTGGAAGGACTCTGAGTATGCCATTCACGCAGGACATCATCCACAAGCTCGAAGAAGGCGGCGGGATGCGCTACCTCAAGGTCGCGCTCGCCGTGCTTGCGGTCGTCGGGTTCACCGTTGGCTACAACTGGCGCGCCTTCAAGAACCTCTCCACGGAGGAAGCGATGGACGCGGCGCAGCTCGCGCGCAACCTCGCGGAGGGCAAGGGCTACAAGACGCTCTATGTCCGCCCGTTGAGCATGTATCTCCTCAAGCGTGTGAATCAGAAGAAAGGCATCGCGAGCGACGGCATTAAAGTGCCGGCGGTCAAAATCACTGTGCCGGAGCTTTTAGCCGTTAGCGCGTACGCTCGAACAAGCGCTCCTACCAGCAAAGCAGATGAGAAGATCGCACAATTGTTCAGCGACGAAGTGATCGCCAAGGGCAAAGGGGTAGAGGTCAAACGCAGCCAGTTGGGCGCTGTGGTGCTCCCCGCCAGAATGCCTCGTGACGAAAAGCAACTGCTGCAGAACTTGATCCGCGTCCAATTGCTGCTCAGGCGTGCCACCGAGGCCGATCGCGCCAAAGCGATCGAGCGGTTCAAAAAATCTCTCCAGAACCGTAAAGCCGAAACAGAACTCACGGATGCAGAATTTGACGCCAAGCTGAATCTGCAATTGCGCGCACAGATTCTGAGCAGGGAGCAGTGGGAAAAGCAACGCATTGACGAAGTCACGCTGGAGGTTGTGCTGGAGCGCGAAACCAAGGTCAACGTTACCGAGGAAGAGGTGAAGAAGTTTTACGACGAGAATCCCACACAGTTCGAGCGGCAGCCGGAGAAAATCCCCGCCAAGAAATTGGAGTTCGCGAAGGTTCACGACAGCATCAAGGAGGCACTCTCCCGAGCAGCAATCGAAAAACAGTTGCCGGATTACTTCGACAAGCTCACCAAGGAAGCCGCCATTGATATCCTCAGCGAAAATCTGAAACCCACAGGGCGCGAAACGGTTGTAGAAACGGTGGTCGATGAGAATGCCTACTCCCAAATCCGCGCCATCTTCACTACCAACATTGTCAGCACCACCAACGGCCCAGTCACCAATGTCATTCCAAATTCCGCAGCACACCCGGACATCGCCAATCCGCCGGTGTATCCGCTGGTGCTGGCGGGCTTGTTCAAAGTCGCGCCGTTGCGGGAGGACGCCAACACCGCCAAGCCCTTTTGGAGCTTGGATGGCCGATTCTACCGCTACGAACCGGACTTCGTGATCAGTCTGTTCAACCAGCTCCTTTTCTTCGGGCTGATTGCCGCGGTGTATTTTCTGGCGCGCCGGCTGTTCGACCCCACGGTGGCGCTGCTGTCGGCCATCCTCATGTTCGGCACCGAACTGTTCTGGCGCTTCGCCGTATCCGGGCTTTCAACGATGCTGGTGATGCTGGTTTTTGCGGCCCTGCTCTGGTGTTTACATTTTGTCGAGCGGGAGGCGCGCGAGCCGCTCTGGAAGCCGTGGGCGTTGTTTGGGCTGGCGGCGCTGGGCGGCGGGCTGGTGGGGTTGGGCTGCCTCACGCGGTACGCCTTTGGCTGGCTCATCATCCCGGTGGTGATTTATCTCGCGATCTTCGCCGGGCCGCGGCGGGTGGTGCTGTGCGTGGTGGCGTTCCTGTCCTTTGCCGTGGTGGTCGCGCCGTGGGTGGCCCGGAACGTCCACGTAAGTGGCCTGCCGTTCGGCACCGCCACCTTTGCGGTGATGGAGAACTCGCAGCTTTACCCGGAGAATCGTCTGCTGCGCTCGCTCACGCCGGACTTCGACCGCATCTACCCCGGCCCGTTTTGGTACAAGCTCTTCAAGAACGGCAAGACGATTCTGACCAGCGACGCGCCGCGGTCCAGTGGCAACTGGGTGTCGGCCTTCTTCCTCGTCGGGTTGATGATGAACTTCCGCAGCGTGGCCCTCCGGCGGTTGCGGTATTTCATTTTGCTCTGCCTGCCGGTGTTGCTGGTGGTGCAGGCGATGGGCCGCACGGCGTTGTCCGAGGAATCGCCGGAGGTGAACTCGGAGAATCTGTTTGTGTTGCTGGCGCCCATCATCATCGTGTACGGCACGAGTTTTTTCCTGACCTTGCTGGATCAAATCGAGTTGCCGCTCCCGTTTCTGCGCTATGTCATCATGGCCTGCTTTGGGATATTCGTCTGCCTGCCAATTCTGTTGGTGTTCCTGCCGCCCAAGACCGACCCGAGAGCTTATCCGCCTTACCACCCGCAGGTCATCCAGCAGATCGGCGCCTGGATGAAGGAAAGCGAGCTGATCATGAGTGACGTGCCCTGGGCGGTCGCCTGGTATGGCCGACGCCAGAGCGTCCTGCTCACCCGGGACGCGCAAGACGAATTCTTCGCCATCAACGATATGCAGAAACCTGTCCGCGGCCTATACATCACCCAACTTACGATGGATACAGCCTTCCTCACATTGCGAGAAAGGGACAAGAGTTGGCACGGGTTCGTCATGGACTATGCCTACCAGAAGACTGTGCCAACCTGGTTCCCGCTCCGTGCCGGATTCCTTGAATTGTGGCCGAGCCAATTATTCCTCTCGAATTGGGAACGGTGGCGGATCGGCGCCGAGCCCGGCGCCGCTCCTGTCACTCCGCCCGCGCCCAAACCGTGACGCAAAACCCGCGGCCATCTAGCGCGACATTGCGCCGGGCGCAGAGGCATACTCTTCGCTTGGTTGCGTCTGCGCTCGCGGGCCTCGTGACGTTCACGGCGCCACATCCCGCACACGCCGCCTCGCCCACGAAGCCCAACATCTTCTTCATCCTCGCCGATGATCTCGGCTACACGGACGTCGCCTGCTACGGCAGCAAGTACTACGAAACGCCGAACATTGACCGGCTCGCCGCGCAAGGCATCCGCTTTACCAGCGGCCAGACGTGCGGTCCGAATTGCCAGCCCACTCGCGCCGCGCTCATCTCCGGCCAATACGGCCCGCGCACCGGTGTTTATACCGTCGGCAGCATAGACCGCTTCGACTGGCGCAGCCGCTCCCTCCGGCCGGTGGACAACGTCGAGAAACTGCCACTCGACAAAATCACCATCGCACAATCGCTGAAGAAAGCCGGCTACGCCACCGCGCTCTTCGGCAAATGGCATCTCGGCGACGACGCGGCGCATCATCCGGCCAGTCGCGGCTTCGACGAAGCCCTCACGAGCATGGGCCGGCACTTCGATTTCGTTACGAACCCGAAGACCGATTATCCGCCCGGCACCTACCTCGCCGATTTCCTCACCGACAAGGCGGTGGATTTCGTCCGCCGGCACAAGGACCAGCCGTTCTTCCTTTGCTTGCACCACTTCGCCGTCCACTCGCCGCACGAGGCCAAAACGAATCTCATCGCGCGGTTCAAACCCAAGCCGCCCGCTGGCGGACATCACGATCCGACCTACGCCGCGATGATTGCCAGTGTGGACGAAAGCGTCGGACGCATTGTCGCGCTCCTCGACGAACTCAAGCTCGCGGAGAACACGTTCCTCATCTTCACCAGCGACAACGGCGGCGTGGGCGGTTACGTGCGCGAAGGCATCAGACAAGGGAACGACATCACGGACAACGCCCCGCTGCGCGGCGGCAAGGGCATGCTTTACGAAGGCGGCGTGCGCGTGCCCTATATCTTCCGCTGGCCGGGCCGCATCCCCGCCGGCACGACATGCGCCGCACCCATTACCAGCGTGGACCTCTTCCCGACGTTGCTCGAAGTCGCCGGCGCCGCGGCGCCCGCGCATTACCCCCTCGACGGCACAAGCTATCTCAAGCTGTTCACCGGCGGCGGCCAGGCGGCGCTCCCCCGCGACGCGGTCTTCTGGCATTTCCCCGGCTACCTTGGGACGGGCGCAGGTTCGTGGCGCACCACACCGGCGGGCGCGATTCGTTCCGGCGATTGGAAGCTCATCGAGTTTTTCGAGGACGGCCGGCTCGAACTCTACAACCTGCGCGAAGATCTGGGTGAAACGAACAACCTCGCCGCGAAGCTCCCGGACAAGGCGAAGGAACTGCACGCAAAGCTCGTCGCCTGGCGCAAAGAAATCGGCGCGCCGATGCCGACGAAGAACACCGAGCGTCAACTGCCTCAAGCACCGAAGAAAGCGAAGCAAGGGAAGAAGGCTTCCACCGAGGAATAGCTGGGCGCCGCATCGGCTGCCGAAGCCCAACTTGACCCAAACTTGACCGACACTTGGCCCACCGTTGACCGACCGGCACACTCGCGCGCATGAGTTACCAGCCGCAGTTCAAGATCACGCCGCGGTTGCTCGCGTGGGTGGAAACCATCGGCGTGCTGCGGGAGCGCATCTAGAACGCGGTAGTGCAAGTGCCTTGGATTCCGGCGCTTCAAAAAGACACCCGGGCGCGCAACACACACAGCGCGACGGCCATCGAGGGCAATCCCCTCACTCTGGACGAGGTGCGCGCCCTGTGGAGGAAGGCATGACGCTGACGGCGGCGACGCGTCGCTGCGGCTTGGTCCAGCCGGTCTGTGTCAAAGGGAAGAGCCGGCTCCTGGCGGGCTAGGTCCGCCAACCCGGACAAACATTTCACCAACTCCTTACAATTGTATGACAACTTGCTGCCGGAGGCGGGTCACACTGCGCACCGTCAAAAACAAAAGCAGAAACAGAAAGGAAAGACGTTATGTGTGACCAAAGATGGACGAGCAACAGTATCGGTTGGATCGCGCTCGCGCTCGGGATAGTGTATGTGCCTTGGGCGGCGGGCAACGGCGGCCCGTTCGTGATCAAATATCCGGGCGGCGACCCGGCGGCCAAAGGCGTTCTGGCGAGGATCGACCCAGATCTCAGACCGGCCCGTGAAGAGCGGCTGCGAGTGGTGAAGGAGGACCTCAAAGTCCTGTTCATCCAAGATCCGACATTCGAGCAGCGTCGGCGCTCCCGAGCCGCAGCGCCCGCTCCGAACGAGCCTCCTCCGCCGTCGCCCAAGTCGTTGGAGCCATCACCGCCCCTCGCGATGGTGGCGGCCATCTACACCATCGAGAATCCGACGGACGAAGCAATCGAAGTTGAATTCGGCTTCCCGATTCTGCGTGGCATTTACGTGCATCCTTGGAGCATGATGCCCAGCCCGGATGCCCAGGTAAAACTCGACGCGGAGCAAATCCGCCCGGACCTCATTTCCAACTCGATGATCTACGGCATGATTCGCCAGCGGTCGCAGGAGGTGATCGACAAGGCCCTGGCCGCCGATCCGGAACTGGCCAAGTTGGTAGCAAAAGCGCGGACGGTCGGTTACGTGCGCCAGCGGGCGCGCGAGGCAATTCAGCGGGTGACAAACGGGCAGGAAGCGCTGCTCAAGGCCGTGCAGGCGGACGCGACCCTGGCCAAGCTGATCGCGGCCGGATCGGACTCCGCTGATCCCGACCGTGCCGCCGCCCGTCAGGCCCTGATGGATTACCTCACCGGTCGGATGAGTTGGGACAAAGGGCCGGCCACCCTGATGGTGGAGTACGCGAGCATGGAGCTGGGCCAACTGGCGGGGCGTCCGCTGGATGCGGGTAACAGGTTTTCCTGGGGGGGCCCCGGCGAGATGGGCCGGCTGGCGTATGCCAACATGGGGAGGCTCGCGGCCATCGGCGAACAGAAGACCACGCAGCTCTTTGCCGAGTTGGCGTCGCGGTTCGACCCCAGCGTCAAGCCAGCTTACGAGGCCATCTTCGCCGCGTGGGGCGGGGATGTCCGCGAGCGGTCGGTGGACCTCAAGACGGGGCAGATCCGGCCGAGGGAGATGACGCTTGATCCGAAGCTCTCGAGCGATGCCCTCGCCGAGGCGGCGTTGGTAGATCCCACGATTTATGCCCGCATGGATTACATCAATCCCAACGCAGGTCTTAGCGCGGGCGAAAAGGCTTCCTGCGAGGCCCTGATCAAGAACCTCCCCGTTACGTTCACGTTCGCCCCGATGAACCTGTTGCATTACCAGGTGAAGTTCCCGGCCAGGAGCACCAAGACGCTCACCGTAAGCTATAAACAGTATGCCTACGCCGACACGCGCGAACCAGCCAGCTATCAACTCGCCTACGTGGTGCATCCGGCGTCCCTGTGGAAGGAGTTCGGCCCCATCGAGCTGGAGGTCGCAGTGCCGGAGGGCTTGAGCGTAAGGGCGTCGGTGGCCTGCCACGAGGCGGGCGTCGAGGAACAGGAACTACCTAAAGACCTGCCGGGCATCAACCCTGACAAGGCCAGGATCAAGGTTGCGGTCCACCGCGCGACGGTGAAAGAGAAAACCGGCGAGCTGTTCCTAGCCGTGGATGCGGACGGCTGGAAGAAGCTGACCGAGCCGAAGCCGGGCCTCGCGGCCAAATAGATTCAAAGAGACACGAAGGCCGACTCTTATGCTGCTTCCAGCCAAAGACTGAAGCTTGCCAACGACCGCGGATCGCGGAGAAATGAACCGCAGACAATTCTTATGTGATACCTGTGGAGCCATGGCCGGAATCCTGATCCCGGTCGGCTCCGTCCTGCCAAGCTTCGCGACTCGGCCCGCCGACGAACGACGCCGCAAGGTGATCATCGTCGTGTTCGGCGGCGGCACGCGTTACAGCGAGTCCATCGGTGACCCCGAGCACCGCTACATCCCCAAGCTTTGGAACGAGATGATCCCTCGGGGGACACTGTTCACCAACGTGCGCGTGGAGGGCCGGGTTGTGCACACGAACTGCACGGCTTCAATTTTGACCGGCCATCGCGAATACGACTCCGACAATGACTGGTCCCGCCCGGTGGAACATCCGACGGTTTTCGAAATCTTCCGCAAGTCCCGTGCAGCCCCGGATACGGCCGCATGGGCGTTTGTGTATGCGTCAATTCTGTCGAACGTAGGCCGGAGCCAGGCAACTGGCTTCGGTCTCGAGTATGCGGCTAACGTGATCGAACCGCCCACGATCCCACGCGAGACGGCCGAGCGGATCGGGGCACTGCTGCAGGAGGCTTCTGCTACTGGTTCGGTCGAGGAGGAGCTGAAGGCGGCCCGTGAAGCGGCGCGATGGGCGCGGACAGAGAGCCACCTCAGCCGGAACGGGCTCCGCTCCGAAGCCGCGCGGCGATTCCTCGATGAGCAATACCAGGCATGGCGGTCGGGCTCAGGCACGACCAGCCACGATGCGTTCCTGACCGACCGAGCCATCGCCTGCATGGGACAATTCGCGCCGGACGTGATCATGGTGGCCTTCGGTGAAACCGACTGCGCCCATTATGGTTCATGGTCGAGGTATGTGGAGGCGATCCAACGGACGGATGAGCTGACTTGGCGCCTGTGGCAGGCGGCCGAGGAGCAAGAGCCGTATCGCGGCCACACGCTGATGCTCATCCTCCCCGACCACGGCCGGGAACTGGATCGGCCGGGCGGAATGGCCTACGTCCACCACAGCAATTTCTACATGCGCGAAAGCGAGGACGAGGGCTGTCGGCGGGTGTGGATGCTGATGCTCGGCCCCGGGGTCGCACAGGGACGCAAGGTGGAAGAACCAGTGCCACAAACCGCGGCAGCCGCGACCGCATTGGAGTACCTCGGTCTGGAGCCCTCGCCAGGCACAGCCCGATCGCTGCTGGCGATGGGCCGATGACCCGTGCGTTATGGGGTGATGATCCGCGCGTCCCCGGCTTCGCGCGAGTCCCTGTTGCGGCAAGGGATGGTTGGGCGGAGTAGTGATAGCCCCGACGCGTAGGGAATGCGGGAGATCCCCGCCCGGGGCAAGCTCTGCCGTTGGGTAGCAACCGCAGGCTTGCGGATACGTGCGCGGCCGGCAGGCGGCCACCGGCACTGACGCTGCTCGCGGCGCTCGCTCAGGGACGGGCCAGCGGCAGGCTTCTCTCGATCTCGCCAAGAGCCTTTTCGTCCACGATCAGTTGCGCCAAGGCCTCTGGGCCTACCGCCCCTGCGGCATCCACTCGCTCAACCAACTCCCGCAACTCCCCCACTGGGCGGCGGACCGAACGAGCTTCTCCACTCCAAAACAGCCCCAACAGGCCCCGGTAGGCTGTGCTCAACCGCCGTTTGAACTGCGCAGGCTCGCCCCCTAGACGTGCTAGCGTTTCTTTCACGTACTCGATGTCCTGCTTTACCGCCCAGAAATCACTGCTGTGCTTCATGGCTTCCCGCAGCGCACCGGAGCACTGTCGAACCATCGAAAGCGCCTCCGCGTACTCCCCGGCCGCCAGGCGCTTCTGATACCGCGCCAGCAGAGGCGTTACCCGTTGCAGGTCAACGCGCGACTTTTCCGCCAATCCGTAGTCAATGTTCAACACTCCGGCTTCGTTCAGACACCGCCCCTTCAGAATCGTGCGCGCATCGGACTCGTATTCAGCCTGCGAAGCGACCGAGAAGATGCGTCCCCCACCCGGTTCCAACGCAACCGAAAGAGCCGCCCCCCCAGGCAATTCTTCGGTTTTCACGACTTCCAAGCGGTGCAGGTCGTACACGCGGCGGTCTCGCAGGAAGCCAGCGCTCAAGTTGATCTGCGCGGAAGCGCTCACCAGCACGTCGTTGTTGAAGACCACCAGATACTCCACCTCTCGCGTTTTGGAGCGCAACCGTCGCACGTCCACGCGGCGCCCCGGCTCAGCCGTGGGCCGCAGGGTGGTGAGAATCGTGAGCGGTTCGGCCACCTCGGTTTCCATGAGCACGGGGCCGAGAGGTGTCAACTCCGCCCCGAGACGTCCTAGCTCCTCCAGCAAGGGCGTGCGCTCCCCGTGCAGCGCAGGGAGCGGGCGGCCGTAAGCATCCGCGAGCAACTCATAGCGGAAGTAGTTGATCCCTTTGGCCCCACCGGCCACGGCGAGGTAGGTCTGCAACCGAATCTCGGCAGCCGTCGGTTGACGCCAGCGCACCAGCGCCCCGTCGCCTGACTCAAATACCTGCAGGGTGATCCAGTGGGGCCGATCGCCGCAAAGGGCGCGGCACAGGTCCATCCACTCCAAGATTCCTCGATTTCCCCACATGTTGAATTTCCCCAGATCCCGTGCGAGCATCAGCGGCCCGCTGCGGACGCCGAAGTGCGGGCCAATGGATGAGCCGCCATCGCTGTACGTGAGGGGATAACAGTCCGTCAACATCAGGGGCTGATGGGCGGCGAAGTCCGCCGCGGAATCCGGACGGTAGAACAGACAGAGCGCCGGCTGGCCAGGCGCGACCTCGCGCAGCGCCGCTTTACAGGCTTGGAACTGTGGCAGAAATTCCGGGTTCGGCTCATCTTGGATGTACCATCCCAGAATCGCCGGTTCGTCTTTCAGCGCCGCCCCAACCGAACGAAGTTGGGCGACGTCGCTGCCGACATAGGGCAGGACAAACACAGCATGTCGCCGGCAAAGCGCCGCGTCTTGCCGGAGCGCCTCCACTCCTTCCGCCCCCGATCCTACCTTCGGGCCGGCGACCAGAACGTTCATCCACCGCCGCCGCATGTCACGCAACAGCGCCTCCAGCCCGAGGTCATAGGTTCTGGGTTCGCAGCTCCACAACCCAAAGGTAAACACCTTCTCGCAGGCATATTGTCCCTTCACCGGCGGCTCTTCGGTCGCGGCAAATCCCATCCCTGCACACAGGCCCAGCAGCCAGCCGGTCGCCACCAACAACGTCCAGAAACTCTTTCTCATACGCATCAACTCCTGCACGCGGCGGATTTGCCTCCGATGCTATGCCGCCCCCACCGTCCAAGCAACAGAACTTCTGAACACGTAACATTTAACGGAAGTGTGCCTGCCGGCCCGCGAAACTTTGTCGCGCACGCCGGACTTCACCGAGGCGTTACAAAAAGTCTGAAATTTCCGCTTGCCAGAGGCGTGTTGGAGTTCAAAAATCGGCCCATGAACTCTCGGCAAGAAGTCTGCGCTGGAGAATCTGGACCGCGAGTTCGAGGAATTCGACAACATCCTCAACAACCGGATGGACCCGCTGACTCCGAAGTTCCAAGCGGCCAGTCCGGACTTTGTGAAGGATTACAACAACGCGCGGAACATCGTGGACAGTGGGGGTGGCGGTGGAACTCCACCCACGCCGCCACCGGCGTAAGAATCCGGAAATAACTGGCGGCGCAGGCCGGCGAGTTGAACGCGCAACGCCCCGAAACAGCAGTTTCAATTGACGCCGTAATACGAAAGAGCGAACCTTGCGTCGTATGGGCAAAGTCGTCGTCAAGATCAAGCTGACCAACTACGTGGAAGAGCAGTTGAAGAAACTCAAGCTGCTGAAGGGCCAGCCGCATTCGGTGGAGACGGAGGCTCTCGTGGACACTGGCGCCACCCGCCTTTGTCTCCAATCCCGCGTCATTCGCGCGCTGGGCTTGCGGAAGGAGGGTGAACTGATTTCGCGCCCGACGAACGGCCGCCGCACCCGCGCCGTGTATCAAGCCGCGCGTCTCGATCTCATGGGGCGGCACGGCAACTTCGACGTCGTGGAAGTGGATGATGATGTGCCCAACCTGCTCGGCCAGGTGCCGCTGGAAGTGTTGGACTTTGTGGTGGACTCCAAGAGCCAGCGCGTTATCCCGAATCCGGCCCACGGCGGGGAACAAATGACAGAGGAGTATTGAAATCTGCGATGTGCAATCTGCCATCCCAAGTCAAACGAAGCGTGGTGCCAATCAGCAGCGCGAACTCCAGTTCGCCGTGGACGGCCTCTGGCCCGCCAGCAAACAGGAGAATGTGGCCATCCGGCAGGGATTTGGTCGCCCAGCGGATAAAGCGTTCAAAGGGTGAAGGCGATTGACACGCCTCGCCCTCCCGCGCAGATTCCTTTGTGAAACCGAAGCCAGACGTGGGCAAAATCATCCAGAAAGCGCGCCTCCAGAACAGCGGCGACCTGAGCGTGGCGCGCTCCGGCAAGCTGCCGCTCCGCAAGGTGCGCACGCTGGACCTCGAGTTCCTCGTGGACACGGGAGCCGCCATGCTTTGCCTGCCGCCCAAGGAGATTGAAACCCTGGGCCTCCGCAAACTCCATGAGCGGGATGTCGTCACCGCCAACGGCGTCGTCAAGCGAGGCGTGTACGAACCGGTGCTCATTCAAATCATGGATCGCGAAGCCGACATGAACGTGATGGAATTGCCCACCGGCACGCCGCCCCTGCTGGGCTACCTGCCGTTGGAGGCATTGGACCTGTATCCCAACACCAAGGAGCGCAAGCTGGAGGGCAACCCGAAATACGACGGGAAAATGGTGATGGACCTTCTCTGATCGGAACCTGCGGATGGGCAAAGTCATCGTCAAAATCAAACTGACCAACTTGAAGGACACTTTTCTGAAAGAGGCAGGGGTGCGCAAAGCCAAGCCGCGCGAAGTTGAAGTGGAAGCCTTGGTGGATACCGGGGCCACGCGGCTCTACCTCAAGCCTTCGGTCATCAAGAAACTGGGGCTGGTCCGCACGGACACCGTGCGCTCGCAGACCACCAATGGCGAAGCCATCCGTTACAAATACGAACCCGTGGAACTCCAACTCATGGGACGGCGCGAGAACTTCGACGTGCTCGAAGTGCCTGAGAACGTCCCGAACCTGCTGGGCCAGGTGCCGCTGGAAGTGTTGGACTTCGTGGTGGACTCGAAAACCCAGCGCCTCATCCCGAACCCGGCCCACGGCGGGGAACAAATGACGGAGGAGTACTGAATGAATTCCGCGTTCCACCTTCCGCGTTCCGCGTTGGAATGGCACCGCGAGACTCAGGCCGCCGCCGACACCACCTGGCCGCACACGGACGGTGTCAACGTCCCCATGCGTCGCGCCTTCAAAATTCCCCTGGACAAACCCATCGCGAAATGACCACGGCGATGCGAGTTGAGCGTTCGATGTTGGGTGTTGTGGGAATTCCGTCCCCAACCCCTCAACACTTGGCCCTCAACCAACTCCGCCGCGCCTTCAAAACCCCAGTGGACTAACGATCGCGAAATGACATTGGCATTTTGCTCAGTCACCCCACGAGACACGTCGAGGAGGTAGAAATGTCGCAAAGCGTCCAAAGCGCCTGTGTTGAATAAGCATCACAATGCTCAACAGACTTATTGCCCATCAGATTCTCAAAGAGCAACGCGCCACGAAGTGCGCAATCTTACTGCGCAAGAAGGTTCTCCCTGCGGAACCAGAAGTTGCAGGGGGACTGATCGAACAACTGCTCGGCGCTTTCCGGACTCGAGACCGTGTCGCGGGCATATTTAAGTCCACAGGTGAAGCGCAGCCGCGTTTGGGATTTCAAGGCGATTATCGACTGACTGAAACTGATCTCGTCGTTCGTTGTTCGATGCGCAGGATACTAGAAGCCATCTCATAAATACCTCAAGAGGATAACAGCCGCAGCCAGATGCACTAGGCCCTGAAAATTCTCCGCATGATATTCGTAACGCACCACCAAACGGCGAAAGTTGAACAGCCAGGCAAAA
>Ga0315277_10002488_pt1 | contig 25724 bp, 22 predicted proteins | sample YL17G05_15_MG_FD_203695 | JGI IMG/M metagenome (GOLD analysis project Ga0315277, IMG submission 203695) | Sediment microbial communities from Yellowstone Lake, YNP, Wyoming, USA - YL17G05_15 | ecosystem: Environmental > Aquatic > Freshwater > Lake > Sediment | place: USA: Wyoming | collected... | reverse complement strand
GACGTTGTGCGTCTAATTTGTCGTTCTTGGCGATCAGCTGACGGAGCTGAATGGTATTGGCGACTTTGATGCGGTACCCTTTTTTCAGGAATGTTTGGTACAGGGTGTAGTAGCTGGTGCTTGCTTCCAGGGCGATCAGTGAGTACGCAAGATAGGGTTTGAGTCGTGGTTCCAGTTCAGAATAGAGGGTGGCTGTCTCAGCTTCGGTGAGGATATTTCCTAGCTTGTCTCGTACGCAGTACGAGGTTCTTTCTTTATGGACATCTAGTCCGATAAAATATTTTATGTCTTTCATGTTGCATCTCCTTCATCTGGATATGCAACACGATGTAATCAAGAATTATCATGCCATCTTTTTTTCTTTTTATTTCCTTTGATTTCGCACAAAAAACATGACTTTCAGATAATCTCCTGGTGATATGGATGATTTGTTTTCATTATTTACATGCACTGTCCCACACACTGGTAGAATACAGGTTGTTATCATCAGTATACATACAATAATTCCTATGATTTTCTTTCGCATATTTCCTTCGTCCTCGCTTAAAAAATGGGTTCTCTAAGATTTAATATTATGTCGTGCAATATATATGTTTGTAGAAAACTTCTTAACTATGAATGACATTTCAGTCCTGCCATCTAGAGATGGTAAGGGAGAAAAATTTTGGAGGAATAAAAAAATGAAAATAAAAAATAGCTTAATGGCATTGTTTATCGTTGCTATACTTACAGTAGCAACTATCAGTGTCATCAAGTCAGAAGAAGCTGGTGACAACTCTGAGACAGGAGTAGGGGAAGGAGTGAATATTGATCCTGCTCTAACTGGAATTGGAATTAATGAAATATGGGGTATGACAACGGAGCCTGGGATATCAACTGAAGGCTTGGGATTGCCCACTCAACTATACTCAAAAACTCTGAATGGTGGATATACTACTGGTGGCGTGGGTATGCGAAACAGAGGCTGGGGGACAATTCTTATTCGAGATATCCCCAAAGGGTCAAGTATAGATAGAGCATACCTATTTTGGTCTGTAATTGGGCCTGCAGGCGTCACGACTCCACCAAACAACTATTCACAAGGTAAGTTCAAAGGAATATCGATTATCGGTACGCTCATGGGCTCATCTGCTACGCCGTGCTGGGGTGGACAAAAAATATTTGGATATTATGCAAACGTCACAAGCTCTGTTAGTGGGAACAACCAATATCATTTGGAGAAATTTATATCTGGCAATACATGGGGAGATGATCCTTGGCAAACACCAACCATATATCCATTGATAGAGGGCGCGTCATTGGTTGTAGTATATAAGAATTCAAAATATCCAAGCACCACTATAAAGATTAAGAGAGGCGTTGATACTCTTCCGGGTAGTGGTGGCTCAACTACTAACTTTACATTTTCTGCTAAAACTAAACCTGTTGCAATAACGACCTTTATCGTTGCGGATGGTCAAAGCAATGGGGGGGAATCAGTGAAATTTAATGGTGTTGAAATGCCAGTAACATTCTGTGACGGAATAGACCGGCAGAACGGGATTAACTTCATTTATGCAAATTTACAGGATACCAATACCGCCCTTGTAAAAGTTGCTCCGGGAGCCACCATGGCAAAAGCGACTATTAATGCAACGGGTGACTGCATAACATGGCTTGCCCAGGTATTCGCAATATTTGAAGGAAATGTTGACACAGATGGCGATGCCTTAAAGGATGCTTGGGAAATCTATGGATATGACTACAACGGCGACGGAATTGTAGACGTTAACCTTCCGGCTATGGGCGCTAATCCCTTCCACAAGGATATCTTTGTAGAAGTGGACTATATGGCAAGGGACCCAGTATATGATCCGGTCTCCTCGCATAAACCAGATCCTAAAGTGGTTGCAACATCAATAAGTACTTTTGCAAATGCACCTTCTGCAAATAACCCTGATGGGCTTCCCGGGATAAATATCCATGTAGAAGTCGACGATCAAATACCGCATGACGTAGACCTTAACCCTGTATGGACTGAGTTCGATGCGTTAAAGGCAACATGGTTCCCTGCTGCGCGACAGGATACGCATCACTATTGCATATTTGCCCACAAGTTTAGCGGTGGTACTTCGAGCGGGATTTCAAGAGGTATTCCAGCGAGTGACTTCGTCGTATCGCTTGGTGGATGGCCGTCTAACCCAGGTACTCCAGATGAACAGACTGGAACGTTCATTCACGAACTTGGACATAACTTGGGCTTGACACACGGAGGAACTGACCACGTGAACTACAAACCAAATTACATTAGTATAATGAACTACTTCTTCCAGATGTCAGGACTATATTATAACGGCGGTTGGGGCCACTATGATTACCAGAGAATATCCCCGTATACCCTGAATGAAAACTTGTTGAATGAATCTAACGGGGTTGGAAATTCGGCAGCGGGATATGGAACCCGATGGTATTCTCCACCAAGTTGTACGGTCAGAACAACAACAATTAATAAACCAATCGATTGGAACTGGAACGGTGTTATAAGCACAGGAGTCAGTGTTGATATCAACTGTGATGGTGTAAAAGGAGTACTAACTTCTCAGAACAATTGGCTTAACATCGTTTATAATGGGGGTAGTGTTGGAGGTGTTGCTGCAGGAATAATTTTGACACCTGAAAAAATGCCTACAGATTTGACATACGAGGAATATTTGAGATTTATCGGATAAAGCACCAAATCTCAAATTTTTTTTTTTTTATTTCAATATGAATCGTAGATTACCAAAGTCTTATAAATCGGGAAACATATTTAGCTTAGAAGAAATGGAAAATAGTAAAAAGAGGAAGGGTTATAGAATCAAAGTATTTTTTTTGTTATTATTCATCATGGTGATTGCTTTATCATCTTTTTATTATTATGATTATATTCAAAAGAGTTCCGTAACATATGAAGAAGAATTAAGGATACATCCCCCTCCACCCAGAAATTTTGTTGGAGTTCTCATGCAGGATTATATCGAGTTGCATTGGGATGTCCCTGAGACAGTAAACGTTTCGCATAACTACAGCGATATTATCAGCCATTATAATATCTATAGAGGAACACGCATAGAAGATATTTCTTACTTAACTTCAACTTCCGATCTCATCTTTAAAGATTTTAATATTTCTGGAAGCTCTCAGTACATCTATGAAGTCACAGCAGTTCATGAAGGAAGTACGGAAAGTGTTCCTTCTTCTGAAGTGATTATTTCGACAGTCCACAAATAGTTTTTAAAGTCAGGATAAATGCTTGAACCCTTCCAGTCATAACCTTTGTATCTTTCATAGAGCGCATTATGGAGCGTGATGAGCTGTCTAAACACCCTTATCCCTTTGGTACTAATATATTCCCTCATCATCATGGGTACTCAGTGTAATTTACACAGCATATTATAAAAAATCTCCAAGAATACCACTGGTTTTAACCAGTGGATGAATTGGAGTCTAACTTTTTACTTGGTGAAATCACCGATCTTTGTCTGACCAGAATGATCCCCGTAGATGCTATAATCAAACACATCCTTTCCTTCCTGCTCAAGGATATATCGTTTCACCGCATCTTGACTAACATGCCCCACTCCTCCGATACTTGATGGTATACTAAAGGAATCTCCCATCTTTTTTTTCTTTTTATCATTTGAGTTAAAACCGTGATTAATGCTTCTATTTCATAATTTTTATCTTTTCCAAACATTTATATCAAGCTATGAGATAACAAATACCAAGGGAGAACAGACTTTTATGCAGAAAAGTCGGGCAAACAACAGACTGTTTTATGGGATGATAATAATAAATTGAAGGAAGGAAAAAATATGAAAGAAAAAATTGGAGGAAGAAAAATCATGAAGACGAAAATAATTGGTCTATTTGTGTGTATGCTGTTAATAGTTACTGCGGTTCCCGCAGTCACGTCCAACAGTCCACCCTATACACCGAAAAATCCAAATCCAGCAAATGGAGCAATTAATGTTCCTGTCAATACTGATTTGAAGTGGACTGGTGGAGATCCCGATGGAGATTCGGTTACCTACGATCTGTGGGGTGGATTACAGCCGCTCCTCCTTACAAAACTAAAAAGCAATCTCCCGAAACCTCTGTGGCAAAATCCAGGAGAATTCCCAGCTAAGAAAACATATTATTGGAAGATTGTCGCCCGAGATAGCCACGGGGCAACAACAACAGGACCAGTATGGCATTTTACAACCGGGTCAGCTGCTGCTGATTGGTGGCCGATGTTTGGTCATGACTTGAGTCATTCTGGATATTCAACATCTACCGCACCAGGCACAAACACCGTTTGTTGGAGCTACACCACGAGTAATTATGTGACTTCTTCTCCCGCTGTTACCGACGGAAAAGTCTATGTAGGATCAGAAGATCATAAGGTGTATTGTCTGAATGCTGCGACTTGGGGGCTTATCTGGAGCTATACCACAGGTGATAGAATTCAGTGGTCTTCTCCTGCGGTTGCTGACGGAAAAGTCTACGTCGGATCAAATGATTTAAAGGTGTATTGTTTGAATGCTGCGACTGGGGGGCTTATCTGGAGCTACACCACAGGTGGCACTGTATATTCTTCTCCTGCGGTTGCTGACGGAAAAGTCTACGTAGGATCAAATGATGGGAAGTTGTACTGTCTGAATGCGGTAACCGGCGGACTTATCTGGAGCTACTCCACGGGTGGCGGGCAATCTTCTCCCGCGGTTGTTAACGGGAAAGTCTACGTAGGAGGAACAATGAGTCATAGGGTATATTGTCTGAATGCGGCGACCGGCGGACTCATCTGGAGCTACCTCACAGCTGATCAAATATATTCTTCTCCTACGGTTGTCAACGATAAAGTCTACATAGGATCCCGTGATCATAAGGTGTATTGTCTGAATGCGGCGACCGGCGGACTTATCTGGAGCTACCTCACAGGTGATTATGTGTATTCTTCTCCTGCGGTTGTTAACAATAAAGTCTATGTAGGATCATTTGATGGGAAGGTGTATTGTTTGAATGCTGGGACCGGCGGACTTGTCTGGAGCTACACCACAGGCGGTGGAGCAGCTTCTCCTGCGGTTGCTGACGGGAAAGTCTATATAGGATCAGATTTTTTGAAGTTGTATTGTCTGAATGCTACGACTGGCGGGTTCGTCTGGAATTACAACACCGGTGATTATTTGAGGTCTCGTCCTGCGGTTGCCGACGGGAAAGTCTACGTCGGATCATGGAATAACAAGGTGTATTGTTTTGGTTCTCAACAACAAAACCAACCTCCAAACACCCCAAGCACTCCATCTGGACCATCTAATGGATACACCGGAACAAGCTATACATACTCAACATCGACGACTGATCCAAATGGAAATAATGTGTATTTCTGGTTCGATTGGGGTGAGGGTTCAAATAGCGGCTGGGTAGGTCCCTATACTTCAGGGGCGACCGGAAGCGCGTCTCATTCTTGGAGCTCACCAGGAACATATTCTGTGAAAGTAAAGGCAAAAGATACATATGCTGCTGAAAGCGGGTGGTCAACAATAAAAACTGTAGTAATCACCCAATCAACAAATCATCCTCCGAATCAGCCGAAAAAACCCACAGGACCAACCGTGTTACTCACTGGACAACCAGGAAAATACTGGGCGAACGGCACCGACCCCGATGGCGACAAAATCCAGTACCGTTTTGATTGGAACGCCTCTGGTTCTCATCAGTATAGTGCGTGGACGTCACTGGTGAACTCAGGGACCAAACTCAGCAAAAACCACTCCTGGACCAAAGCCGGGACCTATGTCGTCAAGGTACAATCTAAAGACGAGCATGGAGCGTTAAGTGTCTGGTCGAATGGGTTAACCGTGGTCGTCACGGTAAATCATGCGCCAAATCAGCCGAAAAAACCCACAGGGCCAACGTCACGGCTTGTTGGACAGCAAGGGACGTACTGGGCGAACGGTACAGACCCTGATGGAGACAAGATACAATATCGGTTCGACTGGGACGCTGCAGGCGCTCATGTGTATAGCGGTTGGACGACGCTGGTGAACTCAGGGACGAAGCTCAGTAAAAACCATGCCTGGTCTGTACCTGGAACCTATGTCGTGAAAGTACAATCAAAGGATGAGCATGGGGCAGTCAGTGTCTGGTCCAATGGGTTAACTGTTGTCGTCAACACTTGAGCATATCATCTTAGAACGCCCCCTCCCCCTTTTTTTCTTTTTATATCTGTCAAAGATTATCATAAAACATGAGTTATTTCCAATTATCCACTAAATGATTATTGAAGAAAATACACAGATGGATAATAAATTTCAATACAATATTTTTTATGTAATATCCTGATATTGAGCTCTTAATGTATACTGTTGAAATAATCGATTCCCTCAAAAAATTTGATGAGTTAAAGCCGGAATGGGATAGACTTTATGGTCTTCGGGAGCATTCGATTTTTTTCTCATTTGATTATGTGAAAAATTATTTTCAAATAATCCTTGAAAAATTTAAAAACGTGAGTATATCGATCTTTATCATAAAGGATGCTTCCGGAAAAATTATTGCGATTTTTCCATTTACTTTAGTAAATACTAGATTTTGTTTTTTTCTTAATGTTAAGATATTATATCAAGAAGATTTCTCTTTACTCCCATTTTATCGTTTTTTAATTGATCCTTCGGTAGTCGTTAAGAATATTTCTGAAGTATTGATAGAGTATTTAAAACAAAATCAGTTTTGGGACATACTTCGTTGGTATAATATTCCAGTCGATGAGACGTGTTTTGAACATTTTTATGAAGAATTTTCGAAGAATTTTATAGTAGAAAAAGCAGTAACTGAGACTTTAATAATTGAGGTAAATAAAAAGTACGATGAGTATCTGCGAGCTAATATTAAGAAAAAAGATGTTAAGGAATTTCAGAGACAACATCGCAGATTGACAGAGCTTGGAGCAATTAAACTTGTGGTTTTTAATACAAGAGAAAGTATTGAGCATGAGTTACCAAGATTTTATGAGATCGAAAATAAAAATTGGAAAGGCCGCATGGGTACATCCCTACTCAAAACATATCAGGGTTTGTTCTTTAAAAGATTAATTCATCTTCCATCATGGGATCAGAAAGTGAATCTCTTTTTTTTACAGGTTGGTAAAGAATATATTGCAGGATTATATGCGGTTATTGACCAGGCGACGTTTTATTTGTTAAAAGCTGGATATGATGAAAAGTACTATAAATATTCTCCTTCGACAGTCCTCATGTATTTAGTCTTTGAACGATTATTCCATGAGGAGATAATAAAACATATTGATTGTATTGGAGATTTTTACTCGTATGAACGTCAATTTGGTGTTACTGCCAGAAAAAAGTATACCTGTTTTATTTATAGGAAAAGACAATTTGCTCAAATATATATGTTATTACATAATAAAATTAATCCTTTTTTTATAAAATATTATAATCGCATTAAAAACAAATCTGTTGAGGATTAGGAATGTGGTTTTTTAAGAACCTAAAGCTAATATTGAGGAATGCAATATCTTCGATGTTTTGTTGTTGATTGACATGAATGTGCCTAGCCTTAAAACAATAGTCAAGAATATGTCCGTGCTTCTTGTTTCAGATATCATTCGTTATTCATTTAGTTTTTTGTTTATTATGTATATCGCTCGGTATTTGGGGACAGAAGGGTTTGGTCTTCTTTCTTTTGTCATCGCTTCCATGGGTATCCTTGGTGTTGTTGCTGATTTGGGTATGAATTCCTTGATGGTGAGAAATGTTGCGGTTGATAGAAGTTTAGCGGGGAAGTATCTTGGAAATGTTCTTCTGATAAAGATGATACTTTCGCTGCTGATTTTTGTAACACTTTTTACCGTGATTATTGTTGGTTCGTATCCATCAGAAACAGTCTGGGTTGTTTTTTTCATTGGTTTATCAGTTATTCTTTCAATATTTACCGGTGTTTTTACGAATGTTTTTCAGTCATTTGAGAAAATGCAGTATCTTGCGATAGGAGATATTGTGAGAAGTGTGTTGATGCTTGTTGGTGCTTTTTTTATTATTTCCTTAGGCGAGAGTGTTGTGGTTCTTGCTTCGGTGTATTTTTATGCGAATCTGGTTGTTTTTGTGTATAGTGTATTTGTGGTCCTATGGAAATTTGCTAGACCAAGAATTGAGTTTGATTGGAGGTTTTGGAAAAAAATTTTTCGGGATTCGCTTCCGATGGGTGGTATGGCGATCTGTTTTCTTATTTATTTTCGGGTTGATACGGTGATGCTCGCGTTCATGAAGGGAGACGTTGCAGTGGGATTGTATAATGCTGCGTATCGGTTGACTGATGCAACAATGGTGATTCCAGCCTTAGTCATGACTGTTGTGTTTCCTGTTCTTTCGCGGTATCATGAACAGGGGCGAGGGATATTTCTTCAAGTTTATGAGAAGTCGTTTAAATTTTTATTGTATGGTGGATTACTGATGGCTGTTATGGTTACTCTGCTTTCGTATCCGATTATTGGGGTGGTATATGGGGATGCGTTTCTTGAGTCGGCTGGGGCATTGCAGATTTTGATTTGGGCGGCTGCGGCGTTGTTTCTTTCGAATGTTCTTGGATCTGTGCTTGTTGCTGCAAACAAGCAGATGTTTGGGTTGTACATTAATTTGGCGACGATTTTTATCAATGTTTTTTTGAATTTGGGTATGATTCCTTTCTATGGTTTTATTGGAGCAGCAATTACAACAGTGGTGAGTGAGATTATTAATATTATTATCTGTATGTATTACTTAGAGAAACATGGGTATCCAATTGGGTTGAAGGCTGTTTTTCTGCCTGCTTTTCTTGGTTTAGGGGTCATCGGGGGAGTGATTGGTGTTTTGAGTTTTGTGGGTATTTCGAGTGTCGTTATCGCGTTTGTGTCGTTTGTGCTCTATGGGGTGATTTTATTTAAATTTGGTATGGATAAGTATGATATTATGGTGATACGAAAGATATTTACTAGAGATAAGCATCACATGTAAGAGGAAAGGGGTTTATGAATATCTCAGATTGTCGAATTATTGATCTGCCTCAGGTGATTGATTCCAAGGGGAATGTGGTGATTGTTGAGGGGGCCATGACCATTCCGTTTGATATTAAACGGGTGTTTTATATGTTTAACACCCCTCTAGGTGTAACACGGAGCGGTCATGCTCATAAATGTCTTCATGAGGTGATTGTTGCTGTTGTAGGGAGTCTTGATGTTGTGGTCGATGATGCGGTGAAGAAAAAAAAAGTTCATCTTGATAGTCCTAAGATAGGGTTCTACGTACCACCAATGATTTGGAATGAATTATTGAATTTCTCTCAGGATGCGGTATGTCTTGTTTTTGCTTCAGAGCATTATTCCTCTGATGATTACATTAAATCGTATGAAAGTTTTAAAAAGATAAGGAGTCTTCCCGATTGAACGACGTAATAATTCGTTATGTATGAGTATTATCTCGTTTTAGGAAATAGGTTTTTTAACACAGTATCCCATACATTGTTTAGTGATTTTTATGAAACAGTTAACGGTCGAACGCTATCAATCTTCAGAGAAGAGCACCTGGGATGAATTTGTTGCCTCATCGAAAAATGGTACGTTTCTTTGTTATAGAAAATATATGGAGTATCATGCAGAGAGATTCATGGATTTTTCCCTTATGTTCTATGATGGTGATTCTCTTATTGCTGTTCTTCCGGCGAACCGGAAAAATGAGCTTTTCATGAGCCATGAGGGTTTGACGTATGGGGGAGTTATCACCAACCAGTCCATGAATATGGTTACGATGCTTGCATTGTTTGATGAATTAGAGAACTATCTACGATCAGAAGGTGTCTCTAAAATTATTTATAAGGCGATACCTCATATTTACCATTCGTTTCCTGCAGAAGAGGATCTGTATGCTCTTTTTGTGAAACATGCCTCACTAATTAGGAGAGATGTGTCCTCAACACTATTGTTGAATGAGAGAATCTCCTTGCGGAAGCATGCAAAATATGAGATACATAAAGGCAAAAAATTTGGGTTACGAGTTGAACGAAGTTATGATTTTTCCTTGTTTATGGATATTGTAAAAGATCTTTTAGAAACAAAGTATCATGTTCAACCTGTACACACGGTGAAAGAGATACAGTTGTTAGCAGATATTTTTCCAGAAAATATCAAACTTTTTTCTGTATTTGATGATGATGTGATGGTTGGAGGAATTATTATCTATGAGACCAAGAATGTTGCTCATGTGCAATATATGGCTACGACACAAAAAGGCAAGAAACAGAGGGCTTTGTATCTCCTTCTTGAATACTTATTAAATGAGGTGTATCCTCAGAAAAAATATTTTGATTTTGGGATTTCAACTGAAAAAGCAGGATGTTATTTAAATAAAGGTTTAATTTCCTTTAAAGAACAATTTGGTGCTCGAGCGATAACATACGATTTTTATGAAATGAGAATTGAATGATGTATGGAAGATTCAGTCAATGGATTTTCCTAAACATTTAAAAGCTTATTGTGAATAAACAGCACGAATGATTCCTTTGGTTGATTTAAAGCGGGAGTACTTAGCGATACGGGAGGAAATAAATGGAGCATTTCAAGAGGTGCTCAAAGATGGTATGTTTATTTTAGGGGAGCATCTTAAGAAGTTTGAGCAGGAGTTTTCCCAATATATTGGAGTGAGAGATGGTGTGGGTGTAAATTCAGGTTCTGATGCGTTAGTATTGGCATTGAGGTCTATTGGAATTCAACCAGGCGATGAAGTCATCACGGTGTCACACACATTCATATCAACGGTTGATTCCATCGTTAGGAATGGCGGTCGGCCTATATTTGTTGATATAGATCCTGAGACGTATACCTTAGACGTCAATCAAGTCAAAGAGAAGATAACACCGAAAACCCGGGCTCTTCTCCCTGTTCATCTGTATGGTCATCCTGTGGATATGAAACCACTCCAAGAAATTGCTCAGGAACGCGACCTGTACATCATCGAAGATGCGTGTCAAGCGCATGGTGCGAGTTATCGGAATCAAAAGGTGGGAAGTTTCGGTGACATTGGTTGTTTCAGTTTTTATCCGACAAAAAATCTAGGTTGTTATGGTGATGGTGGTATGGTTGTGACTGATGATACCACTTTAGCGACTGAGCTAAGAAAGCAGAGAAATTACGGAAAATCATCGAAATATCTTCATGATTTTATTGGATTTAATAGTCGATTGGATGAAATTCAGGCTTCGATACTTTCAGTGAAACTCCGATGGCTTGATTCCTGGAATGAGCGAAGGCGTAAGTTAGCTGGTATTTATCAGGAGATTTTAGGGGATTCTCATGTGATTTTACCTGTTGAAAAAGAGTATGCGCGACATGCATTTCATTTATTTGTGATCAGGGTTGAAAATCGTGATTCTCTCGAGGAGGAGTTACGAAAAAAAGATATCCAAACACAGATCCACTATCCAGTTCCAGTTCATCTTCAGAAACCGTATCTCGGGAATCATAGCTTACCTGCTACTGAAAAAATTTGTCGTCACATACTGTCCTTACCCATTCATCCTTTTCTTAAAGAGGAAGAGGTTGAATTTGTAGCAAAAAGAGTAGCCCATGCCTACCGTTAGTATCCTTATCCCATCGTACAACCATGCGCGGTTTTTAGCACAGACTATTGAGAGTGTTCTGTCGCAGAGTTATACTGATTTTGAACTGATTATTATTGATGATGGATCGGTAGACAACTCTCGTGAAATCATTCAGCAGTATTCAGAGAGAGAAAAACGAATAAAGAGTTGGTTCCATGAACAAAACAAAGGGATTGCCTATACATTCAATGAGGGATTGCGAAGGGCTCAAGGAAAATATATCGCCTTGCTTGGTTCAGATGATCTCTGGTTTGGTGATAAACTCGAAAAGCAAGTTGCTCTTTTAGAGAAAAATGAGAATCTTGTTGTGTGGTCTGAGGGAGAAATTATTGATGCAACGGGAAAAGCGACCGGTGAGCTTTTTACTCAGAGACATCATGCAACTAAAAAACGTAAAAGTGGTACTATTTTTGAGGATCTTCTCCAGGGTAATTATATCTTTGGATCAAGTGTTATTGTGAAAAGAGAGAACGCCATGAACGTGAAATTTAATGAATCGTTACATTATCTGAATGATTTCCTTTTTGAGGTGGAGTTGGCAGAAAAATATCCTTTTTATTTTGTGTCTACGCCTTTGGCTCAGTATCGGATCCATGGAGAAAACATCACCCTTAAGGATAAAGGAGGATGGTTACGAGATTCCCTTATTATACATGAGCTCTTTCTTAAAAAATATGGTGGCTGTGTTTCGTCTTCATTAAAACGATTGCTGCTTCTGAAATATAGTGTTGCCCTCGTCTCATTTGGGGAGAATAAAAAAGCTATTGGATATGTGTTAAGTGCATATCGCATAACAGCTTTTCATCTCAGAGATCTTGGATATCTTTTGTATGCTGTTCTTGGGGGAAATCGAGTTATTCGAACCTTTTTTCAACGATGTTATCAATTATATACCGTATCAAAGAGGAAAAAAGGGTAATGTAATAGGATCAAATTTAGTTTGTTCAATTTTTTAACAAACGATTTAATAAGGTTAATAAACGGTGTTTTGCTTCTTTGTACTGAGTTGTTCCAAAGAGAATGGAGGAAAAATTTACAAATGAAGATTCTCGTCACAGGCGGTTCCGGTCTTTTGGGACAGGCTCTTATGAATATTTTTAAGGATGAGGAAATCTCTGGAACATATTATCAGCATCCATATAAACAAAAAGACTTGACGTATCTCGATATCACATCAGGTAAAGATGTTATGTCTCTACTCCAAAAAATCGAACCTAACGTTGTTATTCATACTGCTGCTTTGACAGATGTCGATGACTGTGAAGAAAATATGCAAAAAGCTACTCAAATAAATGTTGAGGGAACAAGAAACTTGGTATCAGCTGCTCATCAGATTGGGGCAAAATTTGTGTATGTATCCACTGATTATGTTTTCGATGGGGTAAAAGGATGGTATAGGGAAGAAGATACGCCGGCTCCGATTAATGTGTATGGTGAAACAAAACTTGCTGGTGAAAAAATTGTTGACCAGGAATGTCGTGATTTTCTCATTGCTCGGACATCGGTGATCTATGGCTCAGCGGAAGGAAATTTCGCGACGTGGATACTTTCTGAATTTTCTCAAGGAAAGCAGCTTTCCATCGTTGATGATCAATATGCCTCTCCTACGTATAATCGTGATTTAGCTGAGCAACTGAAGGTTTTGATTGAAAAAGATGCAGAGGGGATTTTTCATACCGCTGGAGGGGAGCGAATGAATCGGTACCAATTTGCTCTGAAGGTAGCTGATGTTTTTGGATTCGATACTGGGTTGATAAAACCGGTTGATATGACTACCTTGAAATGGATCGCCCGGAGACCTCATGATTCCTCACTAGATACTTCAAAAATCACACCTTTTAAAAAACCTTATCAGATACGTCATGCTTTAAGGGAATTATATGATGAATTAAGGGGGAATCATTCTTTATGAAAGGATTGATTTTATCTGGTGGATTTGGGACTCGTTTGCGACCAATAACCTACTCTCAACAGAAGCAGTTGATACCCGTGGCGAATAAACCTATTTTATTTTATGTTATTGATGATTTGATAGAAGCAGGAATTTCAGAGATAGGTATTGTTGTCGGTCCGAATAAAAATCAAGTGGTCGAGACAGTAAATGGAAATACGTGGAAAGCACGAATTACTTTTATAGACCAGGAGCAACCACTCGGGATCGCTCATGCGATAAAAATATCACAATCCTTCCTTGGGAAAGACCCATTTATGTTATATCTCGGTGATAATATTTTAAGAGAAGGTGTCGTTGAGCATGTGAAACAGTTTTTATCATCTGATTGTGAGGGAAGTATTTTATTGACTGAGGTAGAGAATCCTCAGGACTTTGGAATTGCGGTATTAAACGAAAAAAACCATATTGTAAAAGTTGTGGAAAAGCCTCAAAATCCCCAGTCTAATCTAGCGGTTATCGGTGTTTATCTGTTTCGATCTAAAATCTTTGATGCCGTGAATGAGTTACAGTTTTCTGCCCGGGGTCAACTAGAAATTACCGATGCGATTCAGTGGCTTATTGACCATGATTATACGGTGGCGTCGAGTTTTGTCAAGCATTGGTGGAAAGATACAGGAAAACCAGAGGATATTCTTCATGCAAATCGTCTGATCCTTGATGACATCAAATCTGAAAATCATGGACAGGTTGTTTCTTCTAATATTAGAGGACGGGTACAAATAGGGAAACAATCAGTTATTAATAAGGAATCACTGATAAAGGGACCCGTGAAAATAGGTGATAATTGTACGATTTCGAGTTCTTATATTGGTCCTTATACGAGTATTGGTAATAATTGTACGATTGAAGATTCAGAAATTGAGGATTCTGTTATCATGGATGGTTCTATTATTATGAATGGGGGGAGAATCGTTGATTCTCTTATCGGACGAGAGGTAAAAATTAAAAAGATAAATCATTTACCGAGTGCGAAAAGATTTATTATTGGTGATAATTCAGAGGTCTTTTTATGATACATGAAGTAAAAGTAAAGCAATTGAAAATTATTCCTGATGAGCGAGGATGGTTGATGGAGATCCTCCGGTGTGATGATGAACTGTTTGAACGATTTGGTCAGGTGTATCTCTCGACCGCGTATCCCGGTGTGGTGAAAGCATGGCATATGCATATGAAGCAGACCGATAATTTTGTATGCATTCATGGGATGATGAAGGTCGCGCTGTATGATGCGCGAAAGGATTCACCGACATATAAGGAGGTCAATGAATATTATATTGGTGAGAAAAATCCGTTGTTGATTAGTGTACCCGCTTATGTGTACCATGGTTTTAAGGCGATCGGCACCGACATGGCCTATTTTTTAAGTGTTCCTACGGAGCCGTATAATTATAAAAAACCTGATGAGTATCGACTTCCTCCAGATACTGACGAAATCCCCTATCAATGGGGGTTAGATCCTGGAAAAAAACATGGCTAACTATCCTATCTTTAGATTCTCATGAAAACAATAGTTATATTAGGAATGCATCGCTCAGGGACATCAATGGTTGCTGGTGTTTTACAACAACTTGGTGTAGATATTGGAGACGATTTGTTAGAAGCACATATATCTAATCCCTTTGGCCATTTTGAAAACAAACAGTTTTATGAGATCAACAAAAGAATTTTAGCGACATGTGGAGGTGATTGGTTATCACCACCACCACAAGAAATGATATTGCAAAAAAATAATTTATATTCGAAGGAAATAATGGATTTAATTAATGGAAATAAATCAGAACTTTGGGGATGGAAAGATCCAAGAACAGCACTTACAATTAATCTATTTCTTCCATATTTAGAGAATCCATATTTCATCGTATGCTCTAGAAATAATTTTGATATTGCTTCATCACTTAATAGGAGAGATGGATTAAAAATAGAAGAATGTTATCTACTTATAGATACTTATTTAAAGAGAATTGATGACTTTTTCAAGAAACATTCAACCTTAAAAAAGCTTGATTTATCTTATGAGGATATAAGAAAAAATCCTCGCATAGAAATAGAAAAAATTATTCATTTTTTAGGAATTAATCAAGATGATAAAAAAATTCGTTTGGCAATAAATTTCATTGCATCTGATAAAAAGAAGGGGCGAAAAAAAATTAAATATTTAATCACCCATCCCCATAAAATACCTTTTATTCTTAATAAAAATATAAAAAAAGAGGGGAAAGAATGAATATACTGGTTACTGGCGGAGCAGGATTTATTGGTTCAAATTTTATTCATTATCTCTTGACGGAATACGATGATATTAAGGTAGTTAATTATGATAAACTTACCTATGCGGGAAACCTTGACAACTTAAAGGATATTGAGCATGATTCTCGGTATATTTTTGTGAAAGGAGATATCTGCGATGCAGCACTTGTTGAGACTGTAATAAAAAAAGAGGATATCAATCAGATAGTTAATTTTGCTGCTGAAAGTCATGTTGATAGGAGTATCACTAGTCCTGAAGTATTCATCAAAACAGATGTTTTGGGGGCATTTACCTTATTAGAATCCTGTCGTAAACATGATATTGAAAAATATATCCAAATTTCTACCGATGAAGTCTATGGCAGTATCGAACAAGGGTCCTTCAAAGAGACTGATCCTCTGCATCCATCGTCTCCATATTCTGCATCAAAAGCGTCAGCAGATTTACTTGTAAATGCATATCATATTACCTATAATCTCCCCATAATAATTACTAGAAGTAGTAACAACTTTGGCCCATATCAGTATCCAGAAAAGCTCATTCCATTTTTTATCATACGTGCGCTTAAAAATGACTATTTACCAGTATACGGGGATGGACTAAATGTAAGAGATTGGCTCTATGTTGAAGACAATTGTAGAGCAATTGATATAGTGCGAAAAAAAGGTAAAGCTAGTGAAATTTATAATATTGGTGCTGACAATGAGCATTCAAATATTGAAATTACACGTATTATTTTAGAGGAACTTAATAAACCTCAAACATTGATTAACTATGTAAAAGACCGTCTAGGACATGATCGTCGTTACAGTATCAATTCAGATAAAATAAAAAAACTTGGTTGGAATCCTCTTTTCAGTAAAGATTTTATTAATGCATTAAAAAAAACTATTCAGTGGTATATTTCTAACGAATCATGGTGGATTAATCTAATCCACTAATAATGTAAAAATTTACGAATGTCGGGTATTTGTCATGGATGATTCAACATTAAATAAAATAAAATATTCTACCAATGAAAAACCCAGTGATCATATTGTAAATACTTCACTTCAAAAGATTATTAGAGAAACAGGAATAATTTTTGTTGGTATGATTATTGGTATGTTTTTGGGTTTTATAGGGAGAATTGTTTTAATTAGAATTACATCTCCTGATGAATTCGGGATTTATTCCTTAGCTTTAGTATTATCAAGTGTTTTTGTAACTATCTCAATATTAGGGTTACGCGATGGTACAGCAAGATGCATTGCCTTTTTTAGAGGGAAAGATGATTTGCAGAGTGCTAGGAATGTCGTACGTTCCTCTTTATTAATTGTATCGATATCCGGTGTTATTTTTTCAATAATATTATTTTTCACATCAGAAATAATTTCAAAAAATATTTTCCATAATGCTAATCTTATTCTGCCATTACAAATCGTGACTCTTGGGATTCCTTTTCTTCTTTTTATTGATATTTTCGCATCAATTTTTCGAGGATACGGCTCAGGGGCTCCTAAGGTTTTTTTTCAAGATATTCTTACTAATGTTCTCTTCCTTTGTTTTTTAATTTTAATTGTTATTTTGAATTTTTCATTTCTCTCTATTTTTTATGCCTACATTGCATCTACTATAATAATATGCATAGTTTTTATGCTCTTTACAATAAGAAAAATTTCTTTTTTCGATAGATCTATAAAATTAGAAAAGCATTCTAACCGTGTTACTAGATATTTGCTCTTTTTCTCGATGCCGCTGTTATCTATTTCAATTTTAAATAATGTAATGCATTGGACCGATACATTAATGTTGGGTTATTTTAAAACATCAAGTGTCATTGGTATCTACAATGGTGCTATTTCAGTGGTGGTGCTGCTTCCAACTATTTTTAATGCGGTAGCGTTTATTTTCATTCCAATCACTACAGAACTTTATGCAAAAAATATGATTGGAGAGATAGGAAAGTGTTATCAAATTTTGACAAAGTGGGTGTTCTTGGGTACTGTCCCAATTTTTTTTATGCTTGTGATATTTCCAGAGATTTCTTTAAATTTCCTTTTTGGACCACAGTATAGTGACGCAGCACTTCCTTTGATAATCTTAGCTTTTGGATCTATGTTTAACATTTTTCTTGGATTTAATGGACTGAGTCTAATTGCCATGGGACGAACGAAGTTTATTATGGGGGTTAGTTTAATAGCTGTTTTATCTAATATTATTATAAATGCATTATTAATTCCTTCTCTAGGAATGATTGGAGCAGCAATTGGGACGTTATCGTCACTATGGATAATTAATATTTTGAAATCAATAAAACTATATCAATTATCAAAGGTACATCCTTTTTCGACTAACTATAATAAATTACTTGGACTAAGCCTCGTTCTTTTCGTGGTTTTTTATCTCATTACAATTTTTTTAAAAATTGAACAATGGATGGTCCCGGTTCTTTTTATTTTATTTTTAATCATTTACATCTATTTGTCACTTAAAATCAATATTTTTGATAAGGAGGATAGTAATCTATTAATTGCTATAGAAAAAAAATTAGGTTTACGTTTTAATTTTTTAAAGAAATTAAAAAAGTAGCTTTATACCGAGTGTTCTCTATTCCAATATGTTATTTTTTTTCCTAATTCATCTTCTAGTTCTATAGTATACGGTTCAAAATACCTGATTAATCTTTGTTTTGTTTCTGGATTTATTGAAGGATAGCCATCTGTAATATTAAAATGATTGATGGTTGATCTTAAAAAATTGCAAATCGATGTATCAGGCAATATCCCTAAAAATTTTTGTAATTTCCGAATACGTGGTTGTTGTCCCTTATAGTGAATCGCGTGCCAATCTTGATCATGTATATTAATGTTTAGTCCTAAAAATTCAAATACTTGTTTTTTGACTAAGTCAGGTTTTTCCTTTAATTCCTCAGTGATAAGTATTAACATTTGTTCTCTTGGAAAATAGTTAAAAAATCTTTTTAATTGAACAATATACTTACCTCTATCTATATACGAATATCGCTGTCTTCTTGATCTTGAACAGTTTGATAATCTCTGTTCTTCTCTTTCGATTGCTTTCTCAAAAGAATAGCATTCATAACCCCTAACAACTGTGTGCGAGTAGTGAGAATAAGCCCTATCGATTGGATCTCTCAACATAAATATTAGCTTAGTAGTGGGAATCAAGTCATAAATTCTTTTCGGAACATCTTCGCAATACATATAAGAAGGTGTTGCTTCCCCAATTAATTTATATCCTTTATTTTGAAAAACCTCAAAATGTCGTTCATACCAACTTATACCTTTGTCATAATTTAAATCGAAATAATGTATCTCCTTTACTGGTGAAATTCCGATAGAAGGGATTTCTTTCAAATAATAAAACAGTGAAGTGGTTCCACCTTTTTGAGCACCACAGATAATAAAATTCGGTAGATTTTTAATCTCTTCCATAATTTGGAGATAAAACTATTTTGTGTTATTTAAACTTTTTTTATAAGAAGTCAATATTTGCATACCAATATAAGTCATGAGGAAATAATTTAAATTCATGAGTATTATTACATTAAAATGGGAATTAATTTGAAAAAAAATAGAATTTCAGAACCAATTGTCATTGGCGCTTTAGGTGGAAGTGGAACAAGAGTGGTAACTCAGATATTAATTGATTCTGGAATATTTATGGGAGATAATTTAAATAATTCTAATGATAATTTAATATTTACTCGACTTTTTAAAAGACCTAAATGGTATCTAAAAACTAATGATGCTGAGATAAAAAAACATTTGATGACTTTTGAAAAATATATGATAGGGGAAAAATGGAATATCAAGGATATAAAAATATATTTGAAAGCTCTGTTCGTTAGAGATGATTTTGATATTAAAAATTTTAACGATTTAACTCATATTTTTTTATTTTTAACAAGACCTAAAAGAAATTTCAATTTATGGGGGTGGAAAGAACCAAATACTCATATTTTTCTTAAAGATTTAAATCAATACTTTAATAATTTAAAATATATTCATGTCATTAGACACGGATTGGATATGGCATTTAGTAAAAATATCCAACAATTGTATAATTGGGGGTGGATCTATGGTGTCAAGATGCCCGATAATAAGAAATTGATCCCCCAAGCTCAATTAGAATATTGGATTAGAGCAAATAGACAAGCATTAAATATCGGAAGACATCTTTATCGGGAAAGGTTTTATTTACTGAAATTTGAACAACTTTGTAAAACTCCAGAAACTGAAATAAAAAAATTATTGAATTTTATGAATATTAAAGTAAATAATGAGGTTTTTAAATTATTGATTAGTCTACCATCACTTCCGTCTACCGTTGGTAGATATAAATCTAGAGATTTGAGTATATTTACAGAGGAACAATTAAATGAGGTTATTAATTTTGGATATAAAATATAAGACTTTGATTCTATTTAGATTATTTGGATAATGAAAAAAATGACTGAATGTAAGTGGCCAAAAATTTCAATAATAATTCTTAACTGGAATGGTTGGAAGGACACAATTGAGTGTTTAGAGTCGCTTTATCAGATTACTTATCCAAATTACGAAGTTATTGTTGTTGATAATGGATCCATTGACGAATCAATTGAAAAAATAAGGCAATATTGTGAAGGTAAAATAACGGTAGAATCAAAGTTTTTTAAATATGATGGAAGTAATAAACCTATAAAAATAATTGAGTATTCAAGAGAAGAATCTGTTAATGGGAGAAAAAAATTTGAACTAAAAAACATCGAATCAAAAAATAAATTGATATTAATTAAAAATGAAAAAAATTATGGTTTTGCAGAAGGAAATAATATTGGAATAAGATATTCATTAAAATTTTTAAAAACGGATTATATTTTGTTGCTGAATAATGATACTATTGTTGATAAAAATTTTTTAAATAAAATTGTTGAAGTAGGAGAACGTGATAAAAGCAATGGGATAGTAGGGCCTAAGATATATTTTTACGACTATAAAGGAAAAACTAATGTTATTAACTTCGCGGGTGCTGATTTGATAATTTGGAAAGGCAATGAGATAAGATATGGATTTAAAGAAGAAGATAGAGGTCAATTTAATAATGAAATGGAAGTCGATAAAATCGAAGGATCTTGCATGCTTATTAAAACTAAACTATTATATGAAATTGGATTACTTGATACAAAATATTTTGCGTACTGGGAAGAAACTGATTTGTGTTTTAGAGCTTCAAAGAAAGGATATAAAATAATATATTCTCCTTCTGCAAGAATATGGCATAAGATTGCAGCATCTAGTGGTGGGATATCAAATCCATTACAAATTTATTACATTACAAGAAACAAGTTTATCTTTTTGAAAAAACATGCCACGACATATGAAATAATTCTTTTTTCAATTTTTTTCTTTTTTTACAATCTATGGTTTAATATTGCGAATTATTTATTTTATCATAAAGACACTAAAAAAATCATTCATTTTATTAAAGGTGTAAAAGATGGTATAAAAATATGTTTAGATAATAAAGTGAATGAAAAAGGGGTTCCACCCCTATAATCCCGTTTCCGCCTTCATTCCTCGGCAAACCCTATTGAGTATTACTGTATCCTCACTCGACAATTAAAATTTATATTAATATAATATCTACCAAAAATTTGTCTCCTAATAATTTCTAATTTATTCCCTGACTTTCGCATCTGATAGTTAATTTCTTGATTAGGACCTATTTCGCACTTCATACTTTTTACTCTTTTTCAGCCAATAAATTGGTTGAAAAACCCTTCATTAAAGGTCCTTTTCATAGAAAATAAGGTTATTGATCCAATAAAAATAGGGAAACATACATCTTTCCACTCCGTTTTTATCAATAAAGATCGCAAGTGCGAAATTTTTCTGACTTTGCATGATTAATTTTTTTGAGATACGACCTAATGATTCTTGTTTAAAACGGAGCATGCTGATTACAAACTGAGCTAAGAATAAAATGAGTATAGAACCACCTATTCTCCCCTGTTTCTACACTCTTGTTAATCATAGATGTATCTAACTTTTCATTGCTGATAATTAGCATCCTAACATAGTCTTTTTCACGGTAAAAACGAGTGCTTCATGAAGTGCGAAATTTTTTAATTGGGATACGTGCAAAAAATTTTTCTTTACCTGCGTTTGATTGTTAGAACGCCCGAGTGATTGCTTTATCTAGAAAAAGTCCAGTAAGTGCGAAACTCAGGTTATTCTGCCTCTTTATTTTCCCAATTAAATTACCCATGATAAATCATCAATTTTTTTTATGTTATTGTATTACTATTATTTTTGATTTTTGATTTGTATAAATCTGATTAATTTTATAATCATTCCTAGTAAATAAATCAATGTTAAAATATTGATTAAAAAATATTGTTCCTTCCCTCATACGGATATAAATATTATTACTTTTTATATTATATTCTCCAAGAAATAAAAATATTGGAGCTATATTCATATTATTTTTTCTCAACTTATTAATATTAATTCCAAAGCTTAAGAATATCAAATGTCTATAGCCATCAGCATAAATACTATTATCTTCGATATGTTCTTTAGCAAACTTTGCTGCAAGAATTTCTTGTTTATTAAATATTGGGCCATCAACATTACTTAGAGAAATTGATGTTGGGTTATCCCCTGTCATCGTCTGAATCCATCCTGAGTTAAACATAAGAAATATAATTAAAAAAACTGAAATTATTTTAACTGTTTTTGTGTAATATTCATTGTTCCATTGAATATTTTTTAATTTTAGCAATGATCTTGATACCGTCAAGATACCAATGATGAAGAATGGGGCAAGAAATATTAGTGTGATTTGATAGAGCCTTGATGTATTTAATGAAGAAGAAAAATATGGTAATATGATTCCCATCACGGCAATTACAAAAGTAACGATCGAAAAATACCTAAATTCTTGTCTTATTTTGAAAAGCTTTGGTTTTAAAATTAAGGATACTATTCCAATTCCGATGAAGAATTGAGACGTTAGATGAATATATTTCACAAACACTCCTTTTAATGATTGGGTTTCTTTTTGTATTATACCTAATCCTTGTGCGGTAGTTGGATTTAAAAAGTCTGTTAAAAATGTTGAAATAATTCGGTCACCGATAGTAACAATTGTTTTTAATGATGACGATTGTGAAACATTTAGATACCATGCAAACGTAATAATAATAAACAGTAAAATATAATTTAATTTCAAAGGAGAATATACATTGACACGATCTTTATTAATTAGATTTTTCATAATTGTAAATCTATTGAAAATCTTATCTTTGAAATCTATAAAAAATCTAATTTTTGATAGTTTCATAAGTAGGAAAGCCACTACGAGCATGAACATAAAAATATAGGTCAGACCATAATGAGATGTAATTAATGCAAATGAAAACAGTATCAATAAAATAAATTGTTTATTTCTATGAATTTTTTCATTTAAAATGGTAACTAAGATAAGTAATAGGAATAGCTCTGCTATTTGTTGTCTAGCAAGTCCAAGCATTTCTGAATAAAATGTAAATAATGAAATAAAAAATATACAAGCAAAAAATGCTATTTTTTCATTTGTTTGCTTTTTAAAAATTTGATATAAAGCCAATGGAACAAAAGCAAATAACAAAGGGTAAATTATTTTAAAAACCCAAATGAGATTCATATCCAATAATATTGAATAAATAGGTGCCAATGAAGTAATACTTAACATAGCATTTACATTACTTGGAATTGTTGGATCCCAAAATCCATTTTCGATTACTAAATTAGAAAGATAGTATTCAATTTGAATATCCCAACCAGTGAGAAAATTTGAAATCAATGAATAATGATAAAGTAAAGAAAGAGATATACTAAATATTATTAATGGATATAATGATTTTGGGAAAAAATTAAAAAATCCCAATATAAAAATAATTATAAAAATAATTATAAATAATACTAATTGTAGGTTATAATTTTGAAAATTATTAACGAGATATGTTCCAAAAATACTAATAAAAGGAATTAACAATATAACTAACACTTTTGGAGATAATAAACGATAAAGATTACTTGCAGATTTTATATAATACTCCTTGTCACGCAAATATGCCAATATACTAAAAAAAAATACCAATAAACTAATAGAGATAATTAACGACTCAATCGAAAAAGGTTTGTTTATTCCAATCAATGGAAACACTGAATTTATAATTAAACCCAATATCATAATTGTTGATAAGCTTAAACCCAACGCGAGTAGCATATTTTCAATACTATCCAAATTATGTATTTTTAAGATTCTAAGAATAATGAATCCTGGAATAAAAGTGAGATAAATGAAACAAATTAATTGTCTAAATATTGGTATATTTATACCAATTATATCTAACCAAATTAGTCCCCAAACTGATAATTGAATAGAAAAAACGAAAATGAGAAATTTTTTTATTTCCCATTCATTAAGTTTTAATGGGTTTGGTATATTCATAAAACCTCTATTAAAGGTTATACTTATATAGTTAATAATATGGTATCCCGAGTTAACTTCCTTCTGATTTTTTAACTACACCATATTAACACTATATTTTTACCTTTTCTCTCATTTTATCCAAGAACGCCTGATAAAGCGTTCTCAGGTGATCATTCTCAAGGCTGCTATGAGGCCTTTGAAAATTATAGGAATATACGGTTTGATTCCATCTGTGGATATGCTTTTGTAGTTGTTCAATGGTTTGTCCTGCTCGTTCTATTTTTCATTTGATTATGGGTGTTTCACTCTAGCTTTGATTTTGATATTGGTGAAGTTACGATTTTCCTCGGACTCTCATCGCAAAGGTTTTTATTCTATCTGCTTCTTAACATAATGTTCCGATACTTAGGATACTATTGATATATTTGTAAGATTCAATTATACTATAATATAATCTCGATTTTTTTCCAATCATTTTCAATTTAGTCAATTGATATCCATTCTGAAAAATCGTTATAAAAAGGCAGATTAAAAGGTTCAACAAATTCTATTACCTGATTAATCTGAGATTGGTCCATATTTCGTTTCCATTTATGTATCTGATCTTGAGAAACTCTATAAGTTGTATATGTTCCTTTTTTTATATATCTTGTTGTTTTCATGATATATTTTTCTACATTATTAGTCCATTTTAAATTTATTTCTTCAAAAGTTTTATAAAATCTATTTTGAGGTTTTTCACAAAAATCTTCATAAAAAACTAAATTCCACTCCTTATATTCTCTAATTAAATTAGCTATCACACGGTTTCTTGCAGCCCATATTGTTGCATATATTTCAAATGGTTTTTTAGCTTTTTTCATTATTTCTAAATATGGTGCTAAATGATCATTTACAAGAGAATTTTGTTTGATTAATTCATTAATTGCGTTATGTATAGGAGTTCGGTTATTTATTTCCGATAATGCCACTGCGCAAGGGTGTCTAAGAATAATAAGTATATACGGATGATAACGGTGATAAATCCATTCTAATGAAATATATGACGCTACGTCCTTTATCACCACTCTAAAATCCTTTGATAATCTACGAAAAGGATTTTTTCGAATCCAAACATCTCCGAAAGAAGAAATATTTCCTTCAAATGCAGGATCGAGGCAACTTTCATAATATTTAAAGTAATCATTTGCTCTAAGATACTTAAACCAAATTGAATAATCTCCTTTATTATTATATATTGGATTACATGGTTCATTATAATAAATAACCTTAGGTGCTTGGGCAAAAACACTGCCTATCCAAGTTGTCCCACTTCGTCCATGTCCTGCTATCATTATCGGTTTATTTCTATTATTGTTAATGGACAATATTTTATTTATAATTTTTTTCATTTACAAGGCCTATTTA
>Ga0315277_10002487_pt1 | contig 25724 bp, 22 predicted proteins | sample YL17G05_15_MG_FD_203695 | JGI IMG/M metagenome (GOLD analysis project Ga0315277, IMG submission 203695) | Sediment microbial communities from Yellowstone Lake, YNP, Wyoming, USA - YL17G05_15 | ecosystem: Environmental > Aquatic > Freshwater > Lake > Sediment | place: USA: Wyoming | collected... | reverse complement strand
GTTCTTCCTTAGCCAATTCCTTACTCTGGTGATTACCTTGGGACTGGACAGCTGTTCTTGAATGGTCGCCGTTGCGCGCATGCCCTCTTGATTACCAGATTCGGCATAATTTGTCCGGCCCTTATTTTAGGGGCACGCGCAGGGCTAGCCCGCATTTCTCACCAGGTTTCTACTGCGGCGGCGGATCCGGGCATGTCTACTGCGTTGCGCTCGGTCGGTCTCCTCGACGTACTGTCAAGTACGCCTGCGGAGACCTCCTGTCGCGCGCCTTGTAACCATGCCCGTCTGCGCCGCCTCGCTACGAAACCTGGTGAGAAATGCGGGCTAGTTTGGGGTTCTATTCGAGGACGCGGGCTTTGGCGATGGTTGCCACAGCATTTTGGGTTAATTCGGGAATGCCGTTTACTTTCACCTTTTTGAATTCCCTTGCGGACTGGCCCTGCAGCGCGCCCTGGATCTTGATGTCATGGGTGAGCAATATTTTGCCGCCGGCGCCCTCGTAGGTGATCCGCACCACGATTTCGGTATAGGCAACGATCGCAAGGTTGCGCAGGGTGAAATTGTGGCTGGCGGCGCGTGTTTCGCGGTTCAAAAGCCACGACTCATTGTCGATGCGTATGTAGCGGTCCGGATATTTGCGATAGTAATCCAGGATCGTCGGCCGGGCAGGCGCCTTCTGCGTGATCCGTTTCTGCCGGACAGCCTCGACCGGGAGAGGCAATATTCTCGTCGCTGCCTTATAGGCCAGCACCGTCAATGCGGCTATGAGGAGTACGATTTCGAGAACCACGAGCCATCGCGGCATGATCAAACGCATGGCGGCCTCCGGAAATCGATATGCTGACTGTTGTGATCATACTACGTTTTTCCCTGAAACAAGGTGCGCAGAGCAGCGAGCGGCAACCGACATGAGGTCCTTTGAGATCCTTTGAGCCCTTTGAGGCTTTGAGGTGACCTTTACAAGCTCACCTCGAAGCCTCAAAGGACTCGATGGATCTCGAAGATGCTTGCTGAGCTGACTCAAACCGAAGTGGAGAGAAAGGAGCCTTTGGGATCCTCGAAGTACACTGAGAGAAAGCTGATCCCGACTGCATGGACGTGCTCCCCATCGACAACCTCCTCGCGTACATTCGTGACCCAGGCGGAGGCTTCGAAGAGATGGCAGCGGATCTTCAGAACCATGTTGGGTATGAGCTTCTCCGAGCAGAGAAAGCGCATGCCTCCAGGTGAAAGGTCGGTCATTTTCGCGATTTGAGGAGTTCCGGGCCAGGTGGAGAAATAAGTGACTTCGTCCTTCTTGGCGACGCGGGCCAACGTCCGCTCGTTTGCCTTCTCGCAGGAAGGTGCAATCTCCGGGGAAATCGGGCTCGTGCATGTCGGGCAGCGTTCGCCGGGTCCCGGCTTGCGGATCAGGAGTTTGGCGCAGGCAGGGCAAAAGACCGTGACCAGCGGTCGCCTGCCGGATCCGCGCTTGGAGGTGCGGGTGAAGATCGCCTTGTCGTAGGCTGCCCTGAGATCCGGATCGCCGAGTACCCGGTAAGCCTCATTCAGGAACGACGCATGTTCCTCGGAACCGCCAAGGTCCGGATGCTGCTTGAGTTGCAGCATCAGCACGCGGTAGCTCGCCCGGATGACCTCGAGCGATGCGTCAGGTTGAACCTGGAGCAGACGGTAATAATTCCGCCGGTTTTTCATGGATCCCCCATTCTTATATCGTCACGCTGCCCTTTCACCGTAAGCGATTGACAGCTCTTTTTGAGCAGGGGAAGAGGGGTAAAGGGGAAAAACCGGTTGTGCCTTGCGTCCTGGTTGGGGCTGAGGAGGGGGAAAGGCAGGGTAGAGGGGCACCGGTTGTTCCTTGCTTCCGGAGTGCGGCTGAGGAGGGGGAAAGGCAGGGGGTAGAGTGTCGCGGGGCCAGGGTTCATCCGGGGTTGCCGGGGCAAGGTGAATCGGCATGCGAATGTGGTATAAAGCATGGCTTATAGGCTTGAGGTTTTGGGATCGCTTTGGTGGGATACCAGGAAGCGCACCGGGAGTAATGAGAATATGGAAATCATCAATGTGCCGTTTTGCACTACCGACTGGGCTGCCGTTCCCAGGACAGAACATCCCGGCGAGTCCGGGATGGCGTACTGGCGCACACTCGAGGCGGGCAACATCCGGGTGCGGATTGTAGAATATTCGCCCGGCTATCTGGCAGATCACTGGTGCGAGCGCGGGCACGTCCTGCTGGTGCTCGAAGGCGAGTTGGTCACCGAATTGAAGGATGGCCGGAGCGTTACGCTCAAGCCGGGGACCAGCTACCAGGTGGCGGATAGAGCGGCGCCGCACCGGTCACGCACCCAAACCGGGGCCAAATTGTTCATCGTCGATTGACGCCTTTGCCCAATTCCCCGCCTCGACAGGAAGCCTTTCATTCTGACTCCTGACTCCTGGCTCCTGACTCCTTCAGCCGGCATCTCCAATTCGAGTCGAGGAGTGGATGTGGCAATACGCCGCCCCAAGTACTCCGTGCAATCACTTCCCTTCGCCGTTGGCGGCGATGCCGGAGGAAGGCTTGATGTCGATGCCGTAGCGCTTGATCTTGGAGATCAGCGACACGCGCGATATGCCGAGGATTTCTGCCGTGACCGTGCGGTTGCCGTCGGCCAGTTCGAGCACGTGATGGATGTGCTCCGCTTCCACCTCGGCCAGCGTTTTCCTCTCGCAGGCCGGAACCGAGGAAGCCCGGGATTTCACGACCGCGTTCAGCAGATAGCGCGGCAGGGCCCGGCGCGTGAGCGTCCTGCCCGTTTCCACCACGACCGCTTCGGCGATGATGTTTTCGAGTTCGCGCACGTTGCCCGGGTAGTCATAGGATTCGAGCAGGTCGAACACATCCTGCTCGATGAGGGTAATGGACTTTTCATTCAGCCGGTTGTGTTTTTGCAGAAAGTAATCGGCCAGCAGCTCCACATCCCCCTCGCGGTCGCGCAACGGCGGCAGGAACACGGAGCAGATGTTGAGGCGGTAATAGAGATCCCTGCGGAAGCGGCCCTTTTCGATTTCATCGGCGAGGTCGCGGTTGGTGCAGGCGATGATGCGGACGTCGGCGCCGCGCCTTTCGGTCGAGCCGACCCGGAAATACTCTCCTTCCTGCAGCACCCGCAACAGCTTGGACTGCACCGGGAGTTCGAGTTCGCCGATTTCGTCCAGGAGCAGCGTGCCGCCGTCGGCCTCCTCGAAAAATCCGGTTTTGCTGCGGATCGCCCCGGTAAATGCGCCCTTTTCATGGCCGAAGAACTCGGAGGAGAAAAGCTCGGAGGCGAAGGCGCCCGCGTTGACGGCGACGAAGGGCTGGTCCCGGCGCCGGCTGATTAGATGGATGGCCCGGGCCACCAGCTCCTTGCCGGTGCCGCTCTCGCCCCAGATGAGGACGTAATTCTCGCTCTCGGCGATCTGGTCCACGCGCTGCAGCACCCGGAGGAAGCCCTTGTTCTTGGTGATGATCGCCTTGAAAGCCTCCTTGTGGCGCAGCCCGTCAAGGCTGACCTGATCCCTGAGCTTGGTGATTTCGCCGCGCAAATGCGACCGTTCCAGGGCTCGTTCCAGGATGAGAAGCAACCGGTTTTCATCGATGGGCTTGCAGAGGTAATCGTAGGCCCCGGCTTTCATTGATTCCACGGCAAGCTGCACGTCCTCGACGCCGGTGATTACGATGACCTCGATATCGGGATGCTTCTCCTTGACGTACTTCAGCACCTCGCGGCCATGAACGACCGGCATGTCCATGTCCAGGAGAATGGCATCGAAGTTGCCCGTATCAATGGTCTCGAATGCTTCAGAGCTGTCACTGAGGACCTTGACGTCGTAGCGCTGCGTCTGGGCGAGCAGGATCATGAAATAATTGAGAACGGCGACATCGTCGTCAAGCACCAGAACCCGGTTCATCCTTCACTCCTAGCGACAGGGGAATGATCATGAGGAATCATGCATTCCTCCCAGCCTGGTATCCACGTCAGTCCATCCTGGTAAACCTCTTAGGATGTCAAAAAGACTAATGCGCCGTGGGCTGCGCCACGGACACTCTCTTATATCACAGGTTGAACAAAAGGCGCACCAGCTCACCCCTTGCGCATGCCGAGGAACATCCCGCCGAAATAGGGAATGAGCCATACGAGCCATACGCACAGGCTGTAGCGGTGGAAGCCGATGCGCGCCGCCTCGCTCCCCCGCCGCGCCACCCGCGTGGCCCAGAGGGCGTGCGCCAGCATAAGCCACAATGCGATCTGTCCGGTCAGCGTGTGCGGCGCGCTCAGGTCGAAGGGTTTCTTTGCGATCAAGTGCATGGCTGTAGTGCCGGCAACATCGAAGAAGAAACCGGTCCAGAAGGCGCTGACGTGCCACGGCTTCAGGTAGCGGGTGATTCTCTCGGACCACACGCCGATCGAATAAAAAACCAGCGCCAGCGTTATCAGGATGGAAGAAAGGATCACCATTTCGGCCCACCTCGTCCCGTAGCCGGAAACAACGGCTAGCAGTGAATGGAAGTGCAGGAACCGGTCATTCTGCATCCGGACTCATTCCGGTCCATAACGACTGCGCCATGGCCCGGATCAGCCATTCGGGCATCTGGCCGCCGTGCGCGCCGATGCGCTCGTACAGAGCGACACTCTGAGCTGTGCCGAACAGCAGGAATGCGGCCGGCGCAGGATTCACATTCCTAATCCCGCCCTCTTTTCTCAACGATTCCAGGAATCTCATCAGCGAACTCCGCATCGCGACGAGCGGATTCTCCGGATGATCCTCCGCAAACCGCTCAAAACGAAAAGATGGGTGCAAGGTTAACTGGAGGATCACCGGAGTCGCCGATCGGAAATACTCCACCATGCGCAGGAATACGCTCTCGATCTCGCGCTGTGCGGGCTTTCCTTGTTGGGTCCGCCGGAACAAAGCATCGAGATCCGCCGCGGGCGGCACCATGGCGGCGAGAAACAGGCAGGCTTTCGTCCGGTATCGCTTGAAAATGGCCGCTTCCGAAATGCCGGCAAGCCGCGCGATTTCCCTGGTCGATGCTTTCAGCCCGCTGCGGATGAAGACATCACGCGCGATTTTCATCAATAGATCATCGGCGATCAGCTTCTTTCGTCCCATTGCCGTTCCCGAGGATTGCCGTGCCCGTGTCCTTCTTCCGGCAGTAAAAGTAAATCGTTCCCGGCAGAGTCCCCTCCTCGAGGATGTCCAGGCCCGACTGCGCCAACTGGGTGCGCCAGAATTCCGGGCGCGGGATATGGCGGCCCGGGATCGGCCCATAAGGAACCGACAACCAGAAATCCGGCCGGAAGACGATCATCAGGAATTCGCCGCGGGCCCGCAGGACGCGGCGGACCTCGCCGAGCGTCTGCTCAATCCCCTGCCGGCTCAAATGATCGATCGCATACGAGCTCACCACCGCATCGTACGATTCGTCCGGGGCCGGGATCTTGCGCATGTCGGCGGAGAGAATTTCGGCCCTTTTCTCCATCCCGGCCATGCGCATGTTCTTCATGAACAGGTCTGGCCCGTTCCCCTCGATATATTGCGCGCTGAAATTATCGAGGCCCACGACGCGCACGCCCGGCCGCGCCAATCCTACCATAACGCTGGCCCGGCCTGAACCGGCTCCAAGGTCGAGGACCCGGCCGGTATTTGCGCTCATGAAGCTTTGCGCCGGCAGGTTCATGGGGCGATTGAAGCCGAACACGAACTGGATGACCAGGAATCCGGCCAGGGCCCAGGCTGCCAGAGCCCAGAGCAGGCGGCTTGTCCAGCGCCATTTCCTTCTCGCCAGCAACCAGGCCGCGGCTGCGAGACAAATCGTCGCGATCAGGTGCCCGTGGGTCCAAGGCAACGTGTAACCGAAATCATAAGCCAATAAGTGAGTAAGCATATACTTACTATATGCGAACTGCCCGCTCTGGTCAAGTCCCGGTCATCCGCGCAGCGTCTGGAGTGCGGCGACTGGTCGTGCTTCTTACACGCATTTGGCCTACGGTAAACAACGCAACCTGTATCCATGGTTTCTGTGCCGCGCCTCCGGCGCTCCATTTTGTGCGTCTTTTACCCCGGCCTGACGGCCGGGCCTATTTCCTGTTGGCCCTTCGGGCCTGTTGCGCAATCCGTCTCGGGCTTGCCGCTTTGTTTGTGCAGACGGGGTCCGAATGCCATTCGCGGCAATCCGTGAGGCGGGAATTCAGGCGCGAAGCGCCGGCAGTGAATAGGCCCGGCCGTCAGGCCGGGATAAGGAGTGGGTGGAAAATGAGGCCCAAAGGGCCGGCACGTGTTTCGACCTCGTTTGGCTACCGCGAAGGAAATGTGTGTAAGGATCAGGCCCCGGGCCCCCGCACTCCAAAGCCGCTTTGCAGGTGAACCGATTCTTGGAGGTAAGTGCTAGAATGCTTCCATGGCTTGTGTGCGAATGCTTTGCCATGCCTTTATCATCGGGAGCGGAGGTTGATTTGAAAACAGACAGCTTTGGAAAGATTTCCTGGGTGTTGCTGATTGCGGCCGTGGTGCAGCTCGCGAGTGCGCAATCCGGAGGCACGCAGTCCACGGTCCTGCTTCCGGACAGCACCGTCAAGGCAGTGATTGCGGAAGCTTCCGGTGAGATTGCTCTCCACAACGAAATGATGCTCGGTCCCTTCGAACGCATCCGCCCTGAAAAAGAGTACACGGGCCTTTTCCGGGAGACCGAATACCTGCTCGGCAAGCTCAAGGACTACGGATTTTCCGACGTGCGGATTGAAAAGTTCGACGCCACCGGCACGCAGTGGGCCGCGCGCCGCGGGCGGTTGACCATGATTGCGCCTGCCATGGAGAAGCTCGCGGACATCGAAGAGACCGCTGCCATGCTGGCGCGCGGCTCTGCGAGCGCCGACGTGACCGCCGAGCTCATCTACGTTCCCAATGCGGGGAGGGAAGAAAGCTACCAAGGTTTCGACGTCGCCGGCAAGGTGGTCATTTCCGAAGGATCCATCGGCGCCGCCTTCGGCATGGCGGTCGGGCGTTTCGGGGCGGCTGGAGTGTGCGCCTTTGAAACGCGTTACCCCGATCTCTACCCGAACATGATCCTGTGGAACTCCGTTCCCCGTGCCGGCGAAGGGAAGACGGGATTCGGCTTCAACCTATATTTTCCCAAGGGAAGGGATCTTGTCGCCCGCCTCAAGCGCGGCGACAAGATCACGGTGCGCGCCGAGGTTGACACCACGCAATATCCGGCGAAATCGGAAGCGGTCACGGCGCTGATTCCCGGGTCGGATGCGGCCGGGCAAGAACTGTTGGTCGTGGCCCACCTCTTTGAGGGGTACACGAAGCAGGGGGCGAACGACAACTACAGCGGTTCGGTATGCATCATGGAAGCCGGGCGCACGTTGCTGGAACTGGTCAAAAGGGGGATTATCCCCCGGCCCCGGCGCGGCATCCGGTTCCTCTGGGTGCCGGAAATCAGCGGCACGCGCGCGTATATCCGCAAGTATCCCGACGAAATCCGCAGGATGATTGCCGGAATCAACATGGACATGGTCGGCGAAGACCTGGTGAAGACCCGGTCATGGTTCCTCACCAGTCTTACGCCGTGGTCGGTCCCGAGTATCTTCAACGACATTGTCCAGGAGTTCGCCGAATTGACGGTAGCCTTGAACAACGACGCCCACGTCGAAACCTACGGCCGTTTCAACCTGCACATCACGTCGCCCAACGGCAGCCAGATGCCGTTTCTCTATCGCCCCATGGGATACGATACCGGCAGCGACCACACGGAACTCAGCAACGGCGTCGTTCGAGTCCCGGCCGTGTACTTCGAATGCTGGCCCGACGATTTCTACCACGCCAGCATGGATTCGCCGGACAAGAGCGACGCCACGCAGCTGAAGCGCGTCGCGTTCATTGCCGCTTCCGCGCTGATTTCGGCCTCCGCGGCAGGCGAGGCCCAATCCGCGCCGTTCCTGGCGCTCGCGGCTGCAAAAGGGAGAAAGCGAATCGCAGACGCGGCGGCACAAGCTTACAAGTGGCTCGAGCCGGCGGCGGCCGATACGCTGGCGGGCCGTTACCAGACCGCGTTTTTCATGACGGAAGGGGCCTATCTGCATGAAATCGAGAATCTGCACACCATTGCCGCCTATGCCGGCGAAACCGCCGCGCGCGAAGGCATCCAGACACAAGTCCGGAGTCTCGAGAAGGAGAGAGCCGCCGCACTCGAATCGCTGAGAGACTGGTATGGCTGGAAGGCCCGCCGCATGGGGGCCCCGGCTGCGGCGCCATCTTTTGCGGAAGAGAGGAAAAAATACGGTGCAATGATCCCGGAGCGCAAGGCCCAGGGCCTGATCGCGCAGATGGATGCGCCCCTGCGGCCTAACCTCCCGCGCTCCCACGAGGTTTTCCAGTTCAGCCAGGCGTCGACCGAACTGGCGAATTTCATCGACGGCAAGCGCAGCATTTATGAAATCGCCGCGCTGGTGGCAGCGGAATGCGGCGGTCCCGGCATCGCGGCGGTTGCCGAGTATTATCAGGCGCTCGAGAAGCAAGGGGCAATCAGGTTTCGGTGAGAGCCGGCAGGCGCTTAGTACACGATTCCATATCCGCTTGCGGCCGCAGGCCGCGCCAGGCTCAATGAACCGCGAGATGCTTAAAACCGATAGAGGTACGAGACTTTGATAAAGAGCCCGCGCTGGGTATTCAGGTAGTCGCCCGACCCGCACAGCAACTCACGGCCGTCCCACGAGCTCCTCTCGTACAGGGCGCCATACCCCGCGTAGGCCACGGTGCCCGGCACCAGTTCATACGAGCCGAGAAAATCGGTCAGCACCCGGGTCCGCGAGCTGTCGTACTGGACAATGGCGCGCACGGCAAAACGCCTGTTGAGCTGATAGCTGGTGCGCGTATTCACGATGTTGACGCCATAAACGCGCCCGGCGTTGGCCAGACGGTCGAAAACATCCCGTGTAAAACTGACGCGCTGACTGAGCCGCGCATTGGGCTGGAATACCAGCGCCACATAATAGGACTTCTGATTTCCCGCAAACGGATTGACCGGGTCATAATAGGTCGACCGGGACAGGCTGAGATTCGACTGGACATTCAACCAGCGGAACAGCTGCGCCTGTCCCTGTATTTCGGTGGCGCGGACGTCGAACATCTTGTGCGCCCAGGGCTCGCGGCCGCTCACCTGGTGAATCCGGAACATGCCCTGGCGCGTAAAATAAAAGCGCAGGCCGGCCACGTAGATCAGATCGTTCCCGCCCTGGATCCGATCCCGGTAACCGCGAACGAAAATGAATGGATTCAATCGCTTGAACCATGCGTATTTCTTTTCGTTTGGATACAGGTTGATTGCGGAATAGGCCCAGCCGCCCGAGATCCCGGTCCGGTTGTAAAAACCGCTGTCCATCTTGAAGTCGCGGTCGTAATGCTCGAGTTGGACCGCCCCTTCGTAGCGCTTGGTTTGATAACTGTAAGACGCCTGTGCCGCCATTCCCCTGCGGCTGGAAGCGCCGTCCACCGGCGCCGTCTCGGTGCCGATCAGGGTGGCGGAATAGCTCTGGTGTTCGCCCAAACGCATGGAGATGTCGCCCGCGAAGACCCGGTTATGCCCGCCGCCGAATTCGGTGTCGGTAAACAGGGCGCCGGCGTAGCTTCCCTTGCCCAGGGAGTAAAGGACCCGCCCGATGTTGAATTCCTCCCGTTGGCCGGCATGCGGATCGGAATCGTCGAGTTTCCCCGGAGCACGGTCGGAGGCTGACAGGGTCGCGAAGGTGAAATTGCCGATGCTTCCGGCCAGCTTCATTCCATAGAGCGGATCGATGATGCGCCGGGTGTGCACTGCGGTGCGCAGGTTGCCGTCCCCCCCTGCTCCCGCCAGCTCAAAAGTCCCCATCCCCTCCATGAAGAAGGGGCGTTTTTCGCTATAGAAAATCGGATAGCGCTGATTCACCTCCACCTGAAAGGAGTCGCTTTCGACCTGGCTGAAATCAGGCCGGATCGTGCCGTCCAATGTCACGCATGAAGTAATGCCGTACTTGACGGTTACTCCGGCGTCCGGCTTGGAATCGGCTTTGCCCCATAGGCTGGGACTCGTACGGCTCTGGCGCAGGGAGTAAGTGAAATTGGGGATAGCCTCGAGCATGAGCGGCTGCTTGAGATCAACGAAATGCAGTGGCGCATGGCGGGTGAAAACGGACAGGCCCCGCGGCAGATCGGGCCAGGAGGCGGACGCGCCGAGACGGCTGACCCGGCGCCAGAAGATCACCCCCATGCGTACGTCGGCGCCGCTCTTGAACCGGATGCTCTTCAGCGGGATACGCATTTCCGCTTCATAGCCGTCGGCGGTAATTCTGCCGGCGCTGTCCCACACCCAGTCGGGGGCGGTGTCCTCTCCCCGGTTGCTCGTGGTGAGAATGTCCCCCTGAATTCCATTGGGATTTACGAACAGATCATACGAACTTTGTCCCGAGCCCAGCGCGTCGAGGCTCAATCCGATCCAGTCGTCGTTCCACAGGGTGTCTCTGCGGGCGAGCGATGTCTTGATCTTGTCGGGCTCCGGATCGTAGCAGCGAAAGGCAAAATACAGGTTGCTCTTGTCGTAGGCCATCCAGACCAGGGTCCTCTGGAGCATTTTCTCGCCGTAGGCCGGATTGTAGGTCAGCCAATCTCCCAACGGCAGAGGGTCGATTTTCCAGTCGTCCAGCTTGCCGTCAATCGCCGGCGCCGCCTGAATCAAGGGGACCTCAATGGGCCGCATTTTGCCCGGTTCGACCGTGGAAACGCCGGGCTTGCCCATTCCGCCATTGGACTGGGCTGACAGAGCGCCTGGCAGAAACAGCGGAATAAGAACCAATCCGATCAAAGCGGAGAAAATCAGGTATGGAGATCGCGTCACAACTCCCCCCTCAGGCGACAATTTGCACCTCTGAATGACTTTGACGAATTTTGCGGGAAAAAAGTTTGCTTTTCTTGGTGCAAGCTGAACGCAGCGCTGCCAAGTCTTCTGGAGTTAGGCGGCTGGTCCTGCTCCGTACACGTAAGTTATCCTGCTAAACAACGGACCGGTTTGCGCGGCTTATAAGCCCGCGGGGGGCGCAGTTCAAGCCGAAGGCGCAAGAGGATCTCCAGCGGTTGATTTTTGCCGAACGTACTCCCGATCGCAAATTCCTGTATAATGTCCTGAAATCGCATTGGGTGCGAGAAGACGGGACCATTTTTAATGGCAGATCAGGCCATTTCGCATTTCCGAATTCTGCAAAAGCTCGGAGCCGGGGGGATGGGAGAGGTTTACCTTGCCGAAGATACGCGCCTGCGCAGGCGCGTCGCGCTGAAACGCCTGCCCCAATCGCGGATGCAATCCGCGGACGCACGCCGCCGCCTCCTGCACGAAGCCCGAATGGCAGCCCAGCTGAACCATCCGAACATCGCAGCAATCTACGACATCTTCGAGGACAATGACCAGGCGCACATCGTCATGGAGTATGTGCGGGGCGAAACGGTTGCGGACCTCTTGAAAAACGGGCCCCTGCATGCCGTGGAGGCGGTCAGGATCGCCGTCCAGGTCGCCGATGCGCTGGCTGACGCCCACGCTCACGGCGTCGTGCATCGCGATTTGAAGCCTGCCAATCTGATCATGACCCAGGGAAGCAAGGTCAAGGTATTGGATTTCGGTCTTGCCAAGCAATGCGCTCCCGAAGGCGAGGACCAGGCCCTCACCAAATCCGGGGAGGAAACGGCGCTGACCGCCCCCGGGATGATCGTAGGCACGCCCGCATATATGGCTCCGGAACAGGTGCTCGGGAAATGCGCCGACGCGCGCAGCGACATCTACAGCCTCGGTGTGGTTCTGTTCGAACTGTTGACCGGCAGAAGGCCCTTCAAGGCCTCCGGCGGCTCGTTGGGACTGGGAATGGCGATTCTCACGGAGCGGGCCCCGACGGTCGCTGAGATCAATCCGGACGTGCCGGCGGGGCTGAGCGCGGTCGTGGCGCGTGCGATGGCAAAGGAGCCGCAGGATCGCTACTCCTGCGCCGGTGAGTTGCGTCAGGAACTGGCCCAGTGGCTTGCTTCGGGCGCCGAAATCCCAAGTCCGGTCACACCGAAGCCGGAAGAGACTGCGGTGGCAATTTCCTCCCAGCCTGTGCCACGAACGTGGCACAGAAAGGCCGCATGGATCGCCGGCGCGGTTTTGCTGCTGGCCGTGGCGCTCTACCTGAACCAGGGGCGCAATCCACCCACCCCATCGGCAGTCAGGAGGACGCCGATCGTCATTGTGCTGCCTTTTTCGAATCTGAGCGGCGATCCGGCCAAGGAGTATATTGGTGCGGGCATTGCCGCCTCGCTGACGAATTCGCTGGCCAGGCTCCCCGGGGTGGGCACGGTTGCGGGCGGAGTTGTGCAGGATTGCGTGCGGACGCACGGCCGCAACCCCGCGCTGATCGCCAAAGATCTGGATGCAACCGTCGTCGTCGACGGGGACGTGCAGGAATCCCAGGGCAAGATTCACGTAACCGTAAACCTCGTGCGGCCCGATGGGTCCATTGAATGGCCTTACGAGGAAATAGCCGACGTATCGGGGATTTTCACGCTGCAGGCTCGCCTCGCCGAAAGCATAGGCCTCCACCTCCAGGCGAATCTCACCGACGCGGCCCGCCATCAGCTGGCGCGCCCGCTGACGGAAAACCTGGAGGCGTTCCGGGACTACTCGAAAGCCCGTGCCTGTATGGAACGAATCGATATCGCCGGCAACCTCGACCTCGCGATTGCATCATTCCGGCGCGCCACAGAGCGTGACCCGGGCTTCGCTGCCGCTCATGCCGGACTCGGCGAAGCCTACTGGCAGCTGTACAACAGGACGAAACAGGCTCAATGGGTCGACAAGTCCAAGGAGTCCGCCTATGAGGCGCTGCGGCTCGACCCGGATCAGTCGGAGGTGAGATTGTCTCTCGCCCAGTTGCTCAGGGGCACCGGCCGCCCGGATGACGCCATTTCGGAGCTGCGCCGCGTCCTGGACAAACAGCCGAACAACGACGAAGCTCACCGGCTGACCGGGCAGATCCTCGCGGACAAGACGCAGTTCGATGCCGCCATTCGAGAGTTCCAGGAAGCGATCCGCCTCCGGCCTGAATACTGGCGCAACCACAACGCACTTGCGACTGCGTACTATAAAGCCGGCCGATTGGATGCTGCGGCGCGCGCCTTTCGGCGTGTTACGGAACTGCGACCCAACAATGCCTGGGGATTCTTGAACCTCGGGACGACGTACCTTCAACTCGGCGATTTTCGCGGCGCGCTTGATAACCTCGAGAAATCGATCGCCATTGAACCGGATGCGTTTGCCTACGCGAATATCGGAAACATCCATTACTGGAAAGGCGATTATGACGCGGCAGCCCGCTCCCACCGGCAGGCGATCAAACTCCTTCCGGGCGAAGCCTGGCTTCACCGCAATCTCGGAGACGCCCTGGCCCGGCTCGGCGAACGCCGGGAATCCACGGCGAGCTATAAGGAGGCGGTGCGGCTATCAATGGAACTTCTCAAGGTCAACGCGAAGGACGCCGGAACGCTTGCGGAGCTCGCCTTGTATGAAGCCAAGCTGGAACATAAGGAAGAAGCACGGCGCCGGGCCGCCCAGGCCCGCCAGATTCTGCCGGACGATCCGGAGGTGCTCTACAAGATAGCGGTAGTGCACTGTCTGGCCGGCGAAAACGAAAACGCGGTCTCGACGCTGAAGCTCGCAATTGCACGCGGCTACAGCCGGTTTCTGATGAGAATGGACGACGATCTGGCCCCGTTGAGATCGCTCCCCGCTTTCCGGTCTCTTGTTGCAGGCAACCAATAACTTCTGTCAGGAGGACACAAATGAAATACCTGGAATATGCTGTCGCGGCAGTCGTCGGATTTCTTGCGGGATGGATTTCTAAAGGCCTAATTCGGCCGCGGCCTCAGAACTGGAAAATCAGAGTCGCGCTGGAGAAAGTGGGCGGCCAATGGACGAAAACCATCTATGCAAACCAGCTGGAGGCACACCCCGGCGACACGATCGATTGGATTATCACAACGAATGAGGGGGTGAAAGTCGCGATCGTTAATTTCCGCGACCAAGACACGGGCAAGGCGAAGAAGCTGTTGAAAGGGAATCCGAAGGATTATATTCCGTCGCCGAAAGGCACCCTCACGGGAGAGGTCCGTGATAAAGAGATTTTTGACGAGTTGCCCAATGGGCATCAGGATTCCCATGGACGCTACCAGGACTTCATTTACGGATTCGAAGTCGATGGCGATCCCATTGACCCCGAGATCCGGATCCGCGAATACTAGATCCGGCAACGGGACATCCGTGATCCGCTCTGGAGCGTGCCGTTAACCGGTCAATCGTCTGCCCGACCGTCCGAATAATCCTGGTGGCTCCCCTGCCGGACCATGGCTTACCCACAGCAGGTGAGGCTTTGCTCAATCACACGGAAAATCCTCCACCAGACAAACGAAATAACCGCAAAAAAGTTCGCCTGTAATAAATGGTGGGGAAATGCGGACGCAACCCTATTTCTGGTTGAAACTCGAGAGTGCTGTCATCAAATCAGCCCATGCCGCGAATTGCCAGGGTAGTGATTCCTGGGATTCCGCATCACGTCGCTCAAAGGGGCAATCGACGAGAAGATATCTTTTTGGAAGATTTGGATGGGGTATTGGCGAGACACAACCTCATTCATGGTACATGCGATTCAGTTTCACGGGTTCGGTCCGGGCACGAATCCGCAGATTGATCATCTCCACGAAAACCGAGAAGCCCATCGCGAAATAGATGTAGCCTTTGGGGAGATGATGGCCAAGACCATCGGCGACCAAGGAGAATCCAATCAGCAGAAGAAAGCTGAGCGCCAGAATTTTGATGGTAGGATGGTGATCGACAAATTCCGCGATCGGCCTGGCGGCAAACAGCATCACGCCGATGGCAAGCACTATGGCCGCGATCATTACCGGAATCTGGCGCACCATTCCTACAGCCGTGATGACGGAATCGAGCGAAAAGACAATGTCGAGCAGCATGATCTGAATGATCACACCGACAAACGAGGCGCCCGCATGCGGCGCGGAATGGATTCCGGCGCCCTCGAGATTTTCGTGGATTTCCCAGGTGCTTTTGCCCAGCAGGAACAGGCCGCCGAGCAGCAGGATAAGGTCGCGCCCGGAAACCGGGTGATCGAACACAGAAAACATCGGCCGGGTGAGGCCGATCATCCAGGACAACGAGAGCAGCAACGCTATGCGCGTGAGCATGGCGGCGAGCAAGCCCGCGGTGCGTGCACTCCCTTGCCGCTGCGGCGGCAGCTTGCCGGCAAGGATGGAAATGAAGATGATATTGTCCACGCCGAGCACGATCTCGAGCGCGGTCAAGGTCGCCAGAGCAATCCAGATCTCAGGATTCGTAAGCCAATGCACGCCAGCCTCCGATTTTTTTTATGCGCTGCCCGGTGCTACCATTCGGATCTTCTGCCGTTTCGGGCCAGGGGGTGAGCCCCTGATATCTACCATCAAAACTGTCCTTCAGCAAGTTGGAAAACGCGTGATTGGTGTCAGGTCTTCAGAATCCAATTTCCAAGCGCACGAATCGTTTGCCGCCGTGTAATAATGGATCCCGGAGGCCTGACACCCGGACTGGGCTCCACACTCCAGAGCCGCTGCGTGGCTGCGGACCATCCGATTTGTACCGGGTGAGCCTTTTTATTGATTCGTCCTTGTTTCGGGAGAGATGCATGGATCCGCGGACTCCGATATCCCTCATTACCGGGGCGCTGGGCAGTGGGAAAACCACCCTTTTGCGGCGCATTCTGAGCGCCACGGAGCGCCGGATCGCGGTTCTGATGAATGAATTCGGCGAAATTGCCATCGACAGCCGTGTCCTGCCCGGGCAGAATCTGCGCATCATCGAGCTTGCCGGCGGGTGCGTATGCTGCGAACTGACCGGCGAGTTTGAAGCGGCCGTGAACGAGGTCCTCGAACGTTATGAGCCGGAGCTGATTGTCGTGGAGGCGACCGGAGTGGCGGAAGCGGACGCGCTCGCCTATGAAGTGCAGGACAACCTGCCGCAGGTGCGCCTCGACAGCGTGATTCACATCATCGATGCCTATGCCAGCATCGAGCACCCGGAAATCGGCTATGCCGCCCGCTCGCAGCTCCGCCAGGCTGATGTCGTGCTGATCAACAAAACCGACCTGGTTGCCTCATCCGCCCTGGCAAATGTGGCGACGCAGGTCAGAGCCCATAACGAAAGGGCATTCATGGTCGAGTGCGTCCGGTGCGGTGTCGACGAAAACATCCTGTTCGGACTGGAGCCCAGGAGGCGGGATTGGCATGGAAGCCCTCACGGAGGCGCGAGTTTTGAGGCTTTCGTCTATAGCGGCAGTCGCCTGTTCGACCGCGCCCGTTTTGAGCAGGCAGTGGCAGGATTGCCCGGCGGCGTCTATCGCGCCAAGGGATTTGTTCGCTTCCGCGCTGAATCTTGTCTTTTCAATTACGTCGCCGGACGCATGGACCTCGAGGCCTTTGAAGCGGATAAGACCGAGCTGGTTTTCATCGGGCCAGACGTCAAGGCTCTTCAGGAAGGGATTGTGGCGGAACTGCGAAAATGCGAGGTGCCGGACCATGCCCTATGAATATCTGCCTGACATTGCCATTGCCGACGTCGCGTTCCGGGCCTGGTCCGATACCCTGGAAGGCCTTTTCACTGCCGCGGCCGATGCCACGATGAACGTGATGGTGGGCGATCTGGAAACGATTGCCGGGCGTGAGATCCGGCCTCTGCGCGTCAGCAATGCCGAATTGGATCTGCTGTTGTTCGAGCTGCTGCAGGAGTTGATTTTCTACAAGGATGCGGAAAAGCTGCTGCTGCGGATCAAGAGCCTGGAAATCCGGCGCCTGCAGGACGGATACGAACTGATAGCGGAAGCGCGCGGGGAGGAACTCGATCCCGCCCGCCACGATCTCATCGTTGATGTAAAGGCCGTGACGCTCCACCGGTTTCGAGTCGACCGCACGCCGGCCGGCTGGGAAGCAGAAGTCATCCTGGACATTTAGCCCGGATTATTCATGAATGGGGAAAAAGATCCCCTCCAGCGCTTGCGGCGACAAGAGTTCATGGGATACTGAAGTGGCTTTGCGACTAACGGAGTGTTTGAGACTATATTGGGCATCACTTTTTTATCAGGTTAAAAACTTCAGCGCAGAGAACGCGGAGAAAAAAACTGAGGACGCAGAGAATGCTATGGTGGCTCTGTGACCTCAGGTTTTTTCTCTGTGCCCTCTGCGCTGAGCTTTTGCTTTTCCGTGTCATCCCGCGAAGCGGATATTTCTGCAAGTCGGCTTTTATTCTGACTCCTGACTCCTGGCTCCTGACTCCCTCAAACTGAATCTGCCAATCAAGTCCGGAGATTGGTTGCAGCAAAACACCGCACCAGGTATTTCCATGTTGCCTACTTTGGCGTTTTGGGGCGTCCGAGAAGGTCCGCGAGGGCGGCCTGTTGCCGGCTTGCGACCACGGCCAGGACTTCGTCCCCGGCATGGAGTATGGTTTCGCCGCGCACTGCGATCACCTCATCCTTCCGGATGATGGCGGCGAGCGTGCAATTGTCGGGGAGCGGCAGGTCCCGGACCATCTTGCCCGCGGCTGGAGCGTTGGGCGCGATCTTCTCTTCCACCAGCGCGACTTCGCCTTTGCGCAGCTTCACCAGCGTCATCATGTCGCCCAGCGACATTTCCTCGGCGATGAGCTTCGCCATCAGGTCGGCCTGGTTGATGGCCACGTCGACGTGGAATTTCCCGTCAAACAGCCAGGCGTTGCGGGGATTATTGATACGCGCGATGGTGCGGGGCACGCCGTAGCGGTCGCGGCCCATATAGCAAAGAACGAGATTGTCCGCATCCACCGTTGTGCACGCGGCAAGGACCTGGCATTCCTTGATGCCCGCGAGCTCGAGAACGTGCGGGCTGGTCGGATCTCCCTGGCAGATCGCCTCGGTCGGCAGTTCCTGATGGATGCGGGCGAGTACGTCGCCGCGGTCTTCGATCAGGCGGACCGTGTGCTTCTGGGCAACGAGATAAGTTGCCAGTTGTGCGCCGGTGCGGCCGCCTCCGGCAATGATGACGAACATGTCAGCCCTCCTGCGGGATTTTTTTGACTTTATCCGGAGCCTGCCCGCCTGAAGGCGCCTTGGCTTCCGAGAGGATCTCCTCGATGCGCTGGGCCCCCATGCTCACGGGACTGATGACCTGCAAGCGAAAAGCCTCGTGCAAAGGGCGCTTGCGCGAGTCGTAGTTCCTCACTACCACATTGGGCACCTTGAAGACGACCTGAGCGACATGGCCGAGCACCGTATTGACGGAATCGGACGGCGTTACGGCGGCCAGGGCGTGCGCGTGCTCGATGCCGGCGCGCACCAGGACCTCCTGGGTCAGAACGTCCCCGCGCATGGTAAGGCCGCGGAAATCCTCCGGCAGATTTCTGAAGGCCGCCGAATCCTGATCCACGACCGTTACCTTGTGGCCCTTGCGATACAGCCCGTAGGCGACTTCAGCGCCCACGCGGCCGCAACCCACGACGATGATATTCATATACGTCCAGCTCCCATCCCCCAGTTAGCCGGCCTTGTAGGGGACATCGGTAATGATGACGCCTCTCCTGAACAAGAGCACAAGCCGCAACAGCATGGCAGTCTGGGTGTGAAGAAGGTTGTGGATCCACCGTTTCGGTACAAACTGGGGCACGACAATCGTGATGGTTTCGTTCGGCTGCCGCTGGGAGGCGATGGAATCGATGTATTGCAGCAGCGGCTCCAGGAAGAGACGGTAAGGCGAATCCAGAATGACGAGCCGCACTCCTTTTCCCCAGATTTCCCACTGTTGCCGCACCCGCTCTCCCTCCTCCGGATCAATCGACACATGAACCGCCGTGACGTCATCGGAGAGCATCTGCGCATAACGGAGCGCCGCGAGCGTCCCCTGGTGCACGGCGCTGACCGGAAGAATGACGCGGTGCCGCGGTTGGGGCGGCGGCTCGCTGAAGGAATCCAGCGCCAGACTATGCGCCAGCGCATGGTAGTGGTTGTAAATCCCGCGCAGGGCCACCACCAGGACGGGTATCAGCACCAGCACCACCCAGGCCCCTTCGAAAAACTTGGTCGCCGAAAAAACGACTACCACCACGGCGGTGCAGCAAGCCCCGATGCTGTTAATGGCCATCTTGGTCTTCCAGCCGGGCTCGTAGGTCAGGCTTGAGCCGCGCTCCTTGATTTCCATGCCGGGCTGCAGCCGCCCCACTTTCCACCAGCGCCGCGCCATGCCTGCCTGCGACAGAGTGAATGCCAGGAACACTCCGATGGCATAGAGCGGAATCAGCGCAGTCACGCTGGCATTGAAACCTATGATCAGAAGCGCGGCAATCAGCGCCAGGGCCATGATCCCCCGGGAATAGACCAGCCGGCTGCCGCGGTAGGTTAGCTGGCGGGGCAGGAAACCATCGGACGCCATCATCGCGCTCAAACGCGGGAAGCCCGCGAAAGAGGTGTTGCATGCCATGATCAGGATGATCGAAGTCGCCGCGATGGTGGCCATGTAAAACAGGCCCTTACCGTCAAACGACGTGCGCGCCAGCTGCGAAATCACCGTCTCATATTCGGACGGGACCGCGCCGACGTGCCGGGCAAGGAAAGAAATGCCCAGGAAAAGGGTGCCGAGGATGAAGGCCATCCAAATGAGCGTGATGCCGGCGTTGCGTGTCCGCGGCTCCCTGAAGGCCGTAATGCCGTTGGAAATCGCCTCGACTCCGGTCAGGGCGGAAGTGCCGTTGGCAAAAGCGTGCAGGATCAGGAAGGGCGTAATCGCGTGGACACCATGCAAGATCTCCAGGGAAGGCGGATCCGGCACCGTGCCGAGCGTTCCCCAAAAGTAGCGAAACAGCCCGATTCCGACCGTGGCGTACATCGAGAGGACAAAGAAGTAGGTCGGGATGGCAAATGCCTTGCCGGATTCCTTCACCCCGCGCAGATTGATGATCATGATAAACATCACCATGATGACCGACAGGTGCACTCGATAGGGGAACAGGGCCGGAATTGCCGAGACCACCTGGGCTATGCCCGAAGACATCGAAACGGCAACCGTCAGAATATAGTCGGTGATCAGGGCCGCGCCTGCCGTGCGTGCGGCGACATCGCCGAGATTGTCACGGGCAACGATGTACGATCCACCGCCGCTGGGGTAGGCATAGATGGTCTGTTCATAGGAGAGAATGACGATGGCCAGAAGGATCACGATGGCGATAGCAATCGGGAATACCAGGCCGAATGCCGCAGTTCCCGCGGCTGCCAGCACCACGAGCATTTCCTGAGTCGCATAGGCCGTCGACGAGAGCGCATCCGAGGCGAAGATCGCCAGACCGGTCAGCTTGCCCAGCGTCTGATGCGAGGCATCTGCCGTTGGCAAAGGCCTCCCGATCAGCCAGGAGCGCCAGGAGCGCTGCGGGACAAACTCCGCCTTGCGTCGCTGCACCGCGCTGCCGTTTTCCTGATCCAGGGATACCATAGTGATCTCTAAAGGCGCTAATTCTACGCCCACAGGCTAGGCAAGTCAAAACCCGTATGCAACCGGCCTATGATTCAGATGGCAGCCACAATGCAAATTGCGATCCAGGTTCCAGGGGCCGGCAGAGAATAGCCCCGCGCGCAAGAGGGTGTCCAACGGTTTGGGCGCGCGGGGAGCGCGGGCGTCCCGCCCAATCCCGCATGGTTTTTGCTCCAATTGGCCTGATTCAAGACCTGAAGGGCGCGTTTGGAGTGCGGCGACTCGTCGCCGCTCTGGAAATCGTGTTCTGGCCGCGCAACGGCAGCTTGCTGCCGTTTTCAGGAGGGACCCATGCCTGGCTACAGGCGCACCGCGGCAAACCCGGCAGCAAGCTCCCGGTGTGGGGCAGCACCAGGCTGTTGAAAGCGGCGACCAGTCGCCGCACTCCAAACGCGCCATGGGCGCCATGCGTCAAAAACCATGCGGCATTGGGCGTCCCGCCCGCAAAATCCGCCTGCTCCCGGCGATTTTCGACTGCGTCATTTAGCAATTGCGCGGTGGGGCCCGATTATTGGTGAAGTGTATGGGTATTTTGCGGGCGAGACGCCCGCGCTCCCTGTGGTGCGGCGTGAAAAAGTCGGATCATCGGGCTGCCTTCTGGGATATGATCATACCGTAAGGAATACGAACCGATTCAGAAGGAGTATCTATGAAGCGTCTCATCATCGTAGCAATATGGTTGGCCGGCAGCACGGTATGCCTGGCCCAGGGGACCAGCGGAGAGTTGCAGTTGACCTACCAGCGCATTCAGAGTTTCACCATGCGCTCAGGGATTCCCTCGTTCTTTGATTTCGATGGCGTGGCCCTGAACGGCGGCGGTTATGGTTTTGTATACAACATCACGGAGAAATTCGGATTGTTCCAGCAGATGGGCTTTTTTGGCGGCGTCGAACAGAGCCCCTACAAGATCCGCCTGATCACCGAACATCAGGGATTGCGCCTGAAGACGGAGAAGGGCTCCGTAACGTTGTACGCCAAGGGCGGCGTGGGTTTCACACGCTATGTGTTCGAGTCTTCCGGGCAAACCCAGGGAGTCGATTCCCATGTGAATTTCGTGTATGGCGGGGGTATGCATTTCCCGATTTTCAGCGGATTGAGAATGATCATCGACGTTTCCCGTCAAAGCATGGGATTGCCCAACCTGACCGGGATGCCCAATCGCTCGAAGTGGAGCAATGCATTCTATCTGTCTACCGGGATCGTATTCTGTTTCGGCGATTAACCGGTTTCTGTCGCGAAACTCGCAAAATCCTGTAGGGGCGACCGGCAGGTCGCCCGCGTTTCGACAGGTCCAATGACAAACAATTGGACTCCTCATGAATTCAATCAATTGAGGCTGCTTCGCTTACGTCCCAATTGCCGCGATGGGCGCGAATCTTCGGGCGACCTGCCGGTCGCCCCTACATTTCGCGTGTTGTCACCGGATTCGGAGTTTCGAGACAGAAACTAGCCGGCAACATCCGCCTGCCTTGGCAAGGAGGTTTTCAGCATGAAAGCGATTGCCGATCTTTGTGTCGTGCCCCTGGGCGTGGGAGTGAGCCTGGGGAAATATGTCGCGGAATGCGAACGGATTTTGAGGCAAAGCGGCCTGAAGATCAAGCTGCATGCCTACGGCACCAACATCGAGGGGGATTGGGACGAGGTCATGGCGGCCGCAAAGGAATGCCACCGGGTGCTGCATGCCATGGGGGTCCCGCGCATCAGCTCATCGATTCGCATCGGCACCCGCACCGATCGCGAGCAGACGATGGAAGATAAAATCCGCAGCGTCGAAGAGACACTAGCCAAGGACTGCGCCCTTGATATCCCGCCAAAAAGCGGCGGGATATGAGGAGCCAGAAGGGATCCATGGAAGTTTTCACTCGCCGATGGGAATAAGATCGACGCAGCGATTCTGGCTTCTAACGAGAACAAAATTCCCGTCACGCTTCGCATAACAGTCTAACCTAGCGTTTCAGCTGCTCGTCCCGTCGGGCTTTGAATTCGCAGCCGGGTTTCCATTCCGGGAACCTGTCGGCCTGGGCGACACGATATCCGATCAGACCGTAAAACTGCAGGTCCTGAACGGCGCCGCTCATGTCCCAATCGTCCCGCACCACATCGGCCGGCTTGTGGTAAATATTGTTGGTGTAGTCTTCCCTTATCTTCAGGCCATACCCCGCCGGCTTGCCGATAAAGTCGATCCCGCTGCCGCTGGCGAGCGCGGGGACCCCCATCTTCGCGAAAGGGAAGTGATCGGAACGATAATAGGAGCCCTTCTCGGGCGTGGGGTCGGGGCGCAGAACGCGTCCCTGTTCCGCGGCGACCGCGCCGGCGATATCGTCCAGTTCCGAATTTCCGAGGCCCACGATCGTGATGTCTTTGGTTTTGCCGTACACATTTAGGACGTCCATGTTGATTACGGCCAGCGTGCCGGCCAGCGGGTATAGAGGTGATTCGGCGTAATAGGCGGATCCGAGCAGCCCCTGTTCCTCGGCGGTAACGGCCAGAAAGAGGATCGAGCGCCTGGGCGGCACGGCCAGTTTGCGGTATGCGTTCGCCAGCTCGATCAGCCCGCCGATGCCGGTCGCGTTGTCCTGGGCGCCGTGATAGATCTTGTCGCCGTTTACTTCCAGGCCGATGCCGTAGTGGTCCCAATGCGCCGAATAAACTACGTATTGGTTTCCGAGCCGGCGATCGCTCCCCTGAAGCAGCCCGACCACATTGCGCGACCGGATGTTGCGGATCTTGTTGGTGAGACTGATCGAGGCATTGATTCCGAAAGGCGCCGGCGTGAAGCCGCGGCTGAGGGCCTGTTTTTTGAGCGTGTCGAAATCGCGGCCTGCCATGGTGAAGAGTTTCTTTGCCGATTCGAGACTGATCCAGCCTTCGACAGCGGCGCGCGACATGTTTTTGTCGGACGCGACAAAATCGAACTGCTCGCCGACCTTATTCTGCACCACGGCGAAAGGATATCCGGCCGGCCCGGTCTCATGGACAAGAAGCACGCCGGCCGCCCCCAACTTTGCGCCGATTTCGTATTTATAGGTCCAGCGCCCGTAGTAGGTCATGGCGCGGCCGCCGAAAACCTTCGGATCGAGTTGCTCCGGATTTGACGGATCGGGCACCGGCGGATCCCCGATGAGCATGACGAGCGTCTTTCCCTTGAGATTTGCCCCTTTGAAGTCATCCCAGGAATATTCCGGAGCCTGCACGCCGTAGCCCACGAAGACCAATTCCGAATCCTTCAGCTCCGCGGTTTCGGCTTCGCGTTTGGTCCAGGCGACAAAATCGTCCTTGAACTTGAGCTGCTGTTCTTTCCCCCCCTTGGAAAATGTCATCGTCACGTTCGGGTCGGGAGTAATGCCCACCAGCGGCACGTTCTGCACGTACGTGTTGTTGGGATTGCCCGGTTTGAGGCCGGCCTTGCGGAATTGGTCCGCAATATAGGCGACTGTGAAATCCTCCCCCTTGGAGCCGGGGGCGCGCCCTTCGAACGCATCCGAGGAAAGCAGTTTGGTATGCTCCAGAACGGCGTTGCCGTCGATTCCGGCAAAAGTCTGGGCAGGCGTTTTGGAGTTGGGAGGAACGCTCGGGCTGCCACAGGCTCCGAGCGACAGGGCCAACACCAGCGATGACAGCGCGCACGACAGTGACTTCATGGAGATCTCCTTGGCATGCCAGATAAGCTAGAGGTTTTGCGCCAGGGATGCAATAGGGAAAGGAGACAGGAGACAGTAGACGGGAGACAGTAGAAAGCTGGATCTGGATTGAGTCGAGTCTGTGCCAGGGGAGGAGGAAAGGCAGGGGCAAAGGAATAAATGGGATCCGGAAAACGGAGCGGAGGAAATGGCGTCCAGGTCCAGGTCGAAGTCCAGGTCCAGGTCCAGGTCCAGGAGTGGTGAAAGTAGAGTTTCGCGATGGAAAGCAGCTTACGCATAGTCGAGGAGGGAGATTCCCCCGCTCAGGATCAGCGCATGACCGGCGCCGGGAAATTCGTGGATGCGGGCGCCGGGAATCAGCGACTTCATGAGCCGGGCTTCGGATACCGAGGGCACGAGTTTGTCCTTGTGGGCGGCGATCAGGACCGTGGGAACGGCGACTTCCGGCAACCTTGGCCGCAAATCGGTTTCCCCGATCAATTGCAGGCGCCGGCGGTATCCGGCAGGATCGATGCGGGAGACGATATCCCGGAAGCGCATTCTGTCTTCAGGTTTGACCCCTTCGGTTATGAGTATGATTTCGACAATTATATTTTTCAGATGACGAGCCGTTTTGAAATGCAGCAGCGGTGTCAGCCCGCGGGCCAGCCACAAAATCGCGCGGCGGCGGTAATAGGGGAAGGTATTCACGAGGATCAGGCGGCGCACGCGGGCCGGATAGGTCAGCACATAATCCATCGCGACCAGTCCGCCGAAGGATTCCGCCGCCACCAGAATCGAAGCGGGCGGCTCCCGCTCGGTCGCCTCTCCCAGCCTGCGGGTGAGGTCATGGAGGGTGTAATTGCCGCCTGTGCCGTAATTCCAGGCAAGCACGCGATAGTGGCCGGCCAGCAAAGCCTGCTGGCGATGGAAGGTCTCTCCGGTGCCGTCAAGCCCCGGGATCAGCAGTGCCAGCGGTTTCGCTTCCGTCGTGGTCATGGACGCTAATTGTAATCGCATTTCCAAGCCAAGTCATCCACCTATGGGGAGGAGTCAGGAGCCAGGAGTCAGGAGTCAGGAGAAAAGACTGCGCGGGGGCATTCTGACTCCCGGCTCCTTTTGATTACTGCAAACACCGATTTCAGCCGGAGATTTTGAAATGGCAAGGCGCCAAGAATTTTTGTGTCTGTTTAGCCCTTTGGCTAAGTGGAACAGCTCTTGCGCACAAAAAGCTGCCGCGGATTACAATGAAAAATCCGTGAAAATCCGTGGCTGTTTTTATTACGCCTGAACAGCTAAGAATTTTCGTGCAATTTGTGGCCGGGATTTATAAGCTAAGTACTGGAGTTCATAAATACGGTAAGGTATTTTCGCCCCTCGGGGATTCACGGGCTGGAAGCCCGTGCCACGTTAACAGGCAGCCGTGGCACGGGCTTCCAGCCCGTGAAACTGCGAAGTCTGCTCCATTCTGCCCCTGTGGCAGAATACGTG
>Ga0315277_10002485_pt1 | contig 25745 bp, 22 predicted proteins | sample YL17G05_15_MG_FD_203695 | JGI IMG/M metagenome (GOLD analysis project Ga0315277, IMG submission 203695) | Sediment microbial communities from Yellowstone Lake, YNP, Wyoming, USA - YL17G05_15 | ecosystem: Environmental > Aquatic > Freshwater > Lake > Sediment | place: USA: Wyoming | collected... | reverse complement strand
CCCGGGCTCGATCAGGTTCACCACACACGTCTCCATCCCCGCCGAGCCGGTGCCACTTACCGCCAGCGTCAGCTCGTTCCGGGTCTGGAACACCTGCTTGAGCATGTCCCGCACCTCGTTCAGCACCTCCAGGAACTGCGGGTCGAGGTGGCCGACGGTCGGCCTCGCCATCGCCTGAAGGACGCGCGGGTTCACGTCCGACGGGCCGGGGCCCATGAGCATTCGGGGTTTGATGTGGGTGAGGTCGAGCATAGTGCTGATCGCTGTCCGAGGTGGTGAATGCACTGACATTCGCCTTTGCGGATGGCGACGCCTGCCGTGTTCCGAGAGCGCGGCGTGCGCGGGGGCTGTCATGCTGAGCGCAGCGAAGCACCCCGCCGTTCCGGACAGTTCAACGGCGTGGTCCTTCGCCTGGTCCGCTGAAGGCGGACCGGCTCAGGATGACAACTGCAACGCCAATGCCCCCCTACCTCTTCCTCAGCACCCCCGCCATCACGCGCCACTCGTCGGATTCGTCAATGGGAAGCGCGTCGCGCGGGAGCAGTGACGTGCACCGCTTAGCGAAAGCTATGCAAAACTGCGCAAAGCTTCTCTATATGCTATATGCTAGCACGGCAAATCCAGATCCGTCACGATCCGCTCGACCTGCTCTGGCGTCATCGCCTGGCGGTAGAGCGCCTTCCATAGCACCCGTGAGGTCACGTCGAGATCGTGGTCGCTCTCCTTGGGCCAGTCGGTGATCCTTCTGTCCCTCACCCACTTCTTCACCAAGTCGAGATCGAAGCGGACGTGCGGCCAGCAGCGCAGGGCCGGGCAGCCCTGCTGCACCCACTCCCACAGTGTCTGCGGGGAGCAGTTCAGGCGTCGGCAGATGTCCCGGGAGTCCATCACCTTCAGCTTCGTGCGGCTGTGGGGCACGCCCCACCAGTCCTTGCCCTGCCCCGTCGGCTTGCCGTGAGTGCCGCTCATCATGTCCACCTCCGCCACCTGCCAGTTGAGTTCTTCCAGCTTGAAGCCGTAGAGCGCAGCGTTCTCCTGGCACTGCTTGCGGCGGAGTTCAGTCCAGGGCATGGCCCAGATGCGCGCCGCCTCGTCGCTGATCTTGATGCTCGGATCATCGCCGGAGGCGAAGAGCTGCCTGACCTGCGCTCCGATGATCTTCCCGGCCTTGCGCGACGCGCCTTCGACGTCTCCCTGCTTGAGCAAGCGATTTGCTTCCCTGAGCAGCCGCTCAACGGTAGCTTTGGTGAACTGCTCATCCGCCTTCCTGCTCTTCACGGTCTCCTTTGCCATCCCAAACGCCTCCTTGAGTATGGTTCGGGCGCGGCTGAGACGGCTCTTTACCGTCCCCTCCTGCACACCGAGGAGCGTGGCCGCCTCCGCGCAGGTGTAGCCGGCGAGGACCACGAGCGCAACGGTCTGCCGCATCTCCTGGGGCAGGCGTTGCAGGAACCCCTGGGCCATGTGGTGGCGCACGCTTCCCGGGCGGACCTCTGAGGTGTGCATGCGCTCCAGCTCCTCCGGCGGCAGCGGCTCCTCCCGGCGCTGGCGCAGCCTCATCAGCGCCAGGCGGTCAGCGGTGCGACGCAGCCACGGCAGCAGCGCCTCCGGGTCGCGGAGCTGGTGGAGCCGAAAGAACGCCTGCACAAACGCCTCCTGTGCCACATCCTCCGCGTCCGCCAGCGTTCCCAGTCTGCCCGCGGCCAACGCCACCAGCACCGCGCGATGGCGCCTGACGACCTCCTCGAAGGCCGCCATCTCGCCCGCCCGCGTCCTCGCCACCAGTTGCGCGTCGGTGTGCCTTGCCATCGCTCTATACCCATGATGCACTTCGGCGCCGAAACGGTTCCCGCCTTGACTCTCATTCTGGTTCCTCTACAATAACCAAGCCGGAGGCAGGAGGATGAGCTTGATGGCGGATGAGTACCCAAGCACGCTCGATACGGCGTGGTCTCCCGCCGCCTCCCGGTTGCGCTCAGGTTTGGCGCTACTGGTGGGAGCCGTGTTTCTGGTGTGGACGTATGCGGATGGCGTGTCAGTCTATGGGCGATTGCCCGACCGGATACCCACCCACTTCGGGCCGAGCGGCGCCCCGGATGCGTGGGCGGCCAAGGGCTTGTTCTCGGTCTACGGGATGCTGCTGGGAGGGGCCGGTTTGCTGTTTGTGATGGCGTTAGCGTCGCGGCTTAGCGCGAAGTGGTACAACTTCCCCGGCAAGGAGCGCGTTCTCAAGCTGGCGCCTGCGCAGCAGGCCTACGTGATCGCTCCCATGCAGGAGCTGATCGCCTGGTTGGGCGCGGCGATTGCAGTGGCGTTCAGCATCGGCTCGCGGCAGATGTGGGCGGTGGCACTGGGGGAACGGCCGGAGATCTCGGTGGCGGTGATGCTCCTGCCAGCTGCCGTTGGGATTGTTGGGGCGGTGGTGAGCATAGTGGTAGCCCGCGCGCGCCTGCGCGCCGTTGAGGAGGCCGAGTGAAGGCGACCAAGCGCCCCGATCTGGTGCTGATGCACCCGCCCGCAGTGTTCGACTTTCGCGAGCGGCCGCTGAACCACTGGATGTTGAGCAAGCCGGTGGACACAGCGCCGACCTTCGAGTACTACCCCGTGGGCTTCATCACCATCCTCGACCACCTCGAAGAGCGCGGGCGCGCCGTGCGCCTCGCCAACCTGGCGGTGAAGATGCAGAACCGGCGCTTCGACCCCCGCCGGTTCGTACGGGAACAGCAGCCGCTCCTCTTCGGTATTGACCTGCACTGGTGTCAGCACGCCGACGGCGCGCTCAGCTTGGCGAAGGTGTGCAAGGAGGAGCATCCCGACATCCCGGTCGCCCTCGGCGGCATCTCCTCCACTTACTACTGGCGCGAGATCATGGACACGTGCCCGGAGGTGGACTTCGTGCTCCGCGGGCACACCACCGAGGAGCCGCTGGCGATGCTCATCGACGCGCTCGAGGCAAAGCGCGAGCCTTCCGAGGTGCCAAACCTCGTCTGGCGCGGCAATGGCGAGGTGGTCGAGAACCCGTTCACCCACCAGCCCACAGAGCTGACCACCAAAGTAAACTACCAGCGACTCCGCCAGCACATGAACATGCTCCACCCCGGCGAGTGGCTGCTCACCGGCCAGCACTGGCCGGTGTACTGCTTCAACCTCCTGCTCTTCTGCAAAGGATGCGTGGAGAACTGCGCCATCTGCGGCGGCTCCAACTGGGCGCAGGGGCTGGAGGAAACGCCGCTGTGGGACGTGGAGGTGCTGGCGGAGATGTGCGTGGCCGCCCGGGAGTTGACCCGCTTCCCCATCCGCCTGCCCGGCGACATCCGCCAGGGCGACTGGCGCGGCTTCCTGGCCGCGCTGAAGCGGCGGAGGTTCACGCGCGCCATGCATTTCGACATCTTCCGGCCCGGTGATGCGGAGTTCTACCGCGCCCTCGCCGACGCGGTGCCTGAGCTGCAGGGCACGATCGGGCCGGTGACCCATGACGAGGAGCTGCGGGCGCGCTACGGGATGCCCTACGAGAACGCCACCCTGGAGCGGTCCGTGCAGGAGTTCCTGGCGGTGGGCGGCAAGCTCGACCTGTTCTTCTACATCGGCATTCCGGGGCAAACCAAGGAGAGCGCCAGGGAGACCACCGACTACGCCCTTCGCTTGCTGGAACGCTACCAGCAGGGTCGCAAGCCGCGGTTCGATGTGTACGTTTTCGCGCTGGCGCCGTTCATTGACCCTGGAAGCCTCGCCTTCACCTATCCCGAGCGCTACGGCTACCGCCTGCGCGCCCGCACCCTCGCCGAGCACCGTCAGCTCATGCGCCAGCCGGAGTGGTGGGACACGCTGAACTACGAGTCGGAGACGATGTCCCGCCGCGAGTTGGCGGAAGCGGCGATCGAAGCCGAGATGCGGGTGACGAAGGCGCGAACTGATCTGCGGCTCTACCCGCGGCGCAACGCGCGGCGCGATATGCAGCGGCTGGAGGAGGAGCAGAACAGGCTGGAGGGTGCCGCCGGGGTAGACTAAAGCGTCTCTTGCCTTGCCGTTACGACGGCAAGGCAAGAGACGGAACAGAAAGCCATCGCAGAGGGCCTCTGTGGACAACTGCGACATGACCATAACGCAAGAGACTCTGTAGGAACTGGCCGGCGGAAATCCACGGCGGCCGGGGAAGTCCACGCGGGTAAGAGGGACCGCCCGCGGGGCCGCCGAAGTGAGGGAGCCGGCGTTGCGGAGCGGCAGCGCCGCAGGCGACAGCGGCGCGCTCCCAAACCAGGGGTCGAGATGGAACGGGAAGGCGTGTTCTCGCCCGCCCACTGGCGGTCGGGCGGGATGGTAATCGGCGCCTGCTATGTGATGCTGGGCCTTGCCGACATGGCCCTTTCCTCAGTCGCGTTCATAGCCGGCATTCCGGAGGTGAACCCATTCCTCGCCTGGCTGGCGGCGCGCGGGCTGTTTGTGCCGGGCAAACTGCTGTTGACCCTGACGGTGGGAGCGGCGGTTGCCTGGCTGTACTCGCGGCGAGGCGGCCGAGCGGTCGGCTGGGTGGCGCTGCTCACAATGGTCGGGGTGGATGTGTACCACCTGTGGGGGTTGGGGTGGTTGTGAAGTAAGCCTCGGACCTGTGGGACTTGGGTCCTCCCGGCGACCTCCGTCGTCCCGGGGGCCCTGCAGAGGCGGCGGGCGTTGGCTCGCACGAAAGGGCCTGTGAGCGGGCAGGCGGCCGGAGGCTGGGGGCCCGCCAGAGGCAGACGGGCCTGTGCCACTTGAGCGCCCCTTGACTCGGCCTGCGTGATGTGGTAGATTAGCGGTGACGATGATCGCGGTTGTTGAGCCGGGCTGGATGCAGGGAGGCGCCGGCTCGGTTTTTGTTTGGCCCGGAACGGCGAGAGGAGTGGCAGAGGTGCCACGACAGGCGAGGATTCACGATCGTGGTTTCTGGTGGGCGTGCACGGAGTGCCGCAGCCGGAACTACACGAGCTACAAGAATAAGCGCAATGACCCGGATCGGATGAAGCTGCGGAAGTACTGCCGGATGTGCCGCAAGCATACCGAGCACCGGGAGACGGGACTCACGGCGCGGGCGGGCCGCTAGGGCGCGCCCTGCGGAGACAGGCCCGTAGCTCAATTGGCAGAGCACCGGTCTCCAAAACCGGGGGTTGTCGGTTCGATTCCGGCCGGGCCTGCCAGAGTGGTAGACAGAGGGAGAGGATAGGCCGGGTGAGAGCCTGCGAAGCGGCTCGGGCGATGGCGAGAAGGCAATGACACAGGATCAGCGCGGGGAAGCAGTCCGGCGCAGGGGACGGTGGGCCAGGTTCAAGGCCTACCTGCGCGACTCTTGGCTGGAACTGCAGAAGGTGATCTGGCCGAGCAAGGAAGAGGTCGTGAAGATGACCGGGCTGGTGGTGGCGGTGGTGATCGTGGTGGCGGTCTTCATCGTGACGTGGGATCAGGCGCTGCTGGTGATCACCCGCCCGCTGTACGGTCACTAGCCACTAGCGCGGCCGGGAAGCAGAGATGGCGAAACAGTGGTACGTAGTCCATACCTTCACCGGATATGAGGACAAGGTGAAGGTGAGCATCGAGAGACGGGCGGCCGCCATGGGGCTGACGGAGCGCCTCGGCCACATCCTGGTGCCGACGGAGGAGGAGCTGCGGGGGACCCGGCGGGGCCGGCGGCAGGTGAGCAAGCACAAGGTGTTTCCGGGATATGTAATCGTGGAGATGGAGCTGGATGACCAGACCCGGCACCTGGTGAGAAGCACGATGGGGGTGACGGGGTTTGTGGGGCCCGACCGGCAGCCGGTGGCGCTGATGCAGGAGGAGGTGCAGAGGCTGCTGTCTCAGGTGAGCGAGGACGCGCCGGCGCTGCGGGCGGCCTGGCAGGTGGGGGAGACGGTGAGGATCACGTCGGAGCCGTTCGATGGGATTCACGGCAGGGTGATGGAATTGGATGTGAAGCGGGAGAAGCTGAAGGTGCTGGTCTCCATCTTCGGCCGGGAGACGCCGGTGGAGGTGGACTTCGCGGACGTGGAGAAGCTGGACTGATGCGTCTCGTGCATTACCGCGACGGCGGGAATGCACGAGACGGCGCGGAGAGCCGGCGGAGGCCGTCTCTGTGGGCATCTTCGCCACCATCATAGGCCAGGAGACTGCGCGAGAGAGCGGTGAGCGATGGCGAAAAAGGTGCGAGCGGTAGTAAAGCTGCAGATCGAGGCTGGGAAGGCGACCACCGGGCCGCCGGTGGGGCCTTCGTTGGCTCCGCACGGGATCAACCTGATGGAGCTGATCAAGACCTACAACGCGCAGACGGCGAACCAGGTGGGGTCCATCGTGCCGGTGGAGGTGACGATCTATGAGGACCGCTCGTACACGTTCGAGCTGAAGACCCCGCCGGCGTCGCAGCTTCTGCGGAAGGCGGCAGGGATCGAGAAGGGGGCCTCCACCGCAGGGCGAGAGGCGGTGGGAAAGGTGACGAAGGCGCAGGTGCGGGAGATCGCAGAGCTGAAGATGCGCGACCTGAATGCGAACGATGTGGATGCCGCGATGCGGGTGATCGAGGGCACCGCGCGCAGCATGGGCATCGAAGTGGTCGAAGGATAGGGTGATGGGAAAGCACGGCAAGCGATACGAAGCCGCGGTGGCGACGCTCGAGCGAGAGCAGGCCTACGCGCCCGAGGAGGCGCTGCGGCGGATGAAGGAACTGGCCTCGGCGAAGTTCGACGAGACGGTGGAGGTGGCGATCCGGCTGGGGGTGGATGCGAAGTCGGGAGAGCAGACGGTGCGGGGGGTGATCTCTCTGCCGCACGGGACGGGGAAGTCGCCGCGGGTGGCGGCCTTCGCCCGCGGGGAGGCGGAGACCCAGGCCAGAGAGGCGGGGGCGGACTTCGTCGGCGGAGAGGATCTGGTTGCGAAGATAGAGGGCGGCTGGAAGGACTTCGATGTGCTGGTTGCCAGCCGGGATATGATGCGAGTGGTGGGGCGGCTGGGGAAGCGGCTGGGCCCGCGGATGCCGAACCCGAAGGCGGGGACGGTGGGGGAGGACCTGGGGCAGATCGTGCGGGAACTGAAGAGCGGGCGGGTGCAGTTCCGCATTGACAAGGGCGGCGTGGTCCACGCCCCTATCGGCAAGGCCTCGTTCGAAGCACAGCAGTTGAAGGAGAACCTGGCGACGCTGCTGGCCGCGGTGCTGAGGGCGCGGCCGCCCTCGGCGAAGGGGCAGTATCTTCGCAAGGTGACGATCAGCTCCACCATGGGGCCTTCGCTGTCGGTGGACGTGACGGAGGCGCAGGCGCTGGGAGAGACGATCTGAAAGAGCAATACGGCATATAGTCTGGCGCTGCCAGAGACAGCAGGTGCTGGTTGGTAATGCCCGTCCGGAGGCGGACGGGCGCCTGCCGAGGCAGGGAGGATTTGGTTGTCAGCCAAGGGCTGAGTATTCCAGAGTCCCCCGCCGCGGCGGGGGACTCTGCGTTGAAAGGAGGCAGTGGGTGCGAAAGGCGCAGAAAGAACAAGTGGTGGCGGAGCTTGAGGAGGTTCTCAAGCAGCCCGGGTCGGTGATCCTGGTGGATTATCGCGCCCTGAAAGTGAGGGAGATGGGCGAACTGCGCCGGGCGCTGGCGAAGGCGGGCGGCCAGGTTCGTGTGGTGAAGAACACGCTGCTGCGGCGGGCGCTGGAGGGGCACGAGCGGGCTGGGCTGACGCAGTTTCTGGAGGGGCCGGTGGCGATGACGCTGGCGCCCGGGGACCCGGTGGCGGTGCTGAAGGAGATGGCCACCTTCGCGCGCACTCATCAGCAGTTTGAGCTGAAGGGCGGCTGGTCGGAGGGCCGGGTGTTCAGCGGGGCGGACCTGACTGAGATGGCGACGCTGCCGCCAAGAGAGGCTCTGCTTGGCCGGCTGGTGGGCGTGTTGTCCGCGCCGCTCAGCCAGTTGGTGGGCACGCTGCAGGCGATGCCGCGGGACCTGGTGCTGACGCTGCAGGCGCTGGCGAAGCAGCGCGAGCAGCAAGCGGGCGCCCCGGCCAGTGCCTAGAGGCAGCCGAAGGGAATGTAGGGGCGCATGGCAATGCGCCCTAGACGAGTGCATAGACATATTGAGATCGGATGGAGGAGCATGATGGCGAAGCTGAGCAATGATGACATCATCGCCGCAATCGAGGGGATGACGGTGCTGGAGCTGAACGAGCTGGTGAAGACGATCCAGGACAAGTTTGGCGTCAGCGCGATGGCGATGGCCGCGCCGGTGGCGGCGGCCGGTCCGGCGGCGGAGGCGGTGGAGGAGAAGACGCAGTTCGACGTGATCCTCACCAGCTTCGGCGAGAAGAAGATCAATGTGATCAAAGCCGTGCGCGAGCTCACCAACCTGGGCCTCAAGGAGGCGAAGGAGCTGGTGGAGGGCGTTCCCAAGGCGGTGAAGGAGGGCGTCAACAAGGACGATGCCGCGGCCGCGCAGAAGACGCTGGAAGAGGCCGGGGCGACGGTGGAGGTGAAGTAGGGGAGAACGCGTTCGTCTGCGGGTCCGTGCCTATCCGCCACCAGGCGGCAGCGGATAGGCACGGCCGCGCGCGGGATGCCTCGCGGCGGGCCGGTCCCGACGGGTCGAGATCCCGGACAGGTTCACCTCACCCCGCGGCATCACGGGCACAACGGATGCCAATCTCTGCGCGTATGTAGAGCAGAGAGCTGTGCTCGGAGGGGTCAGGGTCCTCGCCATTGCGGAAAGCACAGGAGTAGATCCACGCGCCACGAGGCAGGAAGCTGCCACCACGCACCACCCTAAGCCCGTAGTCTCCGCGTCCCGGTGGTGTCAGATCCCCGGTCGCGTAGCGCTTGTACGCCCCCCGCTCATAGCAGTCCGCACACCACTCTTTGACGTTGCCCGCCATGTCCAGGCAGCCATAGGGGCTACGGTCGAACGGATGCCCGCCGGCTGGTCCCAGGGCACGCTCGCCCTCCAGGTCGCGACGCATTCGTCTGCTGATCTCGTTGCCCCACGGGAAGAAGCGCCCGTCCGTGCCTCGTGCCGCTTTCTCCCATTCCGCCTCCGTTGGCAGACGCAGTCCCGCCCATTCGGAGTACTTAAAGGCATCCTGCCAACATACACACAGCACGGGCCAACTCTCGAGTTTGGGTGCGGGTGAGAAAGTGAGGCCCTCAGGATCCTTCGGAAACGAGTGTCCAGTCTCTGCACAGAAGCGCCAGTACTGGCCAAAGGTCACCTCTGTGCGCCCTATCCAGTAACCCGCCAGACTCACCCGGCACCCAGGTTGCGCGCTCCCGAACATCAGCCGGTCTCCTCCTAGCACCGCGTCAACCTGAGCATCGCTTGTTCCTAGGATGAACTCACCGGGTGCGATGTAGACCATCTCCATCCCGTCTTTGGGGTTCACCCACACGTCCCCGGGCTGTGGGTCCTTCGGAGGCTCTGCGGTTCGCCACACCACGGCATCCGCGTTCACCTCGGGTGGGGGCTTCACGCGTTCTCCCGGGCGTTCGCCGCCGGCGCCCAGGGCGGTCACGGCAAGAGACAGGGCTACAGCCAGTGCCATCACACAGAACCTGGGAATGCGAATCACGATAGCCTCCTTCCGTACAGAGTGGGCGGACATGACGCCCCAATTGCCCCACCTGTGGGCCCCCTATGCTCGACGGGCATGGCCCTGTTCGAGGCCCACCTCCGGGTCCTAGGACTTCGGCCTATGCTTCGCGATGTAGTCAACTGCTCCCATCATCTGTGACTTCGCCATCGGATCGGCTTCTCGAGTAGCGTGATCTCGGAGTGCCGAGAGCACGCTGCACCGCTCGAGCAAGTCCCACTGAGACCTGGACGAGGCGGCCACAGAGAAGTCGCGCCACTGCGACTCCGAGCCTTCGACCACGGCAGCGATCTCGAACAGGAGCTCGGCTGCTCGCGCGCGTACTGCTGCGGCGGGGCTATCAAGTCCCCCGACAATTGCCCCAAGCTCCTCCTGCATGGACCTCTCGATCTTGAGGAGCGCAGGCTCGTGCTTGCGCGGCACCTCGAGCACCCTATCGGCTGCTTTGCGGAAAGCGGACGTGCCAGGCTCTGCATCGGCCACCGCTTGGGCGAACGGGGCGATCTCTGCCAGCATCGTGTTCGTCAGTTCTAGCCTGGAGGCGATGAGCTTGTCGTACCTTCGCTTGTTCTGGTTGAGCAGGCCGATGGCGAGTTCGTCTTGTCCGGCCGTGCTTGTCCTCGCCCGGACTTCGGTACGTAGGACGGTTGCCTGAGGTGCACTCATCCTCGCGTCTGGCATAGCCCCTCGCACGTAGCGGAACCCGCAGTAGTCATCGCCAGAGCCCGGGTCCTGGTCGCGGTTCGCGCAGCGGAAGTTGCGCGCCTCGCCCAGACTCAGCACCCAGTGGTTGCCCCTGAGTACCCGGGACTTCCCCGCGGTAGGCGAGGTCAGGTCGCCCGTGGCATAGCGCTGGTAGGCGTGTGGATCGTACCAGTCGGCACACCACTCCCACAGACTGCCTGCCATGTCCAGGCACCCATACGGGCTCGCGCCCGACGGGTAACTCCCTACAGCAGTAAGGTCGGGGATAGGGCCGTGGTCCTTCTGCCATAGCACCTGGCCAAGGAACCACTCGGCCGTGCTGGAGTAACGCTTGCCGGTCACGGCCTCGAGGCTGTAGCACCGCGTGGTGTCCCATTCCTCGCCCCAAGGGAACGTGCGACCGTCTGTCCCCCGTGCTGCCTTCTCCCACTCCAGTTCCGTGGGCAGACGCCCTCCGGCCCACTCGCAGTAGGCACTCGCATCGTCCCAGGATACGTTGACTACCGGGAAGTCGTCGGGACCCCAGGCAAGCCCACCATCTTCTCCGCGCCTAGGTGCCTCATGTCCTGTGGCTTGCGCAAACAGCCGGTACTGAGCGTTAGTGACCGGAGTGCGAGCGACCCAGTACCCGGCCAAGCGGACGCGGCACTGGGGGCGTTCCGTGTCGTACCACTCACGTTTGGCTTCTGGGTCCTGTCTCAGCCACGACTCGACCTGAGCGTCGCTGGTGCCCAGGATGAACTCCCCGGACGGAACGTACACCATCTCCATCCCGTCCCTCGGGTTGACCCACACGTCTGCGGCTTGCGGACCGGCGGGCGGCTCAGGAGTGCGCCAGACTGCTGCACTCGGGTTGAACTCCGGCGCCGGGGAGGCACGCTCGGCGGGGCGCTCTTGTGTTGCCGACCCGGGAGTAGATTCGCCGGTCTCGGGCCGGGCAAGCGAGCCGGATGCTGACGAGGCAGGGGCCGACCCGTCATGGCCACCTGGAACGGCGGCCGGGAGCTGGGCAGTGGGCGCCGGAGCCAATGTAGCCGGTCCCTCACCGCGCGCACAACGGAAGCCGAGGCCGGAGTGGCGGTGTCCGGGGGGTGCGCCGTCGCGGTCGGCGCAACGGAAGAGCTCCGGAAGGCCGGTGACCCAAGAGCCGCCCCGAATCACTACGTAGGTTCCGCTTGCGGGAGGAGTGAGGTCTCCCTGGGCGTAGCGTCTATAGGCATCCTTGTCAGCCCCGTCCGCCGTCCATTCCCACACATTCCCGGCCATGTCCAGGCATCCGTACGGGCTGGCACCGGCCCCGTGGCCCCCTACCGCTGCCGGACCTTCGCGCACCATGTCGTGGGCGCGCGCCCAAATGCTGAGCGCGGAGGGCCAGACATCCGCGGCAAGCTGCCCCCCCCAAGATGATATCACTCCCCAAGACGACCTCAAAGCTGCGGCAACGCCCTGCCTCCCACTCACTGCCCCAGGGGAAGAAGCGGCCGTCAGTTCCGCGCGCGGCTTTCTCCCACTCCAACTCACTGGGCAGGCGCCCGCCCGTCCACTCGCAATAAGCACGCGCGTCCTCCCAATCAACGAAGACGACGGGGAAGCGCTCCAGGCCCGACGGGATCTGCCCCTGTTTCCAGTGTTCGGGTGCGCGATGCCCGGTCGCGCGCACGAACCGCAGGTACTGCGCGTTAGTCACCTCCGTTCGGCCGATCCAGTAGCCCGGCAGGTTCACCCGGGACTGGGGCTTCTCCTCGGCAAACCATTCGCGCTTGTCACTCGGGTGCTCCTTGAGCCAAGCTTCGATCTGGGCGTCGCTCGTGCCCAGAGTGAACTCCCCCGCAGAGATGTAGACCATCTCCATGCCGTCCTTGGGGTTGACCCAGACGTCACCGGACTGCGGGTCCGCGGGCGGCTCGTTCGTCCGCCACACCACAGCATTCGCGTTGAGCTCGGGCGCAGGTGTTACGCGCTCTGTTGCCCTTCCGGATGCGACGACGGCGGACCCGCCCGATGAGGCCACGAGGCATACCCCAACGACCAGCACTGCAGGCTTCAGGCGCATGGTCCCTCCTCAAGGGCATCAGTGACGATCCTCGCCCTAACGCGTGCGTGGTAGCGCGCTGCTGCTCCAGCTTCGGCGGCTTGCCACAAGCACCTTCTCTGCCAGTAGTGGGTCCGGCACCCTCGTGTTCATCACGTCGCGCCGCAGCTTGGTGCCACGTGACGCGATGCAGGTCTTCTCCGACGGGGTGCCGGACGCTACCTGCCTTCCTGTGAAGCCGGCGTGCAGGACGAAACGGCTCGGGCTGTGGCCGCTTCCGGTGCCGCTCAGCTGAGCCAATCGCCCGGCCTGTGCTCCGTCCTCCGGCCGTCCAGCATGATGAGGACGCCGTTGCAGATGACGTGAACGATGCCGTCGGGGGGCAAGGTGGGCTCATCCCAGGTGGCGCGGTCGGCGATGCGGTCCGGGTTGAAGACGCAGATGTCGGCGTGGTAGCCGGGTCGGATGAGGCCGCGGTCCTTCAGGCCGAAGGTGGCGGCGGTCTTGCCGGTCATCTTGTGGATCGCCTGTTCGAGAGTGAGCACACCGAGCTCCCGGACGTAGCGGCCGAGCACCCGGGGGAAGGTTCCCCAGAGGCGTGGGTGAGGCCTGCCCGGGGTGTGGAGGCCGTCGCTGCCGATCATCTGCGCGGGGTGGCGCATCACCGTCTGCACGTCCTCCTCGCACATCTGATGCCAGATGCCGATGGCGGCGCAGTGGGTGGTGAGGAGGAGATCGAAGAGAAGATCGTGTGGCTCGCGGTGGGAGGAGCGCGCGAGGTCGGCGATGCTCTTGCCTTCCCACTGCTCCAGCCCGGGTGCGGAGCCGACCACACAGCCGTCCCAGCCGATGCGGGAGGAGAGGTTGTCCCAGCCTGGGATGGGTTCGTCGCCGGCGAGGGAGGCGGAGATGCGTCGTCGTGCGGAATCGTTCCGCAGGCGAGATATGGTCTGCGCGATGCCGCCTTCTAGAGCCCACGGGGGCAGCAGCGTGGTAAACGGCGAGCTGCCGGCGGTGTAGGGGTATTGGTCACAGGTGACGCGCTGGCCGCGGGCGTTTGCCTCTTCGATGTGTCGGAGCGCGATTCCGACCTGGCCCCACTTCGTCGGGTCGGCGACCTTGAGATGGGAGATGTGGACGGCGGCGCTGCTCTCGCCGCCGATCTCGATGGCTTCGAGTATGGATTGCTCGAAGCCATCGCACTCATTGCGCACGTGGAAGGCGAGGGGGCGGCCCTTCGACCCGTTCAGGACCCCGACGGGGTCCCTCAGGGTCCCGAGGGGCAGGCTCAGGGTCACCCGTTCGGCAGGCTCAGGGCAAGCCCCGAGCGTAGCCGAGGGGCGGCCGAACTCGGCGGCGACGCGGCCGAGGGAGACGATCTCTTCCTTGGGGGTGAAGCAGCCGGGGGCGTAGAGGAGGCCGAAGGAGATACCCACCGCGCCCTGCCGGAAAGCCTCCCGCGCCAAGTCGCACATGGCGCGGATTTCCTCATCCCTGGCGGGCCGGTCGTCTGCGCCGACGACACTGGTGCGGACGGCGCCATGCGGGATGAGCGCGGCGACGTTGACGGCCGCGCCCTGGCGCAGCAGCGCGTCGCGGTACTCGGCGGCGGAGGCGAACACCGGGGCCTCGCCCTCGGTCCAGATGCCGGACATGGCCTCGCGGGCGGCTTCGCTGCGCACCGGAAATAGGCCGAAGCCGCAGTTGTTGACGATCTCGGTGGTGACGCCCTGGGCAACCTTGGGAGTGGCTAGCGGATCGCGCAGGAGGGCGGCTTCGGCGTGGCTGTGGGAGTCAATGAAGCCGGGAGCCACTGTCAGGCCGCCGACATCGAGAACCAGCTCGGCCTCGGCCTTGGGAACGCGGCCGACCGACTGAATGCGGCCGTTGCTGATCGTCACATCGGCCACGAACGACCCCTCTCCCGAGCCATCCACCACTGTGCCGCCGCGCAGCAGGATGCTAGACATGACACGCGGTTTCTGCCGTCCGCGCGGCGTCACCTGCTGCGAGAAGTGGGGACGGGGGTTTGTCTCCGCAACGGACAAGGCCGCAGAGGGGAACTCGAGGGAGCAGGGTATAGGAATAATATCCCCCTTGTGAGACCTGGAGGCATTGATGCAGTATCGTGTGCTGGGCAGGACGGGGCTGAAGGTGTCGGCCCTTGGGTTCGGGACGATGCGGTTCCCGATGAAGGATGACGACGTGGAGGTGGAGGCAACCGTCGCTATGCTGCATCGGGCGATGGACCTGGGAGTGAACTACTTCGATTCGGCCGTTGGCTACTGCAACTCGCAGAGCGAGATGACGCTGGGCAAGGCGTTGAAGGGCCGGCGGGAAGGCAACGTGGTGTCCACCAAGTACCCGCCGTGGGGTGACCGGACCCTGAAGGCGGATGACTGCCGGAAGATTATCGAGCAGTCGCTTTCTCGCCTGGACACAGACTACATTGATATCTACAAGATGCACTCCCTGGACTGGGAGACGGCGGAGAAGGTGCTGGCGCCGGATGGCGCGGTGCAGGGCGCGCGCAAGGCGAAAGAGGAGGGGCTGGTCAGGCATCTGGGCTTCTCCTTCCACGATGACCCGAAGCGGATGATTGACATCATCAAGGCGGCGCCGGACTTCGAGGTGGTGACCTGCCAGTACAACCTGCTGGACCGGGCGAATGAGAAGAGCATCGCCTATGCTCACGAGCACGGGCTGGGGGTGGTAATCATGGGTCCGGTGGCCGGCGGACGGCTCGGGTTCCCGTCCGAGAAGCTGGCCGGCGCGCTGCCCGGTTCCACGGTGAGCAGCCCGGAGCTGGCGCTGCGGTTCGTACTCTCGAATCCCAACGTGACCGTCGCCCTCTCCGGCATGAGCAGCCTCCAGATGGTGGAGGAGAACGTCGCCACCGCCAGCGACGAGGAGCCGCTGACCGAGGAGGAGCGCCAGCGCATCATCGCCATGACGGAGGAGAACAAGCGGCTGGCGGAGCTCTACTGCACGGGCTGCGGCTACTGCATGCCCTGCCCGAACGGGGTGAACATCCCGGAGAACTTCCGCCTGATGAACCTGCATAGAGTCTGGGGGCTGACGGAGGCGGCGCGGGAGCGCTACACCTGGTTCGGCCCGAAGCGAGAGAACAACCTCAACGCGGCCGCCTGTGTGGAGTGCGGCCAGTGCGAGCCGAAGTGCCCGCAGAAGATCCCCATCATCGAGCAGCTCAAGGAGACGCATCGCGCGCTGGGCTCCGAGACAGACGCGAGCAGGTAGACATGAGTGGGTGCCTGCCCTACCATGGTAGAGGTAGTGTAGGGATGCTCATCCGGAAAGGTGCGCTGGCTACGAGCCTGAGCTGTTGCATAGCCGCCATTACGTGATGCAAGAGACGTGGTAAGATGGTGCCGCGGCTGATAGGCAGGTTGGGGCAAGGCAAGGAAGTCTGAGGTCGATGAAAAAGCCCTGGGATAGAGGGGGCCTGCGAACCTACCTCGTACTGCTGGGACTGCTGTTCGGCAGACCCGAGCAAGCGGCAACGCTATGGGGCGTGCCGCTGCTGCTCGCCGGCCTGGCTCTCCAGGTGTACGCGAAAGGCTGCCTTCAGCAAGATCGAGTGGTGGCTCAGGGCGGGCCCTACCGGTTTGTGCGTCACCCCTTCTACGCAGGCAACCTGCTGATAGACGAAGGCATCGCGGTGATGTCGGGGTGGGTGCCGCTGATGTTGGCGCTGCCGCTATGGTGGCTAGCGGTCTATATTCCCGTGATGCGTGGGGAGGAGCGCCATCTGAGCGGGTTGTTCCCGAGCGTTTACCCGGCCTACCGCGGGCGGGTGTCCATGCTGGCACCGCTTCGCCGCCCTCTTCCCAAGACCGAAGGCGGCTTCTCTTGGCGGAACGCGAACATCGTATCTGATACTGTCGTGCCGCGGGTGTTGCGGCTTGCGGTGCTTCCGCTTCTCTTTGTCCTCGCCCGAGCACTGCGGGCCGACGGGGTCCACCTGTTTCAGGACGACAACGGTGTCAGGCCCCTGGTGGCAGCAATGCTGCTGTCAGCTTGCGGCGTTTCCTGGGAGCTGAGGCGCCATCTGAGGAATCGCGAACGTATTCTGCCGCCGGGGGCGGCTGGGGTGGGCTTTCGACTTGCCGTTGCGGCAGTGGTGCTGGCAGTGGCCGGCCTGGTTCATGCCTGGGAGATGGAATCAGTCAGCCTAACGGCGCTGGCAGGGGTGATGATCGTTGCTGCTTCGGTGGCCTTCTACAAGTGGCGTGGGGCGGCGCGACTGGCGGCGGAGGGAATTGCGTTGACCGCCACCGTGGTGCTGTGCGAGATGCCGTGGCTGGCCGCGCTGGTAATCCCCCTGTACGCAGCAATGGTTCTCGACAGCCGGGTCGCCGGGTACGCCGCGGTGCCTGTTCAGCAGCGATGGTCTGGGCTGGTTATGCTACTCCACGCGAGGGCCTACGAGTTCATCCTTGTGGGTGGGCTTGCGGTGGCCCTGGTCAAGGAGAAGCTGACCTGAGGAGATTGCCAAGTCGAGGGGTGATCTCATAGCGGCGCGCTCGCCGGGAAAGCGGGCGCGCCGCTGTCGCGTGTCAGGCATGCAACCTTTGACCCCTGCGAAGGCATTACCATTACGGAGGCGGCTGCGTTTCCATGGACCGCGCTCAGTTCGAAGCCTTGATCAGAGAGAGCTGGCCGAGCATCCGTTCGGTGGCGCGGCGGTTCGACCCAGGGCCCGAGGTAGACGATATCTGCCAAGAGGTAGTACTGATCGCCTGGCGCCGGCGAGACACGCTGACCGATGTCACCGGCTTCGGCGCATGGGTGCGAGCCATCGCCCTGAACGTCGGCCGGGCACATGCGAGGCGGCGGGAGACGCGCCTAGGAGCTGCTCTGGGCGATCAGGCAGCGCTGGGGGACCACGCCGCTGCGGTCACCGATGGGGCCGCGCTGGCGCAGGCGCTGTCGTACCTCAGCAAGCGCGAGCGCCTGACCGTGGAAGCGCACCATGTGATCGGCTGGCCTCTGGCGGACATCGCGGCGGCGTTCGATGAGCCGATCGGCACCACCAAGGCCCGCCTCTCCCGCGCCCGCGCCAAGCTGCGAGGAGAGCTGACGCGGATGGGCTGGGTGCGGGATCCTGAGGAGCAAGACAAGGAGAGCAAGCGATGAGTGCACATCCGTTTCCGGAGACAGAGCCTGAGATAAAGGTCACGCCCCGGCCTGACAGCGGCCTTGCGGAGGTGGTGTGTAAGGACGCGGGCGGTTTCTTCGTCCCGCTGGAGGTGGGAGGAGAGGCCAAGTGGTCGTTCTACGACTGGCCGGAGCGACGCCTAACCAATGTCTCACACACCCGCGTGGCGGGCACCATACGCTACCGTGGGCAGGACTGCCTTGAGATCGTTGACCACATCATATCGGGAGACGACGAAGGCTGGATCGGCCGTTGGCTATATCTGGTTTCGCAGGAGGCCGTGCAGATCGTGCTGTTCGACTTGCACGACGGGCGCGGCGGCGGGAAGATTGAGGAGGCGGATGTCACCCCATGGCCCAGGCGCCTGCGGCTTGGCGCTACCCGGGAGGGACACGAGGAGTACCGGTGCGGTGAGGAGGTCAGGCGGTACGCGGAAGTCCAGCGCGCGGCGGTGGACGGCGTGTTCGAGGTAGACTTGCCTGCCGGAGATATGCTCTGCCTGCGGGAGACCTTGTGGGCCCTGGCACTCGGCGGGCGAGGCGGGTTCACTCTTGCCGAGCTGTATGTGGCTGAGAACGGACGGAGCGTCTACTTCCGCCGCTTCAACGGCCCGGCCTACCACAACTACGACCAGCTTGCAGGCAACCCCGAGCGGGAGCACGAGGGCGTGGCCTGGCGGCTGTGGTATGAGTGTCTGCCCGACATCGCTCTGGCAAGCGATGGATAGCCCTCGCAGGACCTCTGTGAGCCGGCATGGACGGCTTCTCCTGCCAAGCCGGGGGATGTGACTGAATGTGGCGGCCCGGTGGCGCTGTGGGAGCCCTGTCCTCGGGGCGACTGCGCCCGATCGCCTGGAGTACCAGGCTCCCACAGGCCTCTGCTCCTCCTGTCTGCCTCGTGAAGGCCGGACGAGCGACCTCCCCTTACGCCCGGGTCCTCAACGGCCACGCCAGGGCAGACTCCAAGCCCTAGCAGGAAACCTGCCTCTCCCTGCCGAATCCTACCAAGCAGAGCGCAGGGCGTAGCCTGTCCCTGCTGAGGCCCGCCTCTGGCGGGCCTCAGCAGGGGTGGGGGCGTCCCATGGCGCGGGAGCAGGGAAGCGATGGCACCCAGGTACAAGGCCCCGCGTGGGACCCAGGATGTGCTTCCACAGGACTCGTGGCGCTGGCAGCGGGTGGAGGCTGCCTTCCGCGAGGTCTGCCGCCGCTATGCCTACCAGGAGATCCGCACTCCCCTGTTCGAGGAGACGGAGCTGTTCGCCCGCGGGGTGGGGGAGGGGACCGAGATTGTCGGCAAGCAGATGTACACCTTCGAGGACCGGGGCGGGCGCTCGCTGGCTCTGCGAGCGGAGGGCACCGCCCCGGTAGTAAGAGCTTTCTTGGAGCACAGCCTGGCGTCGACCGGGGGGACGCAGAAGCTCTACTACAGTTGCCCTATCTTCCGCTACGAACGGCCGCAGGCGGGGCGCTATCGCCAGCACTACCAGCTTGGGGTGGAGGCGATCGGTTCCCCGGGGCCGGAGATAGACGCGGAGGTGATCGCGCTGTTCCACGACTTCTTGGGGGAGATCGGGTTGCAGGGCGCGGTCACGCACCTGAGCAGCATCGGCTGCCCGCAGTGCCGGCCGGCGCTGTCGGCGGTCTTGCGGGAGTTCTTCGCGCCGCACATCGGGGAGATGTGTGAGTTCTGCCAGGCGCGGTACGAGAGCAATCCGCTGCGCATCCTCGACTGCAAGGTACCGGAGGATGTCGAGCGGCGGGCGGGCGCACCGAGCGCGCTCGATCATCTCTGCGATGCCTGCCGCGAGCACTTCGCGGGCGTGCGGGCGGCGCTCGATGCGCTGCACATTCCGTACGAGGTGGACCCAACCATCGTGCGGGGGTTGGACTACTACTCTCGCACTGCGTTCGAGGTCATCCATCCGGGGTTGGGGGCGAAGGATGTGCTCATGGGCGGCGGCCGATATGACGGCCTGGCGGAGATGCTGGGCGGCCCCCCTACACCGGGGATCGGGTTTGGGTCTGGGGTGGAGAGGTTGCTGTTGGTGATGGAGGGGTCAGGCATGGCAGGCTGGGAGCCTGCCCCACGATTGCAGGTCTACATCGCCGCGGCCTCGCCCGAGGCCCGCCAGCCGGCGCAGCTTCTCGCGGCGGAACTGCGCAAGGCGGGCTTGTCGGTTGATCTTGACTTCACCAGCCGAAGCCTGAAAGCGCAGATGCGGGAGACGGCGCGGCTGGGGGCGCGGTTCGCCGCGCTGCTGGGCGAGGACGAGCTGAAGGCGAACACGGTGACGTTGCGCGATATGGAGAGCGGGGAGCAGGAGAGCGTGCCGCGGGCGGAGGTCGCGGGGCGACTGAGGACGGACAAGGCATGAAACGCACGCACGCCTGTGGCGAACTGCGACGGGAGCACATTGGGCAGACGGTCACCCTGTGCGGCTGGGTGTCGTCCACCCGCGACCACGGCGGGCTGACGTTTGTGGACCTGCGGGATCGGGAGGGGATCGCTCAGTTGGTATTCGATCCGTCGCTTGAAGAGGTGCATGCACTGGCGAAGCGGCTGCGCGGGGAGTATGTGATCGCGGCGACCGGGGAGGTGGCGCCGCGGCCGGCGGCGGCGGTGAACCCGAACCTGCCCACTGGGGAGGTGGAGGTGCGGGTGCAGGAGATGGAACTCCTGAACCCGGCGAAGACGCCGCCGTTCGAGGTGGCGGACGCGCCCAACGTGGACGAGGCGGTGCGGTTGCGCTACCGGTACCTTGACCTGCGGTCGCCGCGAATGCTGCGCAACCTGCGCGTGCGGCACGAGATGACGCGGGCGACGCGGCAGTTCCTGGATGAGCGCGGGTTCATGGAGGTGGAGACCCCGCTGCTGATCCGGTCCACTCCGGAGGGGGCGCGGGACTACATCGTGCCCGCGCGCACGCGGCCGGGGACGTTCTATGCGCTGCCGCAATCGCCCCAGCTCATCAAGCAGTTGCTGATGGCGAGCGGGATCGAGAAGTACTACCAGATGGCCCGCTGCCTGCGGGATGAGGACCAGCGCGCCGACCGGCAGCCGGAGTTCACGCAGATTGACATCGAGATGTCGTTCGTGGATCAGCAGGACGTGCTGGCGCTGGCCGAGGAGCTGACGCGGTACGTCTTCTCCCGCGGCGGTATCGAGATCCCCGGTCCGTTCACGCGACTCACGTATCGGCAGGCGATGGAGGCCTATGGCTCGGAGAAGCCCGACCTGCGGTTCGGGCTGGAGTTCATGTCCCTTGACTCCGTTTTCGCCAACACGCAGTTCCGCGGTTTCTCTCAGGCGCTGGCGGAGGGGGGGATGGTCAAGGGTCTGCGCGTCCCCGGCGCGGCGACGCTGTCTCGCCGGGAGCTGGATGAGCTGGAGTCAATCGCCCGCCAGGCAAAGGCGAAAGGGCTCGCCTGGTTCCAGGTGGGCGAAGCGGAGATGAAGTCGCCGATTGCGAAGTTCCTCTCGGTCGAGGAGTTTGCGGCCCTGCGCGAGGCGACGGGTGCGCAGGTGGGGGACCTGGTGCTGGTGGTGGCGGACAAGTTTCCGACTGCGTGCGAGGCGCTGGGGAGAGTGCGGCTGCACCTGGGGAGGAAGCTGGGGTTGCTGGATGAGTCGAGGTGGTGCGGCGTGTTGGTAAGCGACTTCCCGCTGTTCGAGTGGAACGAGGAGGAGCAGCAGATCCAGCCGATGCACCACCCGTTCAGCTCGCCGTTCCCGGAGGACATTCCGCTGCTGGAGACGGATCCGCTGAGGGTCCGCGCGGCACTCTACGACGTGGTAGTGAACGGGCAGGAGCTGGCCTCGGGGAGCATCCGCATCCACCAGCGGGAGGTGCAGGAGAAGGTGCTGTCAATCATTCGCATGCCACACGAGGAAGCGGAACGTCGGTTTGGCTTCCTCCTGGAGGCGTTCCAATATGGAGCGCCGCCGCACGGCGGGATCGCCTTCGGGTTCGACCGGATGGTAAGAATGGCGTGTGGGGAGGAGAGCATCCGGGAGGTGGTGGCGTTTCCGAAGAACACGGCCGGCGTGGATGTGATGATGGGCGCTCCGGCGGAGGTGTCGCAGGAGCAGCTCGATGAGCTGTTCATCGCACTGAAGTTGCCTGACAAAGAGAAGAATGAGCGAAGTCGCTAGCAACAACCAGGAGAGCGGAAGCAAGCCGAAGAGCAAACCGCGCAAGAAGGCGGCGGCTCAGCCGAGGGCGGTAGAGCAGCTCGCCCGCCGGCTGGGGATCACCATGCGGAAGCCCGAGCTGCTGCGGCAGGCGGTGATCCACAAGTCGGCCGAGCAGGAGCTCACCTTGCCGGCGAACGAGCGGTTGGAGTTTCTGGGGGACGCAGTGCTGGGGCTGGCGGTGGCCGGCTATCTCTACCGTACCTACCCCGGGCTGCCGGAAGGGGATCTGACGAAGTTCAAGGCGGTGGCGGTGTCGGAGACCATTCTCGCGGAGGTGGCCCAGGACCTGGGCCTGGGGCGGTTCCTGGTGCTGTCCAAGGGGGAGGAGCAGAGCGGGGGACGGACCCGCGGGTCTCTGCTGGCGGACGCGCTGGAGGCGGTGTTCGGAGCGATCTACCTGGACCGGGGACAGATCACTGCCAGGCGGGTGATCCTGGACCTGCTGAGGGAGAAGCTGTCGGCGATCGAGCGTGCGGAGCACGAGCTGGACTACAAGACTCTGCTCCAGGAGCAGGTGCAAGAGGTCCACCGCACGCCTCCCACCTATCGGGTGGTGGACGAGCAGGGACCGGATCACGACCGCACCTTCGTGGCGGAGGTGCGGGTGGGCGGCAAGGTGCTGGGGAGAGGAGTTGGAAAGAGCAAGAAGCAGGCGGAACAGGCGGCCGCGCGAGAAGCGCTGGGGAAGGAGTGAGGGATTGGTTCCGGCGACATCGCCGCCAGTCCGGGCGGGGGACGCGGTAGGCGGAGGCGCCGGCCGAGGTGATCCTGTATGCAGGAGGTCAGGGACATGAGGTACCGCGTCGTCAGTCTGATGCTGGTGTTGGGCATGGGAGTGCTTGGGGCAGCCGCCTGCGCGGCGGTATTGAAGGGGCCGGAGGTGCCCTCCGATCTGGCGAGTGCGGCGACGGCGTACGCCGACGCGCTGGCGGCTGGGAATACCATCGCGGGATGGAACCTCCTGTCGGAGGCCTCCCGGAAGGAGGTGGAGGCGCCGGCCTGGCACCGCGCCTTCCAGCAGAGCTCGCCGGCGGCCAAACCGCCGGCTACAGTGCTGCTGAGGGCACTGGCGGCGGCCGATCCGCCGCCGGCGGTGGAGGAAACGTTGGTTCGGCCGGACGAGTCATTGGTGGTGGCGAGAGGGACAGTGCCTGTCATCAGGACGCTGGTGATGGTCCGGGAGAAGGAAGGATGGCGAGTTGATCTCCGGGCGAGCGATGAGGTGAACAGCAAGCAGGCCGCGAAGGACTTCCTGGGAGCGGTGCGCGAGGACAGCAGCATTACCCAGGGCCGGGCGCCGCGGCAGGCTCCGCAGGGGAGCATGTCTCTGCTGACAGTGATGCTGGAGTCGGAGGCGAAGCACTACCAGGCGACAGAGGCAGAGATGGACGGAAGCCGGGCGACGGTGACCCTGGTGGCGGAGGTGCCGGTGAACCTGGTGCTGCGGGCGATCCGCTCAGGGGCGGGATGGATGGTGGACCTATCCAGGCCTGTGGTGCCGGTTGACGCCATGGCCGAGAATCCCCTGCAAGAGGCGGCTGGCTATCTGGACAAAGCGGATTGCGAGGATCAACTCCGCCAGTTGGTGCGCGGGATTCAGATGTATGCAGCCGGCTCAGACGACATGCTGCCGGATCCGGACCGGTGGCTCGATCAGATCCGGCGCTACCTGGCTCCCGGGTTCACGGGGCACTGCCCGAAGGACGCCACTGCCGGGGTGAGCTACGCGTTCAACGCGAACCTGAAGGGGAAGCGGCTCAAGGAAGTGGCGAATCCCTCCCTGGTCCCCATGCTCTACGAGTCCAAGCTGCATACCAGGAACCCGGCCGACACGGGGCAGAGCTGGGCGGAGCAGCGGCATTCGGGCGGCAACTTGGTGGCATTCGTGGATGGAAGCATACGTCCGGCGGCGAATCCGCTCGCCTTCGGGGTGAGCACCAGCAGCACGGCGGGTGAGGCGAAGGCGTTCATCCCCAGACGACCGCAGGCCGCCCAGGACCGCTCTCGACAGCGTGCGCCGTAGGGCGCCCGGACAGTACCGAAGCGAACAGGGGTCCGCCTTCGGCAGGCGGACCCCTGTGGTTTGCCCCAAGCGTGAAGCTCAGAACTCCTGCCTCACCCCGAACGCGAAGAAGCGGGGTGGGGTGCGGGAGAAGGGGACGTAGTAGATGCTGTCCCCCTCTATGTTGCCTATCAAGGCCCCGGTCCTGGGATGGAAAATCACTCGGCTGGTCTCGTCATCCCGGGCGAAGAGGTTGTAGATCTGGCAGTAGACCTGCCGACCGGGCTTCAGGTCGTAGGCCAGGTTGAGACTCACGGTCAGGTTCTTGTCCGTCTTCAGAGAGTTCGGAGTGACGAACCCCTTGGAGGGATCGTTCGGATCCAGGTAATTCTCCGGCACGACGAACTCCTCCGGGCTGGCCGGGTCCGCCGGATCGTAGTTCGGGTTGGGCACATGCGCCGGATCGCTGCCGTACATCTCCAGCCCGCTCTGTCCGTAGGGGAAGCCGGAGCCGTAGACCACCCAGGGGTCCACCGCCAGCTTTCCTCTCTGATAGCGGAGGGCAAGTGCGGCAGTGTCCTTCTGGTTCCAGTCCACCGGGAACTCCTGGGAGATGACCGCCGGGTCGGTGGAGTTGAGGAAGGAGTAGCCGTAGGGATAGAGGTTGTCCTGGGGGCTGGTGGCCTCGGCATCCATGTGGGTGTAGGACAGCCAGGCGCGCAGGTCGCGCCCCAGCCGGCGGTCCACCTTCACCTCTACCCCACGGGTGGTGCCGGTGCCATTGGAGGCAAAGCGCACCGGGGCGGTGTCGTCAAAGCCGGCCGGATCATCGCCCGCCCCCTGCCATTTCTGTACCATCTGCCGACTGCGACGATGGAACCAGGTGGCGGTTGCCAGGGTGCTGCCGCCAACCTTCCATTCGATCCCTAAGTCCCGACCCCGGTCGAGCTGGGGTGAGATGTGAAAGGATGGATCCAGGAGGTCATACCAGCCAAGATCGAGACCGGCGAAGGTGTAGCCGAGCAGGTTGGCGCGCGGGAACTCCACGTAACGCCCATAGGAGCCTCGCAGCAGAACCCTGGGCGAGAGCGTGTAGGTAACGCCGGCGCGACTGCTTACCTCGCTGAGGTCGAAGGTGTCGCTCTCCGGGCGATCGTACTTCATCCGGTCATAGCGGGCACCCAGAGTCACCGTCAGGTGATCGCTCTGCTGCCATGCGTCCTGCAAGTATGCCTGAGTGTTGTTGGTGTCGTGGTTGGCCATGAACTCCGTGGGCAGCAAGTAGACGCTGTAGGTGGAGTTGTTGTCACTGCCGACCTGCCACAGGCCGGCGGCGACGCGGTGATCACCGATCTGGCGCTGGTAGTCGAGCTGAGCAATGCTCATCCGCTCGCTGCGGTGCTGCCAGTACATGTTGTTGAGATCGCCCAGTTCCAGTTCCAGGAAGTGCCGCAAGCGGGAGAAGCGCAAGCTCCAGAAGGCGGTCGGGCTGAGAGTGTGGTTCAGCCCTATCGAATCCAGATCACATCCCTGGCGGGCATAGTCAGATTCCCTCCGGGTAGTGGTCCAGTCGAGAATGCTGGAATCGAACGTGAACATCCGATCGAATGGGAACAGATACCGAGCGTAGTCATGAAGCGAAAGGACCGTGACCTTGTCCTTCGCACCCGCATCGTAGATCACCTTGGCGATGTGGTCGGAGACGGTGGGGGCTTCGGAGGTGAACAGGTTCTCGTTGAACTTGGTGTGCCAGGTGTAGAGCCCGTAGTACCAGTTGGCGCGGCCGTCCACATCTCCGGTCTCGAGGAGCAAGCCGCCGAAGTCATAGGGGCTCCCAGCGCCGACATCCACCAGGGCGCCCCGCATCTGGTCGCCTCGCTTCACCACCTGGTTGATGATGCCGCCGGTGAAGCCGCCGTACTCCGCCGGATAGCCACCGGTGAACAGCTCCAGCCGGTCCAGCCCGACGGAGACGATGTTGGTGGCGAAGACATTGGCGTTGGGCTCGGTAATGGGAATCCCGTCGAGCAGGTAACCCACCTGATTGGTGCGCG
>Ga0315277_10002484_pt1 | contig 25759 bp, 20 predicted proteins | sample YL17G05_15_MG_FD_203695 | JGI IMG/M metagenome (GOLD analysis project Ga0315277, IMG submission 203695) | Sediment microbial communities from Yellowstone Lake, YNP, Wyoming, USA - YL17G05_15 | ecosystem: Environmental > Aquatic > Freshwater > Lake > Sediment | place: USA: Wyoming | collected... | reverse complement strand
GTACTATGGCCGAGGCAAAGATGGTCAGCTTCACTGCGCCGAACGCCACTATCTACCAATCCCATGTCCCTTACCCCGCGTCCCCGGTCGTCTGGACCGGGACGAGTTACAGGCACGATTCGACCTTCGTGCAAGTGCTGGTGTATCCGGTGAGGTATATTGGAGCGGAGCAGAGGTTGGAGGTTTGCAGGGAGGTTAAGGTTGAGGTTGAGGCGGACGGGGCAAAGTCAGAAGCTAGAAGCCAGAAGCTAGAAGCTGGGAGTTCGGAAGCGGTGGGCGGTCAGCGGTTAGCGGATAGCGGGTTTGAGTACGTGGTTGTGACCGGTGCGGGTTTGGACACCGCGTTCCAGCGGCTGGCTGACTGGAAGACGCAGAAGGGCGTGCCAGCGGTTGTGCGGGCGATGGATTGGGTCTACGCACATTACTCGGGCCGGGACCAGGCGGAGCAGTTGCGGAACTATCTCAAGACTCTTCCGGATTCGGGCGTGAAATACGTGCTCCTCGGCGGAGACGTTGATGTCGTGCCGTTCCGCAAGGCATTTGCCATGAAATCCAACGGGGGCGTGCAGCCGCGCGAGGACTCGCTGCCCTGCGACCTCTACTTCGCCGACCTGCAGGGCTCGTGGGATAAGAACAATAACAGTGTGTTCGGCGAGGTCGATGATTCAGTTGACCTTTACGCGGACCTGAGCGTGGGCCGCGCACCGGTGAACAATGTGCAACAGGCGCAGACGTTCGTGCGCAAGGTGATTGACTACGAGCACGCCATGGTTCCGGGCTATCAGAACAAGGGTCTGTTCTTTGCCGAGATTCTGTGGCAGAACCCGTACACCGACCAAGGGGTGCACAAGAACAAGATGGAGCAGCAGTCGTTTGCTACGGGCTACAGCCTGACCAAGCTGTACCAGAGTCTCGGGAACGAGACGCGCGACGCAGTGATGCAGGCGATGCGTGAGAACCAGAACATCATGAATCACGACGGCCACGGCTGGATTGACGTGATGGAGTGCGGAGGTTCGGCCAACCGAATGCGCACGGCAGATGCAGACACGATTACCAACGCCGGCCTGGGCGTGCTCTATTCCATCGGCTGCTGGACGACTGCGTTCGACTTCACGAGTATCGGCGAGGCGTTCGTGGCGAACCCGAATGGCGGAACGGTCGCGACCATCGGTAATTCTTCGTACGGCTGGGGTTCGCCCGGCAACCCCGGCTTCGGCTACTCGGACAAGTACGACAACCACTTCTGGCACGCAATCACGAGCGAGGGCATCTACCGTGTCGGCGACGCGCTGGCCGCGGCCAAGGAGTACTACGCGCCGTTCTCGCGTGAGCAGAACGTATATCGCTGGCACCAGTACGAAGTCAACCTGATGGGCGACCCGGAGATGCCGGTCTGGACCACTCTGGCGAAATCGCTCGTTGTGACTGCGCCGGAATCAATCGGCCTGGGTAGCAGCCGAGCGATGGTTGCCGTCATGGATGGCGAGGGTCCGGTCAAGGGCGCTCAGGTCTGTCTCATGAAAGGGGGCGAGTCTTACAGCGTCGGTGCTACTGACGGCATGGGTCAGGTCTGGATCGACGCTACGCCGCTTACATCAGGTGATTTCACGCTGACCGTCACGGCCCACAACTACCTACCGGTGGAGCGACTGATTCCGTGCGCAGTCGGGCCGTGCGTGTCGTATGCGGGCTGGGTAATTGACGACTCACTGGGCAACCGTGACGGCATTGTGAACAAGAACGAGACGGTTCTGCTGGAGGTCTGGCTGCACAATAGTGGACGACAGGCCTCCGGCCCCGTCACTATGATGCTGAGAAGCGAGAATCCTCACGTCAGATTGGATGACAGCACGGCGGAGGCCTCCTCGTTGGCTGCGGGCGAGTCAGTACTCGTCTCGAACGCCTTCCGATTCACCACCGCTCAGAACATAGGCGACGGCGAGGTGCTGCGATTCGACCTGTCGGTCGGGTACGGCGGACAGTCTCTCACGTTCCATCCCGTGATTGTCGCGGGCGCGGCTTTGCTTGGTCTCGACCGCTGGTGGATGACGCACCCGCCGCTCATGCCCGGGCAGAAGAACGGAGTGGTCGTGAGGATACGGAATACAGGATGCGGCTTCGGACATAAGGTGTGGTGCAGGCTCGTGTCACTGGACAGCTCTATTGTCGTGGTTCGAGACAGCGTCGACTACGGGGAAGTCCAGCCTGCATCCAAACGAACCAGCAGCGATAGCTTCGTGGTTGCTGCAGTGGCGGAATGTCCTATCGGCCACGTGGCATTGATGTCTTTGCAGTTGAATGCAGACGGTTTCACCGGGGGCGACTTGTTTCGACTGCTCGTGGGCGAGAGCGGATTCGCCGACGACATGGAGCACGGTGAGGCGAAGTGGACCCACGCCGGCACCGGCGACCTCTGGCACCTCACGTCATACCGAACGCACTCCGGCGCGAGCGCATGGTATTGCGGAAATGAGGGGTCGCGGCAGTACAACAACCGAATGGACGCGTCGCTGATGACGGTCCCGTTCCTCGTCCCGCAAGGCTGCTCGCTGCGGTTCTGGCGCTGGTTCAAGACGCCGAACTACGGGGTTGACGGCATCCGCGTCATCGTCATGCGGGACGGGGCGGAGGAAACCCTCGACTTCCTCGGAACCGGCGGAGCGCTTCGAAGGAAGTGGTCCTGTGGCCCGGTGTCCCCGTGGGGTAGTGAGGAAGGGGAGTCTGGATGCTCGACCACTCGATTACTGGACCGCTCGACCACTCGGCCGCTTGACCTGAACGAGAGCGGTTGGGCAGAGGAGAAGTACGACCTGTCGTGGCTCACGCTGGGCGAGCTGGTTAAGCTGAAGCTCGCGTTTGTGAGCGACGGCGACACGGTTGACGAGGGGTTCTACATTGACGACGTGAAAGTGACCGGAGGCGGTCCGCCCATCACCGTGGCCGGTGTCCAAGCCGCGCCCGGGCTGTTCCCAGGTCTTGACGTATGGCCCAATCCGTTTCGTTCTCTCACCCAGATTCGATACGGCACGTCCGGCGCACTGCCGCGGCTGAGCGTCTACGATGCGGCAGGTCAGATCGTACGGCATCTGCCGGCGGCACGCGTCGCAGCCTGGGATGGCCGGGATGAGCGCGGCCGCAGGTTGCCGGCAGGTACGTACTTCATCGAAGCCCGCACTCAATCCGAACGCAGACTGGCCAAGGTCATCCTGTCACGCTAACCGCAGCGTAGGTCGAACACGCACAACTCGGCAGGAACGGGTCGGTTCGGGCCGAGGGGTCATTCTGAACGAAGTGAAGAATCGTCGGCTCGAAGACTCTTCGCCTGCTGGCTCAGAGCGACAGACTCGTTCGGCGCTGTCGATTGTTAGTGGCCGTGAGTTGCGGGGCCCCAAGCTCCAGCGCGGGCTTGACAAAGGAAGGTTCCGGCGAGAAGATAGAGCATGAAACAGGCTATCGGCTTCATCCTACTTTGTTCGGTTTCTCTGGCCCTTGCGGTCGGGCCAGGCGCAACGGTCAAGGTCGAGCCGGTCAATAGCGGTACAGGCACGCGGCTGGCCGTTCCGGGTCATCCTCCGGCCGTCGCTTCTCCGGTTTCCAAGCTCCAGCCCCTGCCTCCGGATTCCGGCTGGACTCCGATTGACTCGCTGGTCCTGCACGCGATGATTCCGGCCGGTCAGCGGCTGGCAGTCGTGTTCGACAGCGCAACCGAGTCCCTGCGCGATACGCTGCTGCCCGAGCTCCTGACCGACTCGGCCAAGATGGCGGTGGCGATTGCCCCGGACTGGCTCAAGGACGACCTTGCCGACAATCTGCGCCGGCTGGGCTCGAACCAGAACCGTTTTGCCGGCGTCATCCTCGATTGCCCGGACAAGCGCTACTACGACGAACTCTGCTTTCAGGTCGCGCACCTGGCTCCGGGGACATTGGCCTCGATGAACGCGCAGATACTGGCCGACAATGTCCAACAGGCGTATCAGATCGACCCGGAGCTGCAATACGTCGACATCGTTGACTACGGCGACCCGCTGCAGGGCGGGGACTACTACTCGACCACGCGATACCGGGCTATCGTGCAGGGAGAGACCACCATGGTCGAGATTCCCCGCGACATTTACTACTGGTGGATCATGATGCCCAAAATCACTGATGAACAGCCGACCTACGTGTACGACTACTTCTGGCGCGAGTATCTGTTTTACCAGTGCGACTCAGGCTATCCATTGCTGCGTGACAAGCTCGCGAACACGCAGATTCTCTGGAACGGCGAGCAGGGCTGGTGGGGTGGCAACGGGGTGCCTTTTGATGACTCGCTGCCGGCCGTCGCGGTCGTCGGTCGCTGGTGCGCATACACGGTGCCGTCGGCAGCGCAGGGCGACCGGCCGATTCAACCGAACCAGATCGCGCATGAGCACGACGGCAATTGCGGTGAGATGCAGGACATTCTCTGTGCCGCGGCCCGGGCTGCGCTGATTCCCTGCGGCGGTGTGCTCGACATCAACGAGGACCACGTCTGGTGCGAGATCTGGTGGCAGGGAGAGTTTGACCCGTGGCAGGTTGACCTGGGCGGCGGCCCGACCAACATCAAGAATCCGGGCTGTGCGTACGACAAGGACCACGGGGGCAGCAAGAATTGCTCGGCAATCTGGGATTGGCAGAACGACGGGTGGCAGCGCAGTGTCATCGGTACCTACAGCAACGTCTGCACGCTGGCAGTGCAGGTTTACGATTCGTGCGCGAGGCCGGCGGATGGCGAGATCGTGAAGCTCTCCAGCGAAATGTGGGGTGGCGGCATGGCCAACTGCTTCTTCGGGGTCACGGACCCCAACGGCCGCTACACCACGACACTCGGCGACGCCCAGAACTACTACCTGACGCTTGACGGTCCGCTCGGCTACTTCTCGGCGGGCATGATTATCGACTCAGCCGACGACACGCCCGGCAGCAGCTTCTTCTACGCCTGCACGCTCTCGGCCAGACTCGACTCACTGGTTATCCTGCCGGACAGCGGCACACCGCTCAACCAGTATCGCCTGGACGTGAGCTACTCAGCCGGCCACGAGGCGCTTTATGGCTACGACTGTTATAACTCCAACGGTGCGAACGAGTACACGCTGGTGAGCTCGCCGGGCAAGGTTGACTTCTTTCTAGCCGGGCGAGACCAGTTTCAAGAGTATCTACAGGGTCAGCAGTTCCGCGCATTTCTGAACGACGAGAACACGAGTGCGGCCAACCACAGCCTGGTTCTGACCGAGCCGGGCAACCACTACGCCGTCTTCTCCAACGAAGAGCAGGCTGACCTCACAGTCTTCACGGACGCGACCGTGCGGTTATACAAGAAGACCACCGGAATCGCCGAGGCCGGTTCTATGCCAGACCACTGGACGGTCATCGGCCCCACTCCGTTCAGGGGGAAGCTGCTTTTGCGGCTTGGTGCTCGCCGACCGACGGACCTGAGCGTGAAGTTGCTGGACCGGGCTGGCCGAGTCGTGCGCGAGCTCGCCGCCCCAACTGGACGGCAGTGTCAGGTCGTTTGGGATGGAACCGACCGGTTCGGTAGAGGGGTGAGTCCAGGAGTGTACTTCTGTCAGGTTTCGTGCGGCGGCAAGAGTGTGACGAAGCCGGTCGTCTACTTGGGGGCAAGATGAAACGTCATCTGATTCTCTTCTTCCTGCCCGCACTGCTACTGGCAAGCGGTCCTGACCGAGGTGGGTATCGGTGGATCAACTCTGATTCACTAGGCGGGCCGCAGTTCGCGTGGATTGAGCTCTCGGAAAGTGCAGGCAAGTATATTCCACTCGCCGACGACGACAATCAGGGGCCCTTCGCATTGGGCTGCTCGCTTGACTTCTACGGCCATCTGCGTGACTCGATACGGGTCTGCTCCAATGGATGGCTCAGCTTCATTTCGCAAAGCCACCAGTTCCACCACGAACCGATTCCCGATACGCGGGACCCGAACAGCCTGATTGCTCCCTTGTGGGCCGACCTCGACCCGTCGCAGGGCGGCTCGGTCTACTACGGTATAGATCCACAGTCCAGGTGCTTCGTAGTCTCATGGATCGACGTTCCCTTCCGCGGAACGACCGATAGTTGCACGTTCCAGGCCGTTCTGGACACGAGCGGCAGCATCGTGTTCCAGTATCTGCGGCTGCCAACGTCGCTGCGTCTCGGGACGGACTCGTGCTCGGTCGGGATTGAGAATGATTCGGGTCTGGTCGGGCTGGAGTATCTGTACGATGGCTCGCCGGGGGCGGACCAGCTGCACGACAGCCTTGCCGTGAAGTTCTACCGCCTGCACAAGGATGTCTGCCCGTCATTGGTTCTGCGGCCGGTGGGACAGGTGTTCGTCGGGGACAGCATCGCTCCGCTGGTGAAGTTGTGGAACGCGGGCCTGAGCCCGGCGACCTTCCCGGTGAAGTTGAGCATCGCCGGGAGCTACCAGGCGGAGACGACCGTGACCGACCTGGCTCCGCTGGCCGAGAAGTGGCTGCAATTCCCGGCCTGGGTGCCGGCGGAGGAAACCTGTGAGCTTGAGCTGGTCACATCTCTGGACAGCGACGAATGCGCCGCCAACGACACGCTACGGACGGAACTGGTTGGTTCGTACGCGGGCGAGCTCAGATACGACGACGGCGAGCCGGACGCGTGGTACATGAAGAACGGCTCGCCCACGAACGAATGGGCCGGTGCGGTGAGATTCTCGGTCCCCTATGGCCAGTTTCATCTGCTCGGAGCCAGGGTCTTCGTCGCCGAGACGACACCGTTCAGCAAGATCCTCGTCTGCCCCGACAGCGGTGGCGCTCCCAATGTCGGAATCCCGTACCTGCTGGCCGAATCGGTCGCGGCAAGCCAGCCCGAGACCTGGATTGACGTCGCCGCCGACACGCTGGTCACCACCGCCGAAGACGTCTGGCTGTTGGCGTTCTGGCAGCAACGGGCAACTGAGCCGAGAATCGGCGAGGACCAAGATGCGCCGATTGACCACCGGACATACTTCGGCTCGCCGACCGTGCGCTGGTTCACGTACAACAGCGGTGACCTACTGGCGAGGTTGCGGATTGACGGTCAGACCGGCATCACCGAACTCCGGCCAGTCGGTCTGCCGCGGCTCGAGGCGAGCCCGAATCCCTTCCGGCGCACGACCACGGTCAGTCTCGGGCACGGGACGTCGCGAGGGCTGCTGCAGATCCGTGACGCAACCGGGCGCCGCGTACGCGAGCTCCGGCTGTCTGAATCCGGCACGGCAGCCTGGGACGGCCGCGACCAGGACGGGCGACGGTTGCCGGCCGGGACGTACTTTGTTGAAGTCCGAGCCGGGGCCGGCCGACAGGCTGCGCGCGTAGTCATGGCTCGCTAGCAAAGGAGCAGGCTGATGAACAAGCTGATTCACTGGGAGATACCTTCTATCGACATCGCGAAGTCGACGAAGTTCTACGCGGCGCTGTTCGGCTGGAAGATGCAGAGCTGGTCTGAGGACTACGCCATGTTCGACGTGGAGGAGGGCATCGGCGGCGGTATAGCCAAGGTCGACAAGATGCCCGAGCCGTGCATCGATGTGTACATCAGCGTCGAGGACATACCGGCAGCGCTGAAGAAGGCGGAGGCGCTCGGCGCCAGGGTCGAACGGCCCAAGACCGAGATCGGCGGCGGCATGGGCTTCTATGCCTATCTTCGCGACCCTTGCGGTTGCAGAATCGGGGTCTGGTCCAAGGTGTGACTGCCGGACAGACGAAGTCAGAAGCAAGAAGCCAGAAGCGAGATTGCGGAGTGCAGGAACTCCGCACTTCTGACTTCTGACCTCGCACGTCACGCGAGACCACTCCTCGGTTTCTTCCGGGCGTCAATTTGACAGTCCCGCTGCCTCGGCTAAGATTCTGCGTCCGCAACCCTTGAACATCATGCTATTCAACAAAAGGAGTTCCGGCCATGCGTAAGATAGTCGAGTGTGTGCCCAACTTCAGCGAGGGCCGCCGGCCTGAGGTAATCGAGAAGATTGTCAACGTCATCAAGTCAGTCAACGGCGTATCGATGCTCGACCAGGAGATGGACGCAGACCACAACCGCGCGGTCATCAGCTTTGTCGGCGAGCCGGAGGCGGTGCTCGACGCCGCGTTCAAGGCAGTCAAGACCGCGGCCGAGCTGATTGACCTGAACCAGCACAAGGGCGAGCACCCGCGCATGGGCGCGACCGATGTGGTCCCGTTCGTCCCGATTTCGGGCGTCACGGTTGAAGAGTGCATCGAGATGGCCAAGCGCCTGGCCAAGAAGATTGCCGACGAGCTGTCGATACCTACCTACCTCTACGAGCTGGCCGCGACCCGTCCCGACCGCGTTGACCTTGCCCAGATCAGGCGCGGTGAATTCGAGGGTTTGAGGGAGGCAATCCGCACCGACCCGGAGCGGGCGCCGGACTTCGGCCGGCCGGAACTGCATTCCACCGCGGGCGCTACCGTAGTCGGCGTGCGCGCGCCGCTGATAGCCTACAACGTGAACCTGGCAACGACCGACCTCAAGATTGCCGAGCGTGTTGCCAAGTCCATCCGGTTCCGCGACGGCGGCTTCCGCTTCGTCAAGGCGCTGGGGTTCGAGGTCAAGGAGAAGGGCTGCGTACAGGTCTCCATCAATATGACCGACTACACCAAGACCCCGCTATACCGCGTGTTCGAGACGGTGAAGCGCGAGGCGGCGCGGTGGGGCGTCAACGTCATCGAGTCGGAAATCGTCGGATTGGTGCCGCAGGGTGCTCTGAACGCGAGTGCGCGGTATTTCCTGCAACTGAACGGCTTCAAGAAGGACCAGATTCTTGAGAACCGGCTGGTGCCGGCCAAGGGTCTGCCCGATTTCCTGAACGACCTCGCATCGTCCGCGCCGACCCCGGGCGGCGGCTCGGCTGCGGCCCTGAACGGGGCAATCGGAGTGGCCCTGATGACGATGGTCGCCAACCTGACCGCAGGCAAGAAAGGCTACGAGGAGTTCTCGGACGAGCTGTCGGCAGTGCGCGACCGGTTGCTGCCGCTGCGCGAGCGGTTCGTGTCGCTGATTGACGAGGACGCCGAGTCATTCAAGAAGGTGATGGCGGCGTACCGGCTGCCGAAGATGACCGAGGCGGACAAGCAGGAAAGGGCTGCCGCAATCAGCGAGGCTCTGAAGGTCGCGGCCGAGATTCCGTTCCGGACGATGAAGCTTGCCCTCGACGTGCTCAAGCAGTGCCGGCCGATTGTGGAGTACGGCAACAAGAACTCGATTACCGATGCCGGCGTCGGGACGATGAACCTCGATTCCTGCTTCCGCGGGGCGCGCCTGAACGTGCTCACCAACCTGTCCGGAATCAAGGATGAAGCCTGGGTCGCGGCGAAGCGCGAAACGATGGACGAAATGGCGTCGGAGATGGAAGCGCTGGTCAAGGATTATTCCACAACAGTCGCTAAACGAATGAGCGACTGAGGACGAATACCCAATTCCTAATTGCTAATTCCTAATGAATGAGGGAATGACGAAGTCCCCTTTGAGCATTGGTCATTCATTCGGGCTTGATTAGTCATTGGTACTTGGTCATTGGGAATTGGCCAGCTTTGGCTTCGCACCTGAGCTGAGACAACTCTGATGGGGCACAACGGGCAGGCGGACGTGGTCAGTAATGGTGCAGTCGACCTTCACGCCCATACCATATTCTCCGATGGTCTGTTCACGCCCGAGGAGCTGGTCACCGAGGCGGCGCGGCTCAAGTTGACCGCGGTCGCGATTACGGACCACGACGCGGTCGGCGGCATCGACCGCGCACTGGCGGCAGGAAGGCAACTCCAGGTCGAAGTTGTGCCCGGCGTCGAGCTGAGCTGCAACACCAACGGTGTCGACGTTCACGTCCTCGCATACTACGTCGACTACGCGCAGCCAGCGGTGCAGGAGTTCTTCGAGATGGTACGGCAGAAGCGGGCTGAGCGGGCGGAAAAGATGGTGGCGAAGATGAAGGAGTTGGGCGTCAACATCTCACTTGAGCAAGTGCGCGCGCAGGCCCAGGGCGCGGCGACCGGGCGGCCGCATGTGGCCCAGGCTTTGGTCGAAGCAGGCGCGGTCCGCACCATCGAAGAGGCATTCCAGCGTTACATCGGGTACGATGGCCCGGCTTACTTCCCGAAGATGCAACTGACACCCAAAGCGGCGATGGACTTCATCCACAAGTATGGCGGCGTGGCGGTCGTGGCGCACCCGGGTACGTATCACAATGATGCCGCGGTCTACGCCGCGATTGCGGCCGGAGCCGACGGAATCGAAGTCTGGCATCCGGACCATGCCCCGCGGAACATCGACCACTACCGCGAGGTTGCGACTAAGAACGGCCTCCTGATGACCGGCGGCTCGGACTGCCACGGCGGCCGCAAACTGGGCAAGGTCTTCCTCGGCTCGGTCACGGTACGGTATTCCTGTCTGCAGGCAGTCAAGAACCTGCGCGACAAGCGCAGGCTTCAGGAATGAAGTTCGCGAGGATTCTTGCCGTGACACGGGTCAAAGGACGAAGTAGTAAGGACAAAGGACAAAGCAACGGGGAAAGGACAAAGAGGAGGAAGCCCGGCCTTCGTCCTTGCTACTTGCTTTGTCCTTTGGACTTTGTCCTTTGCACTTCTGGCACGGGCAAGGCCCTGCTGCTTCTCTTCATTCTGTGCGGCACTGGCCTCGCGCAGCTACAGATCGCCCGTCTGAAGTACGACGGCGGGGGAGACTGGTATAACGACCCGGACGCGATTCCGAACCTGGCCAAGGAGATCAATTCCCGCACCAACGTGCGGGAATCCACCGACGAGGCGCAGGTCAGCCTGCTCGACGAGAAGCTGTACCAGTACCCGTTCCTGTTCATGACCGGGCACGGGAACATAAGCTTCTCGGATGACGAGGTGAACCGGCTGCGCCACTTCCTCGAAACCGGTGGCTTCCTGTACGCCGACGACGACTACGGGATGGACCCGGCGTTTCGGCGCGAGATGGCGCGCGTATTTCCCAACAGCCAATTGGTGGAACTCGGGTTCGACCACCCGATCTATCATCAGGTGTACCAGTTCCCGAAGGGCCTGCCCAAGATCCACGAACATGCGGAAGGGCCGCCGCACGGTTACGGCATTTTCGTCGGCGGACGAATGGTCGTGTTCTACACGTTCAACACCAATATCTCCGACGGCTGGACCGCGGCCCACAACGACCCCCCGGACGTGCGCGAGCAGGCGTACAGAATGGGCGTCAACATCATCAGCTATTTCTGTGCTAACTGACCAGGCCGGCGTCGCCGGCCTGGCAAAGGTTCTGGACGTCTCGGGTGTCTAATATGCGTCTAAGTAAATCAAGGATGTGAATCAATGAGCAAACCGAGTTCCCGCCGGAAACTGGTAGTGACCGTTGTTGTGGTGCTGGTAGTGATTGCGGCCGGCGTTTTCCTGCTGGCGAGGCCGAAGAAGGCCAAGTACAAGACGTCGGTGGTCGCACTAGGCGACGTCAGCATTTCGGTCTCCGCGACCGGCACCGTGAATCCGGTGAACCAGGTCACCGTCGGCAGCCAGGTGTCCGGAACCCTCGAGAAGGTTTACGCTGACTTCAACGACCACGTTACCGCCGGCCAGACCCTTGCCACGATCGACCCCCGCAACTATGAATCCGCGCTCAAGCAGGCGCAGGCCAACCTCGCTTCGGCTCAGGCGTCCCTTAACCAGGACAAGCTGACCGCCGCGCGCGCAGATACGCTCTACTCGTCGGGCCTGATGGCATACAGCGACTATCTGCAGGCACAGACCAACTACCAACTCGACGAAGCAAAGCTCGAGCAGGTGCAGGCCAGCCTGGACCAGGCACAGACCAACCTTGCCTACACGACTATCGTCGCGCCGATGTCGGGCATCGTCGTCACGCGGACAGTCGACCCGGGCCAGACTGTCGCTGCGAGTTTCACGGCTCCCGAGTTGTTCAGTATTGCCGACCTTTCGGAGATGCAGGTCGAGATATCGATTGACGAGGCCGACGTCGGCAAGCTCGACACCGGCCTGGCTGCGACTTTCAACGTGGACGCCTACCCGGAGGAAACCTTCGAAGGCCGGTTGATCCAGGTGCGCAACGACCCGATCGTAGACCAAAACGTCGTGACGTACATCGGAATCGTCCGGGTCGCCAACCCCAAACTGCTCCTCAAGCCGGGCATGACCGCCAACGTAAAGATCATGGTCAGCGGCGTGCAGAATGTGCTGACCGTGCCCAACGCGGCGCTCAGCCCCAAACTGGCGACGCTGCTCGGAACGGCCAAGACTACGAAGACGCCATCGGCGGGTACTAGCCGGCAAACGGCCTCGGCTGGCACGGGCGCCGGACGCAGGAGCGGCTTCGCGGGCAGAGGGCGTGCGCGAGGCGCAGGGCTGGTCGGCTCTTCGCCGGCAGGCGATTCGGGCCCGGCCGCGCCGGTAGTGGTCAAGAGCACGGTCTACGTTCTAGAAAAGGGCAGGCCCGTGCCACGACCGGTCGAAATCGGTATGGCCGATTCGTACAACACCGAAGTCAAGAACGGGCTGAAAGAGGGCGAGGTGGTCATCACCGGGATTGGTCAGAACAACACGGCGGCGGCCACCCAGTTGGGCCGGCCGCCGATGATGGGTTTCGGCGGCGGCCACTAAAGGCAGACAGTCCTTGGCAACCGACGTAATCCTTGTCAACTCGGTCAGCAAGACCTACAAGGTCGGCGAGACCGAGGTGAAAGCCCTGCGTGATGTCAGCATCGCTATTCCGTCGGGCCAGTTTGTGGCTATTATGGGCCCTTCCGGCTCGGGCAAGTCTACATTCATGAACCTGCTCGGGTGTCTTGACCACCCGGATGCAGGCACCATCCTGCTCGACGGCACCGATATCACTAACTTGGACCGGAACGAACGGGCCGCAATCCGCAACCGGAAGATAGGGTTCGTCTTTCAGAACTTCAGCCTGCTCGCCCGCACGCCGGTGCTTGAGAACATCGAGTTGCCTCTCGTCTACGCCGGTACGCCGGCCGACGAACGGCGACAGCGGGCGCTGGAGGCGCTAGGTAAGGTCGGGCTTGCGTCCAAGGCGACAAACCAGATCACCCAGTTGTCAGGCGGCGAGCAGCAGCGCGTGGCAATCGCCCGCTCGCTGGTCAACCGGCCATCGCTCATCCTCGCCGACGAACCGACCGGCAATCTGGACACGAAAACCAGCATCGAGATAATGGCCATCTTCCAGCGGCTCAACCGCGAGGGCATCTCGGTTGTACTGGTGACCCATGAACCGGACATTGCCTGCTTCGCGATGCGCACGGTGATGTTCCGCGACGGCCGGATAGTGAAGGACGAGGTGAACGCGGAGCCGCGTTCGGCCGACGAGGAACTCGTAGAAGAGAGGGCACGGTCCGAATCCGACCGGGGGGATCCGATCCGAAATCCCGGCCGGGTTTCAGTCATGTCCCCGGATTCGGCCGCGCCTCGCGGCCCGGAGGTCACATGATTGATTTCGGCATGACCTTGCGGATAGCCCTGCGTGCCCTGCGCGTGCACAAACTCCGTTCGCTGCTGACCATGCTCGGTATCATCATCGGGGTCGGCGCGGTGGTCGCGATGCTCTCGGTCGGGCAGGGCGCGACCATGCAGGTGCAGCAGCGCATCGCATCGCTCGGCTCGAACGTGCTGCAGGTTTTTCCCGGCTCGGCTACCACCGGCGGCGCCCGGGGCGGCGCGGGTTCGGCCACGCGGTCACTGTCGCTCGACGACGCGAACGCGATTGCGCCCGCCTGCCCGGACGTCGTGGCGGTCGCGCCGATAGTCAGCCGCGGGGCCCAGATTGTGTACGGCAACCAGAACTGGTTTACCAGCGTCACCGGCACGACGCCGTCCTATCTTGATGTAAGGAGCTGGGACGTCGCCGAGGGCAACATGTTCACCGACGACGACGTCAACGCCGGCTCCAAAGTCTGCGTGCTCGGCCAGACCGTCGTGGACAACCTGTTCGCGCTCGAAGACCCGATTGGGGCAATCGTGCGCATCCGCAATGTCCCATACACCGTATTAGGCGTGCTCACGGTCAAGGGCAGTGACCAGGACGACATTATCCTGATTCCGGTGACAACGGCCGAGCGGCGGCTGACCGGCAACGCCTGGATCAACCGCATAATGGTACAGGCGGTATCGCAGAAGCGCGGCGACGCGGCCCAGGAGGAAGTGACCCAGTTGCTGCGCGTCCGCCACGAGATCCGCACCGACACGGAAGACGATTTCACCGTGCGCAACATGGCCGACATCGCCTCCGCGGTGCAGCAGTCGTCGAGAATCCTGACATTGTTGCTCGCGAGCATCGCTTCGGTATCGCTGCTGGTTGGCGGCATCGGCATCATGAATATCATGCTCGTCTCGGTCACCGAGCGGACACGCGAAATCGGCATCCGCATGGCGGTCGGCGCCAAGGGCCGGGACGTGCTGCTCCAGTTCCTGGTCGAAGCGGTTGTCACGAGCCTCTTGGGCGGGGTCGTAGGCATCCTGTTCGGCATCGGTGTGTCCCAGCTCATCGGCCTGCTGGCCAAGTGGAACACGCCGATGGTGCCCGGCGCAATCCTGCTCGCCTTCATCTTCTCGGCCGTGGTCGGGATCTTCTTCGGGTACTACCCGGCCCGACGCGCCGCCAGCCTCGACCCCATCGAGGCGCTGCGGTACGAGTAGATTCAAGAACCGACCGAAGTCAGAAGCCAGAAGGCAGATTTCAGGAGTCAGAGTGTCTTGAGCTTCTGCATTCTGCGCTCTAGCTTCTGAATTCTGACTTCGGCTGACGACCGTGCCAACCGCTTGACAGCCGGTGGCTGTCGGACGTATACTCACGCAGGTCCAAACCCAGTCCTGGAGGCGATGATGAAGAATGCAGTGCTGTTCGCTGCTCTTGCGGTGACCATGGTTTCGGCATCCGGCCTGCAGGTTGCAGGCAGCAACCCCGGTCTGTGCAGGGTGATTGCAGATTCCAGATTTGAGATTCTAGATTGCAGATTGGGTGATGGGCGACCGGCGACAGGCGGTTCGGAGGACACGACCGTCATCGCGTACGATGACGGCACGCACCAGACCTGGTGGTGCTCGGACAAAGACTCGTTCGGCGCAGCCGTCCGCTTCACGCCGGCGGGGTACCCGTGCTACGTTGTGGGCGCGCGGGCCGAAGTGGGCTGGGACACGACGACCGGCAGCTCGCAGATATACCTGCGGGTGTTCGACGACGACGGCACCAGCGGCCTGCCCGGCACGATACTCTACGAGGAGCACCGGACCGACGTCCCCCGCGGCAACAAAGTGGGGTTTCATGACTACGACCTGACATCGCCGGTCACGATTGACTCCGGCGACTTCTACCTCTGCTTATGGCAGAAGCACTACTTCAACATGCTGTTCGGAACGGACACGCACTTCGACTCGATATCGCGCGAGTGGTGGTTCTTTCCGGACCAAGGCTGGGTCACGCCGTCAGGAATGGACGCAGCCGACCACCTGATTCGTGCGCGGGTGCTGTACTCGACCGGTGTCGAGGAGGAGCTCACCGCCAATCAGACTCCGACAATGAACGATCCCGTGGCCACCTTCGTCCGCGGGGTGCTGGGCGCAGTAGACCGTAGACAGAATACGGGATACAGGGCGGACTTGCTCGACATCTCTGGACGGAAGGTGCTGGACCTGAAGCCAGGTGCGAATGATGTGCGGGCACTGGCACCCGGGGTCTACTTCGTGCGAGAAAAGCCACAAGCCCCAAGCCTCAAGCCACAAGCAGTCCGCAAGATCGTTGTTACGAGGTAGGGAGGAGCCATGTCAGGAAGGGCAGTTGCTTGTGCAGCGTCAATATGCGCCCTGGTGAGCCTGCTCGTTGCCGGCGAGGCAGCTCAGTGATGACTAGGGGAAACCCGCGGCGGCTGCGGGTACTGTTCGTGATACCTGCGCCGGCGGAAGGCGCGTGGCATATCTTCTCCAAACGGCAGGCCGACGCACTTGAGCGAGCCGACATCGACCTGAGACGGTTCTACCTGCACCCGTGGATCTCTCTCTCTACACTAGTAACAGAAGCCCGACGACATTGGCGGGAAGTCAGGCAATTCAAGCCCGACATAGTCCACGCCCAGTACGGAACCATGACATCAGCTCTCTGCGCAGTCTTGGCACCTCAAAAGCTGGTCGTAACATTCCGTGGGAGCGACCTTAATCCTGGCCATAGTGTCAACTTCATCAGAACACGACTAGGGCGCATTCTATCTCAGCTTTCGGCCTTGCGGGCAAACAGAATCGTATGCGTCAGCCAGGAACTCAAGGACCGGCTGTGGTGGCGGAAGAGCGTAGCAGTCGTCATTCCTTCGGCAGTCGACACTCACGTGTTCCATCCGCAGCCCAGAGACGAGGCCCGTCGATCTCTAGGCTGGGACCCCTCCGAGAGACTTGTGCTGCTTAATGTTCGCGACGACCCATTGGGCAAGGGACTGAGAATCGCCGAGGCCGCAGTGGAGATCGCCCGCGCGGAAATCGGGCCGATCCGACTGCTCGTCGTGCGCGGCGACGTTCCGCCCGAGCGAATGCCGCTGTACATCAACGCCTCAGACTGTGTACTTCTAGCCAGCGAATGGGAGGGGTCACCGACCATCGTCCAAGAAGCTGTGGCCTGCAATGTCCCGGTGGTCGCCACGAACGTGGGTGACGTTGCTTTGAGACTGCAAGGAATCTTTCCGTCGAGGATAGTGGAGAGATCACCCGCGAGGCTGGGCGCGGCGCTTGCAGAGGTTGTGTCACTGGGGCAACGCTCGAATGGCACAGAGAAGCTCGGGGAGATCTCACTGGACACGACAACGCGACAATTGACAGAGCTATACAACGATGTTGTACCGGACGTCACCAAACGTGGACGGGCGAAAGAGGCAGGGGTCTAGATGTGCGGAATCGCCCGGCGTCTGGCGGCAGGCTGGCCGCGTGTCGGCCTCCGAAATCATGCGAATGTCCGAACTGATAGCCCACCGAGGACCAGACGATTCGGGGTCTGTGCTGATCCGGACGCGGAATGGTTCGTCGCCCGCGCGCTGCGAAGGGCAAGCTGAGACCGATGAGAATGCCGATCTCGCCCTTGCCAGTCGACGACTGGCAATCCTCGACCTGTCGTCAGCCGGACACCAGCCGTCGTATGCCGCCCCAGCGAGGAGAAGAAGCGCAGGTTTTTGAGGGCCGAAGGCTGAGGCGAAGTGGCGAACGTTGAACCGCCTTTCGTGACGATCGTCATACCCACGAGAAACGAGGGCGGGCACATCGTCGAGTTATTAGGATGCGTCTTCTCACAGGATTATCCCGCGGACAGAATGGAAGTAATCGTTGCGGATGGCTGTTCCGACGATAACACACCTCAGATCGTCACAGAGTACGCCAAGAGGTACTCAAACCTTCGGCTCGTACACAACCCGCGTAGAATCGTGCCAACCGGATTCAACCTCGCGCTGGCTGCGGCCAAGGGGGAGATCATTGTGCGGGTCGACGGACATACGACCATCGAGTCGGACTACGTTCGCCAGTGCGTCGAGACTCTGGAACGAACCGGTGCTGCGAACGTCGGTGGAAGGATGGACGCCGTGGGAAGGGGCCGCTTCGGTGAGGCGGTAGCGGCGGCGACCTCCAGCTCCTTCGGGGTGGGGAATTCCAGATCGCACTACTCTTACAAAGAGGAATGGGTGGACTCAGTCTACCTGGGCGCGTGGCCACGAAGGGTATTCGAGGAGTCTGGGCTCTTCGACGAGGAGTTGGTACACGACCAGGATGACGAATTCAACTACAGGGTGAGAAAGCACGGCGGAAAGATGCTACTCAACCCGCAGATCAGGTCGGTCTATACCAACCGAAGCAGTCCTGTCGCTTTGTGGAAGCAGTACTTCCAGTACGGATTCTGGAAGGTGCGCGTACTCCAAAAGCACCAGAAGCAGATGCGCCCGCGACAGTTCGCCCCTCCTCTGTTTGTCCTATCCCTCATCCTCAGTCTTTGCTTTGCAGTCCTCCTTCCATGGGGTTGGATCAGCCTTGCTGCAATCGCGGGCTGCTATGCGCTGGCGAATCTCGGCGCTTCCGCCATCGCCGTCGCAGTGAAGGGTTGGGAGCATCTTCCATTGCTCCCTTTGGTGTACGCCATTCTGCACCTGAGCTACGGATTCGGATTCTTGGTTGGCCTGATCAAGTTCTGGAACCGTTGGGGAGACAGGAAGGGCAAGGTTCCCCGATTCGGTGCCCTTCACACACCATAACACTGCTGGCGTTGTGAGCTAGCTCATCACAGAATTGGCAACGGCAGGGTAAATGAGTGATTGCCGCCACCGGATACTGAGATGCAGGAATCATTTGGGTTGGCGTCCGACGTTCTTGAGCACACAGGTCGCAGCGAGGCTGCAGAGAATACCCAGTGCGTTCAGTGTCTCAATCCCCTGTCCGTGAAAGCTGTTGAGGACTGAGATGCATGTCCGAGAGACCTTTCTGCCTTCTGCTCTGCCCGATGTTGATGATGCCGAGATCACGGAGGTGGCTTCGGTGATTCGTTCAGGTTGGCTCACCACCAGGTCCAGGGCGACCCAGCTTGAGTCTGGGTTCGCGGCCAGCGTTGGGGCGAAGTACGCCGTTGCGGTGAACTCCTGCACCGCCGCGATGCATCCGGCCCTGGAGGCTATCGGTCTGAAGTCGGGCGACGAGGCGATCACTTCCACCTGCCACCGCCGAAGTGCCCCGCTACTTCGGGGCCAGGCCGGTGCTGGTGGACGTTGACCCGGTCTCGCTGTGCATTGACCCGGCGAAGGTCGAAGCGGCAGTCTCCCCGCGGACCCGGGCACTCATCCCGGTGCACTTGGGCGGTCGCTCTGCGGAAATGGAGGAGACAAGTGCCATTGCCACGCGTCACGACCTTAGAGTGATTGAGGATGCTGCGCACGCGTTTCCCACGAAGTGCAAGGGTCGCATGGTCGGAAGCCTTTCGGACTTCACCTGCTTCAGCTTCTATGCAACCAAGACGCTGACCACGGGCGAAGGAGGGATAATCTGCACGGTCAATGTAAAGTGGGCCGACCGGTGCCGGATCACGTGCCTGCATCGCATCAGCCACCATGCCTGGAAACGCCATACCGCGGAGGGCTCTTGGTACTACGAGATTGTCGCGCCGGGTTCAAGTACAACATGACCGGTATTGCGGCAGCAATGGGCCTGGTTCAGCTCCACAAGGCAGAGCAGATGCTCGAGCAGCGCGCGCAGATCGCGCGGCGCTACACCGCGGCCTTTCGGGGACTGCTGGGGCTGGAGCCGGCACCGGGAGCACCGGCCGACGGTCAGCATGCTCGGCATCTTTACATGCTGCGACTCAACCTGAACGCTCTGACCATCGACCGAGCCCGGTTCTTCGACGAGCTGAAAGCCCGCAAGATAGGGGCGAGCGTCCACCTCACCCCCCTGCATCTTCATCCCTACTATCGCAAGACCGATGGATACAGGCCGGACCACTTCCCGATTGCCTAAAGGGAGTACCAGCGCGAGATTTCACTTCCGATCTACTCGAAGATGACTGATGTCGATGTCCAGGACGTGATAGACGCAGTCACAGAGATTGCAGGGCAGTACCGGTGGTAGCGTATGGCCAAGCGGGCCTTCGACCTCGTCTTCTCCACACTCGGCCTTCTCGTCCTGAGTCCTTTGCTCCTGATCGTCGCCTTGGCAGTCCGACTCGGTTCCCCGGGACCGGTCATCTTCCGCAGCCGGCGCGGGAAGTAACGCATCCGGTGTCTTGCTCGACGTCAGTGGTCGCAAGGTCATCGGCCTTCAGCCTGGCGCGAATGATGTGCGGGCGCTGGCGCCGGGAGTCTACTTCGTCAGAGGACCGGAGACCGGGGACGGGAGACCGGTAACTGCCATCCGCAAGGTCGTCGTCACCCGGTAGACGGAAGCAGCCGCCGGGAAGACTGTTTCTTCCGGCAGTCTCGGCCGCGCGGCACGGTGGTTCTTGGGGCTCCAGACCCGGCACAACAGTCATAACGCGGCTGCGGGCTCCTCGCCGACCCCGAAGCAATCCAAGTAACGGAAAAGATAGCTTTAGCTGCGGTCGAGACCGTCAGAATCGACCTTCCGGGAACCACGGTGGGAACCGTTCCCGGGACGGTTCAGGAGGTGGTTCCCAAAGGGAGTCCTTTGGTGACTCTCGGCGGGATTTGGACGGCGAAGCCGGCAGCGAGACCGATAGCGCTTCCCAAAGTTATTTGCAGACCGATTGGCGATGGGGTCCGGACCGTGACTTGGAAAATGAGAGGCGGACTGGTTGTCGGGCTGATTCCGAAGGTGTGTTGCGGGGCCTCTCGCGGAAGCATTCGCGGACCGGTTTGCCACGCGGTTCGCACGGCGACTTTCGCAGCCTCTCGCGAGGCGCGGTCTGGGGCTACGGGACGAGGCGAAGGAAGCGGCGCTTGCCGACTTTGAGGACGGCGGGGGACGTGACTTTGACGAGCAGTCCAGCGTCGGTGAGCCGCTGGTTGTCGAGATAGAACGCACCTTCAATCAGCTTGCGGCGGGCTTCGGTCTTGGAAGGAAGAAGCCCGGCGGTGACGACAAGGTCAATGATGTTAATGCCCGCAGCGGGCACCTTGAACTCGGGCATGTCGTCCGGCACCTGTTTGTCCCGGAAGACGCGGTCGAACTCAGCCGCGGCCTCGTCGGCGGCCGCGCGTGAGTAGTAGAGCGCGATGATGTCTTTGGCCAGCTCAACTTTGATGTTGCGCGGGTTCTCGCCGGAGCTGAGCCGTTGCTGGAACGCGGCGATGTCGGGTTCGGGTCGGTCGGTGCAGAGCCGGAAGTAGTCGAGCATCATGGCGTCGGCAATGGACATGAGCTTGCCGAACATCTCGCGCGGCGACTCGGTGATGCCGACGTAGTTGCCGTAGGACTTCGACATCTTCTGGACGCCGTCGAGGCCGATGAGCAGGGGCATGGTCAGGACGACCTGCGGCTCCTGGCCGAATTCGCGCTGGAGTTCGCGGCCCACGAGCAGGTTCCAGTACTGGTCGGCTCCGCCGAGCTCGATGTCGGCCCGGACCGCGACCGAGTCGTAGCCCTGGAAGAGCGGGTAGAGGAGTTCGTGGACGTGAATCGGGTCGCCTGCCGCCAGCCGTTTCTTGAAGTCCTCGCGCTCAATCAGCCGGGCGACCGTGTACTTGGCCGCGAGTTTGATGATGTCCGCGCCGCCCATTGGCTTTGACCACTCGGAGTTATAGCGGAACTCGCAGCGGTCGGGCAGGAGAATCTTGAAGACCTGTTCCTTGTACCGTTCCATGTTGGTCCTGATTTGCTCGTCCGTGAGCTGGGGCCGGGTCTTGGAGCGGCCCGACGGGTCGCCGATGCTGCCGGTGAAGTCGCCGATGATGAGCACGGCGAGGTGGCCCGCGTCCTGGAACTGGCGAAGCTTGCGCAGGGGCACGGCAAATCCGAGGTGGATGTCCGGGCCCGAGGCGTCGATGCCCAGCTTGACCCGCAGCGACTTGCCGGTCTTCTGCGACTTCTCGAGCTTGGCCGCCAACTCGGTCTCGGTTTCGAGCCGGTCTATCCCACGGAGCAAGATCGAATCCCGAAGTTCGAATTCCGAACCGGTCTTCCCGTTCGGCGTTTGGCGTTTGTCGTTCGACATTGGCGCCAGCCTCACATCTTGTAGTTGCCGAAGTCTTCGGGGTTGATGGTGCGCATCTTCTCGCGCAGGTCCTTGAGCCGGTCCTCATCTTGGGCCGTGATCCACTGGCCGGCCTTTTCCATCACTGCTTCGGCAACGTAGATGGGCGCCTCGGCGCGCAGGGCCAGGCCGACCGAGTCCGACGGCCGTGCGTCGATGGCCACGACCCGGTCGCCGGCTTCGAGCACTATCTCGGCAAAGAAGGTCTCGTTTTCGAGCTTGGTGATTATCACACGGCGGACGCGGCCCTGCAGTCCCTCAACCATCAGCCGCATCAAGTCGAGGGTCAGAGGCCGGGGGAAAACAGTCTTTCCGAGGGCGTAGGCGATGGCCGAGGCTTCGAGCGGGCCGATGAATATCGGCAGGACCCGGTCGCCGTCGAGCTCGCGCAGGAGCACGACCGGCGAGTTGTTCACATTGTCGAGGAGGATTCCTTCGACGCGGACTTCGATCACGCAGGTTCTTCGGCGACCCAGAGCTTCACTGTCGCCGAGACCTCGTGACCGAGCTTGATCGGGATGTCATACACTCCGGGGGCCTTGATGGGCTCGGTCAGGACGATGGAGTGTTTGTCGATCTCATGACCTTCCGCAGCGAGCAGAGTGGCGATGTCGGCGTTGGTGATTGAGCCGAACGCGCCTTCCTGGCCCATTTTGATGGTCGTCTTCACCGAGACCAGGCCAAGGCGGCCGGCGAAGTCAGTGAGCCGTTTGGTAATCTTCGCTTCCTTGGAGGCAAGCTGCTTGTTGATTGAATCAAGCTGGGTCAGTTGGGACTTGGTTGCCTCCAGCGCTAACTTGCGGGGGAAGAGGTAGTTGCGGGCGTAGCCGGGTTTGACGTTGACGACCGTGCCTCGGGAACCGACCCGCTCGATGTCGGCAAGCAGGATGACTTTCATCAGGGATTGAACGGAAGCAGCGCCATGCTGCGGGCGGTCTTGATCGCGCGCGCGAGGCGGCGCTGGTGACGGGCGCACACGCCCGACATCTTGCCCGACACAATCTTGCCCTTCTCGGTCAGGAAGTCGCGCAGGTGCGGGTCCCGGTAGTCGACCTCGGTGATGCCCCGGTCACAGAAGTAGCAGGTTCTCTTGCGGCGAATTGGTTGTTTTCGTCTCATAGGGTGTCAGTGAGGATAGAGAAAAAGCCGTGAGTGTCAAGGAAGGCGCGGCGCGCGGCCGCGCCGCGAGTTTCCAGTATCCAGTTGGCAGTTGGCAGTGGCGGAATAACCGCAGATTACGCAGATTGCCTGACGCCGAACGAAGGCAGAAGTCAGAATGCGGCGTGCCGGACGAGGCACATAGCGGTTTCCGGCGACTGCCGAATCTTGACACCGAATGGTCAGCGGGATAGCTTTGACTAGAGTGATCCGGCCGTGAGTAGCCTGCAACCTGGAGGTCGATGATGAGATTCTTGCTTTCGCTCTTGCTGCTGGCGGGTCCTGCGTTGGCAGTCGAGCCCTACATCGGCATCGGCGCAGTCCAGCCGCTGGCGTCCGAGATGCACGCCATCTATCGCCTGATGCCTGGCGCCAGCCTTGGTGTCCGGCTTCCCCGTACCGGAACGCTGGCGTTCAGGGTCGGCGGAGTCGGTTTTCTCGGTTCGGGCGGCGGGGATTACCGGGACTTTCGCTTGGCCAGTGCCGCCCTGGAGCTGGGCGTGGAACTGCGCAGCCGGTCGGCGCTCGGCGCCTACGTAGTGCCGGCGATAGTTGCAGGCTACGGCGCGGAGCGGACCCCGTATGCCGATACGCTTGGCAACATATTTGACCGCTGGGACAGCGGCACGAGCTTGGGCTTCAGTATCAATGGCGGCGCTGCGCTCTATCGAGCCGGCGCGTTCCGGCTCGACGCCGAGTGCGGACTTCGGTTCCTGTCGGTCCCCACTGACCGAGCGCAGACCGGCTACGGGTACTACTACAGCCAGTCGATTGAGGTATCGACGTTCGGAGTCGGGCTGGTGGCCAGTTTCGCGTCGTCCGAGCCTGAATCAGGGAGGTAGTGATGAGATTCGCGATTGCCCTTCTCGCCGCGGTTGCCGCAGCCCTGGCTGACGGCGGCATGGTCGTGCCGCCGGATGTGGCGATTGAGGAATTCGGCCAAGTCGCAGTCATCCGGCATCAGGGCGGCACCGAGCAGTTGTCGGTTGCCACCTCGTTTCGGTCCGGGGCGACCAACCTCGCGTGGATTCTGCCGCTGCCCGCCGAACCCGTGGTTGACTCTTTCCAGCTCGCGCTCCTCGACGAACTCCAGTATTACTGCCGACCGATCTACCGGGGCGGGTCCGGATTCGGTTGCTCAGGGGAGTCGCCGGCGACGCTGCGATACGGCGACTCACTTGGAGTCGAGGAGATTGCTCAAGGAGTCATCGGCCTATACGACTACCTGGTGCTCAGGACTGCAGTACCCGAGACTTTGGCCGGCTATCTGCGCAGCAAAGGATATGAGCTGCCCGACAATGCGACCTCGGTGTTCGGCCACTACACCGACAAGAACTGGCAGTACTTCGTCGTGGCCCGCCTGAACGATAGCGTCGTGGGGGAGTATGGCCGCTCGGTGGGCATCAGACTGACCTTTGCCGCGGACTCGGCAGTCTACCCGCTCTACATCAGCCGGTTGAGTTCCGGGTACAGCGGGGTGGCGCTCTACGTCGTGGCTGACCACCGTCAGGTGTTCCCCGGTGCCAGTCTGCTCTTCTCCGGCCACGTTGACTCCGGCACCTTCCCGAACTTCCCCGGTTTCGTGGACCGACCGAGCCACCTGACCAAACTGCTCAAGTACTACGACCCGGCGGCAATGGTGGACATCACCCTGCGTCAGGCGCCCGATGACCGTGAGTTCCGGGTAATAGAGCGCGGCTACGGCTACATCTACGGCGCTCTCGGCGGTCTGATTCCCATATTCGGCATCGTCGTTTTCGCGCGCCGGCGCGGGAGCCGGCCAAGCAGCAGGTAGCGCACTCCGGATCCGAACAGATCAGAATTCAGAAGTCAGAGACCAGAAATCAGAATTCGGGCCACAGAAGAGGGCCGGTGCAGATTCCGGAGCCGGACGAATCAGAATTCAGATATCAGAAACCAGAATGCAGAACTGACCACATGGAAGAAACGGGCCGCGAATTACGCGTATGACCGAAGTGTCACCCTGAGCGAGCGTAGCGAGTCGAACGGGTCTCTCAGGACATGGTCAGATTACACGACACCGCCAAAGCGAGAAGCCAAAGGCCAGGAGCCAGAAGGCAGAAGTGTGGAACGGTCAGGCCGGCGGCAGGGGAGAGGTGGTGGGCGGTTCGGCGAGGGCGGAGCTGATTTCCAGCTTGCCCTCGAGTTGGCCCAGGCGCTTGAGAGCGTCGTCATACTTGTTGTGGGCGTTCTTGAGGTGAGTGCCGACGGTGTCGAAGTCGTCACGGAACTTGCCGAAGTCGCCCTGGAGCCGGCTCAGGTGGCTGAGGATTTCCTCGGCCCGCTTCTCAATCTGAAGCCCGCGCAGGCCGAAGACTATCGCCTGCAGGTAGGCATAGAGGCTGTTGGGCGAGACCGGGATGACGCGGCGGGAGACCGCGTAGGCGCTGACGTTCTCTTCGTCCGGTTCGTCCTTGATTATCGTCTCGTAGTAGACGTTTTCGGCCGGGATGTACATCAGGGCGAAGTCGTAGGTGCCTTCGTCGGGCAGGATGTACTTGCTTGCGATGGCGTCCACATGCTTCTCGACGTCGGCGATGAAGCGCTTCCGCAGGGGCTTCCGTTCCGTCTCTCCAACCGCGGACAGGCGCTGGAAGCTCTCGAGCGGGAACTTGGCGTCAATCGGCACCAGCTTGGGCCCGAGCTTGATGACCGCATCCACGGCCTCGCCGCTCCGGAACCGGTGCTGAAGTTCGTAGTTCTCGGGCACGACCTGGTCGAGGAGGTTGCCGAGGAACAGCTCGCCGACTATCCCGCGCAGCTTCGGCGCCTTCAGTATCTGCTGGAGGGTGGCGATATCCTTGCCGACCTCGTATATCTGCTGCGAGGACTTGGAGAGTTCGCCCATCGTGGCCGATACCTCGCG
>Ga0315277_10002483_pt1 | contig 25759 bp, 17 predicted proteins | sample YL17G05_15_MG_FD_203695 | JGI IMG/M metagenome (GOLD analysis project Ga0315277, IMG submission 203695) | Sediment microbial communities from Yellowstone Lake, YNP, Wyoming, USA - YL17G05_15 | ecosystem: Environmental > Aquatic > Freshwater > Lake > Sediment | place: USA: Wyoming | collected... | reverse complement strand
ACCACTGGAATCATAGAGAGGATGATGATTATTATTCTCAACCCGGGAAACTATTCCGCCTGATGACCCCGGCACAACAGACGGTCCTATTTGCCAACACCGGACGTGCAATGGGTGATGCCCCCAGAGAGATCAAACTGAGGCATATAGGAAACTGTCTGAAGGCCGACCCGGCATATGGCAAAGGGGTAGCCGACGCACTGGGCATCCCGCTTAGTGAGGTACCCCAAAAGGCATAGAGTAGTCTTCGCAACGAGGCTCAGATATCACAGAAGGAAAGGGCCAAAGCGACGGCAAGGTAAGTCTTCTCGAGGAGGCCTATTCCACACAACAAAAACCCTTTCATGGTAGATGGACAAAGTAGAAACAGCAGGAGCCCCGGGATCAAGACGTGTTCGCCGGGGCTCCGCAAAGGCCCCAGGCCAAATAGAAAGAAGTAGGATGAAAGATGCTCTAACATATCTTCACAATTGAAGACGGCTGACATTTGAAGATACGATAGAGTTTTTTCATCTGATCCTTGTTGATCATCTCTTCCTTCTAATTTTTTCTTGAGAAACTGGGATACAGTTGTTGAGGATAACAACTTACTCAAGGCGGACGCAACACAGCCGCGCTGCTTGGTTGGGTCGTTCCCAATCTTTCAACTGAGTAATCTTCAAGCTCTTACCTTAAGTCGACCTGACCCTTTGTGAAAGTTTCAATTCGATATTGTGATCGGCAAGGTTTTGGAAAACCGAGGAGTACTTCCTGTAATGTTGTTCTTACGTTTTTGTTCCACAATACAACCTTTCAAATGCAAATCAATGACCTTTGCCTCCCCTTAACAAAAATCTCCCTAAACCCCCGCTAAGAGATAATTTTCACAATTTCATTTTTAAGATTGACAAAAAGTATCATTCTGGTATTAATGAGTTGGATTATTAACATGGCGATACGGTAATTCAGGCAAAGCCAAACCCTTCGTAACGAAAGGAAAAAATACGGGTGGGGGGGAATTTTTATTGAGGTATTTGGTCAATAATATCCGAAAGATTGTCCGGAGGGTTCTGGCGTCTACGATAACTCTGGAAGAGTTGAGATTAGCAAGAACCGCCGGGGTGGTGCTGGCAAAAGCAGGGTAAGACGAAGGGGGAAAGGTATCTCTGCGCGAAAGGGGGTGGTTTGCTATGAGCGTAACCGAAGGGTAACAAAGGGTTCTCAATCAGATATCATGGCTATTTTGGGCTGTCATAGTAAGATATCTGTAACTTTTTGGACAGCCTGCTTAACGAGAAGAAAGGAGTGCAACATGAACAAATCGTCAATTTTTGTTACGGCTATTACTTCCTTTTTCGTCATCCTCATCTTTTCTGCTTTCACGCCATCTGAGACACCCGCAGCCGACAAGTGGGCCGCGGGTGTGACCATCCGTTTCTTTGCCGGGGGTGATCCGGGTGATGCCTTTGCGTCAATCGTCTACAAGGGCGCCAAGGCCGCCGAAGCTGATCTGGGGCCCAAGGTGGAGTACGTGTTCTCCGGTTGGAATATGCAGAGATTGCTGAACTCGTTCCGAGAGGCCATCGCGGTCAAACCTGATGGCATCGCGTTCATGGGCCACCCGGGTAATGATGCCGTCATGCCGCTGGCTGAGGAGGCCAGCAAGGCCGGCATTCTGATGATGTATCAGAATGTTGATGTCCCCAAGGTCCGGGCCAGATTTGGCGGCGGCTATGTTGGCGCGATCCTAGATCCTCAAGGCCGCGCATTGGCTCAACAGGCTATCACAACTCTCGGTCTGAAAAAAGGTGACCGTGCCCTGGTGATCACGAATTGGGGACTACCTGGTCGGTTCATCCGGGAGGGGGCTGTGGCGGATGCCTTTACAGAGGCCGGGCTAATTGTTGACAAGATGCAGAGCGTAGATGGAATGATGGCTAACCCGAACCTGTTAACCGCCCCTCTCACGGCAGCCTTCTTGAAGAATCCTGATACCAAGGTCATCGTCTATAACGGAGGACAGGTCCTCGGAGCAGCCGAGATATACATGAAGGCCATTGGCAAGAAGCCAGGAGAAGTTTATAACATTGGGTTCGACACAAGCGCGGCCGTCATAGACGCCTTCAAAAAGGGCTACGTCCAACTGACCTCTGATCAACAGCCGTTCCTGCAAGGTTACATGCCCATTCTGAGCTTGTGCCTGAGCAAGAAATATGGCTTTGGTCCAATGTTCTTTGATACCGGGCACGGCCTTGTGAATCAGAAAAACTACCAGGCTATAGCCGATCTCGCGACGGCAGGCTACCGGTAAGCAATGCCTTAAGTGAGGCAACCACCACGTGAAATTGAGTCCGGTGGGAATATCTGTTTTCATCGTGTGGATTGCACCACTCGACTCAATACCCTGACGTTGCAGAAAATCGGCAGGTAGGTGTACTTCCAAACTTTTCCAATGCGGATCTTTTATATATTTTATGGGTAACAGGCGACTTCACTTAAGGTGATCTCTGTAAGGGGTTTGAAAACAGGGTGGCGTAACGCTGAAAGGTGTCGCTGTAAAAGTTTTACAGCACACCTACCTGCCTTTTGCAGCATTTTTCATGTACCTGGCGGGTATCGATTGCAGTGTGAGGAGGTATCCAGTGGAGACACGGTTCTTGGAACTGAAAAATATCACTAAGTCGTTTGGTAAAGTCTCTGCCCTGGATCGAGTCAACTTCTTCATTAAAGGTGAACCTGAAATCGTCGCGCTGATCGGCGATAATGGGGCTGGCAAATCAACCTTGATCAAGATCATATCGGGTGTGCTCCAGCCAGACTCTGGTGAAATCTACGTCAAGGACGAGAAGGTGGATCATTGGTCGGTCGTTAAAGCGCGCGCGGCTCGCATTGAGACTGTCTACCAGGATAGAGCGCTGGTGGTGCAACAGACGATCGCCCGCAATATCTTCATGGGTCGAGAGAAAACGGGCTTTCTTGGGTTCGTAAGGGGCAGAGAGCAGTCTGTCGAATCGGATCGCTTGATGAGAACGATTGGCTTCACTTCCCAAGTATTCTCCTCGGACTCGGTCGTGGCTAAGTTGTCCGGTGGCGAAAGAGGAGGGGTGGCTATCGCGCGAGCAATGTACTTTGATGCCGATCTACTGATTTTGGATGAGCCGACCACAGCCCTGTCCCTCACCGAGTCGGAAAAGGTATTCGATTTCGTGCGGAAGGCCAAGGAAGGAGGCACTTCCTGCATTTTCATCAGCCACAACATTTACCACGCTTATGACGTGGCAGAGCGTTTCATCATTCTCGATCGGGGCAGGGTGGTCAGGGAAATCGATAAGGAACATACCACGGCCGAGCAGCTGGTTAGGGATTTACAAGAGATTGCTCACAGCGGACGCCGTCCCGCATAGGGTCTCGTGGACCGAGGAGGCCAATGATGATGACACCCCGGGCGAAACCACAAAGGCCAGATCTTACCGCGCCTCCCGCCAAGATGGGTGAGCCAAGACAAGGCATCGTTGCGTTTATAGACAAAAACAGGAGGGCCTTGAGCGCGCTCTTAGTTTTTGCCGCCATGATGCTTGTTTTCATCATTCTTGGCCCAAGCACCTTTCTAAACCCACTTATCTACATGGCGATTTTTAGAACCTTGCCCATCCCGATCATATTGACCTCGTCTCTGGTTTTTGTGATCGTGGAAGGTGAGATTGATTTGTCCTTTGGCTCTATCGTGGGGCTGACCACGTGGGCGTTTGCCGCAACTGCAGTTGCCGGCTGGAACCCTTTTTTCAGCATGGTCTTTGCTCTGGTGGTTGGAGGATGTACCGGATTCCTGAACGGCGTGATCGTGACTCGCCTCGGCCTCTCCTCGTTGGTATCAACACTCGGAATGAGTTTTTTGTTGCGAGGCTTAATCCATGTAGGCACCCAGGGGAACGGGATTTCATTGACTTTCCTCAACGATACGCCGTTCTACAATGCTTCCGTTGGCAGTGTATGGGGATTTCCGGTCCATATGATCTGGGGATTGGCCTTTGCTGCGGTCGCCATGCTGCTCTTTAACTATCACCGATTCGGTGTGCATATATGCTGCGTGGGTGATAACCCGCAGAGTTCTCGCGAGATGGGCATCAATGTGGCGGGCGTGAAGACGCTGGCGTTTATCTACGTAGGCATTGCCTCCGGGATGGCCGGTGTGTTGTCCGGTTTGAACAATCAAATGTTCTACCCGGGCAGTGGTGAAGACCTTCTGATGCCCGTCCTGGCGGCGACGTTCGTCGGGGGGACTCCCACCTGGGGCGGCGTCGGTACTGTTGTTGGAGCTGTTATTGGCGCTTGCTCCGTCGGAGTGATTGAGGCCGGGATCGTGGCCGCCGGGGTGTCACACCTATATAAGAATTTTTTCTATGGTTTGATTATCATCCTTGCCGTGGGCGGTCACAGACTGAATGAACCACAATACCGAATCTAAATAGCGAGCTGATCACGATAGCCTGAGAGGGATATATAGGAGACTTTACCTCATCGTTACGAAAACGGGCATGGGCAAACCGCTCTTCAAGGCTTCGCAAGGCGGTTGTTTCGGAAATTTAGGGGAATTGGAGGACGTCACCTGATGTGAACTTTAGCAGGGGCCTGGGATGCCCGTGCTGGTTTCACGAAAGGTTCGCCTCAAAGCCTTTCCGAACGGCTTGCCCATGCCCGTGAAGTCAGAAGTTTGTACGGTAAGGTTCACACAACAGCAGACACCGTTCCGCATAGGGTCTATTGAATCGCGGAGGCTGACCATGGCGCTACCCGAGGCGAAACCACAAAATCCTGATCTCACTGAGCCTCACACCAAGATGAGCGAGCTAAGGCGCGGCATGATCGCCTTTATGGACAAAAACAGAAGGGCTTTGAGCGCGCTTTTGGTTTTTGTCGTCCTGATGCTCTTTTTCCTTATTGCCAATCCTAAGGTTTTCTTAGGTAGAGATATTTACAAAGCGGTTTTTGCCGACCTGCCCAACTGGATCATCTTGGCTGTGTCGTTGGTTTTTGTGATCGCAGCCGGAGAGATTGATTTATCTTTTGTCTCGACTCAGTTGCTGGCCACGTGGATATTTGCAATGGTTGTAGCTGCCGGTTGGAATCCTTTTATGGGCCTGGTCTTGGCCGTCGCGGCCGGAGCATCTGTTGGATTCGTCAATGGCGTGATCGTGACCCGCATCGGCCTCCCTTCGCTCGTGTCAACGCTCGGCATGAATTTTCTTCTGCAAGGCCTGGTGAATGGCGCCACCGGAGGAAAGGGGATTTCATTGGCTTCTCTCAAGGGCGCTCCGATTTCCAATATTCTTGTCGGCAGTCTGGGAATATTACCGGCCCAGGTGATTTGGGGGCTCGTCTTTGCCATCGTTGCCATGGTGATCTTCAATTATCATCAATTCGGTCACCATATTTGCTGCGTGGGTGATAACCTGGAGAGCGCTCGGGAGATGGGCATCAATGTTGAGCGCGTTAAAACGCTCGCGTTTGTGTATGTGGGCCTTGCTGCTGGGTTCACGGGTGTCGTATCTGATTTGATCTATGGTACCTTTTGGCCCGTGACTGGCGATCCGGGTGTGCTTTTGCTGGCTATCCTGGCCTCGGTGTTCGTCGGTGGGACCCCCACTTGGGGTGGTATCGGCACCGTTGCCGGGGCTGTCATCGGAGCCTGTACTGTCAGGTTTATTCAAACCGGAATCATAGAGGCTGGGTTTACGGGCTTCTGGACGCAATTCTTCTATGGTTTGATTATTATCATTGCCCTGGTTGGTCACAAACTGAATCAACCACGTTACCGATAATGAATAGCCGATTGTTTGCGATAACGTGTTTCGGCGCGGGGTGTTGCGTTATAGAGGTAACACTGTGGAGATGACCTCCCGCGAACGGCTCCTGGCTGCCCTGCGTGGTCAGGCGGTTGACCGTATACCCTGGAGCCCGTTTCTCGCCTACTGGTGGGAGCACCAGCCCAAAGCGCTGCAGGATCGCGGTCAAATGTGGTTCCTAAGAGAGATCGGCGCTGATGCATTGCTGCGCGGCTTTAGCATTCCCTTTAGCAGTTCCGATGTCCACGGCCTCAAGCGCTATGCGAGTTTCTGCAATTCCATCCCCGGCTGTGAGTTCCGCCGGGAGGACAAAGGGGACCAAGTGCGGATCCAATACGAGACGCCGATAGGGACATTGACAACTCTGGCTTGTAATAGCAGCGTCGCCAACACTTGCTTTGTCACCGAACATCCGGTCAAACGGCGGGAAGATTACAAGATCCTCAGCTACATCATCGAGCGCATGGTCATAACGCCCAATTACGAAGCTATTCAGCAAGAGATCGGGTCGGTAGGTGAAGGGGGCCTATCCATGCCCCTGATTTCGCCCTTCCTCAAAACTCCCTTTCAAGCACTGGTCGAGCACTTTGTTGGCACCCAACAGCTTGTCTATGACTTGATGGACTATCCGGAAGAGGTCGAGGCGCTGCTGGCGGCCATGTCCGAACGAGCGATGGAAGCAGTGCGGATCGCCGTCGAGTCCCCCGCCGAAGCTTTCATCACTTGGGAAGATTCCTCAACCACCAATGTCTCGCCCACCCTGTTCAGCCGCTATATCGCGCCGGACATAAACCGTTGGGGACAAGTCGTTCATGCTGCCGGGAAGTTGCTTGTCCATCACGCCTGCGGTCATTTACGAGCTTTACTACCAGTCATGGCCCAGGAGTCAATTGATGCAATCGAATCGCTCAGTCCACCCCCAACGGGCAATGTCGAGGTGTGGGAAGCGCAAGAGATTTTAGATCCCCGAGTGGGCATCATCGGTGGGATTGAGCCGGTACACTTTCTTACCCTTGACCTGAACGATCTCCGAGACTATGTAGAGACATTGCTCGATCGCGTCAGGGCCAGGCACTACATACTTGCTAACAGCGATAGCTGTCCGCCAGGCGTCTCTGTCGAAAAGTTCCACCTGGTCACACAGATCGTGCAAGCGCGTTACGAAGGTTCAAAGATCACGAAGTAATGAACATGGCGGTTCGTAATCTCGGTAACACCGGACTTCGAGTATCGGAGGTCTGTCTTGGCATTTGTGATGCTTGTCTCGGCAGAAGGTGTCAGATAGCCACCAATAGGAAGAAAAGGAGGTATACTCATGGAAGGTTTCCGTCAGTTAGGCAATGCCCTCATCTGGGAGGGTAACCACGAGACCGTCAAGATTGAATCCTGGGGCAAAGACAGCCTGCGGGTACGCGCCACCATCAGCGCTGCCATCCGCGACGACTTGCCCGGCGCGCTGCTGGAGCCTGCCGCCACAACGCCCGAGATCACGCTTGGCGACAAGAGCGCGCATATTCACAACGGTGCGATCCGAGCCGAGATCTCCGGGACGGGCCGGATCAGTTTCCACAACGCTGTCACGGACGTCGAGTTGCTGGTCGAAGACGAAAAGCTTGTGCCTCGAGACTGGCCGCCGACTCGCTACTACAAGCAGACAGTCGGCGGTCTGAACCGGCTGGAAGTGCGTTTCCGGCCTAACGACGGCGAGCGATTCTACGGCCTGGGCCAGCAGATTCACGGGCAGCTTGATCAAAAAGGTTGCGTGATCGAGTTGCTGCATCGGAACACACAGTTGAGCATCCCCTTCCTGCTTTCCAATCGGGGCTATGGCTTTTTGTGGCATAACCCCGCCGTGGGTCGCGTGCAACTGGGATATGATCGAACGGTGTGGGTGGCTGAGGCGTGCGTCCAGATGGACTACTGGATCACCGTCGGTGAAACCCCGGCCCAGATCCTGGAGCACTATGTGGACGCCACTGGTCACGCGCCGATGCTGCCTGGGTGGGCCGCTGGCTTCTGGCAGTGCAAACTGCGCTACGTCACGCAGGACGAACTGCTCTCGGTGGCGCGCGAGTACAAGCGGCGCGGCTTGCCACTGTCGGTCATCGTGATTGACTTTTTCGCGTGGTCGCTGCAGGGCGACTGGAAGTTTGATCCAGACAAGTGGCCCGACCCGGCCGGAATGGTGCGTGAGCTGGAAGAAATCGGCGTCAAGGTGATGGTTTCCATCTGGCCCACGGTTAATCCGTTGAGCACGAACTATGAGGTGATGCAGCGCCGTGGGCTGCTGATCGGCGCCGAGTACGGTCTCCCCGTCCACATGCAGTTTGTGGACCTCAAGCCCGAAGGGCCAGTCTACCTGACCTATTACGATGCCACCAACCCTGAGGCACGCCAGTTCATTTGGGAGAAGGCAAGGGAAAACTATTACCGGCACGGCATCAAGATTTTTTGGCTTGATGAGGCCGAGCCTGACATGAGGCCAAATGACCCTGCCAATCTGCGTTATCATCTGGGCAACGGCCTGGCGGTGACCAACCTGTATCCCCTGTTTCATGCGCGCGGCTTTTACGAAGGGATGCGTGCAGAGGGGCAGGAAGATATCTGTAACCTGACTCGGTCGGGCTGGGCTGGAAGTCAGCGCTACGGCGCAGCCATCTGGTCCGGCGACATCGAGTCTACCTTCGAGACGTTGCGAACGCAGGTGCGGGCGGGGCTAAATCTGGCCCTGTGCGGCATCCCCTGGTGGACCACCGACATCGGAGGCTTTTTCTACGGCAATCCCCAAGATTCCACCTTCCGAGAGTTGATCGTGCGCTGGTTCCAGTACGGTGTGTTCTGTCCGCTCTTCCGTTTGCACGGATTCCGCGAGCCGGCGATCCGGCGTCCTGTGCCAGCGGGCGGGCCAAACGAAGTCTGGTCGTTCGGCGAGACAGCCTACAACATCATCCGAGAGTTGATGTTCCTGCGCGAGAGACTGCGGCCTTACATCATGGACCAGATGCGCCTGGCGAGTGAACGCGGCGTGCCACCGATGCGGCCAGTCTTTTTCGACTTTCCCGGCGACGAGCGCTGCTGGAGCGTAGACGACCAGTTCATGTTTGGGCCGGACTTGCTGGTAGCACCGGTCCTGTACGAGGGCACTCGCAGGCGTGAGGTCTATTTGCCCGCCGGCACGAATTGGACAGACGCTTGGATGGGTCAAACCTTTGAGGGCGGACAACAAATCACGGCTGATGCACCGATAGAGCGCATCCCGCTCTACTTGCGCGCTGGAGCCAAACTGCCCATTCGCACCTAAGAGGAAAGAGGATCGGGACGAGAGGATAGGGAGAAATCAGCATGAAATTGCAGAGAGACTACACACCAACACCAGCAGACAAGTTCACCTTTGGGCTCTGGACGGTCGGAAACCCCGGTGCGGACCCGTTTGGCAGCCCGACCCGGGTTCCGCCGACGCCGATCGAGACCGTGCGACGACTAGCAAGGCTGGGAGCCTATGGCGTTAGCCTGCACGACAACGATCTGGTGCCAATCGATGCCACCGCGTACGAGCGGGATCGCATCGTACGCGAGTTCAAAGCAGCACTCAACGACAACAGAATGGTGGTAGCCATGGCTACCACGAATCTGTTTACTGATCCAGTCTTCGCCGACGGGGCCTTCACCAGCAACGACGCCAGGGTGCGCGCCTACGCCTTGCAGAAGACGATTCATGCTATTGACCTGGGTGCAGAGCTTGGGGCAAGGATCTATGTCTTCTGGGGCGGCCGAGAGGGAACGGAATGCGACGCCTCTAAGGATCCACGCGACGCTGTCCTTCGCTTCCGCGAGGCCATGAATTTTCTCTGCGAGTATGTCAGACACCAGCGCTACGAGATGCGCTTTGCCTTAGAGGCCAAGCCAAACGAGCCTCGAGCCGATCTTTACTTTCCCACCACCGGGGCCTATCTCGGGTTCATTCAGACGCTGGACCACCCGGAGATGGTAGGGGTAAACCCCGAGGTCGCACACGAGCACATGGCGGGCCTGAACTTCCACCACGCCGTGGGCCAGGCGCTAGAGGCTGGGAAGCTGTTTCACATTGACCTCAATGACCAGCAGTTTGGCCGATACGATCAGGATCTCCGATTTGGTTCGGTAAGCTTGAAGTCCATGTTCTACCTGGTCAAGCTCTTGGAAGAGGGAAACTATGAGGGCCCCCGCCACTTCGACGCCCACCCGTACCGGAGTGAGGATGAGGAGGGTGTCTGGGACTTTGCTTTGGGATGCATGCGGACCTATCTGATCCTCCGGGATAAGGCGCGGGCGTTCCAAGCTGATGCCGAAATCCAGGCGACGCTGCGCGAAGCGACGCGCAACGACACAGAACTGGAGGCCCTATGTCGACGTTTCACTCCGGAGGGAGCCGAGCGGCTGAAACGGCTCCCCTTGGATCGGATCGAGATCGCCAAATGGCGCCCCCGCTATGAGCGGCTCGATCAGTTGGTAGTGGAGTTACTCCTCGGGGTACGCTGAGATGGGAGTCGCCTTGCGGTCTGGGGAACGTTGGTTCTGAAACAACTTGACAATTGAGGCAAAAAAACCTAACTGGCGGGTATGTTGAGACAAGCGAGATTAGACACTCCTGGAGCCTTGCATCGTGTAATAGAGCGGAACATTGAACGAACAAGAATATTCTGCATTAATGCAGATCGGGAATATTTTCTGGACAGGCTGGGCGATTTGTGTATGGAAGTAAACCTGATTGTGTATGCCTGGTGTCTTATGCCCAACCATTATTAATCGTTTAGTCGTCTCCGAACCAACCTCAGATTAAAAAAATATCTTAAAATGCTTTAGAACCTACGCTATCCATCCATTCGTCCCATCCATTCTGTCCTACCACGGCTCTATCCCTGGATACGAATAGACTGGTCAAACAAAAGTTCTCTTGACAGTTCCTTGGTTATTTGGTAGAAAGTTACCAATTTATAGCAATATTTAATGGAGGAACATGGAATGGCCGAGTCGTCCAACAAGACATCACAGATTCATGTTCGGGTGCCGCCTGAATTCAAGAAAGCTTTAAAGATATTCTGTGTCCGGGAGGGAACGACCGAACAAGCATGGATCTCGGAGCTAATTGAAACCGAACTAATGAATAAAGCCCCTGATTTGTGGTCTGAAAAGCTTCCCGCCAACAAGAAGAAGATTGGTTAACTTGCGGGGAGGAGGACCTCATTACCGCATGAAACGATCAGATCTCCATGAACTTCATTACATCACTCCGATTCAGAATGTTCCTTCGATCATGAATCATGGGATTCTCTGCCATCAGAAAGTGAGGCAACTTAATCATGCCTCTGTTGCCATGCAAGAAATCCAAGAGATCAGAGCAAAGAAAGTAATACCTGGAGGTAAACCAATCCATTCCTATGTCAACTTGTATTTCTGTGCCAGAAATCCGATGATGTACAAGTGTGCTGCACAGCATAGATCTTTATGTGTGCTTAGGATTGACACCGAGGTTTTTGATCTTCCTGGAGTAGTTATTGCTGATGGTAATGCTGCCAGTGGATACACCGGTTTCTGGTCGTCTAAGTCCGGCCTTGAAAAAATTGATTTTGACCTTGTTTTTGCTGAGTGGTGGACAGATAGTAATCAAATCCAGCAATGGCACAAAGCCCGGGTCAAGTGTGCAGAGGTCCTGGTCCCCGACAGGGTTGATCCCCGCTTTATCCAAGGTGGGTACGTTTCATGTCAGGAGAACCAAAAATCATTGGAAGATACAGGCTTCCGATTGCCGATTACGGTCGATCCCAAGCTATTCTTCCAAATTTAAGGAGAATACCAATGGTCAAAGTGTTGATAGGAGATTTATTTGAGTCGAAGGCGCAAACCTGGGTAAACACGGTAAACTGCGTTGGAGTGATGGGTAAGGGGGTGGCCCTTGAGTTTAAAAACCGCTTTCCTGATATGTATGAAGATTACTTAACCCGATGCAAGCGGGGTGAAGTTAAATTGGGACGTCCTTACCTCTTTAAAAGACTTGTTCCCCCCTGGATCCTGAATTTCCCCACCAAGGATCATTGGAGATCAGTAGCTAACTTAAAAAGCATTATTGAGGGCCTTGAATACCTGCTCAGGCATTATAAGGACTGGGGGATTCAATCAGTGGCCGTCCCTCCTTTGGGATGTGGCCAAGGCCAGCTTGAGTGGCGAATTGTCGGACCAACACTTTACCGCCTCCTGGGTAAAATGGACATTCCTATTGAATTATATGCTCCTTATGGTACCCCCCACGAAGAGTTGCAGCCGGAATTCCTTGGGGAGCAAACAAAGATTCAGCAACAAGATGAGAGAATGGCTGATCCCAAATGGGTTAAACCCGCATGGGTGGCTTTGGTCGAAATCTTGAAACGAATTGAAGAGCAGCCCTACCATTGGTCTGTTGGAAGGACACGATTTCAGAAGATTGCCTACTTTGCCTCTGAGCAAGGATTACCTCTCGGGCTCGATTATCAGAAAGGGAGCTATGGCCCGTTCTCTCCCACATTGAAAGCACTGGTGACACGCCTGATCAATAATGGCTTAATCCATGAGCAGAGACTCGGCAAAATGTTTGCGGTCAAGGTTGGCCAAACCTATCAGGATGCCTATAAAGCTTATGCTACGTATCTCAAGGAATGGGAACATATCATCGAAAAGACCTCGGATCTATTTATGCGAATGGATACAAACCAAGCTGAAATAGCTGCAACCGTGCTTTATGCAGCCCGCTCGATTTGCGATAGCAGGACCCGAACCCTGTCTGAAAAGGATATCCTTACCTGCGTTATGCAGTGGAAACAACGACGGAAACCCGCCCTCGATCAAGGAGAAGTTGGATTGACCATACGTAACCTTGCCGCTCTAAATTGGCTGAATGTCCAAGCGAGCAGCGATTTGCCCTTACCGGCGGAAGAAACAGTGGATGCCTGACATGATTGGTTATCAAGGCGGCTTGTGGAAGTAATTTTGGAAGAGGTTGAAAGTCTGCCTTGTGACAAGAGCTAATATGAAATCAGATAAGATTAAAAACTGGCCTGTAAAAGAAAGACCAAGAGAACGGTTGATTGCAGAGGGAGCAGAACGGCTCACCGACGCAGAGTTACTTGCAATCGTACTGCGTGTGGGACGAGGCACATTTACAGAAGGAGTCCTTGGGCAGAATGCAACTGATTTCGCAAAAGAACTTCTAACCGAGTTCAAAGGGTTACGAGGATTAGATAGAGCGCACACTGAGGATCTTCGAAAAGTGCCTGGGCTCGGTACTGCAAAAGTGGCTCAGATTAAGGCGGCCATAGAACTTGGCAAACGAATCCAAAGCAAACGTCTGACCGCAATTTCCTTCGAATCATCTTCTGACGTTGCAGCCCACTTTCGTCCACGTTTCACCGGCAAACGGCAGGAAGTCGTGATAGCGGTTTTTTTAAACGGACAAAACCAAAGCCTGGGAGAGAAAGAGATTACAGAGGGTACCCCGACCCAGGCGACTGTTTATGTTCGACGTATCCTGGAGGAGGCTCTCCACGTTTCCGCTGCTGCCATCGTCATGGTTCACAATCATCCCTCGGGGAACTCGGAACCATCCGCTGGCGATGACGATACAACCTGTCGCTTGTTAGCGGCGTGCAAACTGGTCGAGCTTATCCTGCTCGACCACATTATCGTCGGCGAATCTGACCACTACAGCTACTCCGACTCCGGTCGGCTTAAGGAACTTGAGCCCGAATAGAAGGAGGCCGTATGGCCAAGAAGAAACTACCACCACAACCATATGCCAAACCGGACAAAGTCCAGATCCGGGGTAACGATATATTCTGTCCCCTCAAAGGGGGCTGGCGTAAAACCACACCCGAAGAACGTGTTCGCCAGGAGTTCATTCAACACCTTCACGACCACTACAACTACGCATTTGAGCAGATGGATCAGGAACGAAAGACTCAACATGGCCGAAAAAGCCCCCGGACTGACATTGTTGTTTACGCCGCACCTGGAAGCAAGACCCCTATTATTGTTGTCGAATGCAAGGCCGAATCCGTGAGCATCCATCTTCGGGATTACTACCAAGGCGAGAGCTATGCCCGTGCCGCCGGTTGCGAGTTCTTCGTTACCCATAACCAACGCCAAACCGCCATTTTCAAACTGGTCCCTGGGACGCCTGGCGAAGCGGTGCAGATCAACGACTTGCCCCACGCCGAAGACTGGGGAGATGTCAAACGCATTGAGGAGATCAAGAACAGTACCCGCGCGTTCAGCCGCAAGGAGTTTCAGGACCTGTTGTTCAAATGCCACAGCATTCTGCGTGACGTCCACAAGATGGAACCCGGTCGGGCGTTTGATGCAATCTCTAAGATTCTGTTCATCAAGATGTACATCGAGCGTACTGGCACATGGGGGACTTTCACGACCGACTATCTGGACAAACGCAACGCCGTGCGTCTCCCCACTGACAAGGCAGTCCACGAACAACTCTTCGACCAGACCAAAAAACATTACGAGGTCTCCGAGATCTTTTCTGGACGTGATGAACTGGAGGTTTCGGAGGAGACATTCCGCCGCATTGTGAAGGAACTGGAACGTTTCAACCTCTCGGCGACCGGGGATGATATCAAAGGCTTGGCCTTCGAACGTTTCCTCGGGGACACCTTCCGTGGCGAACTCGGCCAGTTCTTCACCCCACGGCCCATCGTGGATTTCATGGTGGACCTGCTGGACCCACAGGAGGGTGAACTGGTCTGCGATCCTGCGGCCGGGTCGGGCGGATTTCTCATCCGTGCGTTCGAACACATCCGCAACAGGATCAGTGACGACGTTCAGGCCAAGAAGGACGCCTTTCGGGTGGTAACGGAAGCCAAACAACTGAAAGAGGACGAAGAAATCCGTCAAATCGAAAAAGCCTTCATCCGTTTCAACCGCGAACTCGATCCGGAACAGACCGACCCGCCGTCGCGAGTGCGGAAACTGGCATATGACTGCATCTTTGGCACCGATGCCGAACCGAGAGCGGCCCGCACCGCCAAGATGAACATGATCATGCATGGGGATGGCCACGGTGGAATTCACTATCACGACGGCTTGGTGGACATTAACGGTGTCTTCGCCGGCCGGTTCAACGTGGTCCTCACCAATCCACCCTTCGGCCAGAACGTCGGCGAGGATCAGAAGTTCGGAGGCAGCGAGGAAACCCGCGTCCCCAATGATGCCGCCTACCGCAAACTCTGTCGGGATCACTACGGCAAGGATTGGGAGGAAAGCCACAACCAGACCCTGAAACTCGCCACCGGTAAGACCACCATCCTTGACAGTTTCGAGGTTGGAAAGGACAAACCGAACCGCCCAACGGAGATCCTTTTCCTGGAACGCTGTATCCAACTTCTTCGTCCCGGCGGTCGCATGGGGATCGTTCTTCCGGACGGCAATCTCAACAATCCCTCGCTTTCCTGGTTGCGTCGATGGGCCGAAGGTAAGGCACGTCTTCTCGCTGTCGTGAGTCTGCCGGAAGAAACTTTCCGTTCCGCCGAGGCCACCGTCAAGGCCTCACTCGTCTTCCTCCGAAGGTTCACGGAATCCGACGGCGTCGCGTGGGAGGATGCCTGGCAACGATCCCATGCGAAACATGACTCGGCCTTCAACGCAGAACGGACCCATATTTGTATGGAGTACGGCCCACGGATTGCGGTGGGGGATACGGCTGTCCTGGCGGCGATACTCCAAGAACTCGATGCCCTTGGCTTGCGCCGGCAACTGCCGGAGTGGAAACAGGCAGAGCCGCCAACATATCCCCGGGGAGTGGGCATGACAACGGTCGGCAAATCCCGCTGGACGGGGGAGCCAACAGACAAGAAACTTGTGCGTGAACTGAAAAAACAGTTCGAAGAAGCATGGAACGAGGAAGCAAATGGGAAAGCTGATGCTCTCCAACGCGAACTCAGGTCTGCTCTGCGGAAGGTAGATGCAGCCCATAACGCAGCAGTTTGGCGCGAGGTGCGTGAACTATTCGACTATCCTGTGTTCACCGCTGCGCCCGAAGTTGTCGGCATTACCTCGACCGGAGCCGAAGGCCCCAATCAACTCCCCGACGTACTAACCGCCTACGGCAAATTCGACGCTTGGGTTCAGGCTGGCGCCAAACCCGACGAGACACCGGAGTTCGGCGCATGATCTGCCAGATTCAGAGATGGATGGATCTCGATTATTGGATTCCGGTGACATCAGCTCTTCCCCAGTCACGGTCCGGCGATTATGTACCTTTGTCTGAACTACTTTCAATTACTCGTACCCCCATTGATCTCAAGCGCACACCGATCTCGAATCTCAACATCATCCGGAAGATCTCATTCGGGGGTCAAATTGAAGTAAGAACCGAGAGGGAGAAAGAGGGTTACAAAGGCAACCTATTCTTGGCCGAAGCAGGATTCTTGATCATCTCCAAGATCAACTTCATTCATGGTTCCTTCTGCGTGGTGCCGGATGACGTCGGGCCGGTTGCGGTTAGTTCCGAATACCCCACCTTCGCGATCGACAAGCAGCGGATCGTGCCCGGTTATCTGAACCTTGTTCTCCGGACGGATGCCTTCAAGAAGCAACTGACAAGAATCCGCTCAGGCAGCGCGAAGAAACGGATTCAAGCAACCTCTGTTCTTGACAAGGCCATTCCTCTTCCTTCTCCTGATGATCAGCGCCAACTGGTGGCAGTCTATCAGAAGTCTATGGATAAAGCCGCCGAACTCGAAGTCCAAGCCCTGCAGATCGAACGCGACGCGCAACAGGAATTCGATGCCGCTCTTGGTTTGACGCCGCCCCCGAACCTCCCCAAGCGCCCGTTTCAGATCGCCCGCTTTAAGGACATAGAACGCTGGAGCCATGAAGGGATTTTGCAACGATCGGTCATGCCGTCCGAAGGCAGCTCGGAGGGGTTCCCTATCGTCGTCCTCGGGGAGGTCGTCGATGACATCGAGAACGGCTGGAGTGTTCAGTGCGCAAATCGTCAAGCCAGGGATGAGGAATGGGCAATCCTTAAGATCAGCGCAGTCTCCACCGGCACATTTGATTCGAGCCAGAACAAAGCACTTCCGCCGAAGTACAAGCCACGACTCAAACTAGAGGTGCGTCCCGGTGATCTCATTATCAGCCGATGCAACATAACTCGGCTTGTTGGCGTCAGTACCATTGCTCGCATAACTCCTCCCCGGTTGATGCTATGCGATAAACTGTTTCGGGTTGTGTTTAGACAAGATTCACCAGTGCATTCCGAGTTCCTTAACGCTGTTCTGAAGACGCCGTCAGTGCGGCAACAAATTGAGGCGAAAGTCACCGGTACCTCCCCGACCATGAAGAACATATCGAAACAGTCGCTTCTCGAACTCACGTTCCCTCTTCCGACACTACAGATTCAGGAAAGACTGGCTGAGGAATGGCAGCAGCGATTCCAGGCAACCGCACGTTTGAGAAAGGAGGCCGCCACACTCCGCGCCGCCGCATGGAACGACTTCATTGCGGCTGTGTTCGCACAGTAGGCGGGGTAAATGCCCGGTTTGGAGTTCCGGGATGGTCGGAGAGGCTAATGGGATTCAGAGATAGGAAGCGTTACTCTCAATCGGCGAACACCGTGGCCGACAGGTGCTTTCCCAGAGCCATTCGGAGGATAACCCATGAACATGAAGAAGCCACCTCAAGAACTGATCGACGCATTCCTCAAGTGGTATGAGAGCAATCCTCATTCGAAGAACGAGGACTACTATCGCGAGACGATCACACGGGACTATTTGTCCGGGTTGTCAAAATCCGATTTCATCGATTTCTTCTACAAGTTCGCCCACGAAGGCGGTCAGGTGCAGAGCGGCGGTTACCGGACAAGCGGGAAACTCCGGCAGACGATAGAGTCGAACTACGATCAATTCCGCCCGTTCATTCTGAATCCCTTTGGCACTAATTTCGACGAGGCAAAATGGCTCGCCGGAACGAAAAACTTCAATTACTTCGGCGTCGGGTTGTCTACCATATATCTGAACCGGGTAGATAAGAAGCGTTTTCCCATCCTTAACAACAAGGCCGCCGACTCACTGAAACTGTTCGGCGTCTCCCTCCCGACGGATATAGTGAAACGCTACCAGGTCGTCCGTGAGGCACAGCTACAACTCATTACTTGGTTTCCCCAGTTCGACAATCTCTACCGGACGGACGCTCTCGCGCAGTTCCTCATCGGAGAAGAAGCCGGAGAACCATGGAAGAAGATGCTTAAGGCGATGCCCTCCAATCCGCCTGGAGAGACTACCGGAACGAGACCGCTTCCAATCTGGAAGATATCACATGGTAAGGTGGATTTCAGTGCCGAACAGCGTAAAACCTACCTGGAAAAGCACACCGCCCATGTCCACAAGGACACAAAGAAGGGGCAGGGTTCACTATTTGCCAACGAGATGAAGGAAGGGGATTTCTTCTACCTATGTCACGGCAATGATGATGGCATCCGAGTGTTTGGGCAGATAACGGGTCCGGCAGTTCCCTCCCCGCACGGCGATGGCTGGCTTCAGCGGAGCTATGATGTTGTGTTTGAGGGTGTGAAACCCTCCGCGAAATACGCGGGCGTCAAGAAGGGCTGGACACCAAACTACAATTCCACATGCGTGGCGGTTCCCAACGAGGAAATCAACCTGTTCGAGTCGGAAATCCTGATGCCCTTTTTCGGGAAGCGACTGAGCGACATCCCGGGATCTCCGGAGGGCTTGCCTTCACGGGTATCTCTTCCGTCGCGGAACATCATCCTGTACGGGCCCCCTGGCACAGGGAAGACTTACGCCCTCCGCAATGAGTACATGACGCGCTTCACTGAGAGTCGGGTGGTGACTCGGGAACAGTTTGCCCAGGAACTCGCCGGGGAGCTGACCTGGCTGCAGGTGATCACCATCGTCCTCTATGACTTGGGGCCGGCGAAGGCGTCCGACATCTTCGACCACCTCCTACTTCAAGCGAAGATCCGGCTCTCTTCCAACCAGAACCCCAAGAACACAATTTGGGCCTGGTTACAGCGGCATACCAAGATGGACTGCCCTAACGTGAAATATGCGCATCGAGATGAACCGCTGATCTTCTCGAAGGATGAACACGCCGTCTGGAGCGTCGACCGAGAAATGGTTGACGAGCAACTGCCAGAGTTGACCGACAAACTCAAGGTGTTCCGAGAGTTCAAGCCAGTGGCCAAGGAGATCAGACGATATGAATACGTCACATTCCACCAATCTTACAGCTACGAGGACTTCGTTGAGGGCATCAAACCCGTAATGTCTGAAGACGTGGCCGAGACGCTGACCTACGAGGTCAAACCGGGGATCTTCAAGAGTATGGTAAAACGGGCCTCGGATGACCCCGACCACGAATACGCGCTTCTAATTGATGAGATCAACCGCGGCAACGTGGCCAGTATCTTCGGCGAACTCATTGCCCTCATCGAGGATGACAAGCGCAAAGCTGCACCCAACGAACTCCGGGCGCAACTGCCCTATTCCCGACAGGAATTCGTCGTGCCCAGCAACCTCTACATCATCGGCGCCATGAATACGGCGGACCGGAGTGTGGAGGCGCTCGATACTGCCCTGCGTCGTCGCTTCACATTCGTTTCCATTCCCCCGCAACCCGAACTCATTCGACAACCCGACAATCTAGAAGTGGATCTCCGGCGCCTTCTCATAACAATCAACGCACGTATCGAGAAATTGTTGGACAAGGATCATTGCATCGGCCATTCCTACTTTATGGGTATAGCTCAGACCGATGATTCCCTTGGCGAATTACGCAACATCTTTTCGACGAGGATTCTGCCCCTGCTGGAGGAATACTTCTACGGCGATCCGGCCAAGATCGGTATGGCTCTGGGTGAGCGGTTTGTCACGCGAAAAGACGAAACGATCGAGTGGGCCGCGGGTGACTGGGGGGTGGATGAGTTCGAAGAACGACGCGTTTATGCTTTAAAAGATCCCATGACCCTGAAGCTCGAGGACTTCCGGGCTGTCTATGAATAACGTCATTCAGGTGTTCGAGCACACAACGCTTCCGGTGGGGAGACATCTTACGTCTACTCGCTTCGATCGTCTTGTGCAGTACAACGAACGCCATGGTAACCGGTTCTTTGCAGTTGGATTGAACCGCATCCATTTCCGGAACTACGTCGGTGTCATCCAGGTCGGTAACCTGACCATCGAGATCCTGCCCAAGGCCGACAAGGCTCCTGACTCGCCTGCCCAGAAACAGAAGTGGCAGGGCGCTCTGATCGAGATGCTCCGGCAGTCAGGATTCATCCGGGTGGCATCGATGTCGGATGCCAGATTGAGACTGAGATCATCATCGTTACTCGATATCTACTTCGAGTCATTTCTGGAGGAAGTCAATGATCTCGTGCATCACGCACTGGTTCGTAAGTATCGCCAGACTTGCGGGAATGTTCCTACCCTGAAAGGACGTATCCTTTTTCAACAGCACCTCGCCAAGAATATTGTCCATCGCGAGCGGTTCTTCACGGCTTACGTGTTCTATGACCGCAACAACCCGTTCAACCAGATTTTGCGTGTCGCTATGGATGTGCTCGTTCGTGTTTCGTCGAATCCTCATTTAGTTGCCTTCGCACGCAGCCTTGCCATTCTGTTCCAGGATGTGGACAACGTTCCTGTCACAGAGCGGACGTTCACCCGCCTCTCCTACACACGGAACACAGAACGCTACCGCAGGGCGTTGCAGCTTGCCCGTTTGATCATACTAAACTACAGCCCGGATGTTCGTGGTGGCAGAGAAGATGTTCTGGCGATCCTGTTCGACATGAATTCCCTTTTTGAGCGCTTTGTCTACGCGCAACTGAAACAGGCGGAGGCGAGACAGGCAGCGCGCAGAATCTCGTTCAAGGCTCAAGTGTCCCGCCGGTTCTGGTCGGCCGAAGGCATGCAGAAGTCCATCCGTCCTGACATCATTGCCCAGATCGGCACCGGCCCCGACCTCGAGCGTATCGTCATGGACACAAAATGGAAGATTCCAGGCAACGGTAAACCAAGTGACGCCGATCTGCAGCAGATGCACGCATACAACGTCCAGTTCGGAGCGCGTCGAAGTTTTCTCCTCTATCCCAGAGTCACCTACAAGGGAGGTGTCCGAGGCAGGTTTGTCCGGGGTGAAGCGCTTTCTCCGTCTTTTGACCACAACTGTGGCATGGTATTCCTAGAACTGTTCGACGGCGACAGACTCCGTCGCCATCTTGGACAAGACCTCGTCGCGATGCTTACCGGCCCCGACTGACCGACAGAGGCATCGTCGTCGGCCCCTAATCGGATGCGGGGCGAATTGGTTCGTGTCGAAAATGAGTGAGGGACGAGGGACGTACGTGCAGAGCGTGCCTATTAGTCCTCTTTTTTTGATCTGGCTTTCCCCCGGTTAGTTTTCGACCCCGTTCTTGAGTCCTTTTACTTCTGGTTCAATCACCCCCGGCGAAGTTGACCTATCCTGCAGTTTTGGGTTCTGAAACAACTTGACAATTGAGGCAAAAAAAACCTAACTCGCGGGTATGTTGAGACAAGCGAGATTAGATACTCTTGGAGCCTTGCATCGTGTAATAGAGCGGGACATTGAATGAACAAGAATATTCTGCATTAATGCAGATCGGGAATATTTTCTGGACAGGCTGGGCGATTTATGTATGGAAGTAAATCTGATTGTGTATGCCTGGTGTCTTATGCCCAACCATTTTTAATCGTTTAGTCGTCTCTGAACCAACCTCAGATTAAAAAAATACCTTAAAATGCTTTAGAACCTACGTTATATATTCCAGAGGAGAGAAGTTCTACTCCATAGGGTAAGATAAAAAAAGTCCCCACTTTCGTTAAGTGAAGTGGGTTTTCTGATCCCGGCAGCATAAGGCCACGGCGTTTGGCCGGGATGGCGCCCCACTGGGGTGTTAAGTAAGGTACTCCGGGGTTTGTCTGTGAGGCTCCACCAACTGTCCCGAGCGGTCTCAGATTTTAAAAGCTTCTGCCATGCCCGTATAGCGTTTTCTTAATTTCGGCTTTTCGATTTTTCCGGTCGGATTCCTCGGCACTTCGCCAAAGAAGACCTTTCTGGGCCGCTTGCATCTTGGGAGCTTCTCGCAGTATTCGAGGACTTCTTTATCGGTCAGTTTCTTGCCCGGTATGACATCAATGACAACTGCAACGATCTCACCGAGACGCTCATCGGGAACGCCGATGGCTGCAACGTCCTTTATGGCCGGGTGTGTATGGAGAAAGTTCTCAACCTCAACGGGAAAAACATTTTCACCGCCGCAGATGATCACATCCTTTTTTCGATCTACAAGGAAAATAAAGCCATCTTCATCCTGTCTCGCCATGTCCCCCGTATGCAACCATCCGTTCCTCAAGGTATTTGCTGTGGCTTCAGGATTCTTGTAATATTCCCTCATCACTCCGTCGCCCCGAACAATAAGCTCCCCGGTCTCGCCCTGCCTCACGTCTTTCCCATAGTCGTCAACGATCCGCGTCTCCCAGTTAAATCCTGCTCGGCCAATGGCCCCCACCTTATGGATATTTTCCACCCCGAGGTGTACGCAATTCGGTCCTGCGGCCTCGCTAAGTCCATAGGTCGTGTCATAATCCATATCCGGGAAATAGGCCCTCCACCGTTGGATCAGGGATGGAGGTACAGGCATGGCACCGATATGCAGAAGGCGTAACTGGTCCAGCTTGTAATTCTCGATCCGCATCTGTCCCTGGTCCAGTTTAAGGAGAATATCCTGAACCCAGGGGACGAGGAGCCATAGGATCGTACCCCCTTCTTCGCTCACGGCCTCGAAGATCCATTCGGGAGAGATCCCCCTCAATATTACAGCACGTCCCCCCACAATCAAACTCCCGAACCAGTGCATCTTGGCGCCTGTGTGATAAAGGGGAGGGATGAGAATGAAGTTGTCTTCTTTTTTCTGCCCGTGATGGACATTTTCCGTGATACAGGCGCAGACCAAATTCTTATGGGTTAGGAGGATGGGTTTCGGCTGCCCTGTTGTGCCGGAGGTGAAATATAAGGCACATTCATCATTGTAAGTCAATTCTATATTCACTGGTGTTGACGAGGCCTGCTTCATGAGCTCGGCGAAGGGCTCGGCAAATCCTGGAATTTCCTTCCCTACAAAGATATAGTCCTTAACGTTGATTTGATCCTTTATTTCTTCAATTCTCTCGGTGAATTCTTCCCCAAAGACCACAAGACTGGGCTCTACCACCTCGATGCAGTATTTGATGTCTGCACTCGTGAAACGGAAATTGAGCGGCACAACCCAGGCGCCTGTCCGAAGGATCCCAAAATAGGCGATGAGCCAGTCAATGGAGTTCATCATGAGATGAACGACCTTGTCACCTTTTTTAATCCCCTTCTTGATCAGGATGTTTGCAAAGCGATTGGCCCCTTCATCAAATTGCTTCCAGGTGATCTCCCACCTTTGTTTATCCGCCGGACTCCGTTCAACCAGGGCGATATCGTTCGAATACATCCGGGCATTTCTGGCAAGCATTTCACCGATATGGATATCAGTCATTTTTCCCTCCAGGATTTTTTGCGCAAGATCATATACTCCCATCTACCCCTCAAGGGCCTTTCTTCCTTCATGAAACGCTGTGATATTAAGTTCATGAAGTTTTGCTGCCAGGACCTCCTTTATAGCGTCTGTCCACTGTTCTTCCTTGAATTCGGGGAAGAAATTGGAGAAAGCCCCCACAAGAACAACGTTCGCGGCCTGTATATTGCCGAGCTTTCTCGCGATCTCCTGCCCGTTGACTACCCAGACACTATTCTTGAAGTATTTCTTGAACGTCTTTTCGATGTCCTTGGGATACGCCATCTGTCCAAGGCTTACGGCAGGTGGTAAAATCTCCTGTTTGTTGATGATGATTTTTCCTTCCGGCTTTACCCAGTTTATGTACCGTGCAGCTTCGAGCAGTTCAAAGGATATGAGAAAATCAACATCGCCGTACTTGATAAGGGGCGAGTAAACCTTTTTCCCGAACCTGAAGTGAGTGGTTACATCTCCGCCCCTCTGGGCCATTCCGTGCACCTCGCTTTTCTTCACATCGTACCCGGCTTTGAGGAATACTTCACCCAGGATATTACTTGCGAGGATTGTTCCCTGGCCGCCAACACCTGATAAAAATATATTGGTCACTTTGTCATTTTCTTTCATGGGTCACTCCTTCACTTTATCCCTGGTATCATGGCTTCGAATTTGCAAATCTGAGCACAGACCTCGCAGCCAACGCACTGATCTTTGTTAATGAACCCTGTTCCCTTTCTTTTGTGGCCGTCTTTTGTCTGGCCTGCCCCCTCCTGCCAGCTTATGGCAGGACAGTTGATCTCGAGGCATACCTTGCAGCCCCTGCACTTGTCGGTGTCGACCACATAGAACGGGTTTTTGAATTTCTCTAACGGTTTCGCCCTGCGGAGCAGTATACAGGGGCTGTTCTCTGTGATAATGACAGACGCATCATCCCTGTTCACTTCTTCTCTGATCACTTCTATTGTCTCTTCAACCTGATAGGGATCTACTTTTTTCACGTGCTTAACGCCGACAGCTCTTGCTAACTGCTCATAGTCGATCATCGAGGCAGGCTCGTTTTGTATCGTATATCCTGTGCCCGGGTGTTCCTGTTGTCCTGTCATGGCCGTAATCCCGTTATCGAGGATAAGTGTAGTGGAATAGCCTTTATTGTACACTGCATCCATCAATGGTCCGATACCGCCGTGGAGGAATGTGGAATCACCGAGAACTGCGCAGATCTTTCCAAGCCCATCTTTGCCGAGAACTTTTCCTGCACCATAAGCACCGCCGACACAGGCAGCCATACACGTTGAAGCGTGCATGGCAGAGAGTGGTGGTGCAACGGCCAGTGCATAACAGCCGATATCACCGAACACATAAAGTCCGAGCTTTTTAAGGGCATAGAACAATGGCCTGTGAGAACAACCGGCACAGAGGTTCGGCGGTCTTCTTGGCAGATCTTCCGGCTTGATCCGTATCTTCGGAGCCTTATAATTTTTACCTTCCACAGCCTTTCTGAGCGACTGTTCGACGATACTTGGTGATAATTCACCTATTGCCGGAATAAGGTCCTTGCCGTGCCATACCTTGTAACCCATGGCCTTGATCTCTGTTTCAAAAAAAGGATCAAGTTCCTCTACCACAATCACCTTTTTAACCTTTTTGAAGAATTCCGCGATCGTGTTCCTCGGTAGAGGCCACACCATTCCCAGCTTCAAGAAGGAGTAGCGGGGAAAAACCTCCCTTGTATAGAGATAGGAGACACCTGACGAGATAAATCCTATGAAAGGATCGTTGATCTCCATAGAATTGTACGGAAACTCTGCATCCGCATATGCAGCGAGTTTTATTATCCTTTCTTCCACAGCAACTCGCCTCACCCTCGAATACATAGGGACCATCACATATTTAGGCGTCTCTTTTTGGTCAAGGCCCTTTTGAATCGTCGATTCCTTTCTTTCTCCCAACTCCACAAGAGAATCGCAATGTGACACCCGAGTCTCACTTCTCAAAAGTACCGGTGTATCGAATCTCTCACCGATGTCAAATGCAATCTTCGTAAAATCCTTACACTCTTCAGAATCAGCCGGTTCAAGCATGGGAACCTTTCCAAAACGAGTCCAGTGTCGGCTGTCCTGTTCATTCTGGGAGCTATGCTGGCCCGGATCATCGGCCACAACAATGACAAAGCCCCCTTTGACGCCGGTATAAGCAATGGTCATCAAGGGGTCGGCGGCTACGTTTAATCCCACGTGTTTCATACAGGCAATGGCCCTTCCGCCGGCAAGGGAAGCGCCATGCGCGACCTCCACTGCCACCTTCTCGTTGGGCGACCATTCCGTGTAAATTT
>Ga0315277_10002481_pt1 | contig 25760 bp, 18 predicted proteins | sample YL17G05_15_MG_FD_203695 | JGI IMG/M metagenome (GOLD analysis project Ga0315277, IMG submission 203695) | Sediment microbial communities from Yellowstone Lake, YNP, Wyoming, USA - YL17G05_15 | ecosystem: Environmental > Aquatic > Freshwater > Lake > Sediment | place: USA: Wyoming | collected... | reverse complement strand
ATGTAAGAGAACATCTCATGGCCCGGACGCTGCACATAGCGCTCGCAATAGGGCCAGAACTCGGCGTTGTAGCGACCGTAGCCGATTCCCAACACGGGTTTTTCGCGGATCATCTCGATGCCGATCAACCACAGAAACGTGCGGTTGGACATCTCGCGATGCGAAGAAAGTCGGCGCAAAAGGGTCTCGCGGTGGCGCCCGCCATATTGTCCCCACAACGTCGCGGCAATCACGAGAACCACAACGATCCCGGCCACAGTCGCCAAGCGGCGACGGGCCATGCTCGCCTGAGGCAACCGCCATCGCATCAGGCCAACCGTGCCGGCGATGACGGCGAGTGTGGCGGCGCGCGTGCCGGCCCAATAGAGGCAAATCAAAGTGGCTCCAATTGCGACTCCGGCAACAATGCGGAGGCGATTGTCCCGACCCGGCCCGAGAAAGTAGGCGGCCAGAAAAACAATCGGCGCCAAGAAAGACGCCATGAAGTTGGAATGGCCGAAGAACGACGATAGTACTTGGCGTTCGCCTTCGGCCACGCTTCGGAAGAGCTCCAGGCCAAAGTTCTGCAAAATCCCGTAAGCCGCCGCAATCAGTCCCAGCCCGACCAGCAGCAGAAAAAACGATTCCTGCCCGCGGCGACTCGTCGGCGTCACTTCGAGAAGGAAAAGAATGACCGCGCCCGTCAGGGGCAGAATTGCGTTGGAAAATCCATAGCCGCGAACGGGCCGCGCGAAAATCGAAATCACGATCACCGCGAAATAGGCAAGGTAGCACCAGAACAGCGCCGTCGGCCACCGCAAGGGCAATCGCAACGCCAGCATCACAGCGACCAAGAGTATCCCGATTGTCAGACCTGCCCATTCCACATAGTAGGTCTGGCTAAAGGACATCCGTTTGTAGAGAGGTTCGATGGCAAACGGCGTTGTCGCCACAACAGTCAGCAGGGCCAGGCGAACAAGTCGGACAATCGCCGGCGGCCACGCCGCTCTATCGTCCGCGCGCGCAGCCCTCGCAAGATCAGTCGGGTCCAAAGCGATCTCCTGCTTCCGCAAACTCAGATGACATGACCGGCCCACCTTGCTTTTCCAAGCCGTTGCCTGTCAACCTCTTTCCTCGAAGTGGCAAGCGCGCCACGTCCGGCTGCTTCACTTGAAACCTGAAACGCGAAACGGTTTTCGCTTGAGAGCCGCCCGGATGGCGCCTACGCTTGCCAACCAAGCGAGGACAGAGCGCGATCATGTTGTCCGATGAAGATTTGAAGCAATTTGAGTGTCTGCGCTGCGGCGGCTGTTGCTTGATTGCGGGATGCGTGCGCGTCAGCGAATCCGAGAGTGCGCAAATCGCGGCCTATCTGGGAATTCCGGTCGCCGAGTTTCACGAACGGTGCACGACCACGAGGATCACGGTTGTCGGTGAAACCGTTATCCTTCGCGATCATCCCGGCACCACTCGTTGCATTTTCCTCGACGAACAAAACCTGTGTGTGATCCATCCGGTCAAGCCGTCTCAATGCCGAAGATTCCCCGTCGAGTGGACCGATCCGAATTCCTGCTTCTACTGTACCGGCCTTCAGCGCCTCCGCCAAGTAGGGGTCTGAGTATGTCATCCGACAGACGACGCGATCCAACGGCCCGACGATCAAATGCCTTTTGGGTGGTCCTGTTTGCTGCCATCGCCGTCGCGGCATCGGCCTCTGCGGCCACCACCTTCACGTTCCAGATTCTGCCGGGCGAACGCGCGGACGAACAAATCGCCTGGCACGATGTCAACGGCGATGGCCGCAAGGATTTTGTTCGCCAGGCGGACCGCTGGCTCGAAGTTTATCTGCTCGACGAGCATCACCGCCTTCAGCCTCGACCGGCCTGGCGCGTCGAGATCGCCCCACCGTGGGACCTGTGGGACTTTGCCGATGTGCGTTCGGACCTGCCCGGCGAGGAACTTCTCTGCCTCTCGCCCCAGGGCGTTGGCTCGCTGTCTTATCAGCGCCGCACCACCTCGACCGCACAGATGGAGATGCTCGTCACGGCGACATTGCCCGTGACCACCGACGAACAACACGCCCACCCCGGCCGCTATGTGGTTCGATTGGCCAAAGATCGCCCTGCCGACCTGCTCCTGCCCAGCCGGAGCGCCATGCGGATTTTCCGCCGCCAGCCCGTTGGAGGGCAATGGGAGATGGCCGATGAGATTCCCGAGCCTTTGCGACCGGCGCCGGCGTTTTCTGCGCGTTCGAACGATCCCTACCTGGTCGGATTCAACCGCATGTTCGGCTCTGCGGGAGGCTCAACTCTCACTCCAACCGCCGCGGGCCGATTGACGTGGCGGCAGTTTCGTTTCTGGACCTACTGGTCCGGCTCGGCCGGATGGCTGACCGATTGGAACGGCGACGGCCGGCTCGATTGGGCTTCCAGCAGTGTCGGAGCACCCGACGGGCGACTTCGCATTTTCCTGCAAACCCCCGAAGGGAAGTTCGACCGCAACAACCTGATCGCGCCGACGTGGCCCTCGCCGTCAGGTCGCCGGGAGGACAAAACCCGCAAAGGCCGCACCGAGACTTCCCAATCCGACTCCACAGTCGGCTGGTTACCCGAACTGAGCGGTCTTCACATGGATCATCTCGCCGACGTCAACGGCGATGGCCGGCTTGACGTCGTTCGCATTTCGAGCATGGACAATTGGGCGGCGCCCAAGACCCATGTGGCCGTCTATCTCCAGGACGCCGAAGGCCGTTTCCCCAAACAACCCAATAGCTCGCTGCGCGTGGGCGCCGTCCTGCCGACCGAGATTCTGCCGATGGCCGACCTCGACGGCGACGGCGACCTCGACCTGCTTCTGCTGCGGCTCGACCTTCAGATCGCCTCCGTCCAGTCGAACATGAAAGCTTTCCTGCGCCGAGGGCTTGAGACCTATCTGGGCGCTTACCTCTGGGGCAAGGCAGGTTTCGGCAAACGAGCCGCTTGGGAGAAGAGGATTCTCATCGGCCACGATCTGTTCGAGTTCTCGCGCGACCCGCAGCCGTTGATGCAATTCGACCGCGACATGACCGGCGATGGCCGGCCCGACCTGGTCTTGCGTCTCACGCGCGACACGATCGGCGTTTTTGCCCTGACCGATCCCAAGCACGGATTCGCCGAGACGGCCACCGCCACGTTCAAGGTTCCCTTCACCGTTGAGAAAATCGAATGCGACGACTTTGACGGCGACGGGCGCAACGACATTCTCGTCGAAGGCTGGGATCCCCAGAACCGCAACCGCGTCCCCCGCGCCGTTTTTTTCAATCAGTCGCTGGTGCGGTGAAAGTCAGTGAGGACACCATAATGAAAACCGTGATTGAAGGAAAGACGTTCGAACTGCGCGAGGGTGACATCACCGAGCAAGATACCGACGCGATTGTGAACGCGGCAAATTCGCGACTGATGCTCGGCGGCGGCGTGGCCGGCGCCATCGCACGCAAAGGCGGTCCGGCCATTCAGGAGCAATGTAACCGGATCGGCGGGACGCCTGTGGGCACCGCGGTCATCACAACCGGCGGACGATTGCGCGCCCGCCATGTCATTCATGCGGTCGGTCCGCGCATGGGCGAGGGTGACGAGGATCGCAAACTCGAAGGCGCCACGCGGTGTAGTCTCGATGTGGCTGAAAGGAACGGCCTCCGAAGCATCGCGTTCCCCGCGATCAGTACGGGCATTTTCGGCTACCCCATTGATCGGTGCGCGCGGATTATGCTCTCGGTTGCCCTCGAACGTTTGCGCTCGGCAACGCCGCTCGAACGGATCGTATTCTGTCTCTTCGGGCGCGAGGCCTATCGGGTTTTCGAAACGATTCTGCAAACTCTTTTGGGCGAGCGGAAAAACGGGTAAGCGTTTGGCTTCGGGAACACAGTCTCAGCGTTTGGGAGGCTGGACAACGACGGTTACGGGTTTGCGGCCAAGGATGGCGCTCTCGCGCTGCAATTTGCCGGCATCGCTTTCGCGCAGAATGATCCGGCCCCTGTCGCTCGACTGCGCCCGCAGAATCAGCGGATTGGGTCCGGCCTGCTGGCGCGCCTTCAACATGTTTTCCGACCAACTCATTCGGGCTCCTTCGGAGCCATAAATCGGAACGCCTTTTTGCGTATAAACGCTGCTGCGGAAGCTGGGCTGGACTCGCAAGTGTTCGGCGTCTATAATCACGCCTGTGTAAGGCTTGCGGGACGGATCGCGCAGGACCGATGGATCTTCGGGCGGCCCGGGCTGGGGGAGCTGCGAGAAGGACGGCCACGCTTTTACCCTCGGCGCTCGGTCGAAGTCGGCGATCATTGCGGGCACAACATCGGCAAGCGTCATGCGACCGGCGTCGGCCAACGATAAACCCTGGAGCGAACGGTCGGCCACTCGGCCAAACCACAAGGACTCGCCGCTGGCGATATCAATCGCGCGGGCGACAACCGAGACCGTTCCGACGATTAGCTCGGGCCGCGAGGCCGTGCTGAGCTTATACTCCACCGTCGCCATCCACAGGACATCGGCCCGCGACTGTTGTCGAAACGACATGCGCCTGTCCGCATTCCAAACACCGCCGACATCGCGCGGCAGCGTTTGGAGCGAACCCGGCGCGAATACGGACGGTACCAGCTTGTAGCCGCAGCGGATTAACTCCGCCTTGACAATTGTCTCAGCAACGGGTGGACGGTCTCGCGCAAGTGGCTGATTTTCAATAATATAGACAGCAAGAGTGGGTCGAACCGCCTCGGCTCCGCCGACTGTTCCGATCCACGAAACCGCAAGTGCAACCGCCAGGATTGCCGGGATTATGGACTGACCTTGCCTCTTCATTATCCCGACCCTCTTTTCAGCCCCTCACGCCATTCATAGCCAGAAGCAACAATAATACCAGGAACCTGCTCCCGCCAAGTGAAAACCTGTCCTCCCGAGCGTCCGGCGAACATAAAATGATACCGCTCTTGGGGTGATTTTCCCCAACCTTCAATCCGAAACCCGACATCGTAAATCCGAAATCGTAAATTGAGAATCCCTTCACTTCGCCAGCCGTTTCCTGACAACCGCGACGACCAGCACCATGAATGGAAAAGCCACGAGCGCGGCAATGATATAAGGCCTCGCCGACCCGGGCCGTTTCGTCAGGCCGACGTTAATGGCGTGGCGTAATTCACGCATGACCGCCTCGACGACCTCGCGGCCTTGCCCTTCGAGCGAGACGGTGAAGAACAACACCCCCTTGTAAGCGGGGATGCAAAGAACCGCCCCGCCCACCCATCCACCCGATTTCTTTTCAACCTGATAGTCGAGATAGAGGCGGCGCATTTCGGCGAGTGTCGAGACGGTCGGCGAGCTGACCTGGATCGTCTTGAAGAGGTTGCTTTGCGACAGCGACTTGGGAAACGCCAGGGAGAAGGCGGCAGCCACCTCGAGCCAAACCTTGCGGTCGGCGAGGTCGCGTTCCGAGGCCTGATAGATCACGCTGTATTTGGAAAGCCCTATGTTCTCGTAAGGACGCTGGGAGAAAATGACCTGCGGCGGCCCGACGCCCGCCGGCGCATCGGGCGGAACGCGCGTGTCGGCGTGAACATGGCGAAGAACTTTCCAGGACCCAATTGCGGGAAGAGAACGCTTCAGTTTCGATTGCCAGGCCCACACATCGAAACGCGGCGGCGGCGTGGCGGTTGTCGGTTGTGCCTCCGCGCCCATGTCCAAGGGAATCACGGCCTCCACGCCGGGTGACGTGGGCATGTCAGCACACAACGGCGAAACGGGATCCATTGCGGTGGCGATCAAGCCAAGCAATGCAATTGCGATTCGACGCCATATGATCTTCACGCTCACCGCCGATGAGTTTGCCCCTTTCATTGCTCGGAGTCGAGCATGAAAGTGCGCGAGCAACATGAATGTACCGGCGACTGATTTGTGCATTTTCGGCGCGTTCTGACCAAAGGCATTGGAGAACCAAGGGCGAGAAGGGGTAGAGTATGCATTTTTTGCTTGAAAGATGGAACAGATGTTCTACAACCTCTCGTTGTTCGCTTGTTGTACATTAGGAAAAGCGAGGCTCTTGCGATGATCACAGACAAGCTCAGGTCTCTCCTGGAGTTTCTCGGCAGCTATCAGGCGGCCAATGGTTTTCTCCCGTCGGTGCGCGAAGTGATGGCTTTCTTGCGTGTGCGCTCGACCAACACGGCCCAGTATCATCTCAACCGCCTGAAGGCCGATGGCTATCTGCGCCGCGAGCGTGGCCGTGCACGCGCTTTCCAATTGACCGACCGGGCGCGGGAGATTCTTGGCACGGTCGGCCGCTCTGTCGGCGAGATTGCTGCTCGGACCGCAAGTACCGTCGCCTCGGTCGCACGGCGTGCTATCCCGATTCTCGGTCGAATCACAGCCGGCTCGCTCGATCTGGCGCTCGAAGACCCGCAGGGAACGCTCGATCTGGCCGAATTTGTGCGGGCCGACGAGGCCACCTTTGCCCTTCGCGTCGAGGGCGACAGCATGACCGGCGCGGGCATTTTTGACGGCGATCTGGTAATGGTCCGTCGCCAGCCCGAACTTCGCGACGGCGAGATCGGCGTGGTCCTCGTGGACGGCGAAACCACGGTCAAATACGTCCATTTCGAGGGCGACGAAATCCTCTTGCGCCCCGCCAACGACCGCTATCGCGACATCCGCATCCCGCGCAACCATCCCACCCTTTCGATTTGCGGCCGCGTCATCGGCGTCATCCGCCGGATTTGAGATCGGCTGTTTGCGCATTAGGTTTTAGCTTGATTTTGCCTCGGCGCTTTCCCCTTATGGCCATTCCAATTTGCGCGGAGCGGTTGCGACATAGATGACGCTTGAAATTCCCAAACATCTTCGCCGCGAGTGGGAAATCATCCATCGCGGCACGGCCGAAGTCCTGCCCGACGAGGAACTGCTCGCCAAGCTGCTCGAATCGCGCGAGAAGGGCCGGCCGTTGCGCGTCAAATATGGCGCCGATCCCTCGGCTCCCGATCTTCACCTCGGCCACATGGTGCCGATCGGGAAACTCAAGCAGCTCCAGGACCTCGGCCACCAGATCGTCTTCATCATCGGCGACTTTACGGCGCAGATCGGCGACCCGTCGGGCCAGTCGCAGACCCGCCCGCAACTGTCGCCCGAACAGGTCAAGGCCAACGCCGCAACGTATCTGGAGCAAATCTACAAGGTCCTCGACCCTGGCCGCACCGAGGTTGTCTATAACTCGGCGTGGCTGTCGCCGCTGACGGCGCGCGACGTGATCGAATTGTCGGCCAAGTACACCGTAGCGCGGATGCTCGAACGCGACGATTTCCAGATACGTTTCCGGAGCGAGCGTCCCATCTTCGTCCACGAATTGCTCTACCCGCTCTATCAGGGCTACGATTCCATCGTCGTGCGGTCGGACATCGAGGTCGGCGGCACCGATCAAAAGTTCAATTTCGTTGTGGCGCGCGAGTTACAGCGCGCCTATGGCCAAAAACCGCAGATCGTGCTCACAACGCCGCTTCTGGTCGGCCTCGACGGCCAAAAGAAGATGAGCAAATCGCTGGGCAACTATATCGGCATCACCGAGTCGCCGCGCGACATGTTCGGCAAAACAATGAGTCTGGCCGACGCCGTGATGCTCGACTACTTTGCGCTCGTTCTTCACTACAATGACAAGCAGGTTGCGGAATTGTGCAACGGCATGGCCGAAGGGCGGCTTCACCCGCGCGACGCCAAGGCGCGGCTGGCGCGCGAAATTGTCGAAACGTTTCATGACGCCGCGGCGGCTACGGCCGCCGCCGAAGAATTCGACCGCGTGTTCCGCAAGCGCCAGACGCCCGAGGACGTAGAAACCGTGACCGTACGCTCGAAAGGCGGTCAAATGGTCATCCTTGACCTGCTGGTCGCCGCCGGGCTCGTCGAGTCGAAGCGCGAAGCGAAGCGGCTGATCTTGGCCGGCGGTGTTGACATTGACGGGCTGCGGTGCGACCACCTTCAGACCACGGTCGAACCGGGCGAGCATATCCTGAAGGTCGGAAAGCACCGATTTCGAAAGGTTTTGGTTTCCTGAAATCGCCGCAAGACAGGTTGTCAACCTGTCGCACATTTTCAAAGTGAGAGATAGGCACAATGCTGAGACAATTGCGTTCGCGAAAAGTCATGAAGCGAATCATGTTCTGGACACTGGTTTTCATCATCCCTTCCTTTGTGGCATTCTACGGATGGCAGAGATCGTCGAGAGGGCGCGGGCGTGGCGGTGGAAACTACCAGCGCGAGGCCATCGCTTTCATCCGCGACGCCTGGTTTGGATTGCGGGAACGCGGGACAAGCCCGCTCGACGAGCACATGGCTCAGCGAACGCTCGAACAAGAATATCGCTATCTGTTTCAAAGCCGCAGGTTGACTCTCACCCCCGAAGAGATTCGCAATCTGATCGGTCCCCGCGAGCTCGCCTATGAGGCGATTCATGCGTACTATTTACAGCGTTTGGCCCGCGAGAAGGGCCTCGAAGTGACCGACGAGGAGATTCGTGCGTATCTGGAAAACCTGCTCGGCGGCCGACCGGTCGAGGAGCTGCGCAAAAATCTCTGGCAGCAAGGATTGAGTGAAGACGAGTTTCTCTATTTGCTGAAATACCAGGAAACTCTGGACAAAGCCCGAAACCACGTCTATGCGCGGGCAAAAGCCTCGCTGTTCGAACTGTGGCAGGAGTATCTCATTGGCCAGGAGAAAATTCAAATCCGGTTTGTCAAAATCCCCATTCAGGATTTCCTGACGCAGGTCAAACCGACCACCGACAGCCTCCGCAGTTACTATCAGGAGAACAGCGAGAAATACCGGGTTGGCGATCGAGCCGAATTCCGGTACGTGGCCGTCTTCCGTTCCGAGGTCGAGAAGGAAGTCCAAACGACCTCGGAGGCGGTTGTCGCTTTCTACGAGAAGAACAAGGAGAAACTGTTCTCGCGCAAGCGCTCCACGACGATTCGCCACATTCTCCTGCGCGTTCCATCCGACGCGCCCACGAGCGTCGTCCTGGGCGCCGAATTGAAGATCCGCGACCTCGCCGCGAAGATCAAAGCGGGCGCCGGTTTCGCCGAAATGGCCAACACCTATAGCGAAGACAGCGACAATGTTCCGGATCCCAAAGATCCGACGAAGAAACGCGGCGGTCTGATTCCCGCTCCGATTCCAGAGGACGCACCCTGTGTCTTCGGCGACGAGTTCAAGCGCGTCGCGCTATCCCTCGCCGCCGACCAGGTGAGCTCGCCGGTGAAAACGGCGCAGGGTTTCCATCTCATCAAAGCCGACAAGGTGACGACCGCCGGCATCATCGCCTTCGCCGAGGTGAAGGATCAGGCGCAGCAACTGCTCCATGAACAATTGACCGATGCCGAATTCAGGAAACGCGGCGAGGAGCTCAAAGCCTTGTTCAGCGGCAGGTCCTATTCGACGCTCGCTTCGTTCGCCGAGGCGGCCAAGCAGCCGGTTGCCCAGTCGGGTCTCATTGACCTCGAAGAGGCTTACATTCCCAAGATCGGCTCGATCGGCGAAAACCTCGACCTGATCAAAGACATGCAGCCCGACGAACTGCTCGAGGCCGTCTTCAAAAGTCCTGAAGCCCACTATGTCCTGGAGCTGCAGCGCAAAGATCCGACCCATGTGCCGCCGTTCGAAGAAGTCACCAAGAAAGTGCAAGAAGACTACGAGACGTCGTTCGCAACAACCTTGGCCCACCAGGCCGCTTCCGCCATGGTCAGCCAGGCAAAGAATCTCGAAGAACTCCAGAAACAGGCCGAGAAGAGGGGGTATCAACTGAAGCAGAGCGAAATGTTCACGCGCGACAAAGCCGCCGGCGTTCTTGATCTGCCCGCTCTCGATCCGCAGTTCAGCCAGATGACTCTTGGCTACAAGGTTGGGACGACCCACCTGACCACGCAGGGCAATCCCAAGCGGCCGGTCGCCTATATTGTGTGGTATTTCGAGAACCGCCAGAAACCGACCCTCGAACAATTCAGCAAGGATTTGCCCAGCATCCGGGCGCAGTATCTGGCGGCGATCCAAGAAGGGCTGCTCGAAGAGTGGTTCAACGACATGACGCGCCGCTATCCCGCCCGGGTGAACCCGACCTATCTGCCCAAAGAAGAGAAGAAGGGCCAAGAGAGCAAAGAGCAACAAAGCGACGACGGCTGATTTCCGTCGCAGGCGCTGTCCGGTCGAAATCTTGCCGTTACGATGCTTCGCATAAGAGCCATTCTCGCCTGTATCGCGCTTCTTCTTTGGACCGCTGCAACGAGCGCGAATCCCTAGCTATGGCTTTTTCCTTCTCAGAGCGTGTAGAAAAAGTCGTAACGATGCCTGTTTTGTCGTAGCTTAGTACAGGCAAACACAAATGAGGGGCCAAAACGATCGGGTCATTTCGCACGGCCACTTGGATTCCAGCCACACGCCTGGCCCCTTGTTGGTTTCGCAGTTCGCTCAGTCCCCTTCAGGGGGCTCCTCGTTGCCCCCGACTTCAGGCGGGGGAATCTGGCCGCCTCCCTCTGCTCCAACCCAGCATGCTTCAGCATGGCTTGTCGAACCGCTTGAGCACCGTTGGCGTCTTCCCCCACCCGCGACAGAGTGCTAAAGCTGTCGAGAAGTCACGGGGAAGCGCGCTCTCACGGGAACGGGCAGCGATCCCTCTCCACCGGCTCATGGTCATCAACTATTTGACTGGACGAATCTACGGCTTCCAATCCCGTAGGGATGGTTGATAGTAGCCCAGTGATTTATCGCTGGGAAGACGAGTCGGAAAACCGGGAAGTCCCGTCGGGACGACTGAGAATGGCGGCGTTCAATCGTCCCTACGGGACTCTCTGGGAGGGTGGCGATCTCGTTCCCAGGAATCAATTCCTGGGCTATTTTCAACCATCCCTACGGGATTGAAGAATGGCGGTTTGTAAGAATAAATAGTTGAAAACCACAAGCCGGTGGCAACGAGGAGCCCGCTGAAGCGGACTGAAAAGGGCAAGACAACAGTGCGGCCTAAACTGACCCCGCCGCCTTTCTTCCCAAGCCTTTGCCAACCAACTGTCGAATTTGATCCCCCTATTAGGTTGAGGTATGCTTAGGGCCTTGTGCCTGTTTTGAGAAAATCCTGACGCCCACAAGGGGCTGAGCTACAACCCAAATACTCACCACTCTCATGGCCTTTTTACACACGCTCTCAGGCTGAAGACGCGCGAACCTGAGGCCTTCGCAAGGAAATCATCTTGGCCGTATGGCCGCAGTCCCTTGGGTTCGGCAATGCACCGCGCGGCCAATCAGTCGAAGGTCGCCATCACGGGGAGGTGGTCGCTGAGCGCAAACGAATCGGGATCGTTGGGGGCAAGAGTGAACGGTCGCTTATTCAGAACTCGTACTTTGCGCAAACGCTTGGCAATCGGTCCATAGGCCCAGATAAAATCAACCCGCTTGGCCGGCTCACCGGTGGGCTTAGGCATCGTATTTCCGGACCCAACACCGGCCACCGTGAACGCATCAACTAATCCGGCGGCTTTCCAGCGTTTATACTCGGGTTTTGCGGCCGTGTGGTTGAAGTCGCCCTGAAGGAGCAGCGACCGCCCGCTCCTAAAATCGCTTTCCATCGCCTTAAGGATCTCTGTCACCTCGCGATCGCGCACAGCGTTATCGCTGGGATGCAGGTGAATGCTGTGTAGAACAAGATCGCCGAACGAGGACCGCAAGACGGCGCGTCCCCAGTGGCGCGTGAACAGGTCCTTCGGCCGTTGGCCGCCGACGATCGGGCAGTTGGCGCTTTCGACAATCTCCAGCCGGGTCATCAAGGCTCCCGGCCAATCCTTCCCGCTGGGAAAGAAAACGCGACGCATCTCAAGGCGTTTGGCGATCTCCTCAATGACCCACTCGGCGGGCGATTCCGTAAATGTCATGACGTCGGATTGGAATGGACGGAGTGCGTCGGCAAACCGTCCGGCCATCTCCATCATAACATTCTTATCTTTCGCCGCTTGCCGCCTTTGTTTGAATATCGCTTCGACGGGCGTCCAGCCATAACAGGCGTAAACATTATAGGTGATCGTTCGAAGTCCTGCTGCGACACCTTTTCCCGTTAGAATCTTTTTGAACGTGCCACAGCCGGCCGTACTGACAACCCAACCCATCGCCGCCGCTTCGAGAAATCCTCTGCGTGAAATCATCCTTTTTCGTTCCCCTTATCTATCCACAAAGTCGCACGAAATCACACAAAGAACAAAGGCCTTCGGGTAATTTCGTGTCCTTCGTGGAAGATAATCCTTACTTCTTCGGCCCGACAAACTCGATCATGTTGCCGTCGGGATCGCGGACAATCGCAATAAAAACACCTTTGGACCACGGGATTTCGCAAGGCCCTTTGGCGAGAACCGGATGGCCGGCCTTCTGGGCGCGCTCGATCGCCGCAGTGATATTCTTCACGTTAATCGTCAGATAGCGCACGCCGCAAGTAGAATGAATGAACGTGTTGTCGGGTTTCTTTCCGGGCGCATCGGGAAACTGCATGATCTTGAGTCGCGTAGTCGGCGCGCGGTCGTCGTCGGGACCGGTGAGCACAAAAACGCGCACGTGGAACGACTTGTTGTCGCTCAGGCCGGCGCCGCCGCCCATGTCCGCCGGCACGTCGAAGCCCGTCGTTTCGCTCAGCCCCAGCGCATTCCTGTAAAAGTCCGCCGCTTTCTCGATGTCGCTGACCACCATGCCGATGTCCACCGTCGTGCTGGCAAAGTTGCCGACCAGTGCTGTTGTTGCAGCCGCCCCGATCAATCCCGCTAACACCGCCACTCCTGCGCAGACACGAAACACTCTTCCAAGAACTCTCTTTCGGCTCTTCATCGTACTCTCCTTTTCTTCTATCGTCTTTTCCCTGCAACTTGAAACGCCTCTCACTTCTGTTTCTTCAACACGCGGTCAAAGAACTCGGCCACCATCTTGTTGATCTCCGGCCCGCCGAAGCCGTGCCCGCCGCCCTTGACGGTATGGAACGTCACATCCACACCCGCCTTTTTCAGCGCCTCATAGAGCAACTCGCTTTGATTGTGCGGCACCGTCATGTCCTTGTCGCCGTGCAAGATCAGGAATGGCGGAGCATTCTTGGTGATGTAAGTGATCGGGTTGGCCTTCGCCGACTTTTCCTTGTTTTCCAGCACCGGCCCGCCGATCAATTTTGACTCAGGCGAATCGGGGGCATCGTGCTTGATGTTGCTGGGGAAACCGCCGATTTTCGTGAAATCGGTCGGCCCGAACCAATCGCATACGGCCTGAACGCGGCTGGAATATTTCAAGTTGCCTTGATCGCCCTCCAACTGCTTCACGTCGCCCGACGTGCCGAGCAGCGCGACCAAATGGCCGCCGGCCGACGATCCCCACACGCCGATGCGGTCGGGGTCTATATGATACTTGTCCGCGTTGGCGCGGAGCCACCGAATCGCCGCTTTGCAGTCCTCGATCTGCGCGGGAAAAATCGCCTCCTGGCTGAGGCGATAGTTGATACTGGCGACGACATAGCCCTTTGACAAGAACCGCACCGCCGGACAACCCTGCTTGTCGCCGCCCAGCCACGCGCCGCCGTGAATCCAAACAATCAACGGCAACTTGCCCTCGGTTTTTTCGGGCACATAGAGATCCAGCGAGCGCGATTTCCCGCCCGACGGAACATATTCAATGTCGCGCTCGACCGTAACGCCCTCCGGCAAGCGAGGCCCTTGTGCACCCGGCCCACCCGGTCGCGGTTCGGGTCTCTCCGCCGGCGGCTGTGCCTGAACGAGCACGGCAAAACCCAACACCAAGACCGCCATTGCCGACAGCCGACTTCTCTTGCTCATCATTTCATTTCTCCTTTGCGTCGCAAGCTGCAGAAGACACGTCGTTCTCAGTGTTTACTCTCGCTTCAGGGCAACCAGCTTTCCGTCGTCGGTGAGTTGAAGACTTCCGCCGTTCTCATCTTCGAAGCGCAAATACAAACCCCAACCGCCACCCGCTTGCGAGACCTCGGCCACGAGAACATTCTTTCCGGCAACAAGTTCAACAGTGGTCGAATCCTGGTCGGGCTGAGCCGGCCGCAGAGCCAAAACCTGAACAACGACCTTGCCGTTCAGCCAAACGCGCAGGGTGTCATCGCTGCCGGTGAGAATCTTCACCTTGCGGGCTTTGTCCGAGAGAATCGTCCGGACCGCATACGCCGCCACATACGTTTGCCTCTCCTGGAAGCGCGGCAAGAAATCAACGAACGGGTCTTTTGTGCTGATGAGCGGCGCCGTCGTGGCCGAAGCCTCGATGGCCTTCAGCTCTGCGTCGCTCACACTGACAAACGCGTTCGCGTTGGTCCACGATTTTGTGGTGCTTGCAAAATGCCAACTTCGAACAAACTCGGCGGTCCGCAGCAGGCGACTCGTCTCGGCCTGTTCAATCAATCCCTCGTTGTCCATGACCCGCATCCTTACGTCATCGGTGCCGACGCGCTTTCGAATCTCCGCGCGCGAAAGCGTCAGGCGCTTCGGAGGATCAGCGGCGTCCACAAAGCTTATGTAGTCGGCCACATCGCCCCGCACGTCCAGACCGACAAACCGAATCCCGTAGCTCGCCTCGATCACAATGTCGCCCGATTTCTCGTCCTGGAAAATCTGCGGCGGATACACTCTCTCCTTTTTGTCCAGGGCGAGCCAACGAGTCGGTTTCAAGTTGGCGCCGCTCACAGGCGCGAAATAGGCAATTTCCTTCTCTGAAAACTCATCGGGCGTCTTTCTCCCGCGACTCGGAGGATCAACGAACGCGAATGCGCGATTGAAGTGATCAAATCCGCGCGTCATGATGTCGAATGGGTCTCGACCGTGCGGCAATCCGAATGTGTGGCAAAGCTCATGCAGCGTGGCGCCGATCGTCGTCGAGGCCATCGCCCAGAAGGTGCTTCGTCCCGCGCTGTCGTCAAACACGCGTGTGGGGTCAACCGGCCGCTCGTCCATGAAGGCGCGAAACACATCGCCCAAACTGCTCGGCCAGGTGAAAACCCCGCCGCTGCCGAACAACGCCATGCCACCGCCGCCGAGCGCCGTGTGGCCGCGCACCCTGCGGGTCTTGGGGTCAAAGCGCGTGTAGGCGGCAATCACCACGTTTCGGGCCGTCTCCATGGGGAACCGCCGGTCAAGCCGACCGCCGATGTGACCAAACCAGGCCCCATCATTCATTGCGTAATAATACTCGGCCGGATGATCGCCCTTGAAGGTGTGAACTTTGACCTTGCCGTTCTCATCAAACTCCAGGTTGAAGGTGCAGCGGCCATATCCGAGGTTATGCATCCGTTCGGCCGTGAAGGTTTGCATTATCTTCAATGCCGTGTCGAATTTTGCGGCATAGTCCTGGGGATCGTTTTCCACTGAGCTTTGATACTTGGTGTCGCCCGTGTTGTCGGTCATGTAAATCATCCGAACAAAATAAGGATTGGTTTGTGGTTCATAGTTCAATGTCAACGGCAACTCGTGTCTTCCGGCCCGAAGAATCAAATCGTTCTTGCCCGGAACGAGCTCGGTCAGCGCCTTGAATTTGCCTTTATGGACGAGGCCTTTGAGCTCGCGCGTGTCGCGCTGCGACGATTGGTTGATGACGACCAGGGTGGTTGCTTCGGCATCGGCGATGGTCCCTCGCAACAAAGGCACGGGGTATCGAATGGTAGTGCCGTTCTCGCAATTCGAGAGACGAATCGCCCGCTCTTCGGAGCGGGCGATGTTGAAGGAAGTCAGAAAAACAAAACATGCCACGGTGAAAGCGCAGGATCGCGTCATTATCTCTGTCTCTCTTTTGCGAAATTGGTGGTGCAGGCTTCCAGCCTATCGGCGAATCGGAGCACTCCCGCTTTTTGTCGTCTATTTCTTTCTCATCGGGCGGCTGCGACCCTCGGTTTTGTATTTCTCCAGCAGCGCCGTGAGGCGCTCGACAATCTCCGGACGCTGCGTATAGAGATTGTTCGTTTCCGCCGGGTTCTTTTCCATATCATACAACTGTCCCTCGGGATCGGTGGGACTGCCTTTGCCGTCCCACCCGCCGGAGCCTCGACCCAAAATCAGCTTCCACTGTCCCTGTCGGATGGCAAACATGCCGTCAATCGAATGGTGCACAACCGCCGCGCGGATCGGCTTGTCATGGTTCTCCCCCAGCAGCGCGGGCAGAATATTGTAGCTGTCTTCGCCGGCATCATCGGGCAGCCCGGCGCCGATGATCGCGGCACAGGTGGCCATGAAATCGCCCAGCCAGATCGTCTCGTCGCAGATCGTGCCGGCTTTGACTTTTCCCGGCCAACGAGCGATAAACGGAATGCGATGGCCGCCGTCCCAAATGGCGCTTTTGCGGCCGCGCCAATGCCCATTGGGAAGATGGTCATACTCCGCCATGGGCTTATTGGTCGAGCCGTTGTCGCTGGTGACGACGATCAACGTGTTGTCGGCGAGCTTGCGTTGATCGAGCGCCTTCACCACTTCGCCGATTGACCAGTCTGTTTCGGCCACGAAGTCGCCATAGTCGCCGGCCTTGCTCCGACCTTTGACAAAGTCGGCCGGAACGACAGGCGTATGTGGCGAATTCAGCGGCAGATAGAGAAAGAACGGCCCGTCGGGATTCTTCGCAACGTGGTTGTCCACAAACTCGACCGCCTTCTTTGTCAGCGTCGGCAAGACTTCATAGAAATCGAAATCCGGGTCTTTCGGGCCTTCGCGCACCGCTCCCCATTTCGGCTGCCGCTCGGTTGGATTGCCGACCAGGCGATCGTTCTCGATATAAGCGTAGGGAGGCATGTCGAGCGAGGCCGAGATGCCGAAATAGTAGTCGAACCCCACCTCCAGCGGCCCGCCCCGGATCGGCTTGCTGAAGACGATGTTCTCATCGCGGTTGCCGTTCTTCGCGCTGGCGGGATCAGCGGGTGGTTCCTTCTTGGCCCAGTTCATACCCAAATGCCATTTGCCGATGCAAGCCGTGCGGTAGCCGTGCTCTCGCAGAAGCGAAGCCACGGTCATTCGCCCCGGCTCGATCAACCGGGGACTGAAACCGCCGAGCACGCCCTTCTTGAGACTGCTTCGCCAGCAATAGCGCCCCGTGAGAACCCCGTAGCGCGTCGGCGTGCAGACCGACGATCCCGCATGGGCATCGGTGAACCGGACGCCTTCCAACGCCAACCGATCCATCACCGGCGTGGGAACTTTGGATTCCGCATTGTTGCAGCGCGGATCGCCATAGCCCATGTCGTCGGCCAGAATGAAAATGATATTGGGATTGCTCTTGCGCGGTTGGGCGGCGAAAGGCACTCGCCCCAAGGCGGCCGCCACCGCCGCGCCTGCCATGCCCTGCAAAAAGCCGCGTCGTTTCACTGCGCCTTCCCCCTGCGTTTTTGTCTCTGTGTGCTTTGCTGCCTCACGCCTCCCGGTCCAACGTCCGACAATTGATCGCCTCGGCTCTGTCGCATTCTCATATGGAACCAAAACCCTTGCTCGACTGACTTTGGGTATCCTGCGGCAAGAGATCGCCTTTTACGGAATCGGCCCCGACTGTGGGACTTGTCTGCGGTAAAGAGCGACTACCTCAGGGAAGTCCCAACGCTTGCTTTGATCAGATCGGGTGATGACCTCCACATTAGGTAGCGTGCCGTCTACCGGTCGCGACTTGGGGAGGTGCAGCACAATGCGCGCCGGCGTCCGACGCTTGGGCCGTTCGAGCTGGACTCGGACACCCGAAGCCGTGCCACGGACTGTGAAGCTGATTGGGCCGAAGTGGGTAGGGGCCTGCCGGATGCGGATTTGCTGCCCGTCGCCCAGCCACCAATCGGGCACGGCTGCAAGCAAGTGCAGCTCGTCATCGCGCTCGTGGATCAACATATGGCGTAACTGGAAGGCAAAGTTCGCTGCTCCGGTCACGTGAGGGATTGTATCACTCCAGGCCGTCCGTCGTTTGAAGTAAATCCCTTCGGGAAATGCATGCGCAGCGGTACTGTGCAGCACGTACCAATAGAAGTCCTCGACGAACTGCTCGTGGTTGCCGCGAGCCAGTTCGGCCATCGTGGTGTATGCGCCCATATAGGGGTGAATCACATCCGGCTGGCCCGTCCAACGAATGGTGCCTTCGGCGAATCCACCACCGTGACGATGTCGGACTTCTTCGATCAACGCAGCGACGCGTGGGTCATCGGGCCGGAAGATCTCCGTGGGCCACAGCGTTTCCGTGTTGCCCCAGTGGGTCCCGGCCTTCTCCCACGACGGCGGAAAATAGGCCGGGCCGGTTCGCTTCCACGCCGCGTCAATCGCCTCGCGATAGCGCTCTGCTTCCTTGAGCAGTTCATCGGCCTCAGCCGCCCTGCCCAGCGCCCGCGCGGCGTCGGCCGTACAGAGCATGCCGCGAAGGTTCCAGAAGTCGTAGCCAACGATATGGTGCTTGCCGTCCCAGAGGTTTTCACCATCGCCTGGGGCGGCAGGCAGCAATCCGGCACAGGGGGAATCGGCTGGAGCTTCGCGCCGCGCTTTCATTGCCCAATCCACGGCCTTCCGCAGCTGGGGATAGACCTTTTCGAGCCACGACCGGTCGCCGGTAATCTTCCAGTACTGCCAGAGAGCCCAGACGGCCTGGCCGTTGGCATCGAATTGGTTCTTCTGGCTTTCAAAGCGGCCATCCGGTCGCTGGGCGCTGAGATAACTCTCGATCGCTTTCTGCGCCGCCGCCCAGAGACCGGCCTCTTCGAGTTCCAGGAGCTGGTAAGCGCCGTCGCGAATGTAGAAAACGTCATAAAACCCTTCACCTCCCCGCAGCTGACCGTGGTCATTGGCGATCAGTTGGCAAACGTGCGAAGCCAGCATGGCTTCCGACGCTTTCTTGCAGGACACTTCAATCTGGGCGGCGCCCGCCATCAGATCTTTCCAGTACCGGATCGTCCGGTTCAACCAGAGATCGGCGGGCTCCTTGTCGAAGACCGACGCGTCGTCAACCGGCACGAACGGCACACGCAGCACCGCCTGGGCCGTTTTGCCGGCCGCGAGCGACCAAGAGAACGTCCAGGGCTTGGCCGGAACGCCAGGACCGGACTGTTCGGCCTGGATCTTCGCCTCGGCCGGCACGTTGCCCGTGTTGGTGACGGTGACGATGACCCAGATCAGGAAGTTCTCGCCCTCGGTGGGCCAGTCGTAGGCCTTCCTCCAGTCTTTCGCAGTAGGAAGCGGCGTCGCCCAGTATTTGAAGTCGTATCGCACCTGACCGTCATCGGCCGACAAGAGCATTACGGGCAACCAACCCTCCAAAGCCGTCTTGGTCTGACGGCGACTCAAAGGCGCCAAGTCCTTTCCAAAACACAACTTCAGCTTGCCGGCGTACTGGACCGCCTCGCCTTTCTTGCCCCCGGCCGCCAGGAGAATCTCGTTGTTTGGCGTGACCCGCGCCCCATGCTCATAGTCCTTCAATCCGATCACGTTCCACGAGTTGTCGAAGTAGTCGAATGGATCGTCGCCCGCGGCGGAGGCAGATAGGGCGGTCGTGACCAGCCCAATCACCGACAGAACGATTCCCATCCTGCCGTTCATCTTGTTCATTTGCGTTCCGCTCCTCTTTTTTTGGGGACAAGCCGACATAACAGCCGCCGGCAAAAGGCCCTCTTCATAGCAAACGATTGACAGCCGCGGCTTCTCATGGTCTCGGCCTTCGCCGTGCAGGTCCGGGTGTCGTCACGCCATTGCTCTCGTCCCTCGCGATCGAGGGTGCGGTAACGCAGTAGCCCGACCGTCAAGGGAGGGCATCGCTACTGACTCCGATCCAGCGCGCGATAGTTGATCGCCTCGGCGATATGGGGCTTTTCGATGTGGCATCCCACCCCACGCCCACCCACAGCGATTCTCTCATTTGCGGCGAAGATACTCGATGACCCTCATGGTTCCGTGCGCTCCGAGCGCCAGATAAAAACCGATGCCGACCTGCAAGACAACACGCAAAAGCCCTGCCCATGCATCCCTGTGCCCTTCAGAGCCGCCGTAGTCCGCGCTCCGTGACATCAGGAAGACTGTGCCGGGGAGCCCCGTCAGTCCACGTGCGATCAGGAAAACGCCTATTGCCATGAGGGCAACTTGGAGCAGGACATCCCTGTCGAGAGCAACAATCGCCACTTGCTCTTCTTCCTCGGGATACAGCCACAGTCCAACCTTGTCGGCCCGCGTGATCAAGAACCAGGCGATCAGCCCATATAGCGAGAGGCTGAGGGCGATTGCCAGCCACATCCCGAGCATACCGCCCTGGACATTGCCGGATGACAGAACTGCAACCGCCGAGATCGTCTGGGGCACACTTGAAACAACATAGACCACCGTGTAGAAACCCAGTATCTTACTGGCCAAAGTAACGACGTCTCGCTTGGTCATCTTGTCTTTCCTCGCTTTCTATCGCCCTCAGGCGACATGTCCAAAGTCCCCCACGGTCGGGGATTGGAGAAGCGGCAACGCAGCAGCCCGACCGCGCAGCAGCCCGACCACGCAGCAGCCCGACCGTCAGGGAGGGCCATCATTCGGGATTCCACCCCATTTCCGGCGGCCAAGGCTGCCCCTCGATCACATACGCGCATGCCGCTCCCACCTGCTCTTGCGTCCACAGCCATCGCGTGCTCCCGTGCCGCGACCAGACCCGGCTGCCGCTCGGAATCCGGCCTTCTTGGCGCAGCCGCCGCGTCGCCCAACTTTTCAGCGAGTTCATCACAAGTTCCGGCTCTTCGGACGCCGTCACCACGAGATGGACATGGTCATCCTGCACGTTGAGCGCGTGGAGAATCCAATGACGATGCGAACACACCTGCCGAATGGCTTGATCAACGAGCGTGCGAGCGCCCTCGTCAAGCAGAATAAGCGACTGCCTGAGCGCCTTGCGTTCGCGTGCGCAACGGCGCGGGTCGGCAGGCATGAGAGGTGTTCCCCAAACATTGTGCCCAGCGCGATCCACCGAGCCTCGCGCATCGCCATGAAGCCATGTGCCGTAGCAACGGAACGAAATAAAGCAAGCCTGCACGCCGTCGGGGTTGAAGGGGCGACGATAGGTGTGCGACACGGCTGTGTGCCCTCCTTGACAGTCGGGCTGCTGCGACTTGGAAGGTCAGGCTGTGGCGCTTGCTGTCGGCTGCCTGTGTTGGCCCTCCCTGACGGTCGGGCTACTGCGGTTCCGGTGATCCATCTACTTCGACCAACTTACCACGTCAATGCAGCGGCCCGACCACGCAGCAGCCCGACCGTTAGGGAGGGCATTGCTTACTCACTTCGATCCAGCGCGCGATAGTTAATCGCTTCGGCGATGTGGGGCTTTTCGATGTCGGGCATGGCTTCGAGATCGGCGATGGTGCGGGCGACTTTGATGATGCGATCAAAGGCACGGGCGCTGAGGCCGAGACGGGCAATGGAAGTCTCCAGCGTCGAGCGCACTTCTTCTTTGAGCGGGCAGAACTTCTTGAGGTCTCTCGAACCCATGTGGGCGTTGCAGAAAATCCCCTTGCAGCCGCGAAAACGCTCGAGCTGGCGACAGCGCGCCTCGTTGACCCGCTGCCGAATGACTTCGGACGGCTCGCCCGGCCGCCCGCGCGACAGCTCCTGGATGTGCACCGGCGGCACTTCGATGTGAATGTCTATGCGGTCGAGCAGCGGCCCCGACAGGCGCGACCGATAACGCTGAATGGCCACCTGTGTGCACGTGCATGCCTTGATCGGATCGCCCCAGTAGCCGCACGGGCACGGATTCATTGCGCCGCACAGGAAGAAGCGCGCGGGAAAAGTGGCCGACATGCTGGCGCGCGAAATCGTTACGACGCCGTCTTCGAGCGGTTGGCGCAGCGCCTCGAGCGCGCTTCGCTGGAATTCCGGCATCTCGTCGAGAAACAGGACGCCGTGGTGAGCGAGCGACACTTCGCCCGGTCGCGGTATTGCGCCGCCGCCCGTCAGCGCAACGTTGCTCAAGGTGTGATGGGGCGAACGAAACGGCCGCGTGGCCACGAGCGCCTGGCGCGCGGGAACCAGTCCGGCGACGCTGTGAATCTTCGTTGTCTCGATGCTCTCCTCGATCGTCAGGTCGGGCAGAATCGTGGGCAGCCGCCGCGCCAGCATCGTCTTGCCGCTTCCCGGCGAGCCGATCATCAGGACGTTGTGTCCGCCGGCGGCGGCGATTTCGAGCGCGCGCTTGGCGTGCTGCTGGCCTTTGACGTCGCCGAAATCCTCGACATAGTGATACGATTGGTGGAAAACCGTCGGCAAATCCACGTGGTGCGCCGCGATCTCCAGCCGGCCGTTGAGAAACGCAACCGTGTCGGCCAGCGACTCGACCGGAATGACGTCCACACCCGTCACAACGGCGGCCTCGCTGGCATTATCGGCGGGAAGAATGACACCGCGCCGTTTCGAGCGGCGCGCGCCATCGGCAATGCAGAGCGCGCCGGGAATCGCCTTGACGCGGCCATCGAGACTCAACTCGCCGACAAGGGAGTAGTCGTCCAGACGACCCGCATCAATCAGTCCCTGGGCCGACAGGAGCGCCGCGGCGATCGGCAGGTCGAGCGCGGCGCCCTCTTTTCGAATGTCGGCGGGCGCCAAATTGACGATGACGCGCTGGTTGGTGCTCAAATAGAAACCGCTGTTGAAGAGCGCCGACTTGACGCGGTCCTTGCTCTCTTTGACCGCCGGGTCGGGCAATCCGACAATGCCGAAATAGGGCTGGCCGCCGCTGAGGTCGGCCTCGACCTCGACCTCGAAGGCATCAATCCCCAACACCGCGTGGCTGTGAACTTTGCCGATCATGTTCAAGGGCGATGTGAATGGCTAAGCGTTGGTAGTGAGGCACTGCACAACGGCTCATTTCGTTCTGCCGCCTGCACTGCATTTCCTAAAGCCTGCGGACGGTGCGGTAAAGCGAAATCTGTGGAATATGTGAATGGAGTCCTTGCATTTTCCGGAGAAGCAAAGCATGAGAGGGAACGGCAATCCGGACGGACCAGTCACAAACATGATAAGGAGAGACAACAGATGAAAAGGCATCGGATGTCGTCCACACAGTGCCCGGCGTTAACCCACAGCGCTTTGTTCGGCGTCATCGTGAAAATCGCCGTTCTGGCGGCGGTTGTCTTCGCTCTCGGGGCCAGAGGAGCGAAGGACGAGGACGCCAACGATGGACCGGTCATCATCCAAGCGGGGGCCGAGTGGCTGCCGCTCGATCTGGAGTTGGACATCGAGCAAGACTCGGCGCTCGACTTCAGCAATCTCGTACCCTGGCACGCTCCGGCGGGCAAATTGGGCCGCGTGATCATCAACGCTCAAGGAAAAATGGCCCTCGCCGACCGGCCCAACGAACCCGTGCGCTTCTATGGCTGCAACATGTGCTTCGGCGCGCAGTATCTCTCCCGCGAAGAAGCCGACCGACTGGCCACTCGCCTCCAGCGCCTCGGTTACAACGCCGTGCGCTTCCATCATTATGAAAGCGGTCTTGTGGCCCGAACGCAAGGCGACAGCACGACCTTGAAACCCGACGCGCGCGATCAATTGGACTACCTGTTTGCCGCGCTCAAGCAAAGAGGCATCTACGTCACCACCGACCTTTTCGTTTCCCGGCCCGTTTTCGCCAGCGAGGTTTGGGAAGGCGCGACCGGCGACGTGGGCATGGACAACTTCAAGATGGCCGTGCTGGTCAACGAGCGGGCGTTCGAGAACTTCAAAGCCTTCACACGCAATCTCCTCGGCCACGTCAACCCTTACACAAAGATGCGCTGGGCCGAAGACGCCACGCTGGCGTGGCTCAGTTTGGTCAACGAGGGCAATGCGGGCAATTTCCTGGGGCGGCTCTCGGGGCGGCTCAAGGACGACTGGACGAGCGCCTGGAACCGCTGGCTCGCCGCTCGATATCCCACCCGCGAAGCATTGACCCGCGCGCTGGGCAACTTGGACGCGGGCCAGGACGCAACGGCCGGAACAGTTCCATTGCCTGCAAGAATAGACGACTCGCCGGCCGGAATCCAACTCGGCCTTTTCCTGGCCGAAACCGAACGCAGCTTTTTCGAGCGCACACGCAAATTCCTCCGCGACGAACTCCGTTGCCAAGCGCTTCTGACCAACATGAACGCCTGGACCAACCCCGTCCAGTATCAGGCCGTGCGCGCGGGATTTGACTACGTGGACGATCATTTCTACGTGGACCATCCCCAGTTCTTGGAGCAGCAGTGGCGACTGCCGTCGCGCTGTCCCAATGTCAGTCCGACGTCGCAGGGCGCTCCCGGCGGGCGGCGTTGCGCTTTCTTGCGTTTGTTCGACCGGCCATTCACGTGCAGCGAGTTCAACTATTCGGGGCCGGGGCGCTTCCGCGGCGTGGGCGGCATTCTCACCGGCGCGCTGGGCGCGGTGCAGGATTGGACGATCATCTGGCGTTTCACTTACAGTCACAGCCGCGACAGCATGTTCCGACCCCGTCCCGCTGGCTACTTCGATCTGGCCAGCGACCCCTTGAGCCAGGCGGCTGACCGTGCGAGCATCTGCCTGTTCAGGCGAGGCGACATGACAGCCGCGAAACACTCGGTCGCGATTGGCATGATGGCTGACGATTTGCTAAAAGCACCCAAGAGCGCTCGGAGCACCATTCCATCGTGGGACTGGCTTGCGCTGGTGACCCGCGTCGGAACGCATCTTGCCAAAAGTCCGACCGATGTGGCTGGCGGCGCCGACCTGGTGCTGCCGCTGCCGTGGTCCGCACTGGCGCGCGCCGATGGCGGCAAGATTCTCGCCGTTGATCCTTACGCGAGGGATGCGGGCGATAAGATCGTGGCCGAATTGCGCAAGCGCGGCTGGCTGGGTGCGAGCAATCCAACCGACGTCAACGCCAAACGCTTCCAGAGCGAGACGGGCGAGTTGACGGTTGATGGCCCCGCCGATGTGCTCACGCTCGACACGCCGCGCACCGCCGGCGGCTATGCGCCCGCGGGCAAGAAGATCGAAACCAAGGCCGTTTCGATTGCTATCGAGAATACCGACGCCACGGTGTGGGTTTCGAGCGTGGACAATGCGCCGATTGCGGAAAGCCGGCGGCTGCTCGTTACGCATTTGACCGACCTCCAAAACAGTGGCGTGAGATACCGCGACCAAGCCCGGCGGGTGCTGCTCGCATGGGGCGACCTGCCCCACCTCGTCCGCAGCGGACGCGCAACCGTCACGATCCGCATGAAGAACGCGGCCGGCGCTCGCGTCTTTGGACTGGCCTCGAGCGGCAAACGTCTCGCGGAAATCAAAACCTCCATTGCCGATGGCGCCCTCGTCATCCCGCTCGACATCGCCGCCGCCGGCAAAGCCCGAATGCTCTATGAGGTGGAGCTGGGGAACTGATTCAGAGCCAGGAGCACGCAGAGGGAACATATATTCAGAATGCCATAGGTGGCCATGCCCGGTTGGTAAATGATCTGCAGTTAGGGCGGGGGTTTATAGCAAGATGCCACCAGTCTGATTGCTACGAGGTGGGTGTGGGAGATACTCCACTATCGTTCAATGGTTTTCGGGCTATGAGTTTCTTTTTTGCCGGGATCACAGGATGAACCGGATGGAGAGAAAAGAAGAATCCTGTCAGTCGGAAGGTTGGGACTTTTCCGGTGAATCGGATGGAAAATCGCAACAGGCGATGTTTCGTCCACCGACATTTCAAGAGCGCCGGTTGTCCCGAAAAACGATCTTTCGATCGTTTCGACTTTTGGCCCTCTTCGCCAACCAGCCAATGGCCGGAACGAACGGGATCGTTGAA
>Ga0315277_10002480_pt1 | contig 25773 bp, 17 predicted proteins | sample YL17G05_15_MG_FD_203695 | JGI IMG/M metagenome (GOLD analysis project Ga0315277, IMG submission 203695) | Sediment microbial communities from Yellowstone Lake, YNP, Wyoming, USA - YL17G05_15 | ecosystem: Environmental > Aquatic > Freshwater > Lake > Sediment | place: USA: Wyoming | collected... | reverse complement strand
GGGAAGGTCCGGGTAGGAGAGGAAATAGAGATAGTAGGGATGCGTCCGACGGTGAAGCGGGTGGTGACTGGGGTGGAGATGTTCAAGAAGCTGCTGGACGAAGGGATGGCGGGAGACAACATAGGGGTGCTGCTACGCGGGACGGACAAGAGGGAAGTGGAACGTGGGCAGGTGATCGCAGCGCCGGGGAGCATCACGCCGCACACTCATTTCAAGGCGCAGGTATACGTATTGACGAAGGAGGAGGGTGGGCGGCACACGCCGTTTTTCAACGGTTATCGGCCGCAGTTTTACTTTCGGACGACGGACGTGACAGGGGTGGCGGAGTTGCCTGGGGGGACGGAGATGGTGATGCCTGGGGACAACGTGAATCTGACGATCAAGTTGATCACTCCGATCGCGATGGAGAAGGGGTTGCGGTTTGCAATCCGGGAAGGCGGCAGGACGGTAGGCGCCGGCACCATCTCGGAAATACTGGAATAGTCGAAAGCCGGGATTGCGATGCGAGACATCATTACGTTCGAATGCACCAAGTGCAAGAGCCGAAACTACACGTCCACGAAGAACAAGAAGACGACCACGGAGCGGCTGGAGTTCAAGAAATTCTGTAATCGCTGCCGGGCTCATACGGTGCACAAGGAAACCAGATAATGGACAGGGATCGTATCTGCAAAATTCAATTTTTGGGCGATAAGAGATCGATCAGGAGAGCGGAATCAAGAAAATTGAATCTTGCAGATACGACCCCTTCCACACAGGCCAGTAGCTCGAATTGGTAGAGCGGCGGTCTCCAAAACCGCATGTTGGGGGTTCGAGTCCCTCCTGGCCTGCCAACACTTTGAGGACTGAGAGAGGTCCCGTCGCATTGAGCTACGCAACTCGCGGAGCTCAATGCTTGCGGAGTCAACCCGATGAATGAATCCTTGGAGAAAGTCAAGAGTTCCTTGCGGAACTCGATCGAGTTTGTCAAGGAAACGCGAAAAGAACTCAACAACGTGTCCTGGCCCGGCCGGCGCGAGGTGACTGGAACGACGCTCGTGGTTATTGCGGCGGTGTTCTTTTTCGGCTTCTTCCTTTGGGTGGTTGACATCATTGTTCGCACCGGGTTGAACGCTATCATCTTCCGTGGCGCACCCCAATAGCCTGAAAGACGGGATCATGGACGGCGAAAAGAAGTGGTACATCATCCACACCTATTCCGGCTACGAACGCAAGGTCGCGGAGAGCCTGATGAATAGAATCCAGGCTTACGACCTGGGGGACTGCATCGGGCAAATTCTGATCCCCACCGAAGATGTGGTGGAGATGAAAAGCGGCAAAAAGGTCGTCACAACCAAGCTGACGTTTCCGGGCTACATCCTGGTCGAGATGGACATGACCGACAAAGCCTGGCACGTGGTTCGGGGTACGCCGAAGGTGACGGGCTTTATCAGTACCGGTAAGAAGCCCACTCCTCTCACAGAGGAGGAGATCAACGAGGTTGTGAATCGTGTGTCCGTCACAGCCGAGCAGCCCAAGCCGAGGTTCACCTTCGATCGGGGCGATTCGGTCAAAATCACCGACGGGCCGTTCAAGGATTTCATGGGTGTTGTGGAGGATGTCAACCCCGACCGGAATACCCTCAAGGTCATGCTTACAATTCTCGGGCGGGCAACGCCTGTAGAGTTGGAATCCGAGCAGGTGGAGAAAGTCTAGGCAGAGTATTCGCGCCTCGCCATCTGTAAGCAGATGCGATAGCGCCGACAGGGAGTTCGCATGGCGAAGAAGGTTGTCGCAAACGTGAAACTGCAGGTGGCCGCGGGAAAGGCGACTCCGGCGCCTCCGGTAGGATCAGCACTGGGCCCGCACGGGCTTAACATCATGGATTTCTGCAAGGCTTTCAATGCGAAGACGGCCAAGCAGGAAGGGTTGATCATTCCCGTCGTGGTGACCGTTTACAGCGATCGTACCTATTCTTTTGTCACCAAGACCCCTCCGGCGGCAATTTTGCTCAAGAAAGCCGCAAACATCGCCAAGGGATCCGCGGAGCCGAACAAGTCCAAGGTGGGCAAAGTCACGATGAAGCAGGTTCGTGAGATCGCCCAGACCAAAATGCCGGATCTCAATGCAGCCGATCTCGATGCTGCGGTAAACATCATTCTGGGAACGGCCCGAAGCATGGGAGTGGAAGTCGAGGGATAGATCAAGAGGTGATTCGATGGCAAATGCAGGGAAGAATTACAAAAAGGCGGCCGCGGCGCGGGAGCACAGGCTCTACCCGCTGAACGAGGCCGTGTCTCTTCTCAAGAAGATCGCCTACGCGAAGTTCGATGAGACCGTGGAAGTATCCATGAGGCTCGGAGTGGATCCGAAGCACGCCGATCAGATGGTGCGCGGTACCGTTGTGCTTCCCAACGGCCTCGGGAAGAGCAAGAGAGTGGCGGTGATTGCGTCGGGCGAAAAGGTGAAGGAAGCGCGCGATGCGGGCGCCGATGAGATCGGCGGTGAGGATATAGTCGAGCGCATCCAGGGCGGTTGGATGGATTTCGATGCCGTTGTGGCGACGCCCGATATGATGCGCAGCGTCGGGAAGCTTGGAAAGATCCTCGGACCCCGCGGCCTGATGCCGAACCCGAAAACGGGGACCGTGACCTTCGAAGTTGGTAAGGCCATCAAGGAGATCAAGGCCGGCAAGGTGGAGTTTCGCGTGGACAAGACGGGCATCGTGCACGCTCCCTGCGGAACGATCCGATTTGAAGAAAAGAATCTCTACGAGAATGCCAGGGCCCTGATCGAAGCCGTTTTGCGTGCCAAGCCGCCGAGCAGCAAGGGCAAATACGTGAGGAGCATTTCCATATCCTCCACGATGAGCCCCGGGATCTGGGTGGACGAGGCATCGGTGGAAACACACGCCTGATTAACGCTTGTGGGCACCCACATGGCCGTGGGGCATGCTCGATTCTTAATCCATAATTCGCGCCCCTCCCGGCCAGGCGGGGGCGCCCATAAGGTCTTTTCCTTATGAACAAAACAGAGAAGCGGCAGACGGTCGATTCCCTCGAGGAAGAATTCCGTTCGATCAACAGTGCATTTCTGATCAACTATCGCGGCCTCAAGGTCGTGGATGCGACAGAATTGCGCCGCAAGATACGGGAGATCGACGGCGAGTATGTCGTGGTGAAGAACACCCTCGCAATGCGGGCTGCAAAACATACCAAGCTCGAACCGCTCGGTCCTTACCTTGAAGGCCCCACTGCAGTGGCCTACCATCGCAAGGACGTCGTGAGCCTTGCCAAATTGCTGACCGAAATTAACAAGAACAATCCCAACGTTGCATTCAAAGCCGCGCTGATTGAAGGCAAGGTCGTTCCCCCAAGCGAAATTCAAAAGATCGCCTCTATGCCTTCGAGGGAGGTGATGCTGGGTAAGCTGCTCTTCCTCCTCAAGGCGCCTTTGCAGAGGTTTGCAATTGTATTGAAGGCTCCGGTGCGAGATCTGGCCCTGGTGTTGAAACAGGTTCAGAAGTAGGGAGTCCAGACGAGTTTCAGATCTACTTTTCATCAACCCTAAAGGGAGTTTGAAGATGGCGATTACGAAGAACGAAGTTTTGGAATGGATCGATCAGGCAACGATGCTGGAGATCTCGGATCTGGTGAAGAGTATCGAGGAGAAGTACGGCATCAGCGCTGCGGCAGCTATGCCCGTGGCAGTAGGGGGTGCTCCGGCGGCGGGCAGCGAGGCCAAGGCGGCAGTCGAGGAGAAAACGGAGTTCACCGTTGTCCTCTCCGCCATTGGTGACAAGAAGATCAACGTGATCAAGGCGGTGCGCGAAGTCACCAACCTCGGTCTGAAGGAAGCTAAGGATCTTGTTGAGGGCGCGCCCAAGCCTATTAAGGAAGGCGTGTCCAAGGAAGAGGCTGAAACGATCAAGAAGAAGTTCGAAGAAGCCGGCGCCACCGTCGAGATCAAGTAAGGTTCCGGGTGTATCTGCGCTTGCGTGCAGAGAGGCGAAGTTCCCCCCTCGTGCGCTCTCACCCCGCTGCTGTTTTGAAAGACTCCCGGGGCGTTGAGAACCCCGGGAGAGAGTGTCATCTCAACAAGAGGTCACCGTGCCGCGGGCCCTCATTTCCGATATCCCGAAGGCAGAAAGCGGACAACGAGTTTGCTTTCTGCCTTCTGCCTTCAGCCTTTTGGTGCCTTGGGCACATTGAACCCTACTAACAGAGCATGTCGAGGTAAACCTTTCGATGACCAATATCAGTACCTCTAACGTGTACCGGGACCGCATGGATTTCGCGAAGATTCATGCCAGCATCCCAATTCCGAACTTGATCGAAGTTCAGAGGAAGTCTTACCACCGCTTCCTCCAGATGGACGTTCCACCTTCGGAACGGGAGGACGTGGGACTTCAGACTGTGTTCAACTCGGTTTTTCCCATCAACGACTTTCGCGGCACTTCCTCGTTGGAATTTGTGGAGTACTCCATCGGAAACTGGCAGTGCAGGTGCGGCAATCTCAAGGGCCTGAATTACCTTCGGGCCAACTGCATCGAGTGCGGCAAGGGGATTGTCAACAGCCCTTACAACCCCGAGAGCGGCTCCTGCAGGAACTGCGGCGCCAAGAACGAGATCGAGAACCCGAGGTGCGAGTTCTGCGGCAGCGCCGTGGAGTTGAATGTCAAGTATACGGTGGAGGAGTGTCAGGAGAGAGGAATGAGCTTCGCAGTTCCCCTGAAGGTCACGGTTCGCCTGGTAGTTTGGGACAAGGACACCGAAACGGAGGGGAAAAGCGTCCGGGACATCAAAGAGCAGGAGGTCTACTTCGGAGACATCCCGCTCATGACCGAAAATGGGACCTTCATCGTCAACGGGACGGAGCGCGTGATCGTCAGCCAGCTCCACCGTTCCCCGGGCGTGTTTTTCGAATCCAACACGGGGCGAACGTTCATTCTTGCCAAGATCATTCCGTATCGCGGCTCCTGGGTCGAGTTCGAGTATGACCAGAAGAACGTGCTTTATGTTCGAATCGACCGAAAGCGTAAATTCCTGGCGACAACCTTCCTCCGCGCTCTGGGATTGAATACAGACTCCGAGATCCTACGCGCGTTCTATGAACCGGTAACCATCCGCTGGGAAGGAAAAACCCTGTACCGTACGCTGGGACGAGACCTGATCGGCTCGAAGGCCATGGACGAGATCAAGGATCCGAAAGGGAAGGGAGTGATCGTTCCCAAGGGCAAGAAAATCGTTGAAAGCCTTTACAACCAGCTCGTAAAGGCCGGTGTGAAGGAAATCCGGATGGAAGTCGAGGGCATCGAGGGTGCACTCTCCCTCTCCGAAGTGATCAACCACGAAACCGGCGAAATCCTTGTGGACTCCAATACCGACGTCACTTCGCGGACTATCAACATTCTCAGTGAAGCCGCCATCGATCGCCTCGATGTGTTCTTCCCCGAGCGCGAAGACGTCGGCGTTACGATCTCCCAGACCCTCAAGAAAGATCACATCAAGTCCCAGCAGGACGCTCTGATCGAGATCTACCGCAAGCAGAGGCCCGGCGACCCGCCGACCCTCGAGACAGCCACCGCTTTGTTCGAGGGCATGTTCTACGACCCTCGCAAGTATGACTTTTCCAAGGTCGGCCGGCTGAAGTTCAATATAAAGCTTGGGCTTAACACCCCTCTCGAGCAGAGGACGCTGAGGGCGGAAGATTTCTATGCCGTCATCAAGTACGCGCTGAAGCTGCCCAAGAACGTCGGCAGCGTGGATGACATCGATCATCTCGGGAATCGCCGCGTCCGTGCCGTGGGTGAGCTCCTCGAGAACCAGTTCCGTATCGGTCTCGTTCGAATGGAGCGGGCGATCAAGGAGAAGATGTCGGTTCATCAGGAAATGACCACAGCGATGCCTCATGACCTGATCAACGCGAAGCCGGTCATGGCTTCGATCCGCGAGTTCTTCGGCAGCAGCCAGCTGTCCCAATTCATGGACCAGACGAACCCGCTTTCGGAGATTACGCACAAGCGGCGTCTCTCCGCTCTCGGCCCGGGCGGTTTGAGCCGTGAGCGCGCGGGATTTGAAGTCCGCGACGTGCACCCGACCCATTACGGACGCATCTGCCCGATCGAGACGCCGGAAGGTCCGAACATCGGCCTGATCTCTTCACTGAGCTGTTACGCGCGCATCAACGACTACGGCTTTATCGAATCGCCCTACCGGAAGGTGAAGAATGGCCGCGTTCTGGATCACGTGAACATCGTTTTCCCCGGCGACACCCACTTCAAGGTTGGCGAACATGTCGAGAAGGACGCCGTTGAAAAAGAAAACCGCCGCTGCGAAGCCTCCGAGAAGCGGCCGGCGCAGTTTGACCATTTTTCGTTCTACCAAACGGCTTGGGAGGCAGAGGAGTACACCATAGCCCAGGCCAACGTGGTGGGCGAGCATGGTGAGTTCCTGCAGGAGCGCGTGAATGCCCGAAAGGCCGGGAACTTTGCCCTCGTGCCGCGTGAGCAGGTGGAGTACATCGACGTTTCCCCAAAGCAGCTAGTCAGCGTCGCCGCGAGCCTGATTCCCTTCCTGGAGCACGACGACGCGAACCGCGCGCTCATGGGATCGAACATGCAGCGCCAGGCTGTGCCGCTCCTCCGCGCCGAGGCCCCCTACATCGGAACGGGCATGGAGTACATCACGGCCAAGGATTCCGGTGCCGTCGCGATCTGCAAGCGAACCGGCGTCATCGACAGCGTCGATTCAACCCGCATCATCGTCCGCGTCGAGGGGGAAAGCGAGAACGGGAAGCGAGCCCGTGACGCGGGGGTGGATATCTACACGCTCACCAAGTTCAAACGCTCGAACCAGAACACCTGCATCAACCAGGTGCCTCTGGTCAGGCGGGACGACCGTGTGGTCAAAGGGCAGGTCCTTGCAGACGGCCCGTGCACAGACAAAGGCGAACTAGCCCTCGGGCGCAACGTGCTGGTGGCCTTCATGCCCTGGCGCGGATACAACTTCGAGGACGCGATCCTGGTCGGCGAGAAGCTGGTCAAGGAGGATAGCTACACCTCGATCCACATCGAGGAATTGGAAATCGAGGCACGCGACACCAAGCTCGGTCCGGAGGAAATCACTCGGGATATCCCCAACGTCAGTGACTCCACCCTGCGCGACCTGGACGAAAGCGGTATTATTCGGATTGGAGCCAAGGTTCGCCCGGGCGACGTTCTCGTAGGCAAGGTCACTCCCAAGGGTGAAACCCAGCTCTCGCCGGAAGAGAAGCTGCTCCGTGCGATCTTCGGTGAAAAGGCCGGCGAAGTACGTGACGCTTCCCTGGTCACCCCTCCAGGTATCGAGGGAACGATTGTTGACGTCAAGATCTTTTCGCGCAAGGGTGTGCCCAAGGATGAGCGAGCAAAGTCCATCGAGCGCGAGCAGGTCGAAAAGATGGAAAAGGACCTGAACGATGAGGTCCGCATCATCAAGGAAGAACGAAACAAGCGCCTGGTCGATATACTTGCCGGCGAGATCCTGCCGGAAGATGTCCTCAGCAGGTCTGGTGATGTTCTCCTCAAAAAGAAAACCAAGCTCACGCGCTCCGTGCTCAACGAGCTGATCTCCGCCGAACTTAACAAGATCAAGAACGATTTCAAGGCCGAGAAGGAAGGAAAGGTCTACGAGAGCATCAAGCGCCTTGAAGAGAAGACGGACAAGCAGATCCAGATCCTCAAGACGCTGCACGAAGAGCAGCTTCAGAAGCTCCGGCGCGGCGACGAGCTCCCTCCCGGCGTCATCAAAATGGTCAAAGTCTACGTGGCCATGAAGCGCAAGCTCTCGGTAGGTGACAAGATGGCCGGGCGCCACGGCAACAAGGGCGTCATCGCCCGCATCCTGCCGGAAGAGGATATGCCTTATCTGCCGGACGGCACCCCAATCGAGATCGTTCTCAACCCGCTTGGCGTGCCTTCCCGTATGAACGTAGGACAGATCCTCGAGACGCACCTGGGCTGGGCGGCGAAGGCGCTCGGCCTCTACTTCTCGACTCCGGTGTTTGACGGGGCCTCCGAGGCCGAGATCAAGGAGATGTTGCGGAGAGCCAGCCTGCCCACAAGCGGCAAGGTCGATCTGTTCGACGGCATGTTGGGCGAGAGATTCGATCAGAGGGTCACCGTCGGATACATATACATGCTGAAGCTGTCGCACCTGGTGGACGACAAGATCCACGCGCGCAGCATCGGCCCATACTCGCTCATCACCCAGCAGCCGCTTGGAGGAAAGGCACAATTCGGCGGCCAGAGGTTCGGAGAGATGGAAGTCTGGGCGCTCGAAGCCTACGGAGCGGCCAACATCCTCCAGGAGCTTCTGACGGCCAAGTCCGACGATATTCAAGGACGAACGAAGATTTACGAAGCCATCGTGAAGGGAGAATCGCACTTCACGCCTGGAATTCCGGAGTCTTTCAACGTGCTCATCCGGGAGCTGCAGAGCCTCTGCCTCGACGTGGAATTGATCCAGAAGAAGGCGCGCCGGGCAGAAGTCGCCAGCTAGCGGAATGACGATTTACAATTTACGATTGACGATTGAACCGCCTAGTAATCGTCAATCATCAATCGTCAATCGTAAATGGATATACGGATTAAATCGCCGCATCTTAGGGCGGCAACAAAACCAATTGGAGAGACTAAACGCCTTTAGGTAGGTTTGGGGGGCAACATTGAGAAGTTTCAAAGACGCCATTGAAAAGTCAGATTTGAGCACTGATTTCGACAGCATTCGAATCAGTCTGGCATCGCCGGAAAAGATCCGGGCCTGGTCGCGCGGTGAAGTGACCAAACCGGAGACCATCAACTACCGAACCTTCAAGCCGGAAAAGGATGGGCTGTTTTGCGCGCGCATTTTCGGTCCCGTGACGGATTGGGAATGTCTGTGCGGCAAGTACAAGCGGATGAAGTATCGCGGGGTCACCTGCGATAAATGCGGGGTTGAAGTCACCCTGTCCAAGGTGCGCCGCGAGAGGCTGGGGCACATCGAGCTTGCCTCACCTTGCTCCCACGTCTGGTTCTTCAAGGGACTGCCCAGCCGCATCGGGCACCTTCTGGATATCAGCCTGAGAGATCTCGAACGCGTGCTTTACTTCGAAGCTTACGTCGTGATCGATCCCGGCGAGGCGCCGGTCAAAATCAAGGAGCTTTTGGCGGAAGACAAGTATCGCGCCTTGGTGCAGGAGTTCCCGGGCAAGTTCAAGGCCATGATGGGCGCCGAGGCCATCAAGGAGCTCCTGAAGCGCGTCGACGTTGAGGAGCTCGCGGACGAGCTGCGTATAGCGATGAAATCCGAGACGTCCCAGCTGAAGCGAATCAAGTTCGCGAAGCGCCTGAGGGTGGTCGACGCCTTCCGGAAATCGGGCAACAAGCCGGAGTGGATGATCCTGGATGTCATCCCGGTCATTCCTCCTGAGCTTCGCCCTCTGGTTCCCCTGGACGGCGGGCGGTTTGCGACGTCCGATTTGAATGACCTCTACCGCCGTGTGATCAACCGCAACAACCGCCTGAAAAAGCTCATGGAGCTGCGCGCACCGGAAGTCATTATCAGGAACGAAAAGCGAATGCTCCAGGAAGCCGTTGACGCGATGTTCGACAACGGCCGCCGCGGGCGTGTACTGCGCGGCGCGAACAACCGTCCGCTGAAATCTCTCAGCGACACTCTCAAGGGCAAATCGGGCCGGTTCCGCCAAAACCTGCTTGGCAAACGAGTCGATTACTCCGGGCGCTCGGTCATTGTGGTCGGTCCCGAGCTGAAGCTGCATCAGTGCGGGCTCCCCAAAAAGATGGCCCTGGAGCTCTTCAAGCCCTTCATCTACAACCGGCTCGAGAAGGGGCAGCATGCCGCCACGATCAAAGGCGCGAAGGAAATGGTGGAACGGCAGGAGCCAGTGGTGTGGGATATCCTCGAAGAGGTAATCAAGGATCACCCGGTCCTGCTGAACCGCGCTCCCACCCTGCACCGCCTCGGAATCCAGGCCTTTGAGCCGGTTCTCGTGGAGGGCAAGGCCATAAAGATACCGCCTCTGGTTTGCGCGGCTTTCAACGCGGATTTCGACGGCGACCAGATGGCCGTGCACATTCCGCTCTCGCCGGAGGCGCAGATCGAAGCCTCCGTGCTGATGCTGAGCAGCCACAACATCCTTTCACCCGCCAACGGCCAGCCGATCGCTATTCCCAGCCAGGACATCGTTCTGGGATGTTACTACCTCACCAAGGCGAAGCGAGGAACCAAAGGCGAAGGCCGCATCTTCGCGTCCTATGACGAGGCCATGTTTGCGCTGGAAAACTGCATGGTTGAGCGCCTGACCCCGATCCGTTATCGCTTCACCGGCTTGCTGATGGACTTGACGGCTCAGTACGATGACCAGGCCGTCATGCGTGCCGACGTGCGTGAAGTCAAGAACGAGTTCATCAACACGACCGTCGGACGCCTGATCTTCAACTCGATCCTTCCGAAGGGCATGCCATTCATCAACGGCCTGATGAAGAGGAAAGGACTGCAGCAGCTGGTCAACTACTGCTACCTGCACTTCGGCCTCGACACCACCGTGCAGATGCTCGACGACCTGAAGGACCTTGGCTTCCTCCACGCCACGAAGGCTGGGATTTCCATCGGAATCGAGGACCTCATCGTTCCCGACAACAAAGGCGAGCTAGTCAATGCGGCGAACGAGAGAGTCATCGAGGTGGAAAAGCAGTACCAGGACGGTGCGATCACCGATGGCGAGCGCTACAACAAGGTCATCGACATCTGGTCGGCTGTTACCGAGCAAGTTTCGGACGAGATGTTCCGGAAAATGGCGCAGCAGGACGAAAGCGGCGAGGAGTTCAACCCGATCTACATCATGGCGGACTCCGGCGCGCGCGGCAGCAAGCAGCAGATCCGTCAGCTAGCCGGCATGCGCGGATTGATGGCCAAACCGTCCGGCGAAATCATCGAGACGCCGATCACGGCGAACTTCCGCGAAGGCTTGACGGTGTTGCAGTACTTCATCTCAACCCATGGCGCGCGCAAGGGTCTCGCCGACACGGCGTTGAAGACCGCAGACTCCGGATACCTGACCCGCCGGCTGGTTGATGTGGCTCAGGACGTTATCGTTTCGGTCGAAGACTGCAACACTCTTGATGGTATCTACGTGACCTCGATCGTCGAGGGCGGCGAAATCATCGAGCCTCTGCGAGACCGTATCGTGGGCCGCGTTTCACTGGAGAACGTGAAAGACCCGCTCACGGGCGAAACCATCGTCGGTGTCAACCAGGAAATCACCGAGGACTTGGCGGGAGATATTCAGGCCGCCGGTATCGAGAAGGTGAAGATCCGCTCCGTTTTGACTTGCAGGGCCAAGCGCGGCGTCTGCGTGAAGTGCTACGGACGCAACCTGGCGACCGGCCAGATGGTAGACCGCGGCGAGGCCACCGGAGTGATCGCCGCTCAGTCCATTGGTGAGCCGGGCACCCAGCTCACAATGAGAACGTTCCACATCGGCGGCACGGCAAGCCGAACCCACGAGCAGTCTACTGAAGAGGCGAAGAACGAAGGCATCGTTCGCTTTCACAACATTCAACACGTCACCAACCGGGACGGCAACCTGGTGGTGATGAACCGGAACGGCACGCTGATCATCGCCGACGAAAGCGGGCGCGAGAAGGAACGCTACTCCGTCGCCTACGGCGCTATCCTGAAGGTAAAGGATGGCCAGAAAATCAAGCCGGGCCAGGTCTTGGTGGAGTGGGATCCTTACTCCTTTGCCATCCTGACCGAGTTTGGCGGCACGGTCGCCTTCAAGGATATTCACGACGGAATCACCGTGAAGGAGGAGCGCGACGAGAACACCGGCCTTGTGCGCCAGGTGATTACCGAGTCTGCGGACGAGAAATACCAGCCGCAGATCAGCATCAAGAGTGATAAGGGCAAGGTCGTCAAGAGCTACCTGCTTCCCTCGAAAGCTCACCTCTGGGTTGACAACAGCGAGGAGGTCTACCCGGGCAGCATCCTGGCGAAAATCCCGCGCGAAACGCGCAAAACCAAGGACATCACCGGTGGTCTGCCGCGCATCGTCGAGCTCTTCGAAGCCCGAAAGCCGAAGGAGACGGCGGTCATCACAGAGATCGACGGGATGGTCAAGTATTCCGGCTTGGTTCGCGGCCAGCGCAAGATCGAAGTTCACAACGAGAGCGGCATGATCAAAGAATACCTGCTGCCACGCGGTGTCCACATCAACGTCCAGGAGGGAGAATACGTGCGCGCCGGCGAAGCGCTCATGGATGGCCCGCGCAATCCCCACGACATTCTCCGCGTTCTGGGCGAAAAAGAGCTGCAAAGCTACCTGGTGAACGAGATCCAGGAAGTCTATCGGCTGCAGGGTGTCAACATCAATGACAAGCATATTGAGGTCATCGTGCGACAGATGATGCGCTGGATCAAGGTCGAGGAGGTGGGCGACACCGAGTTCCTTCTGGAGGAGCAGGTTGACAAGTTCCGCTTCAACGAGGAGAACGAGAGGGTGGAGACCGCAGGCGGGCAGCCTGCTAAGGGACGGCCGCTACTCCTCGGAATCACGAAGGCTTCTCTCTCGACCGACAGCTTCATCTCGGCCGCATCGTTCCAGGAAACCACGCGCGTGCTCACGGAAGCCGCCATCAGCGGCAAGGTGGACTATCTGCGCGGGTTGAAGGAGAACGTAATCATGGGGCGCTTGATCCCCGCCGGAACGGGCATGGAGTACTACCACAACGTCAGGCTGACCGAGGAGATCGTACCCGAGGAGGCGCCGGAAACCGAGCCCGATCTTGAATCGGAGCTCCTTTCCGGAAGCCTGAATCTGGAGGCGATCAAGGGCAAGAGAGCGGATCTCGGCTGATCCGATTGCGGATTGTGGATTTCGGATTGCGGATTGAGGGCGGGGATTTTCCCCGCCCTTTTTAGTTTGAATCCCAGAGCCACAGGAAGCGCAGAAGCTGTGAAAAAATCGGGGACATTCCGAATTTCCCGACTTGCTCAGCTGAATCGGACGGATCAACCAGCAGTTGATCTTTTCGATTCAGCGGAGGAAAGCTGGAAATTCGGAATGTCCCCGATTTTTTCACAGCCTCTCAGGGATGACAAGGTCCTAAGTTCTCTGTGGCCCTGAGGCGTTCGCACTTGTAGTTTGTGGACGTACTGTGGTTGATTATTGGCGTGACAGACCCGACACGTGAAGCCCTTCTATCGCAGTTGCGCATGCGTTTACGCTGTCCTGCGTGTCACGCTGCAATCCGGTGGCAATGCCAATCTCACGATATTCTGTGTGGTGCCTGCGGCGCTTGTTACCCTGTTCTCCCCAGCGGCGTGCCTGTACTACTCAAGCCGGAGCAGCGCTCACACTTCGCCGCCGTCTTGAGCGAGGATACTGCCGGGCAGCGTATGGTTCGGGAATACCGCCGTTTCGGAACCTGGCGCGCGCGGGTCCGGAACCTTGTCAAACCTCCATCGATTGTCTACGACGAGGACGTAGCGCGCAGGTATTCCTGGATCTATGACACACGTGGCGGGGATACTCTCGTCTTGAGCATCGGGGGAGGGCCTGGCCGGGAGAATCCGCGCGTCATCAATCTCAATCTGGATGCGTTCGATTCGGTCGATATGGTAGGGGACGGCACCAACCTGCCGCTGGCAGACGAGTCTGTGGACACCGTCACCTGCAACGCTGTCGTCGAGCATGTGCCCAATCCGGCCGACCTGATTGCTGAAATGAATCGGGTGTTGAAGCCCGGCGGATATGCTCAGCTCATGGTTCCGTTTGTGTTTCCTTTCCATGCGTATCCCGCGGACTATCAACGATACAGCAGGGAGGGAATCCTCGAGTTGACCCGCGCCTTCGAAAAAGTCGAGCTGTGCGTTCTCACCGGTCCCACTTCGGCGCTGCTGGTCATGTTTCGAGAGTATCTCCGGATCATCGTGCCGGGCGGCGATGGACGAATTCTTCGCACCCTGCTGAACGGAGTATCCGGCTGGCTCACCTTTCCTCTCAAATACCTCGACCGCCGGCTGAACCGGAAGCCCAAAGCTGCGCATCTCGCGGCGGCCTTTTACTATCTCGGCCGCAAGCCCCTGGATAAGACCAAATGAACGACACAAAAGACCCTTCAGCCGTGGGGTCGCCACACGGCCGGCGCTGGCAGCCCAGCCCGGACTTGGCCTCGTCAGTGGTACTGATCTTCATTGGGATTCTCTTCTTTTCCGATGTCCTTTTCTCTTCGAAGAACTTTTACTTCCGGGACATCCTCAATTTCCACTATCCCCTGCGCAAGGTCCTCATTGCGGCGTATGCTCGAGGAGAATTTCCACTCTGGAACCCCTTCATCTATCTTGGCCAGCCGCTGCTTGCCAATCCGAATTGCATGGCCTTCTATCCCACCAACCTGCTCCATTTGTTCCTCTCCTTCAACTATGCCTTCAAACTGCACTTCATCCTACATCCTCTACTGGCAGGGCTTGGAGCCTACATTCTCCAAAGGAAGCTCGGCATCCTTCCGTTGGTGTCCTTTGGGGGGGCGTTGATTTACGAATTCTCGGGGACGGTGCTTTCCTTCCTGAACCTGTACAACATCGTACCCGCAGTGGCCCTTCTGCCCTGGATCGGGTGGTCGTTTCTCCGATCGATAGAATCCAGGAGCCGGAAACGTCTTCTGCTCTTTGGGCTTCTTCTCGTTCTCCAGGTGATTGCTTTCGAGCCTCTGCTCTTTCTCTGCGTGGTTTTGCTTCTGGCTGCGCTTGCGCTTATTCATCTGCTGCAATCGGATAACCGCGGCGCGGCCGTGCGCGGCATCCTCCGCACCGGCGCCATCGGGGGAGTCTTCGCCTTCGCTCTCGCAGCCATCCAGGTCCTTCCCACTCTGGAGCTGATTCCGCTTTGCGCGCGGGGCGCCGGATACGATTACTCCACCTCAAGCGCGTGGTCGATGCATCCCGCAGATTTGGCAAATCTCGGTGTCTCGAACCTGTTCGGATCTCCCTACACCGTGAACGCCTCGCACTACTGGGGCGAGAGGTTTCATGAGTCCCGTGAGCCCTACCTGGTCTCCTTTTTTGTAGGATCTTCGGCACTGCTGCTTGCGTCGTTTTCCTTTCTGTCGCACCGCAGGTTGCTGCAGAGAACTCTGGTGGGTCTGTTTGTTATTGCATCGGGCATGGCGCTTGGCCGGTTCAATCCGTTCTTCCACTGGCTTTATGAGCGCCTCTTCCTCATCCGCCTCGGGCGTTACCCGTCGAAATATTTTCTTCTCGGCACACTCGCTCTGGCTGTGCTGGCTTCTCTGGGACTCGAAGTTGTGTTGACGTGTGGGGAGGACGACTCTTCGCGTCGGCGTCGTCTCCGTCTGCCCGCCATCGCCGGGATTATCGCTTCTGCTGCCTGCCTTGGACTGTGGATCTATTTGAGGGGTCACCCAGAAGCACTGGACGGATGGATGCGTTCAATGATTGAGCCGGGCATACTTTCGCTCAAAGACTTGGGCGTCATAACTGCACAGTTCCTTGCTTCCATTCGATATCTGACGCTATTCCTGTCTCTATCCAGCGTCTTGGTTCTGGTTTCTTCCATCTGGCCACGGCCCATCCTGACGGCCAGTCTGTTGATACTTGTCACAGGAGCGGAGCTTCTGCCCGCGAACCTGCGGCTCTCCGCGTTGATTTCCGATGCGGATGTTGATTACGTGTCTGAGGTTGAGGAATATGTGGCAAAGAACGGGCCACGGGAGCCCTTCCGCGTGTCGTCGCCCACAGCGCTCCATCCCATGCCGAATCTCAAGCTCCGGGTGCCGAATCCGTCGAGAGCCTGGCTGACACTCTTCAATCGCCGCACGGGCCAGCCGTTTTACGGCATTACGGAAGGCATCCAGTACTCTCCCGACCGCTCCGTAGATCAGCTGAACACGAGGGATTCCGAGGATATGTGGAAAGCTCTCGTTCGTCTGCCCGAAGCGACTGCCCTGACCCTGCTCGGCAAACTAAACACGCCAATGCTGCTTTCGCTCGAGGAGATTCATGATCCCCGCGTCCAGCTCATCGCTACGTTCGACACGCACAGCGATGTTCAGCTGAAGCTGTACTGGCTGAACAACGCTGTAGCACGGGCCTATTTTGTATCGGGCGTGCAGTATGCGCCTATCCACCGCGAGGCGTTGGAGATTTATCTCAGGCCGGATTTTCCCTATGGGAACACGATAGTGCTGGAGAATCCGTACGGAATCAGCAGACCTGGGGAGACTGGTGCCGGTTCCGCTCGTGTGCTGGATTATCAAGACCAGCGCGTTCTATGCGAAGTCCAGGCGCAGGTGCCAGGGTACCTTGTGCTCCTGGACAGCTACTATCCTGGCTGGCACGCCTATGTAGATGGAAGCGAAGTGGAGATACTCCGTGCCAACTTTGCGTTCCGTGCGGTTGCGGTTCCGCCGGGGAAGCATCGTGTTGAATACATCTACCGGCCGCGCTTATTTTATGCGGGCCTGACCCTGACAGTGCTCGCGGCGCTGACGGGAATCGCCCTCTTGCATTTTTGTTCGCGCAATTCATTGTGATTCTTTGTGTCCTTCGTGTCTCTGTGTTGGCCTTTCAAGAACAACACGAAGACACGAAGAACACAAAGAAAACCTCATAGAACTACAAGCAAGGCAAGCCCGAGCAGAGAGAGCACAAGGCCGGCGTATTCAGTCCATGAGCGGCGGTATTCGAGAACGGCAGGCCCGTGCCCGAACACCAGCATCAGATTTGGAGAGGCGCGGTAGATGGGCGCCGGTTTACCGTTGACGGTGAGTTTCCAGTTCGGAAAGTAACCGACCTTAACGAGAACGGGTATGTCCTGGTCTGCATGGATCTGCAGGATGAGCCGGTCTTTGCGCGGGGAATCCACAAACAACTCGACTTGGTCTCCGGGCCTCGCCGGCCGAACATCGGGTGGAGCTGGACGATCAGTGAAGATGGGCAGTCCGCGCATTTCCAGGAACCATTTCAGGTTGGTCAGCTTCCAGTCGGTTCCGGGAGCAAGCGGTACGTAGGGGAGCGGCTCGGCCAGGGTGCCGCTCCCGATTGGGTAGAGATAGAAGTCTACCATCTCACCGTGAGTGTTGTAGCGCTGTTTCAGATCTGCCAGTTGCATCTGGCTGGTAACCTTTGGGGCGGCATAGCTATTGATGTATCGCTTGCCTTTTGCCAGCGAGGGATCCAGAAGATCCTCCAACCTGAGATCTGTATAAACGTACCGGATATCGAAGAGGCGCAGCCGCTCCAGAACGTAGGCAGGATACTCCTTGCCAAGGAGCTGCGGCGTCACCGACTCGGTCGGAGTTCCCCAGATGTAGGCTCCGAGGTCCAGGGTCCGCACCAGGTCCGCAAGAATTCTTCCGTTCAATCCGGATTCGATGAACAGTCCCAGAATTGCCTCGTTTCCGGTGCGCAGGGGAATGAGCTCGTGATTGACATGATGGGCGGGCAAGTGGGAAGGCGGTGCGACGGAAAGGATCCTTCCCTCCACCAGACCGAAATCCGGGAATTGGAAATCGGGCACTCCCTCAGGGTGAAGGCCGCCGTGCCTGTAGCCGAAATAGCCGATTCCAAGTGCGAGTAGGGCCATGGCCAACAGCGCCGGCTTGGACTTGATCCAGGTTACGAGAAAAACGGGAAGCAAGAGGAGCAGATAAATCGTCAATCGCGGGAACTGGAGATCCAGTTTCCAGAGCGTTCCCAGCAGAATGAAGTTGGCCAGCGCGAAAAAGGTTATAACGAGGGGACGAAGCGCCGTCTTCGAAAAGCACGCGAGTGCGACAATCGCGCCGTTCAATGCGACCAGCTCAAGTGCCGCCGACCACTCGGCGCCGACGTACTCCGGATTCATGAAACCGCGGTGCGTGACGAACGGCAACACCCAGAAGGATCCGAGAAGCAGGGCAACGCCCAGCGTGTGAACAAGCGGTCTCCAGCCGGGTTGCTCCCCGGGCTGCCACAGGCGGTGAATCACAATCGCCAGGGCAAAGATGCCCGCGATGAGCGAAGACAGCGGATGCGTGAGGAAAAGCAGTCCGAGCCAGAGCGCGGGCCACTTCCAGTTCCGGCTTTCAACTTTCCCGCAGGTGGCAAGAAAGGCAAACAGAATCGGGAGGCTGATCGCATTGGCAAACAATCCGATGTTCAGAATGGATCTCAGGTCCGAGCCGAAGTTCCATGTGCCGAACATCTCCCCGCTCAAGAAGAGAACGGAAGTCGTCAGAGCCGAACAGACCGCGCCTTGAAGATCGTCCAGCCCCCAACGCCGCGCAAAGGCGTAGAACGCGACGGGCAGCAGGAGAATGCTCACAAGAATGAGCAGTTTAATTGCCGTACCGATTCCGACCGGCATGCTGAGCAGGGCTGCCATGTAGTGAGCCAGCGGTGGATAGAACAGGCCCTGCGGATAGCCGCAGTAGAAGTAGGGATTCCATCCAGTCGGCCAAGGGAGCAAGTGTGTCTTGATATACCAGATGGCTGCATAGTGACCCGGAAAATCCCACTCGAGAAGGTTGTTATACCGGAGGAAGCGGAAAAGTACTGCCAGCAGTGCTGCAGCCTGTAGCGGGTAAAAAATGAAAAAGTATCGGAGCTTTGAGGGGATGTGCATAGCCAAAAATGCAAAGGCGGCTCCATTGGCAAGGAGCCGCCTTAAGACCCGTCAGCGCAAAACTTACTGTGCTTTTCCGATCGGATCGCCCGGCACTAGTCCGACAGGGGCGGTAGCTCCGTTGAAGACGGCTTGGAAGCGAACAACCTGATCGGGTCCAATTCCGTAACTATATCGGCCATTGGTTCCCGAGGGGGTCGCTGTAAAACCAAACGAGGTAGGAGGCGCCCCGGCCAAAGTCGTGCCAATTATGGCAGCGGCAGGGGCATAAACGTAACCGTTAAAGCCGTTGGCATTGTTAAACCGGGAATCTACGAAGTTGCCGGTTACCAGGGTCGCAATGTCTGTGTAATTCTGATTGTTGGTGGCAGCAAAAGCGATTTCAGCAGATCCGAGGGTGCGGCAGCCCTGCATCCCTGCGGCCTCATTGGCGGCCATTTTGGAGGTAAGCAAACTCGGGATTGCTATAGCGGCAATGATCGCGATGATCGCGACGACAATCAATAGTTCTACGAGTGAAAAGCCCTGTTCATTCTTCATTGAATTCTTCTCCTCTCCAGGTGATGGTGTCATAAGTTCATGCCAGAATTATACGCAATCAGTGTGCCAGACAAGAGGGAGCTGTAAATCAGATCAGTGAAAGTGGTAAGACGCCTGTTGCTCATAGTTTACAGCTATGTTTCAAGAGACGTAAAGGACAGCCGGGCCCGCTACCGATCGATTCCCATGAAGAACTGCTGATTTCCATCAGCGATGTGCTCAAAATCAGCATTTCTCAGTGATCCTTTGCGTCCTTGGTGTCATCGTTTTGGCATTTTTGATTGATAACACAGAGGCGCGATGACACTGAGAATATCAGAGAATTCTTCCCCATCGTGTGTTCACTTGCACTTAGAAGATTCAGAGTCAGGATCTTTCATTTCCGAGTCTTGGCTACGGGTGCTTGAGCGGTTTCGGCGAAAAGTCCACGGGTCAATTTGCAGGACTTGAATCTTGTGGCGCAGAGAGCCTTTAGTTACGTTGAGATACTGAGCTGCCAGGGTCTGGTTCCCATCGGCCTGTTTCAGCGCTCTACAGATCAGATTGCTCTCGACTTCAGAGAGAAACTCCTCCAGGTCGAGCGGTCCCTCCGGGAGCCGAATGGAATCGCATGTGGTTGTAGCAGGCAGATTGAGAACCACGGCCCTGGGCAATCTCTCGAGTTGGATAATCTCTGTTGTCTCCAGGGCGACGGCCCGCTCAATGGTATTTTCCAGTTCGCGTACGTTTCCGGGCCAGCGATAATTCTGCAGGCAGCGCAGAGCTTCCGGCGATATTCCGGAGAGGCTCTTCCCTGTTTTCTCCGCGTACTGGCGGAGGAAATGGAAAGTCAGCAGTTCGATATCCTCTGCTCGTTCCCTGAGGGAGGGCAGGTGGAGAGTGATCACAGCAACCCGATAATAAAGATCTTCTCGAAAGATCCCCTGACGAATACCGGATTGCAGATCGCGATTGGTGGCCGCGAGCACGCGAACGTTGACAGTGATCTCGCTGCTTCCTCCCAACGGCCTCAGCTTCCTTTCCTGCAACACGCGCAGGATCTTTACCTGCATGGCCGGAGTCATTTCACCGATCTCATCGAGGAATATGGAACCGCCGTCTGCCGCTTCGAAAAGTCCCTTCTTGTTGGCGGCGGCTCCTGTAAAGGCACCTTTCATGTAACCGAAGAGTTCGCTTTCGAGGAGGGTTTCGGGAAACGCGCCGCAATTGATGGACACAAACGGTTCGTCCTTTCTCGCAGAGGCCTCGTGTATGGCGCGCGCGACGAGTTCCTTCCCCGTGCCGCTCTCTCCCGTGATGAGGATTGTGCTATCTCCGGTGGCCACCGTTCCTATGGTCCGGTAGACTTCAAGCATCTTGGGGCTTTTTCCAACGAGCCGGCTTCTGTATAAGGCGTGAAACAGCTTCTGACCAACCTGCGCTTCAACTTCGCTTTTCAGGGCGGCGGCATCATGCTTGAGCTGTTTCCGATCCAAGGCATTGCGCAGGACCTTTCTCACTTCCTCCATCTGGAAGGGCTTGGTGAGATAATCAAAAGCCCCATGCTGGAGCGCCTCGATGGCCGTCTCCGTACTGGCGAAAGCAGTAATCAGGATGAAGGTGGTGTCTGGCGCGAACTGTTTTGCTTCTCTTAGCAAGTCGACACCGGATAAGTCCGGCATTCGTATGTCCGAGATTACGACGTCGGCGGGCTGCTCACGCATGAGTGCGAGCGCGTTTCTTCCGGAGGTGCACTTGCGGACATCCATGCCTTCATCTTTGAGCAGGATCTCCAGGATTTCCAGAATGCTGGGTTCGTCATCGACGATCAGGACGGAAGGCATGGTGCGGCCTCACTGGACAGAATTAGCGCTGACGAGTTGATGTTGATGCGGCAAATAGATCGTCACCTTCGTTCCCTGGCCTCTCTCACTCTCGAAAGAAATCCTGCCGCGGTGGTCTTCCACGATCTGGAATACGATACTCAATCCCAAGCCGGTGCCGCCTTTGAAGCCCGAATGGAATGGTTGGAAGAGATGCTCTTTTTCTTCCGGGCTCATGCCCACTCCGGCGTCCTCGAACAGGATCTGTCCGCCGCCGTCGGGTGCCAGCCTTGCGGTTATGGTGAGCGTCCCCCCATCCGGCATTGCGCGGAGGGCGTTTTGTGCGAGGTTCCAGAAGACCTGCTTTAGCTGATCGGCATTTCCTTGGATTTGGATTTGCTGTGTGTCGAGCTTGAGCCGCACATTGTGTCTCTCGCGCACTTCAGGGCTGTTTTGCAGGAGCGTAACGGAATCCCGCAGCAGCGACACGACCTCGACAGGCGACTTGGTGTACTTTCCCGGGCGCGCAAACATCAGAAAGTCCTCCACGAACTTATTCAGGCGGTCGCTCTCGCGAATCAGGATATCGAGGAGGCGCTCGTCCTTCTTCGACAGGGTGACACGCGACCGGAGGAGCTCGACAGAGCCGCGCATGGAAGTGAGGGGATTGCGGATCTCGTGGGCGATGCCTGCTGCCATTCGCCCTATGGCGGCCATTCTGTCCTTTAGCCGGATCTCCTCTTCCAGGCGCTTGATTTCCGTCAGATCCTGGAACGAGATTATGTAGCCGATCAGTTGCTGTTCCTGATCCAGCAATGGAGACACGCTCAATCCCAGATGTCGTTGTGCGCCGCTGGCCAGGGTGAGGCAGTCTTGGTGCCTCAGCGGCCTGGCGTTCTTGAAGAAATCGTTGTTGATAATTCGCATCCAGAGTCTTTCGCCGAGCAAGGTCTGTACGGGCTTCTCGAGCATCTCGGCGCTTTCTCTGTCTGTAAGTTCCTCTGCCGTGTTGTTGAAAACGGCGATTCTTCCTTCCAGATCGGTTGTTATCAGACCGCTTCGGATGCTGCTTACGATGTGCTCGTTGAGCCGCTGCAGCTGCTTGAGGGAGTGGATCTTTTCTTCAAGCTCCCGCTGAACCGCATGCAGCCGCTGAGAGAGATATGCGCCCAGAAACGCGACGGCGAAAAATCCGAGCGAATGCGCAGAAATCCGAAAGGTGGCGTTCTGCAAGTCCATGCGTACGCCGCCGAGAGGTATGAGACCGAGGTTGCCTGCGGCAATCATGCCGGCGTAGAGAATCGTGCTTAGCGCGGCTCCAATCATGCCTCCGTTTTTTCCCAGCATTAGGCTGCAACAAATGATGATGAGGATGTAGAAGGAAACGAACGCACTCTCAATCCCCCGCGTGTTGGCGACAAGGATCGTCGTCACGGCCATGTCGACGGCTATCTGCAGGTATAGCTGCAACATCAGCTGCCAGCCGCTCCACCACAGGGCGAGATAAGTCAGCGTCAGAATGACGGCGAGTGCATTGAAGAGTGGCAGAAATGGAACGGGTCCGAGGTGGGGAGGCAGGATGCCCAGAGGATTGGCGAGGTTCAGGCCGACAAGCAGAATGGCCGCGCGAGTGGCGATCAGCACAAGCAAGGAGCGGTGAACATCCCGCGGGGGGACAAGGCTGGAGGCGGTCCTCTCCCTGTCGAGATTCTCTCCCGCTCCGGGCAAAACTCGTGCGACAAGGATCGTATTAGCCACCGGAAAGCACCTGAATGAGTTTGAAAAGCGGCAGATACATAGAGATCACGATGCCGCCAACGATCGCTCCAAGGATCACCATCATGAGAGGCTCGAGTATGGTAAGAAGGTTGCCTACGATCACATCCACTTCGTCTTCATAGTAGTCGGCAACCTTCACCAACATCGTGTCCAGTTCGCCGGTCGATTCGCCGACCGAGACCATCTGGCTCACCATGTGGGGGAAGAAGCCGGACTGGCGCATCGGCTCGGACATGGCTTTCCCCTCTTCGATGTTTCGGCGAATCTGGTAAACGATATCCTCCAGGATGGCGTTGCCCGCGGTTTTTGCGGTAATCTCCAACCCTTCCAGAATGGGGACGCCGCTCGACAGCAGGGTTGCCAGGGTGCGCGTAAAGCGCGCGATACTGATCTTCCGGAAGATGTCGCCAAGAATAGGCATTTTCAGGAGGGAACGGTCGACAACGTGCCTTCCCTTGTCCGTCTTGTAAAAGCTGCGAAATCCGAACACCCCTAGAGCCAGGACCGCCAGGAGGAAGATGGAGTACCCGGCGACGAAGTTTGAGAGAGCGATGACCATCCGGGTGGGCAGCGGCAGCTCGACATTGAAGCCTTCGAATAGGGTCCGGAAGACCGGCACCACCTTCCACAGAATGATTCCGACGACTATTACGGCGATAGAGAGGATAACCGCCGGGTAGGTCAACGCAGAGCGCAGGGCACTCTTGAGCTTAACCATCTTTTCGATAAAAATCGACAGGCGCTGGAGGATGGTGTCGAGAATGCCGCCCGCCTCGCCCGCGGCCATCATGTTGGTGAACAGGCTGTCGAATACCCTGGGATGACGTGCCATCGCGTCCGACAGCGTCGAACCGGCCTCAACGTCAGTTCGGATCTGTTCGAGCGTGCTTTTGAACGTCTGATTCTGGTTTTGTTGGGCTATGGCCTCGAGACACTGAACCAGCGGAAGTCCGGCATTGAGCATGATTGAGAATTGGCGCGTGAATATCCCTATTTCTCTTTGTGAAACGCGCCTTCCCAAAGAGAAACGCAAACCGGATTGTTTCTTTTCGCGGATCGAGATAGGGGCGATCTGCTCTCTGCGCAGGAGCATAGCCAGTGCTTGAGGGTTATTGGAAAAGCGCTCCCCGTTGACACTCGCGTTTGTGCGGACGTTGCGCCCGCGGTAAACATAAACGGGCATTGGGGCCTTTCAGGGTCAGCGACCAAAGCTGCCCAGAGGTTCAGGCCGGCGCGGACGCGGCACCCCGGCCGGAGTATTCAATCCGACTCCTCGCTGGATCAGGTCCTGAAGTTCTTCTATGCCAGATGATTTGGCCTGTGCGTCTTCCGGCGCGATCTGTTTTGTGAGCACCAGATGGGCTAGTGACTGGTTGAAGGTTTGCATGCCGAACTTTTCCTGGCCCGTCTGCATTGAGCTGTAAATCTGATGGATCTTGTCTTCACGGATCAGGTTCCGGATCGCGGAGTTGGGGATCAGGATCTCCATCGCCATGCAGCGTCCTGAGCCGTTGGACCTGGGTATCAGGGACTGGCATAGGATTCCTTCGAGCACCATGCTCAATTGCGTCCGGATCTGAGATTGCTGACCCGAGGGAAAGATGTCCACGATGCGGTTGATCGTTGTGGCGGCGCTGTTGGTGTGCAGCGTCGCGAAAGTAAGGTGTCCGGTCTCGGCGATGCGTAGTGCCGACTCTACTGTTTCGAGGTCGCGCATTTCGCCGATCAGTACCACGTCCGGATCCTCGCGCAGGGCAACGCGGAGAGCATCGGCAAAGGAATGGGTGTCGGAGTTCACTTCGCGCTGGTTCACAATGCAGTTCTTGTGATCGTGAATGAACTCGATGGGATCCTCGATGGTGATAATGTGCTCGTGCCGCTCGCGGTTGATCTTGTCGATCATGGCAGCCAGCGTCGTCGATTTTCCGCTGCCGGTAGGACCGGTGACCAGAACGAGTCCCCTGGGTTTTTCGCAGAGTTTTTCAACCACGGGAGGCAGACCGAGCGCCTCGAAACTCTTGATCTCGAAAGGAATGACGCGGAAGACGGCTCCGACCGAGCCGCGCTGCGTAAAGATGTTGGCGCGAAACCGGCACAAATCCTTTATGCCGAAGGAAAAATCAAACTCCCACCTCTCTTCGAACTGGTGCTTTTGGCTGTCGGTCATGATGCTGTAGGCCAGCCGCTTGGTTTCGGCTGCCGTAAGCGCGGGCATCTCCAGTGGGCGAAGCTTGCCGTCGACGCGGATTTGCGGAGGAGTTCCGACGGTAAGGTGCAAATCGGAGGCGCCGGCTTTCACGACCTTTTGCAGCATCTCAGCCAAAGTTACCATGATGTGTTGTCCGCCTAGTTGAGTATCGTTTCTCGCAGCACTTCGTCCAAAGTTGTGATGCCGGCCTTGATCTTGGCCAATCCGCTGTGCCGCAAGGTTAGCATCCCTTCTTCGACGGCTTTGCGCTTGATCTCGCGCGCCGAAGCTCCGACCAGGATCAGTTCCTGGATGTTTTCAGAGATCTCCATCACTTCATACAATCCGATCCGCCCTTTATAGCCCGTCCCGCTGCAGTTCTTGCAGCCTTCTCCCTTGAAGCATTGGATGCTCTTCGCCTCTTCCTGGGAGAAACCGGCGTTGATCAGGGCCTGGATCGGGGTCTTCATCTCGGTTTTGCACTCGAGGCAGACCTTGCGGATGAGCCGTTGAGCGCATATCAGGTGCACCGAGGTGGCAACCAGAAAAGGCTCGATGCCCATGTTCAACAGGCGTGAGATAGTGGAGGAAGCATCATTGGTGTGAACGCTCGAGAGCACCAGGTGTCCGGTCAGCGCCGCCTTGATGGCGATCTCAGTGGTTTCGAAGTCACGGATCTCACCGACCAGGATAATGTTGGGATCCTGGCGGAGAAAGGAGCGGAGCGCCGCGGCGAATGTCAAACCGATCTGTTCTTTGATCTGAACCTGGTTCATGCCCCGGAAGTTGTACTCCACCGGGTCCTCGGCCGTCATGATG
>Ga0315277_10002479_pt1 | contig 25779 bp, 17 predicted proteins | sample YL17G05_15_MG_FD_203695 | JGI IMG/M metagenome (GOLD analysis project Ga0315277, IMG submission 203695) | Sediment microbial communities from Yellowstone Lake, YNP, Wyoming, USA - YL17G05_15 | ecosystem: Environmental > Aquatic > Freshwater > Lake > Sediment | place: USA: Wyoming | collected... | reverse complement strand
CCAAACGTGGAGTACCCCCCTCAACCTCAGCAACAACGGGATGGTTTTCAGCGAGGAGAAACGGCCGGTGGGCATCGCCGTCGACGGCTCCGATAATATCTATGTGATTTATGTCGAAAAAAACGCGATCTCGCTGCGCATCTTCTCGGAAGGAAGCTGGGGAGCGCCGTTCTTACTGGATTCTTGGGGGAACGGCGATTGCGACAGTGCCCGGGTGGCAGTGGATTCTTTGGGCAACATTTTCACTTGCTGGTGGACCTTGGACAGCCACCAGGTCCACTCTCGAGCCAGAGTTAATGGTGTCTGGGAAGACGTCCAGGTAATCAGCGCCGGGCAGTCGGAGTTTTGCGACATCGCGGTCGGAGCCAACGCGGTCTTTGCCTGCTGGACGGCGAAGTACAACACTTCCGTTTACCAGATATTCTATGTCCGGCGGTCCACAGCCCTGAATGCCAACTGGACGGCTCCGCAGATCATGTACCGAGGCTCCCATGAACAACAGGATCCGGCTGTCGAGGTCGATTCGAGTGACATCGCCCATATCGTTTTTACGCCCGTCTTCGAGATGGCCGGATTGAGAGCCGTCCTCTACTGCCTCTGGACGGGGACTCGATTTGCTGCGCCCGTTGCCCTTTCTCAAACGACGCTCCTGCATTATCCTGGGTTGGACGAGCGGGCGAATAACCTCTACGCCTGCTGGCAGGTCGGACCCGCTGGAAATGGCACGAGTGTTGACACAAGTAATCAGTTCAACGGCGACTGGACGAGCGTGACGGCCGTTCCCGATTCCGCTGGAGCTACCCACTGCGACGTAGCCGCGGACCCATTCGGGACTCCCATCTATTACGTCTGGGACCAGGGCGGAGAGATTTGGTGCAGCATGGGATTAGCGCCCCCGGATAACGAACCGCCGACGGCCGAGTTCGTGTTTTCTCCTTCAACCGGGATTTGCCCGGTGGAAATCACCTTTGATGCCTCGTCGTCGCGGGACCCGGACGGAGACATCGTTTCCTACAGCTGGGATTTTGGAGATGGCGGCCGGGCGGGCGGCGCATTGGTTAGACATACCTACAACCGCGGGGGCACTTTTGTGGTCAGACTGGTCGTCCTGGATAACGTGGGCGCCACGGGTGTCAAAACTCACAACATCGAGATTCTGCGGCTCTTTCAGGCTCTGAACATCCGCTGGGAGACAAAAATCGACGAAAGCCTGCTCCAATCCCGCAGAGTCACGCTGGTGACTTGGTCCAAAAACCCTGCTAACGACGCTCTCGGCGTCCAAATCGTCTTCTATCGGGTTTACCGAAAAAAGCCCGGCGAGAACGATGCGGCTTACCTCCCCTGTGGTGAGGTGACCGCCGGTGTCTATAAGTTTCTAGATACCGACATCGGCAAAGAGGATGTGTATGTCTATACGGTCACCGCGCGCGACAGTCAGGGGCACGAAAGCCCGATCGTAGACGAACAGGGTTCTTCCGTCGTTCGTGAGAAGCGCAGGGGATCTCCATCTACAATCAAGAGAGGCGCGCCGGCGGATAGACATTAAGCCCGGTACGGCTACGCCGGGGGTGTTTCTCCCAACATAGACCGGCTGGCCCAGAGAGGCGCCGCATGAGGATTTTTCGATCGACGACAATCGCCGACGTGCTGCCCGCAAAGAGAGAACGCGGGACCGAGCGAGTCGAGACTTTTTAGGCAACAAAAAAGGAGGCGTAAGATGAAAACCACAGATATCCTCAAGAATGAGCACAAGGCCATCCTCCTGATGCTCGAGGTGGCCGAGAGCGTGAGCCAAAAGCTCGAAGCGGGGGAGAAGGTCCCGGCCGAGCATTTAACCCAAATGGTCGACTTCATCCGGGGTTTTGCCGATAAGTGTCATCATGCCAAGGAGGAGGACCTCCTGTTCCCGGCCATGGAGAAGACGGGCATCCCACGTCAGGGCGGCCCGATCGGAGTGATGCTCGTCGAGCACACCGAGGGACGCGAATTCGTCCGGAAGATGAAGGAGGCAGCCGAGAAGTATGCTGCAGGCGACAAGAAAGCCGGCGTGCAGTTCGCGGAAAATGCCCGCCAGTATGCCGCCCTTCTTTCCCAGCACATCCAGAAGGAAGATAACATCCTCTATCCCATGGCCGACGCCAGGCTCTCTCCGCAAACCCAGGCCGGCCTGGAGAAGGATTTCGAGAGGGTGGAGGAGGAGGTGGTCGGCGCGGGCAAGCACGAAGAATACCACAGGCTGCTGGAGAAGCTAGAAAAGACCTACTGTTAGGCTCCGGCCGCCGCCGTACCGAGTTCTACAGCTTTCAGGAAATCCCGCCGCCTCCAGCTCCTCGCGCTTTGCATTTCTTACCTCCCCACTATGCTTTGACCAGCTTCATGAAGCGGTTGGCGATGGCCAGCGCCGGGTCGAGCGGGACTTCCTGCCGCCGGACATTTTTTGGAATGCGGATCGTCGGTACCGGGCGGAGCTTCTTGCCGGCGAACTGGCGGAGCCATCTCTTCTCAGCTTCGAGCATCTCGGCCACCATGTCCCGAGTTTCCTTCAAGGTGAGGACAGCGGCGGTCAAAGGATCGAGGGCAACGGCCTGCATGACGAGCTCCGGATCGCCGTTAAAACTCGCTTCGACCGTGAGGCCCTGGACGAGGACGTTGGTCATGTTGAGCGCGGCGCATTGGGGCGGAAGATTACCGACAAAGGTCGGGTGCAAACCGGTCCGGTCCACATAGATCGGCACTTCGACGCAGCAGCCGGCCGGCAGGTTGGTGATGTAGCCGTCGTTGCGGATATTTCCGTTCAGCCTAAACACGGCGCCTGTTTCCTTGGCCTCGATGATATGCGAGCAGTACTCGGCGCTTCGCGGCCCTAGCTTTGTGGACTCGATGGACAGAGGATCAGTCTTGGTAAATTTCTCGGCGAGCATGGCGCAATATTTATAGTAGGCTCCGCTCTCGCCACCGAAGGCCGGCTCGTCGCAGTAGAGGTCGAGCGCCTTCCGGTTTTTGCGGAAGTAGGGGAGGTACTCGGACAGGTGGCCGGTGCTCTCGGTCATGAAGTAGCCGAAATGCCGCATCACTTCGCCGCGGACCTTCTCGTTCGCATAGTAGCCTGGCTTCTCGAAGTTTTTCTTGAGCGTCGGGTAGAGGTCGCGGCCGTTGTGCTCGAGCTTCAGGAACCAGGCCATGTGGTTGATCCCGGCAGCGAGGTAATCGATCTTGTCCTTGGGCACGTCGACATAGCTTGCGATCAGGTCCATCGTGGTCTGGACGCCGTGGCAGAGGCCGACGAACTGAAGGCCCGGCACCCGGCCCAGCGCCCAGCAGCACATGGCCATCGGGTTGGCGTAGTTGAACAGGATGGCTTTGGGGCAGAGCTCCTGCATATCGCGCGCGACCTCGAGGAGAGCCGGGATATGACGCAGCGCGCGGAACACGCCGCCCGGTCCCATCGTGTCACCGATGCACTGGTCGACGCCGTACTTGAGAGGGATCTCATAATCCTGCCGGAACTCCTCGACACCGCCCGCCTGGATCATCACGACCACATAGTCCGCGCCCTTGAGGGCCTCGCGGCGGTCCGTGGTGGCGACGACCTTGGCCTCGACTTTATTATCCTTGATCATGCGCTGGACAAAGGCGTGCATCTTGTCGAGCCGCGTCCGGGTCAGGGCCATCAGCCGGTATTCGCTCCCCGCCAGGGCTGGTGTGGCCAGGAAATCCGCCATCAACGTTTTGCCGAAAACTAGGCTACCAGCTCCAATCATTGCGATCTTGGCCATGATTTGTCCTCCTAGAGTTCAGAAGCGAGGCTCTGCATTGAGAAAAATGATATCCCCGGCCGACTAGCGAAGTCAAAGAAATAAGATGCGATGCCGAGAGCAAGACTTCCGGACCCCGGAAGCCCTCGAGGCTTATCCTCGAAAAGCGTGAAGCTGCGGATGGCAATCCGGCCGGATTTCATCCTATAATGAGCCCAGCGAGGGAGAAATCATGCGGCGAAAAACGATTTTGACCCGAAGGCAGTTTCTGCGCCGGAGCGCCGGCATTCTCGGGGCCGCGATGGCCGGCCCCACGATCATCCCAGGCTCAGCTCTTGGCCTCGACAGTGCCATAGCTCCCAGCGAGCGCATCACGATGGGGTTTATCGGCGTCGGGACCCAGGGTGGGGGCCATCTGCTCGGTGGGGCCTGGACATACCTCACCGGCGGCTACGCAGCCCGCAAGGACGTCCAGGTGCTGGCCGTATGCGATGTCTGGCGCGACCGCCGCGAGAGTGCCCAGCAGCGGGTCAACAAGCACTACGCCGAGACCTATGGCAAGGGGAACTACCGGTCGTGCGAGGCCTACGTCGACTTCCGGAACGTGCTCGACCGCCCCGATATCGACGCCTTGCTCATCGCCACCCCCGCGCACTGGCACGCCACCATGGCGATCATGGCGGCCCAGGCGGGAAAGGACATCTATTGTGAAAAGCCGACCGCGGTCGCGGTGAGAGAGAGTAGAGCCGTGCTGAAGGCTGTGCGTCGATACGGGCGTATCTACCAAGCCGGAACCCAGCAGCGCAGCGAATACGACGGCGTCTTCCGGCGAGCCTGCGAGTTCGTCCGGAGCGGGCGCATCGGCAGACTCAAAGAAATCTACGCCTACCGCGACGGAGGGGCCATTGCCTGGCCCAAGCGCTTCGGACCCGGCCTGCCGGTTCCCGAGGACCTGGACTGGGATCTCTATCTCGGGCCGGCGCCCGAGATACCTTATAACGGAGACACGGGGCCGCACCCGTTCGATGTCGGCGAGCTCAACTGGGGCCAGCACCATTACGACATCGTGCAGTGGGCGACTGACGCCGACGAGACCGGCCCAGTGGAGCTCTTTATGGAGGAAGGCCGCACGAATTATCGGTATGCAAATGGTGTCGTCGTCTATGGGAGGCCTTACCCCGGTGAGCCGATCGGCGGCGAGGGCGGCGCGGTCTTGGTCGGGAGCGAGGGCCGGATCTCCGTGGACCGCAATGCCCTAGTTTCTTATCCGTCCCGGATCGCCCGCGAGCCGCTCCATCCGAGCGAAGTCCATCTTTACCGGAGCGACAGCCACTCGGGGAATTTTCTGGAATGCGTGCGGACTCGAAAACGGCCGATCTCGGATGCCGATATCGCCCACCGCTCGGCCAGCGCGCTGCTCCTGGGCGGCGTCGTCAAACAACTCCAGCGTCCGCTCAGGTGGGACCCGGCGCGGGAGGAATTCAGCGGCGACCACGAAGCCAACCGGATGCTGTCGATTGCCCAGCGCGCACCCTGGTACGCCTGACAGGAGAGCCGACATGAAGACGATCGTCCCGAAGACGGCCAGCCTGAAGACAATAATCTTAGCGGTGCCTCTTTCTTTCTGCTTGGCGACAGTGGTCACTTTATGCTTCGCCTCAACGCTCGCGGCGGCTCAATCCAGAGATGAGCAGCAACTGCTGAACATCTTAAAATCCAGCGCAGCGCCACAAGAGAAGGACGCCGCCTGCGCCGAGCTTAAGCGCATCGGCACGGCCCGGTCGGTGCCCGCGTTGGCTGAACTCCTTGCCGATACGGACCTTTCTCACTCGGCGCGCTATGCGCTGGAATCGATGCCGGCGCCGGAGGCCGGACTGGCCCTGATCGAGGCGTTGGAAAAGACCACCGGCCTAACGCTGGCGGGAATAATCCATTCGCTCGGCCGACGCAGGGAAGCGTCGGCGGTCCCGAAAATCACCGGGTTTCTCGCCGCCTCCGATCCCAACGTGGCCCGCGCCGCGGCGGCGGCGCTGGGGCGAATCGGCGGTGCCCGGGCGGTCGGCGCATTGTTCGCCGCCCTGTCCGATATCCGTACGACACAACCGAGAAATGCGATCCTCGACGCTTTGCTCGAGGCCGCGAGCCAGGCGCTCGCTGAAGGTGATCGGGACCAAGGCTCCGCCGTTTTTGAGAAATTGTATAGGATTCCTGTTCCGGAGCACATCCGTGCGGCGGCGTACCTCGGCCTGATCACCGCGGCCGCCCGGAGCTGGGCGCTTGAACTCATGACGACAGCCATTCTGGGTGATGACGTCCCGATTCGGACGGCCGCGCTTGAAATGGCCCGCGAAATTGAGGGCCCCGAGGTGGCGCAGGTTTTGTGCGGAGCACTCGAAAAAGTGGAGCCCCCGATCCAGGTTGCGCTGATCGAGGCGCTGCGGCAGCGCGGGGATAAAGAGGCCGCTCCCGTAATCGCTCCCATGGCAAAAAGTTCTGACTTGGAAGTGCGCGTCGCCGCCCTTGGTGCGCTGGGCGACCTTGGCGACGACAAGGCTGTGGCCATCCTCCTGAAATCAGCCGGGTCGGTTGATGAAGCCGAAAAAAGGGCGGCCCGCCAAGCTCTTCTTTTGCTGCAACACGGCGACGTGACAAGCGCCCTGATTTCCCATTTGAGGTCCGGCCAGCCGGCCGCTCAAGCGGAAGCGGGACGCGCTCTGGCCGGCCGGGGCGATAAGGAAGCCGTGGCCGATCTTATGGCTGCGGCCAAGAAGGGTTCTGACTCCGCCCGACAGGCGGCCTTCCTGACACTTGGACAACTCGCGGATACGCCGCATATTGCACCCCTGGTCCGTCTGGTCGTCGAGGCTAAGGACGAGACCACTCGAGCCCAGGCGCGCGATGCCTTGCGTACAGTGTTCCAGCGGCTACATAGTTGGGGCGTCCGTGTTGATGCCGAACCCATCGTCGCGGGGCTAGGAGGCGGGGTCTCCCTGGCGCGGGCGGCGCTTCTCCAGGCCGCGAGCGTACTGTCGGACTCTCGCATCCGGACCGCTCTGCGCAGCGCATTAAGCGACAGGGATGAGAGCCTTCGCGAAGCGGCGATGCTTGCCCTTTGTGAAACGCATGATCCGGAGCTCCTGCCGGATATGCTAGACTTGGCGAATCAAGCCGTCGATCTAGGCCAACGCGTCCAGGCTGTTCGCGGATACATTCGTCTGGCGACGGACAGGGAGAGCTCTGAACTGACCGACGCGACGCGCTTGGACGCGCTCAGGAGGATTTTGCCGACGACCACGCGGCCCGAGGAGAAATGGCTGTTGCTGGCCGGCCTGGCGAAGACACCCGATCCGCAAGCGCTCGAGATCGCCTTGGCGATGCTGGAGGATGCCTCCACCCGGGCCGAGGCCGCTCAGGCCGTAATCGAGATCTCCGCCGGCCTTAAAGCGACGCACGCGGATGCAGCCCTTGCCGCCCTAAAAAAAGTCCTGGCTATGGCAATTGAGCCCGAACAACGCCGAGCGGCGGAAACTGCCCTCGACGAGATCAACGCGCTGGCTGGATTACCTCCGACTCCCGCCTTCAGCCGCCTTAAACTGGACGGCGCATTCCGGAGCGAGGGGGTCGCTGTGGCGGATTTCAACCGCGACGGCCGGCTCGACATCGCCACCGGGAACATCCTTTACTCGGGGCCGGACTGGAGGCCCCAGCCGATGCTCGGCTCGCCTAAGGAGTACAATCCCGAAGGATACAGCGAGGATTTCTTATGCTTCGCCGAGGAACTCGACGGCGACGGCTGGACGGACTTGATCGTAGTCGGCTTCCCGGGAGCAAAAACCCGTTGGCTGCGCAACCCGGGCCGGGCGGGGGAGCCTTGGAGGGAATACACAGCCGTTGAGAAGACCGGCAACGAAAGCCCCGATTGGACTGACGTAGACATGGACGGGCACAAAGAATTGCTTTTCGTATCCGAAGAGGGGACGGCCTTTGCCCGGCCGGGTGCCGATCCGACGAAGCTTTGGCCTATCCGCGTCATCGCCGGAACCAAGGACCCGAGGCCCGGTCACGGCCTGGGCACGGGGGACATTAACGGCGACGGCCGCAATGACGTTCTCTGCCCCGAGGGGTGGTGGGAGGGGCCCGCCGACGCGGTGAGTGTGCCGTGGATTTTCCATAAAGCCAAGCTCGGGTTCGAGGCCCCGGCGCAGATGCTGGTCCTAGATATCGATGGCGACGGAGATGCGGATGTGGTGAGCAGCGGCGCGCATCGCTACGGGCTCTGGTGGTATGAGCAGACCCCGGAAGGCTGGAAGCCACACGAGGTCGACCACAGCATCTCCCAGCTCCATGCCCTGCACCTGGCCGACATCAACCGCGACGGACTGCCCGACCTCGTGACCGGAAAGCGATTCTGGGCCCATCGGGAAGGCGATGATGGGATAAATGACCCGGCGATTGTCTGCTGGTTCGAGCTGAGGCGCGAAGGCGGCCGGCCGTCCTGGATCCGGCATGACATCGACTCAGACAGCGGCGTCGGCCTGCACTTCCAGATCGCCGACCTCGACGGCCTTCTGGATATCATTACCTCAAATAAGAAGGGGGTCTTTCTATTCAGGCAGGGAAAAAAGTCATAATCTATGCTGTTGAAAATCTCTTGGACTTAGGATAATAATATCCAGTTAAAGGAGGCTGAAATGCCCAGAGTCGTCCATTTTGAAATCGCGATCGATAATCCGGAAAGAGCGGTTCAATTCTATACGAAAGTCTTCGGCTGGAAGATCGAGAAGTGGCCGGGTCCGATGGACTACTGGCTGGTCACGACCGGCCAGGCCTCTGAGCCCGGAATCGACGGCGCCCTCTTGCCTCGAGGGTCCTACCCGGCGCCGACCGTAAACACGATTTCAGTGCCGTCGGTTGACGAGTACGCGGCCAAAATTCAAGCGGCCGCCGGACAAATCGTCCAACCGAAGATGCCCATCCCGGGCATTGGCTACTATGCCGTCTGCAAGGATTCCGAGGGCAACACCTTCGGCATCATGCAGAGCGACCCAACGGCAAAATAAAAAATGAGGACTTGATCTCTACTTTATCCGTCCTCCCGCCGAATTGTCTGGGACGCTGAAAATCACCTTACCGTTTTCGTCCAGGAATTGGAGCGTCGCCACGTTGGCGGCATCGACCGACATGACGATGCGCGGCTTGCCCTTGGCATCGGCCAGGCTGACGACGGCTTCGTTCTTTGCGGTCCTTCCCACAAATACCCTCTGAGCGCCTCCCAGCCCTTGGGCCGCTGCGTTCTCCCGAAGCTTCTTCATGGCTTCGGTTCTCTCCGGCCCCTCTTTCATGAGTTCGATCTCATTGATCCGGCGGGCAAAATCTGCGATCGGCGTCAGCGAACGTTCCCACACCCGCAGCCCGGCCGACCTTTCTTCGTTAGCTTGCGAGTAGGTGATCCCGACCGTCTGGTCCTGGTTATACTGGTCGAACATCAGGCCGGCGTTGGCCTGGATGTTGCCTTTCTGCTCACTGCTCTCCCACGTCATCCCGCCGCACTCATCGCCCTTATCATTGAAAAAGATCATCCCGGCGCCCCTCTTTCCCTCCCGGCTCTTCATGTAGAGGCCGCCGATGATTGGGCCGGGTGAACGCTCGCTATTCGAGATCGCTAGGCGCAGCTTGCCGTCTTTCTCGATGATGTTAACCCTCTCCACATCGATTTCTACGAACCGGGCCTTCTGCGTCCGGCCCTTTGCGGCGACGAAAAACAGGACCCCGAAAAACACCGCCGAAATGAGAGCATAACCCTTTAGAACCCGGATCTCCATCTTGATCCTAGCGTCCATGGCATTTTCTCCTTTGATAGAGTGGGAATTTGGATTCTTCCGAGCTCCATCATTAAAACGGCAAGCGAGGTCGGAAGTGAAATGGGATCTATTTCAAGAATAATTCTATTACCGGCACGGTGACGGCCGGCTGCTGGACGGGGAGCCGGAGGATGATGGCGCTGCCCTTCTCCCCCTTCCTTTCTTCAGTGAAGAACCCGATCTCCCCGGCCCGGCTCTCGTCGACAAACTTGACCTCGGACGCGTCGTTGAGGAGCTGGGCGTAAGCGACGTGCCCCGCGAAGCCGTCGAGATAGAGCGCACCCATCGGCCACTCGAGCACATGGACATAAACGCGCTTCGCCACCGAGTTGTAGGTCAACAGGCAATTCTGAGGAGTCTTGAACTCGTCGGGTGCCTGGGTGCAGCCATAGATCGAGCGGCTGTGGCCTTCCATCCAGGCGCCGATCCCTTCCAGCCGTTCTTTGGCCCGTTCGTCGAAGGTGCCGCGGGCGGTCGGCCCGACGTTGAGGAGCAGGTTGCCGCCCTTGCTCACGACTTCGATGAGCATCACCACCAGTTGGCGGACGCTTTTCCACGTCGCCTCATCGCGATGGTATCCCCAGGAGCCGGAAAATGTCTGGCAGGTCTCCCAGGGGACCCGCTTGCCGTCCACCTTCAGCCATTCCTGGGGCATGAACTGCTCGGGCGTCCTGTAGTCCCAGCCGCCCGGGACGTCGAGGAGGTCGAGACGGTCGTCGACGATGATCTGAGGCTGGAGCTCACGGATCATTTTGAGGAGCTTTTCCGACTGCCAATCGTTCCGGCCCTTGCCGTTTTCCCCGGGAAAGGAGAAATCCATGAACAGGCAGTCGATCGGCCCGTATTCCGTCAGGAGCTCGCGGACCTGGTTGTGCAGGTAATCGGCGTACTTGCGGACGTCGCGGTTGGCCGCCGTCTTTCGGAATTCCAGGTTATTGAACATCGGGTGATACTTGTCGACCGGATACTCGGGATGGTGCCAGTCGAGGAGCGAATGGTAGAACCCGACGCGGAGGCCTTCCGCCCGGAAGGCTTCGACCAGCGGCTTGATGAGGTCCTTTCCGTACGGAGTTTGGGTCGCTTTGTAGTCGCCGTATTTCGTATCCCAGAGGCAGAACCCCTCATGGTGTTTGGTGGTGACGACGAAGTATTTCATCCCGGCGGCCTTGGCCAGACGCGCCCATTCCTTGGGGTTGTAGAGGTCGGGGTTGAAGTGATCGAAATACCTCTGGTAGTCTTCCTCGGTGATCGCCTCGTTCTGCTTGACCCATTCGTGGCGGGCCGGCAGGGCATAGAGGCCCCAGTGGATGAACATGCCAAACCGGGCTTCAGTCCACCATTTCATCCGGGCCTCGCGCTGGGCCTCGGTTTCCTGATTCGGGATCGCTATCGCCGGCAGGGCGAGCGAAAAAATAAGCAACAAAAGGGAGGCGGTGGTTATTCTCATTGACAGACTCCTTTCCGAGGGTCTTTTTGGATGTGATGACATTCGAGTAGGCTTATAACATAGGCTCTGATCGACTGTCAAAAGGCTCCGAATAAACCTTCCTCACGAGGCGAGTTTGAACAGGCCGAAGGCGGAGAGGGTCGGGCTCGTGCGCGATCTGGTGATGGTCAGACGCACTCTATCAGTTGTCGTTTCCGGGAATCGCAGCAGGCGTTTATAGCCGATGGTCGTGCCCCCGGCGAACGGCCGCCAAGCATTTCCGTCCCAGGCCTCGAGGATGAATTCTTCGATTCGCTGCCCGACGCGAATGTTCTCCTGGAGCATGGCCACATCAAAGGTCTGTTTTTCCGGCTGCGCGAATTCCAGTGCGGCCGACTCGATGCCCCCGGCTGTCGTCCAGTATGTCCCGTTGTCTTCGTCCAGGATGAGTCGGGCCGGGTGGCCTTCATTTTCGCTCGAGGCTTTAACCCTGGCGTTCGAGGCAAGGTTTACCTGGAAAGTCCGGTCCAGGACGTGCCTCATCCCCACCAGGCTCCGGATGTCGTTTTCCTGGATGAGGCCCCGCCTATCCGGGGGGACATTAAGGAGCAGCATGCTGTTGCGGCCGACCGAGCTGAAGTAGATGTCGATGAGTTTCTGCGGAGTCTTGACCTCTCCGTCTTCCTTCGCATGATAGAACCAGCCCGGCCGGATGGAAACATCCGTCTCCGCCGGGTACCAGGCGAGGGCTCGGGCGCCCGCGATCTTCCCGCGGCTTCCCAGGTCCTCCACCGTCATATCACCCGGGATGAAAAGGCCATCCAGAGAGGGCCTTGGAGGTGTCATTCCTTCCCTGACCAGCATGGGGACGACGCTCCATTCCGTTTCTCTGCCGTATCCCGTTTCCGTCCCCACCCAGCGGAGGTCGGGCCCCATCCCGAAGATCACCGCCTTGGGCTGACACTCCCGGACGACTCGGTAATAAGACGGCCAGTCGTATTCCTGGCGCTTCCCGTTTGGACCCTCGCCGCAGGCGCCGTCGAACCAGACTTCGCCGATCTCGCCGTAGTTGGCCAGCAACTCGCGAAGCTGGTTGCGGAAATGCTCGTTGTAGGCGGGCGAGTCGCCATAGGTCGGCTCATGGCGGTCCCAGGGAGAAAGGTAGATGCCGAGCTTGAGCCCCTCCTCCCGGCAGGCCTCCGCCACTTCCCTGACCACATCGCCCTTCCCTTGGCGCCAGGGGCTGTTCTTGACGCTGTGCTCTGTATATTGGCTCGGCCAGAGACAGAAGCCGTCGTGATGCTTGGCCGTGACGATGACCATCCTCATCCCGGCCTGCTTGAGCACTCGGGCCCACTGGCGGGCGTCGAAATCGGTCGGGTCAAAAAGAGATGGGTTTTCTGTTCCCTCGCCCCATTCCCGGTCCGTAAATGTGTTCATGCCAAAATGGGCGAAGGCGATGAACTCCATCTCCTGCCAGGCGAATTGACTCGGCGAGGGAACGATGTTAGCAGCGGTACGGACGATTTTCTCGACGGGCTCTCCTGGCGCGATCGGGACGAAGTTGCGCTCCTGAGCCGGGGAGGTCGCCTCGGCCGAGGAGGATTGGCTTCTACCCTGTTTCGGCCAGAGTTTGAGCGTCTCGATGGCGTGGTGCCCGAGCCAGAGTTTCACACCTTTCGTCCGGCAGGGGAGCGGCTTCCCTTCCTCTTCGATGATGTTGACGTGCTCGACCTTGGCCAGCGTGAAGGCCGAGGTCAAGTCGACTTCGGCCTCCTTTCCTTCGATATCATAGAGACGGACGATAACCGAATCATCGTCCTCGCATTTCTTGATTGTGCTCACTAGGACGTTCGGAGCGGAGATCCCGAAAAAGCTCTTCTCTTCCGGAAGGTTGGCGCCGGTCGCCGGCTGCACGCCCAGCAGCGGGAAAAGCGGCGTGTTGACCTGAATACCTAACCTGTAGCCGTTCGTCCAGCCGGGATCATGAGAAGTAAGAGAGAAACGGTAGTGATGGTCGCCCTCCTGGAGGTACCAGTTCCCCTCGCCATGACAGCTCCGCCGCGATGCCAGCAGGACTGCCTGAAGGACGGGATACGGCGCGGGATTCGGAGTCGGGTCCTTGTAGTCGTTGACGGCCACACTCGTGCTCATGGTCAGCCCGAATTCCTTCCCGCTGACGCCCAGAAAATTCTGGACCTCGCGCGGCCGGATCTCCGAGCACGGCTCGTCGTAGTTCAGAGTGCCATAAGCCGGTCCTCCCGTGCCGGGAATCTCGCTCTTTCCGACTTCGACAACCCCCATGGGCACTTCATAAGCCAGCCGGCCGCTCTCCGCGTTAACCGGCAAGGCCAGGCGGTATTCCCTGTAAGGAGTCCCGTCCCAATCCAGGATAGAGACTTCGCAGTCGATCCTCTTAATCTGGTTGTAGACGATGATTTTTTCCTCGATCGTGCAGTTTGAGAGCTTCTCCTGGAAGCGGAAAACGGCCTGGAGAGGCCCGGATTCGAGCGCATCCTGCATCCAAGGAGCCTCATGACGGCTGAGCTGGTCAAAACCCTCCATCGTCGGCTGCTGGACCCGGCCGAACTCCCCGGCCCCGTTTCCCACCGATTGCAGGGTGAAAATCTCAAACCCAAGAAACTTCCCCGTGTTTAAAAGGTCTGACTTGGTCTCCTTGTCATAGATATAGCGCAGGCCGCCGGGCGCGAATCCGACCTTATAGAATTTGTTCTCGTAAACACTTACCTTCGGAGAGGAGCGTGAGAAAGACGCGACGCCAGTTTCGCGCTTTGACAGGTAGAAGGTCTTATATCCGAGGCCCGGCACGTCCGCAGCGATGAATTCGAGGCGGGTTATTTCTTCGTCCTGCGGCGAGAGCGCCGGCAGAGTCTGCGACGGCATGAGCTTACCCTGGGCGTCCTGGACCTGCCAGCCCGGGTGCGTGGAGGCGATCGTGATGACTACCGGGTCGGACCGCCGCCAGGAAAGGCTGTTGAAGACAATAACCGGAGTTCCTTTCGAAGCGGATGTCGCAACCCGGTCCGAAATCTTCAAAAGAGCGACGTCAAGCATTTCTTTCCCCCTGTCCCGGGCGAACTCATATTTTTTGCGGAACAGGCGGTCGGTGATCTGTCCCTCTTTGCCGCCCCAGCCATGGTCGGGATAGATGGCCGCCTTCCAGGCGTCTGCCATCTCTCGGGCGGGATATAGGGCGAAAGTCCCCTCGAGGAGCGAGGCCGCGGTATTGAAGAATTCGGCTGCCGGCAGGAGCATCCCGGCTTCCCGCTGGGCGGAGATCGCCCAGTGGTGAGTCGGCCCGTGGATGTAGAGCCAGAGGTTCGGCCGTTCACCCAGGACGGCGTCAAGACTCGGATTCGCCTTGGCCAGGGAGTCGAAAAAATGAGCGGCTGACGAATATTGCATTTTCGATTGCGGAGCCGCCTCCTTCGCGGGATGGCGGCTGTTCCAGATTTGGATGAGCGGGCCGAAGTCAGTCGGCTGGGAGAAGTCCACCGAGTGGAGGAGAGGGAATTCGGGTGGGATCCCGCGCTCTTGATAATAGGGTCCCCAGGCGGCCAGTTTGTCCTCCAGAAGCTTGGCACCCACCTCGGGCGGCGCCCCCAGGATGGCAGAGGCGTTGGTATAGTGGCCCGGCGTATAGGCGAGCACTGAGGAACCGTCAGGGCTCTGCCAGCGGTAAAACCCTTCATGGTAGCGGCTGATGATAATGTAGGGAATGCCGGCTTTGCTCAGGATCTGCTGCATCTGGAGGGAGCGTCCGGGTACGTCGGGGTTGAAGTACACTCGGGCGTCGCAGCCGGGGAAGTTCTTCTTCAGCCATTTCCGGCCGAAATAGGTTTCACGGACGAGCTGTTCGCCGCTGAGGAGCGACTCATAGGGTTGGTTGAAGGTCGCTCCCCACTCCAGCCGCCCTTCGCGGGTAAGCCGGAGGATCTCGTCGCGGCGTTCGGGGTGCCTGTCGAGGTACTCCATGAGGTTGAGCATGTTTTCCATGACAAAACAATAGTCGGGGTTTTGCGCCATCATGGCGAGCGCGGGAGTGATACAGTGGGTGTCGCGGTACTCCATGCAGGCATCGGGGCTGTTCATCCAGGCGATGTCTTGGTGGCTCGAGGAGAGGAGATGGGGCGTCCAGCTTTTTTGGGAATCGGGTTTCAGGCCGGTCGGCTTGGCTATCTGCTTCTCGCCGGAGATAGCGATAGATGGGGTGAGAAGGGTCAGGCTAAACGCCAACCCCAGCAGTCTCTTAACCATGGCTATTCCTCCTTAAGCCGACAGGCACGCTTGCGCAATCATCTATCCAGGATGGAGAGATCCGGGACGAGAAGCCTCCGGATCTCGGGCTGGTTCATGTTCTCGGGTGTCGCCAGGAAAACACCCGTGTCGATCCGGGTCTCGTAAGGCTCACCACGCAGGCGGGCGACGGCCGTCCTGACGCTGTCATAGCCCATCCGCACGGGATCCTGCAGGACGAGCCCCTGGAGTTCCCCTTTCTCCAGCGCCTCGATGAGCTTCTTGGAAGAATCGAAACCGACGTGGATCACTTTCCCGGCGAGTCCGTGGTCCTGGAGCGCCCTTAGGCAGCCGAAGGTGGTCGATTCGTTGGGTGTGAAGATGGCATCGACGTTGTGGAAGCGGGCCAGGAGGTTTTCGGTCGTCTGGTAGGCGGTCTCCGTCGTGATGCCGGCATACTGGTTGTCGGAAAGGATATTGATCCCGGGGAATTTCGAGCGGATGGTCTGTAGGAATCCCTCCTCCCGCTGCCGGTTGCCCTCTACGCCCTCGATGATCCGGATGAGGATCAGGTTGCCCCTTCCTCCTAGGAGCCCGCCGATGCGCTCGGCGGCCAGGACACCGCCCTTCCAATTGTCCGTCGAGACATAGGCGATAAAGTCATCGCCCTTCAGCGCCGTGTTAAAAATGACCGTCGGGATGCCGCGGGCCTTGGCCTCGGCGACTGGCGGCATGAGCGCCCGGTCGTCGAGAGGCGTCAGGATGAGGGCGTCAACTCCCGAGTCCAGCATCGTCTCGACGATCTGGATCTGCTCGTTGCGGTCGTCCTCTTTGAGCGGCCCCTTCCAGATGATCTTAACACCGAGTTCGTCCGCCGCTTTCTTCGCGCCGGCATGGATGGCCTTCCAGAACTCGTGGGTGGTCCCCATTGGGATGACGGCCAACCGGAGCTTTTTCGTCTCGGCCTCGGTTTGTCTCTTGGCTGTATTGCAGGAGAAGCTCAAGAGAATACAGACGAAGACGGCTGCGATCGCGGCCGGGGGAAGGCGTTTTCCGGAGCGTTCCATTTCAGGGACTCAAACATACCACAAAGCTTCCGCCCAATCCAAGCCCGGGACGGCGCAGCATTTCGGAGACACGCACCGTTAATACTTCCCGTGCTCCCGGAAAGCTTCATACATCGCCCGGATGTTCTCGAGCGGGACATCGGGCCCGACTTCGCCGCAGGCGATGAGCCCGCCGTGCGCCGTGCCGCAGGATTCAAATGTCCGCTGGACTTCTTCCTTGACCTCGGCCGGCGAGCCAAAAGGGAGGACATGCTGGCGGTCGATGTCCGTCCGGAAGGCCACACGGCCGCGGGCGTTGCGGACGATCCACTCATGGCCGACGACGGCCGTCTGGACGTTGATAACGTCCACTCCGATTTCGATGAGGTCGCCGATGATCTCGTTGACGTACCCATCGGAGTGGAACCAGACATCCATGCCTCCTGAATGCATTCGCTCGAACATGGCGAGGTAGCGGGGCTTAAATATCCGCCGCCAGGCTTCCGGCCGGATGAGCAGGCTGCGTTGGCTTCCCCAGTCATCGCCGAAGCTGAGGCTCTCATACTCGAGCCTGGCCCACTTGTCGATCCAGCGGAGGTTGAAGTCCAGGAGGTCATCGAGGAGCCGGTAGAACTCCCGTGACTCCGCAGCTACATCCATCATGAAGCTCTCCATGCCTCGGAGCTGCTGGAGCTGCTCGAAATAGGTGAACCAGCCTCCCCGCGCGTACCAGCGCTCGTCGAACCCGCACATATGGCCGCTGTATTGACGTCCTGGAGGCGGTCCGGCCGGGAAATCCTCCGGCCACCGATATTCTCCGTAGCGGACTAGGTCCCTGATCGGCCAGTCTACTGGGATGCCGCAGACGCCCATCCACTCCACGCGCCAGAGCGTGCCGAAGTCATCCCGGTTCAACCCCTGTTTATACTGCGGCGAAAACCGTTCAACAGGCAGGTCGCTCATGTAATCCCAGCCGAAATCTTCCCGGTGTTCGGTCAGGATCTCCGCCAGGGCTTGACCGTACTTGAGTTGGGCGGCCGGCAGCACCGCGTGGGAGATCGGTACCCGGTCGGGATTCTGAAAACGCACCGCGCGGCGGACGCGTTCCCGGGAGTTCATCTCGGCGCTTACCTTCAATGGACGATGAGGGTGAAGATATAGGCGATCGTCAGTATGCCCAGGACGGCCACGGTAACATAAGAAATGATGTTGTAACCTCTCTTGTTGGTGTACCGGCCCATGAGCTTCTTATTGTTGACGAGGATAAGCATGAAGATCAGGATGACGGGCAGGACGATCCCGTTAATGATCTGGGAGACATACATCACTGAAAAGAGGGGGATCCTGGGCAGGAGGACGATGCCCGCGCCGAACAAGATGAGGAGCGAGTACAGCCCGTAGAATTGGGGGGCCTCAGAGAACTTCTTGTTGACACCGTCCTCCCAGCCCAGGCCCTCGCAGACGAGGAAGGCCGTGGACAGCGGCAGGATGGAGGCCGCGAAGAGGGAGGCGTTGAGGAGGCCGAAGGCGAAAAGCGCCGAGCAGTACTTGCCGGCGAGGGGTTTCAGGGCAAGAGCCGCATCTGCGGCCGTTTCCACGCGGACGCCGGCCTTGAACAGGGTCGCCCCGCAGGTGAGAACGATGAACCCGGCGATGATGGTGACGATGAAGCTCCCGATGATGACATCGAGACGCGAGCGCTTATAGTCCTTGGCCAGTATGTTCTTCTCCACAACCGAAGCCTGGAGGTAGAACTGCATCCAGGGGGCGATGGTTGTGCCGACGAGGCCGATGATCATGCCCAGGCGCCCCGACGACAGATCGAAGTGGGGCCGCACCAGCGACCGGCCGATCTCGCCCCAGTCGGGCCTAGCGAGAAGGCCGGAAACGACATAGGTGACATAAAAAAGACAGGCGTAGAGGAAGATTTTTTCCGTAGACCGGTAGGTGCCTTTGACCACCAGCAGCCAGACGACCAGGGCGCTGATCGGGACAGAGGCGTACTTGCTGACATGGAAGATCCCCAGGCTCGAGGCGATCCCGGCGAACTCGGCGATGACGTTTCCGAAATTGGTCAGGACGACGCCGATGAGAAGATAGACAGTAACCTTGACGCCAAAGTGCTCCCGGATGAGATCGGACAGCCCTTTGTTCGTCACGGCGCCCATGCGCGCGCTCATCTCCTGGACGATGATCAGGGCCACCATGATGGGGAGGAGCGACCAAAGCAGGCTGTAGCCATAGAACGATCCGGCCATGGAGTAGGTGGCGATGCCGCCGGCGTCGTTGTCTACGTTGGAGGTGATAATCCCAGGCCCGGCGACGGCCAGGAAGAGCAGGAGTCCCTTCCAGCGCTGTTTCAAGATCGTCTTGAGGGCCATAGATTCCCGTCCTTGCTCAGAGCTCCTTGGCCCTGTCCTCGACTATGTCCTGGAGGGTGATGATTCCCTGGATGACGTTTTCCTTATCCACGACCGGCAGGGCGAGAAACTTGTATTTATTGAAGATATCGGCGACTCTGTCGATGTCGTCCTCGATCTGGACACTGATCACGTGGGAGTTCATGAGACCTCCCAGGGTCTCCTGTCTGTCACAGGTCACTAGGTGCCGGAGGGTAATGACACCGACGAGGTGCTCGGCGTCGTCGGTCACGTAGATATAGGCCACCGATTCAAGAGGATGGAAGACCTTCTTGAAGGCGTCGACGGCCAGGGAGATCGTTGCGTCTCGAGGAAGTGCGATAAAATCCTTCGTCATGATGCTGCCCGCGGTCCCTTGTTTATAGCGGAGGAGTTCCTCGACATCCTCGCGGCGGGATTGGCCCAAGTTGCCCATCAGCTTCAGCTTCTTCTCCTCGGGCAGATCGGCCAAGAAATCCCTGGCCTCGTCCGGCTCCATCTGCTCCAAAATGTCCGAGGCCCTTTCTTCGGTCGTGGTTTCGATCAGGGAGAGCTGGATCTTGGGGTCCACCTCCTGGAGCGTTTCGGCGGCCGTTTCGAGGTCCAGAGTCTGGAAGACGGAGGAACGGTGGGCTTGGTCGAGTTCCTCGAGAATATCGGCCAGGTCGGAAGGATGGAGCTCATGGAGCTTGCGAAGGGTGACGTTCAGCTTCAGACGGCTCTTCAGGTCGGCCGCCAAAGGCTGGATGTATTTCCAGGAAATCATCTTTTCGGGAAGGGCATAGGCAAAGAGCCAACGAGTGAAGGAATCGACCGGTTTGAGCCAACCCAAACGCCGCAGGAGACCCCTCGGGCCGAAATCGATGTGAACGAGGCGAAGTTCGTGATCAACGATGAGCAAGTGGACGTCGTTCACCCGCTCGATCTTGGAGTCAAGCGTGTCGACGACCTGCTTGTCGAGGAGGTCGGCTCGAAGCAGGAGCTCGGCGGCTCCGACTTCGAGAGTCGTGGTTCTATCTTCTGCTCCCGGTTTTAGCCTGATCGGCCCCTCGTTCAAACCCTCTGTTTCGTCCCATGCGAGCGCCCAGGGCTCAGGGCGCCGGTGCCTTTTCAGCACCATTGAGGTTACTTTGGGAAAAAGCTCTCCCAGCCTGACTTTGAGGTCATCCAGCCGGCCGATCGGCCGGCCCTGAGTATCGAGCACAGCCCGGCCGTGAATCTCGGAAAAAAAGACGAACTGTTTCATCTTTCCTTTATTTTTTTGAGCTGCTCGGTGGCCGTATCGACGGCCTTCCGGATCTCGGCGTTATCGGGGTCGAACTGAAGAAGGCCCTGCCAGATGACGATGGCTTCTTTCAGGTTCCCCTTTCTGTACTGGTCCAGGCCCTCTCGGGTGAGCTGAGTGCGGCACTCCTTTACCCCCTCGTCCAGGTCATTCCTGGAGAACGAGAGAGAGAGACCGACCTGCGGGGCCATCGGGTACTCTCGCCAGAGCACGGTATAGCCTTTGCCGGCGGCCACGAAATCTTTCCTGGCGATGGCCTTATCCGCCAAAACCTTGATCTCTTCCATGATTCGCCGCAGACCGGCGGATAAAGCCGGATCCCGGAGGGTTTCCAGCGGCAGGACCTTGAAACCGTCCAAGGCCTTCAGGTAGTCGCCCTCGGCAAGAGCCTGGCGGGCCCGCCGCTCGCTCAAATGTTCTTGACATTGAAGGATACGCCGGCTCAGGAACTCCGGACCGAACGACAGCGATTTCTCAAACCCTGTGAAGCGATGGAAATTCTCGAGGAGGAGGGAGTAGGCCTTTTCGGCGGCATCGAAATCTTTCTCCTCGAACCACCCCTCTGCCCGGGCCTTTATTTTTTTGACAGCCGAGGTGTATTCTTTCCTCACGGCCTTGTCGTCTGGATAGCTCTCGGCGATCGCAGCGAAGGAATCCAGAGCCCCCTGAAGATCGTCTCCGGCGAGGCGCCTCTGAGCCTGTGTCAAGTCCGGGCTGAGGGCGGGCTTTGGGGAGGGAGCGCAGGAAAAAAGGAAAAGCCCGCTCGCGGCGGCGACCAGGAGCGCATTGAAGGGGCGGGCTCTCATTGGCTATTCCCCGGGCCCGAGTAGGGATACGGCCGCCTTTTTCTTCAGCAAGTCAACGAACCGGGCCGCCAGCTCCGGGTCGAACTGCTTTCCGGCCAATCCGGCGATCTCGGCCTGAGCTTCCTTATCGCTGAGAGCGTGACGATACGGCCGGTCCGAAGTCATGGCGTCATAAGTATCGGCCAGGGAGATGATGGCCGCGGCCAGCGGTATCTTTTTGCCGTTCAACCCGTCCGGATAGCCCGTGCCGTCATACCATTCGTGATGGTGCCGTACGGCCGGAATGTACTTCAGCAGCGACCCGGCCTTGGACAGAATCTCGGCGCCGTATTCGGTGTGTCTCATCATCTCCCGCTGCTCGGGGGTGTCAAGTTTGTTTTTTTTGAGGAGTATGGAATCGGGGATCTTGATCTTCCCGACGTCATGGAACAGGCAGGCGATCTCGAGCTCCTCTAATTGGGCGGGGTTGAAGACGAGGTCCCGGCCGAGGTCCAGCGAGAGCAGGGCGACCCGGGTCGAGTGACCGAGGGTATAAGTATCCCGGGCGTCGATAGCCGCAGCCAGCACCCGGACCGTCGAGACATAGGCCTCTTCCAGGTCCTGCGCATACCGACTCAGAGTGTCTTTTTGGGCAGTGATCAACGCCGTCATGTCGTTAAAGCTCTCGGTCAGCCGGCCGAGCTCGTCCTGCGAATATACGTGTAGGGGCCGTCTGCGCTTGCCTTCCTTGAGTTCGGCCACTCCGGCCGAAAGCTCCCGGACGGGTTTGGTCAGAACCGAAGTCAACAGGACGCTGCTGGCCACTCCAACGAGGAGGAGTAGGCCGAAAACTTCGAGGATCTTGTTCCTGGCCTCCTTCTGGGCCTCGACTAGGACGGCCTTGTTGACGGACAGGACGACCGAGCCGAGGGGTTTTTCCAAGAAAACGACCGGGGTCCGGACCTCGATCAGACCCCGTACTGGACCCGGAATCTCGACGATCGTGGTCCCGTCCTCGGCCTTGCGCAAGAGACTTCCGGCGGCCGGCCGGAACGGCTCGCCCGTCCTTTTTGTATCGCTGTGCACCAGGATCTTTCCGTCCAGGTTGACGATGGCCATGGACACGATATCGGGGCTGGACGTCTTGATCCTGTAAACGATATTGTCGAGCCCGAGGAGGTCCTGGGATATGAGTGTGTATCCGGCCGTAGAAGCGGTGCTTCGGCAGAGGGTTTCGGCCCGCTTGATGACCTCGTCAAGGACGCGGCGGTTCATGATCCGGAGGGTGATAAGGGAGAAGGCGAGGGCGGTCGAGACTAGGAGTAGAAGGACAAACAAGGAGGCCTTGACCCGGATCTTCTTAAACGGGGCGAGGATGTTTTTTTTTGTCATCCCGGCTCGACGCGGACATGGACTTGAGTCGTTGATCCAAGATAGAAGCCTCAATCGTACCAGAGAAAGAGGGAGACTTCAAGACCGTCAGGACGCCTTGCGTCAGCAGATCAGGCGGAGGGCCTGGGGGACCGACCGGACCAGGATGTTTTTGAGAAGCAGGGGAGTCCTGCTGCCCCCGATGATCTCGCCGTCCACCTGGACTTCGAATCCCCGCTCCGACGATATTTCGAACGCCGGTGCGCGCCGGAATTCGACCTCTGGAGCGCCGACGTGCCTTCCTTTGCGGGCCAAGCAGGCCAGACGGGCCAGCCTGAGAAACGAGCATTCTCCAATCAGGCAGCCGTCCAGCAGGCCGTCGTCCGGCCGGGCCGAAGGGTTGAGCGTCTTCCCGGAGGCCCAGAAGCGGATGTTGCTGAAATTCGCCACGACGTAAACGCCGGCCCTTCTTTGCCCTTCCGACAGGACGGTCAGATGAAGCGGGACCTCCTTCTTTCTATAGGAGCGGATGATTCCCAGGGTTCCCGCCAGGCTCTGGAAGCCGGCCAGGCGCGACCTTTTCCCGGACATGTCCTCAACGTACCTGTTGACACGGGCACCCAGACCGATGTTCGCCTGTCCGATGAAGTACTTGAGAATCTCTCCGTCGTGTTCGATGGCACCCAGATCGATCGACCGCGTTCTCCCCTTCTTCAAAGCCGCGCAGGCCTTCTCCAAGCTGTGGAGGTCGAATTCCCTGGCGACGTCATTGGAGGAGCCCAGGGCGATCAGGCCGAAGTCCACTTCCGCGCGCGAACGGGCGATCTCGTCGATCATGATCTGAAAGGTCGAGTCCCCGCCCGCTCCCGCCAGGGCCCGGTATCGGCCGGCGCACTCTCGGGTTAACGCCCTTAAGTTGTCTTCGCTGGCGGTGACTATGAGGTCGAAGGGAATCTCCCATTCTTGGAGAAGCTGCTCCAGCCGACTCTTTTTTTTCAGGGCTTTCCCTTTGCCCGCCGCCGGATTGAAGAGGATGGCGATTCTGTCCGTAGGCACGGTCAAGAGCTCGGCCTTACGTCCTGCAGCTTTACGGAGAATGTCCGTTTGCGGCCGTCCCTGATAACATCCACCCGGACTTCGTCGCCCACCCGGTAGCGATCGAGGATCCTGTAGAGGTCGCTCGAAGTTTTTACGCTCTGGCCGTCTATGGCCACGATGATGTCCCCGAGCACGACATTGCCCCCTCCGTCGTAGCGGGTCGGCATCATCCCGGCCCTAGCGGCCGCTCCCCGGCTGTCGACATCGAGGATCAAAACACCCTCGTCGATCCCGACTTGTCTGGCCACGGAGTCCTCGACCACCTGGATGCCCAGTCCAGGCTGGATAACCCTTCCGTAGGCGATGAGCTGGGGGACGATCCAGTTCACGGTGTCTATGGGAACGGCGAACCCGACGCCGGCGTAAGCTCCGGAGGGGCTGTAGATAGCGGTGTTGACGCCGATCAACCGGCCGGCGCTGTCCAACAAAGGTCCTCCCGAATTTCCGGGGTTGATGGCCGCATCGGTCTGGATAACACCCTGGATCGGCCGGCGGGTCAGGGATTCGATTTCCCGGCCCAAGGCGCTGATGATCCCGGTGGTCAGGGTTTGATCGAGGCCGAAGGGATTGCCGATGGCAAAGACGGACTGTCCGACCTTGAGGTCAGAGGACGTCCCAATGCGGATCGGTGGCAGCTTTTCCCTCGGTGCCTTAATCCTGAGGATGGCGAGGTCCTTGTCCGGCGCTGTGCCGACCACTTCGGCTTTGAAGATGGAGCGGTCAGAGAGAGTGACCTGGACGTTCTGCGCCTCGTAGATAACATGGAAGTTGGTGACTATATGTCCGGCGTCGTCCCAGATGAAGCCGGACCCCGTGCCCTGGGGGATTTCGAATACTTTGAGGGTGAAAAAATCCGTCCTGGAAACTAGGGTGGTAATATAGACGACTGAGGCTCTGGCCTCTTCGAAAATGGAGATGGCTCTTTGTTCTTCCGGGAGAAGCGGCCCCCGGGTGGCGACCGGCCGGGCGGGGAGCGGTTTTTCTCGCGTTTGAGAGGGCAGCAGGGGAGGGGAGGCAAGGATCATGAGCACGAGAAGGATCAGGGCGGCGAGAGCCGTCCAATTTGGCCTGAACTGGCTCAATAACCCCTGGACTGGGATCGGTTTGGTCCTCATGATCATTCTCTCCTTCTGAGGGCGGCTCTTCCCGGCAGCCGCTTTCTGCCTCGCTACAGAGTATAGGTTTCGCTCCGAGATGAGTCAAGAAAGAAGGAAAGACCCGAGCCTTCCGGCCGCAGTCCTTGTCCCGGCCTCGCCGGAAGAAGTACAATGGCGGTTTGAGATCCGGTTGAACGCTTTTGAGGAGGTGAGCCCATGCCCTCGCGGCTGGAACCGTTCCGCCTTTATCGTGAAAAAATGAACGCCAAGATCTTAGACGGCGAGCACTTGGGGATCAAGCGTTTCTTTAATCTGGACACGGGGGCCTACCGGGACGGCGCCCTGCCCGGAAAGACGAAGGAGCTCTTGGGATTGGTCGCTTCGGCCGTGCTCCGCTGCAACGATTGCATTGATTACCATTTGATCCAGTGTGTGGCCGCGGAGTACAGCGACGAAGAGCTCCATGATGCCCTTAACATCGCCCTAATCGTCGGCGGGAGCATCATCATCCCTCATCTGCGCCACGCCTACGAGACGATCGAGCTGCTCAGAAAGGAGTAGTTCGTCCAGGCTTGCGTTTCTAAAAGAAAGACTTAAAATAAGGTCTCAAACCGGTGGCTTTCCACCGAAGGAGATAAGTCCATGAGACTACGCTTCCCGGTTGCGACTATCATGATTGCGGGATTCCTGATAATGGTTCCTGCACTCCCGCTCGTCGGGGCTCAAGGAGTATCTGCCGTCCGGGCGCTCACGGTCTTTAATGTCAAGGACTTCGGGGCTACCGGCATCAAGACGGATAAGGCCCGTGAGGCCATCCAGAAGGCGGTGGACGCTTGTGACGAAGCCGGGGGAGGAATGGTCTACCTTCCGCCCGGTGAGTACACTTCCGGGACCATCCATCTCCGCAGTCACGTACGCTTCTTTATCGAGTCGGGGGCGACGCTCTTCGCCTCGCGGGAGAAGCAGGACTACGACAAGGAGGCACTCTTCTATGGCGAGGACCTCGTCAACATCACGATCGAGGGGCGGGGATTGGTGGACGGCCAGTCCGAGTACGAATGGCGGCTCAACGACATCGACGATCGCTTCATCCGTGACAATCAACTGCTGATGGAGGCGGCGGGCAAACCGCTCCTGCGGTCGTTCCCGAAGCCCAACGCCCTGCCCAAGATGGTCCTTCTGTTGCGCTGCAAGGATGTTCGGATCGCCGGCGTCAGCTTCATGCACTCGCCGAGCTGGACGATCCATCCCTACGGCTGCGAGCGCATGGTCATCGACGGCGTCTACATCTACAGCAGTTTGAAGGAGGGGGTCTGGGCCGATGGTATCGACCCCGACGGCTGCAAGGACCTGCGGATCTCCAACTGTACGATCGAGACCGGCGATGATGCCATCGTCT